>Ga0105239_10005798_pt1 | contig 14409 bp, 13 predicted proteins | sample KBSC44metaG_FD_92761 | JGI IMG/M metagenome (GOLD analysis project Ga0105239, IMG submission 92761) | Corn rhizosphere microbial communities from Kellogg Biological Station, Michigan, USA - KBS C4-4 metaG | ecosystem: Host-associated > Plants > Roots > Rhizosphere > Soil | place: Michigan, USA... | reverse complement strand
GCATCGCGCTCGCGTTGCGCGAGCAGGTCGCGCTGCCGGCGTCGACGCTATATCGCCTCGTCGGCGTCGGTCTCGCCAACTTCTGCGACCCCGACGATACGCCGGCGCAGTCGACGCTGTTCGCGTGAGAGGCCTAGGGTGCCGTGCGGCGGCGGACGCCTGGGACACGGAGCACACGCAGACGGTCCGTGTGCCCGTGCTTCGATCCCTCATCGCAGTTGGATCGCCGGACCATGCGGCGCGATCGCGCAGGTGAGGTCGGGCGACACCGGGCGTGGTGCCGGCAGCGCCTTCGGCGTCGGCGCGGCCTTCGGCGCCCCGCGCACGGTCAGCAGCACGCCGACGAGGGTGAGCGCGCCACCCGCGATCGCGAGCACGCCCATCACCTGGCCGAGCCAGAGCCATGCCAGCACGCCGGCGATGAGCGGCTGCGCGTAGAGGAAACTCGACACGACCGACACCGGCGCGCGCGACAGCGCGAAGCTCCACGCGATGTAGCCGAGCACGGTCGGGCCGACGCCGAGCCAGACCGCGCTCGCGACCTGCGCACCGGAAGCGAGCGCGAGCTTCTCCGGCAGGTGCAGGCCGAACGGCAACAGGCCGAGCGTGCCGACGAAGATGCTCGCCGCGGTGAAACCGATCGGCGACGCGCGCTGCAGCAGCGGCTTCTGGAACACGAAGTAGATGCTCGTCGCGAAAACCGCCACGAGCACGAGCAGCGCCATCGGCTCGAAGCGGATCGCTCGGCCCGAGCCGAACGTGACGAACAGCGCGCCGACGAACGCGATCGCGAGGCCGACGAGCACGCGCGCACCGAGCGCCTCGCCGAGGCGCAACGCGGCGAGCGCGGCGACCACGCCCGGCGCGATCGAGACGATCACCGCGGCCGAACCGGCCGGCACGCGCGTCATCGCGTAGCCGAGCGAAAGCTGGTAGACGGTCATGCCGAGCAGCGCGAGCACCACGACCGCAGGCCAGTCGCGCCGCGGCGGCAGCGTGATCCAGCCGAACGCGACCGGCAGCGCGAAGATCGCCGACGCGACGAGGAAGCGCAGCAGCGCAAGCTCGGCCGGCGCGAACGCCTGCAGGCCGTAGGAGATCGCCGGGAATGCCGACGACCAGATCAAGATCGTCACGCCGGCGGCGAGCAGCGGCAACGCGGCGAGAACGGGACGGCTACGGGTGTCCATGGTGGACCTCAGCAGTGCAGAGCGGGACGGCCGTGCGAGCGGTCGTCGTCCGCGGGCGCGCGGTGTTCCGGCGCGCGGTTGGATGGGCGGGGCTCGGCGCCGGCTTCGCGGCGCGCCCCCTCGTTGGACCACAGCGGCTTCGTGGGGTAACCCTCGAGACCCAGGAGACCGCCGGCGATGGCATTCAATTCCTTCAACATGGCACTTACTCCGACGACTTGCGGGATTGGCCCGGCGAGCGAGACGATAGGCGGGTTCCGCCGGTCGCGGTAGCGACATGTTTGATAGTCAGACTTGAGGATTATTCAAGATGGATCGGGCCCCGTTGAACGCGCTGCAGGTGTTCGTCACGGCCGCGCGCGCGCAGAACATGACGCGCGCGGCCGAGCGCCTGCACCTGACCGTGAGTGCGCTCAGCCACCAGGTGCGCCTGCTCGAACAGCGCCTCGGCGTTACCCTGTTCGTGCGCGGTCCGCGCGGGCTCAAGCCGACCGCCGAAGGCGCGATGCTGCTGCAGCGCGTCGGCGCCCACCTCGACGCGATCGACGAGGCGCTGCAGCCGCTGCGCGCGCGTCGCGACTGCGTGCTCAGCATCAGCGCGCTGCCCTCGCTCGCGTCGAGCTGGCTGATGCCGCGCCTGCCGCGCTTCGTCGCGCAGCATCCGGATTTCGAGTTCAACCTCGATTCGTCGATCGAGCGCGTCGACTTCGCCGACGGTCGCTTCGATGGCGCGCTGCGCTACGGACCCGGCAACTGGGACGGCGTCACCGCGGAACTGCTGTTCGAGGAATGGCTGACGCCGGTCGCGAGCCCGGCGCTGCTCGCCGGACGCGCACGACCGCGCCTCGACGAACTCGGCGAGTGGCCGCTGCTGAGCCCGGACGATCCATGGCCGCGCTGGTTCGAGCAATTCGGCGGCAAGGAACCGAAGCGCTACGTCGCGACGTTCAGCGACTCGGACACGTTGCAGCGCGCGACCGTCGAAGGCATGGGCGTTTCGCTCGGCCGCGCGACGCTGATGCGACCGCTGGTCGAGAGTGGTCGCCTCGTCGTGCTGTTTCCCGAACGCATGAAGGCGCGCTACGCGCACTACCTGGTCTATCCCGAGCGCTCGATCCGGCACAAGGGCTTCCAGGCGTTTCGCGAATGGCTGCATGCGGAAGCCGCCGCGTTCCGCGACAGCGGCGCCGCCGATGCGATGCCGCTCGCCGCCGCGGCGACGCGCCCGAAGCGGGCAAAACGCGGCGCCTAGGCCGCACGACCGTAAGCCGGCCGGCGTCGATACCGCGCAAGCCGGCCGCGCGAGCGCGCGGACGGCCTACGGGCGAACCGTCATCCGCCGCAAAGATCGCGCGTCTTCTTCGCGTCGCCGCGCAGGCTGTTGTCGACGTAGTAGTCGAGCAGGCCGCGAGCGAGCTTCTCGTCGGAGGCGGGAACCAGCGATTGCGCGTCGCGCATCCAGCCGTCTATGCACGCATCCTTCGCCGCCTTGCTCGCGCCGCACGCGAGCAGGTGGTCGAACGCGGTGCGCCAGGTCGCGAACCGCGCGCGCGTGAGCGGCGCACCGTGGCCGGGCACGAGGCGCTCGAAGTCGACCTTGGCGAGGCGGCCGAGCGCGGCCTGCCAGCGCACCGGGCACGCCGTGTCGAACAGCGGCGCCGGCAAGGTCACGAGGTCGCCCGCGGCGAGCGTGCGCGTGGCCGGGTCGAACAGCCAGACGTCGCCCGCGGTGACTGCGCGCGTCTCGAGGCCGACCTGCACGCGGCGTCCCGCAATCGTCGACACGCCGGCCCGCTCGATGCGTTCGTCCGGATACAGCGCAGGTCCCGCGTCGATCAAGGCGAGTTCGTCGCGCAGCGCGGCCTTCTGCACCGGATCGGCGTCCGGCCTGGCGAGGATCTGCTCGATCTGCGCGCGGTACTTCGCGAGGAAACCGTGCATCGCCTGCTCGATCGCGCCGCTCGCATGGACGCGCGCGCCGGGATAGGCCTTGCGCAGGCGCGCGTTGCCGCCGACGTGGTCGAGGTGCCAGTGGCTGTTGAAGATCGCGACGATCGGCAGGTCGCGCGCATGCGCGTAGTCGATGATCGCGTCGGTGTGCGCGGCGTGGCGTCCGGTGTCGAGCACGATGAGCCCGCCCGCGCCGTCGAACACGACCGTGTTGCCGTCCGGCTGCTCGCCCGCGACGAAGCGCCCCGGCAGCAGGCGCACGCCGGGCGCGAGGTCGCCGGCGGCGGCGGCGGTCGTGGCGAACAGAACCAAGGCGAGGCAGGACACGATCCGGCGCAGCATCGGCGTACTCCGCTTGGGGCGATGCGGCGAGCCTCGCATGCCCGACGCGGCGCGGCACCTGCCGTTGGTCCCGGCGCGCCGGCGCGCTTGCGGCAAGGCGTGGCGCCGACGCGCCGGACGGCGCCGACGTACCATCCGCGTTCCCACGCCGCGGATGCCCCGCATGACGATCGTCGTCCATCATCTCGACAACTCGCGTTCGCAGCGCGTGCTCTGGCTGCTCGAAGAGCTCGGCCTGCCGTACGAGATCGTGGCGTACCGGCGCGATCCGCGCACGATGCTCGCGCCCGATACGCTGCGCCGCGTCCATCCGCTCGGCAAGGCGCCCGTCGTCGTCGACGGCGAACGCGTGCTCGCCGAATCCGGCGCGATCGTCGAGTACCTCGCCGAACGCTACGGCGGCGCGACGCTCGTGCCCGCGCGCGACTCGCCCGCCTGGCTGCGCTACCGCTACTGGCTGCACTACGCGGAAGGTTCGGCGATGCCGCCGCTGCTGCTCAAGCTCGTATTCGATCGCATTGGTCGCGCGAAGATGCCGTTCTTCGCGCGGCCGATCGCCCGCGGCATCGTCGCACGGGTGCGGCGCAGCTTCATCGACCCGCAACTCGGCTTGCACCTCGACTACCTCGAGGGCGAACTCGCGAAGGCACCGTGGTTCGCCGGCGACGCTTTCGGCGCCGCCGACATCCAGATGAGCTTCCCGCTCGAAGCCGCGGCCGAACGCGCCGGCCTCGACGCCACGCGCCCGCACCTGTGGCAGTGGCTCGAACGCATCCATGCGCGTCCCGCGTATCGCCGGGCACTCGAACGCGGCGGTCCGTACGCCTACGCGCGGCCTGCGTGACGGCGTCAGGACGCGTGCGCGGATGCGTCCGCGCGCAGCGCGCGCTCGAGCAGCCAGAGCAACGCGGCGAGCGCGAGCCAGGCGAGGAAGAAAGGCCAGCGCGGCAACGCGACCGCGCGCACATCCTGCACCGCGGCGTCGCGCGGGCCGACGAGCGCGCGCGTCGCCTCGCGGTCGGCCGCGGCGGCCAGCGCGACCGCTTCGTCGCGCGCACGCACGTGCCATGCGAGGCGACGGCCGTCGTCGACGAGCACGTGCCAGCCCGCCTGCGCGGGCCAGTAGGCCGCGCAGCGCTCGCCCGCTTCGTCGACGACCTGCAGCGGCGTGCGCCGCCCGCCCGGCGATTCGACCGCGGCGCCGGCACCGACGCCGCAGAACACCGCGCGTTCGTCGACGCGCGCGTCCGCCGGCAGGCGCGGCGAAGCGCCCGCACGGGCACGCGCGATGGTCGCGAACGTATCGCTCCACAGGCTGCCGTAGCGCGCGCGCTCACCGGCGAGCGCGAGGCGGAACGCATCGTCGAGCCACCAGAGTCCGACGCGACCCCGGCCGCGCACGCGCCAGGCGGCGAGCAACGATCCGTCGTCGGCGCGCAGCAAGGGCGCCGCGTCGGACGCCTGCACGTCGAACGGGCGGCGCGCGAACGCGAGCCGCGCATCGGCGATGCCGAGGACGCGGTCGAGCGTGACCGCAGCCGGCGCCTGCGCGCTCGCCCGCACGTCGAAGCCGAGCGCCGACCAGTCGTTCGCGACGTCGGCCGGCAGCGGCCCGGTCGCGCGCAGCAACAGGCCGAGGCCGTCGTCGACGGCATGCAGCAACGCCGCCTTCGGCGCGGCGCCGAGCGCGGCCCAGGCGCGCTCGTCGACGAGTGCGACGTCGGTCGCCGCAAGCGTCGCCGCGTCGAGCACGGCACCGCCTTCGACGAGGGCGACACCGTCGCTGAGCGCGACGCGGCTGTCGAGGCGCGCGCCGGCGTCCACGGCCCAGCGGCGCAGGTACTTGAGTTCGGCATCGGGCGCGCCGGCGAGCACGAGCAGTGCGAGCGCGTCACCGTCGCGTACCGCCACCGGCACGTCGATCTCGTCGACGCGGGTGCCGTTCGCCTCGCTCGCGCGCAGGCGCAACGACAGCGTGCCCGCCACGCGCGCCTGCGCTGCCAGCGTGAACGCGCCCTGCGCATCGGCGAGCGCGCTCGCGACGATCGCGCCGGCGGGATCGAGCAATTGAACGCGTGCGCCCGGCGCGCCTTCGACGCGCCCGCCGATGCGCAGCGCATGGCCGGTGAGCGCGTCGCGCGGCGCGTCGAGCGCGACGATGCCGCGCGGCAGCGGCGCCGCGTCGAACGCGACGACACGGCCGAGCGCCGCATCGCGATCGCGCGCGGGCAAGCCGCCGCCGACGATGCGCACGCGCGACGCGTCCGCGTGGCGACGCAGCGCACCGGCGAGGTCGGGGGCGCGTTCGATCGCGCGCGGCGCGTCCACGCCCGGCAGCGCAACGACGTCGTCGCCGCGAGCGAGCGCGGCGACCTGCGCCGCCGTGACGCCCGGCGTCAGCACGACGAGTTCGCCGCCGCGATGCGCTTCGCGTGTCGACGGCGGGTACAGGCAGAACCACAGCGCGAGCGCCGCGAGCAGCTGCACGACGATGCGCGCCCCGCGACGACCGCGGCCATCGCGCGCGCTGCGCCAGGCGCCGAGCAACGCGGCGAGCGCGAGCAGGCATGCGACGGCGATCATCGCGTTCATCGCACCGTCTCCGGCGCGGCGAGCGCGTCGACGTAGGCGCGATCCGCGGCGCTGGGCAGCGCGCGCGTCGCCGTCGCGGCCGGCGACGGCGGCAGCAGCGGCCAGAGCGCCGCGCGCAGCTCGCGCCGGCAATCGACGCAGTCTGGCTCGCGCCGCGCGCGATCGAGCGCGGCGAGTGCGCCGAGCACGTCCGGCGTGTCGCCGCGCGCGCCGAGCGCGCGCTGTGCCGCGTCCCAGTCGGCCGCACCACGACCATCGAGCGCCTGCCACAACGCCACGAGCGCCGCGTCACCGGCCAGCGCGGGCGCGAGCGAGCCGCTGCGATCGCCGAGGTCCTTGCGCTCGCCGCCGAGGCGGCGTGCTTCGTCGGGCACGGGCAGCTCGAGGCCGACGCGCGCGAGGTAGATGCGCGTCGCCTGCTGCACCTGCTTGATGTAGTCGAGCGCACGATGTTCGTATGGCAGCGCCTGCGCGGGCGCGCCCTGGCGCAGGTGCAGCTCGGCCTGCCACATCTCGGCGAGCGCGGACTTCAGCGTCGCCCGCGTGTCGGGATCGAGCAGCGTCGCCGCTTCGGCGATGTCGTGCACGTGGCCGTACTCGGCGACGACGTCGCCGGCGTCACCGAATTTCGCCGGCGCGCCGGTCGGCGTTCGTTCCTGCGCTTCGTGCGCGGCGGCGAGCGCACCGGCCTGCGTGTCGGCAGCACCGACCGCGCCTTCGGGCGCGTGCTCCGCGTGGCCTTCCGATTCCTCGCCGAGGAATTGGCCGTAGCGCAGGCGCAGCAGCTTCTGGTCGACGCCGATCGCGTCGGAGCGCGCGAGGAACTTCGCTTCGTCGAGCTGCGCCGCGTCGGCGAGCAGGGCTTCGGTGTCGATGATGATCTGGCGCTGGCTGCGGAAATACGCCGGCATCGTCTTCTGCACGATGCCGTCGAGACCGGCGCTGTCCTTCGACGGATCGGCCGGCCAGCGCAGGATGAGGCTCGGGCTGCGCGTGCGGTTCGCGTTCGGTTCGCGCTCGTCGTCGACGACGAGGCGCGCGACGACGTCGTCGCCCTTGGAAAAGCCGAGCGCCGCGAGATCGATCGCGTGCGCGTAGCGCAGTACGACGCGTGGCGCGCGCGCTTCGCCGGGCACGGCCTTCGCCGCATCGGCCGGTTCGCCGGCGAGGACGATCACCTGCTCCTTGAATGCGATGTTCTCGCCGCTGCCCTGCGCGTGCGTGACGACGAGCTCCGCATGCGCGATGCCGTAGTCGTCGCTCGCCTCGAATGCGAGCGGCCAGGCCTTCTGGTGTGCTTCGGCGAGCGTGAGCGTCCTGTCCGGCGCGAGCACGCGGATCTCCGGCGCGGCGTCGGCGATCGCGTCGATGCGGTGCAGTCGATCGTCGGCGAGCGGCGGTACCGCATCGACGACGATGCGGTACAGCATCGACGCGGCCAGCGTCGCTTCGCCACGCCAGTCGTCGCCGTCGCGCCGCAGCACGACGCGCCGGCCGTCGTGGAGCGCGAGCGCAACCGCGGCCGGTTGCGGCGCCAGGCGCAGCCGCCAGCGCAGGACCGCGTCCTGCGGCGCCTTCGTGTCGAGCGCGATCTCGTGGCGTTCGGGCAGGCGCGTGTAGGCGGGCGGCGCAACCGTGAGTTCGATCGCCGTCAGGCGCGTCGCGTCCGCGCCAGCGCCCGGCGCGGACGCGGCGGCCGGCGATTCGTCGGCGCGACGCGGCGCAGGAACGAGGAATGCAACCGCCGACACGAGCACCGCGAGCGCGAGGCTCGCCGCGAACGCGCGCCGCGGCCACGCGGGGCGAAGGTCGAGCACGAGGCGGTCGAGCCGTTGCAGCAGGCGCGCGCGCTGCAGCGCGGCGAGTGGCGCGAGCGTGGCCGGTTCGCGGAACAGCAGCGCGGCACTGTCGTCCATCGCTGGTGCGCGCGCATCGAGCGCACGCGCGAGCCACCGCGTGTCGACACCACGCGTGACGCGCAGCAGCACGATGCCGAGCGCGATGGCTGCGCACACGGCGAATGCGAGCGCGCCGCGCGCACCGGCGATGCGCAGCAGCAGCGCGACGCCCGCGAGCGACGGCGGCAGTGCGAGGCCGAACGCGACGAGGCAGCGACGCGTGCTCGCGGCGCGGCGCAGGCGATCGAGGCGTGGATCGATGCTCATGGCGCGCCTCGCTGCGCCACGTGCGTGGCGAGCACGCGCTCGACGACGAACAGGATCGCCGCGAGCAGGGCGAATCGCGCATCGAGCGGGCGCACCGGGCCCGGCAACGGCGCCGCGTCGATGCGCTCCTCGTATGTGGCCCGCGCGGGCTCGAACGCAGCGGCATCGGCGCGATCGGGTGCGCCGGCGGCGCCGCGCAATGCATCGAGCAGCAGCGTCGCGAAGCGTGCATCGAGCACGTCGGGTAATCGCGTCGGCGACAGGCGGTCCGGCAACGCGATCGTCCGCCCGGCGCCCTGCACGCGCGAACGCGCGAGCACGCTGCCGTCCGCATCGCGCCAGAGCGGTTCGCCCCCGCCCGCATCGTGCGCGACGAGCGCGATGCCGCCGCGTTCGACCCACGCGTCGACCTCTGCCGGCCGCGACGGCGCGAGCCATGCGAGCCAGCGCGCGTCGGCGGGCACGCCGCGCGCGAGCGGAGCGGCATCGAGCAGGTAGCGACCCGGCTCGCGCGCGTTCCACGCCGCGACCGCGGCGCGCAGGTAGGGCAACGACGTCGCGTCCTCGTCGGCGTAGCGCACAGCGAAGTGGATCGTCGCGCGCGCCGCCACCGGCGTCGCGTTCGCCTCGCCGTCGACGACGTGCCAGTCGAGCGCATGCGCGAGGCGCGGGCGCTCGCCGTCGAGGCCACCGAGCGTGCGCGGCACGACGACGTGCAGCGTCGCGCCGGCGGGCAAGCTCGCATCGGCTTCGCGCAGCAGGCTCGCGAACGGCACCGCGTGGTCGGCGAGCGGCTGTTCGGCCTTCGGAAACGACGGCGCGAGCCAGCGCAGGTCGACGCCGACGCGATCGAACAGCGCGCGCGCCGCGGCCGGATCGGCGCCAGGGGCGATGTAGGCGTGTTCGACGCCGTTCGCCTCGACCTGGTCGAGCACCGGCCGCGCGAGCAGCAGCGCGAGCGTCGCGAGCAGCAGCAGGCGCGCGAGCAGCAGCCACGGCCGCTCGAAGCGGATGCGTCGGCGCGGCTGCACCCGCGCGCTGATCCAGCGCAGCGCGGCGAATTCCGTGCGTTCGAGCTGCAACCGCCGCACGAGATGGATGAGGATCGGCAGCGTGCACGCGGCGAGCGCAGCGAGGCCGAGCGGCGCGAGCAGCGCGAAGCTCACGTCGCGCCCTCGCCGCTGGCGCCGCTGCTCGCCTGCGCGCCGAACAACCGGCGCAGTGGCAGGTCGGCCGGCTGGTCGAGCAGGTATTCGGCATGGCGGATGCCGTTGGCGACGAAGCGGCGCGCGAGCTGAGCGCGCGCCGCGCCGAAACGTTCGAGGAAATCCGCGCGCACGCGCTCGGCCTCGACGCGGCGCTCGGCCGACGATTCGGGATCGACGAAGCGGTGGCCACCGCGGAACGGGAAGTCACGCTCGTCCGCACCGAGCAGTTGCACGCTCGCGACGTCGCGCCGCGCGGACGCGAGGCGCTCGGCGAGCACCGCGGCCGCGTCGTCGAAGAAGTCCGACAGCAGCACGACGAGCGACGACGGTGCGATGCGTTCCCACAACGGCCGCACCGCCGCCTCGGCGGGCCATGCGCCGCCGGGCCGGCATTGCACGAGTTCGAGCACGCAGCGATCACGCTGGCGAGCGCCCGCGCCGGCCGGCACGACGCGCGGCGCGTCGCCGCCGAGCACGACGAGGCCGAAGCGGTCGCCCTGGCGCAGCGCGAGTTCGATCACGCACGCGGCGAGCGTCTTCGCCGCGTCGAGCTTGCCGCGCGCGGGCGCCGCGCGGTCGACATGGCGCATCGATGCGGTCGCATCGACGACGATCCACGCGGTGAGCGGGCTGTCGCGCTCGGCCTCGCGCACGAAGTAGCGATCGGAGCGCGCGTACAGCTTCCAGTCGATACGGCGCGGTTCGTCGCCGGGCTCGTAGGCGCGGTACTGCGCGAACTCGAGCCCGGCGCCGCGGCTGCGGCTCGTGTGCTGGCCGAGGCCGTCGCCGCCCGCGTGACTGCGCAGCGCGAGGCGCAGGTCGCGCAGGCGCGCACGCACGTCGACCGGAACGAGCGCCTGCAGCGTCACGGTGCACGCCTCGCCACGCGGCCGATGCGACCGAGATGAGTATCACCGAAGCTGCTCGCGTACTTGAGGCCGTAGCCGAGCGCGCGATCGAAGCCGACGTGCGCACTCCAGACCAGTCCGGCGACGAACAGCGCGGGCTGCGCGATCAGCTGGCCGGCGACGAAGCACGCGACCGGGCCGACGTAGGCGTGTGTCGCGTTGTAGCAAGCGGCGCCGACGCGCGGCCCGGCGAGGTAGCCGAGGAAGGCGATATCCGGCGCGAGGAAGCACAGTGCGAACAGGCCCCAGCCGTAGCCGGATTGCGCGTACAGCCACGCCGCGGCGAACAGCACGCACGCGCCTTCGACGCGCAGCAACGTGCGTACGCCGCCTTCCGCTCCGCCGCTCATCATCATCGCGCGCTCAGTTCGGCGCGGGCAGCGCGCGCAGCAGCGCGGTGACGACGTCGTCGCTGCTGCGCTGCTCCGCTTCCGCGGCGAACGAAAGCAGCAGGCGGTGGCGCAACACGGGTGCTGCGAGCGCCTTGACGTCCTCGCGCGTCGCCGCGAGGCGGCCGTGGATGAGCGCGCGCGCCTTCGCCGCGAGCACGAGCGACTGCCCCGCGCGCGGTCCCGCGCCCCAGCGCACCCATTCACGCACTTCGGCGACCGGGCTGCCCTGCGGGCGCGACGCGCGCACGAGGCGCGTGATCCAGGCGAGCAGGTCGTCGCCGACGTGCACCTCGCGCGTGAGCGCCTGCAGCCTGATCACGTCCTCGCCGTGCATCACCGGCGCGATGCGCGCACTCGCGCTGCCAGTCGTCTGCGCGAGGATCGCGCGTTCCTCCGCTTCGTCCGGATAGTCGACGCGCACGTGCAGCAGGAAGCGGTCGAGCTGCGCCTCCGGCAGCGGATAGGTGCCGGCCTGCTCGAGCGGATTCTGCGTCGCGAGCACGAAGAACGGCTGCGGCAGGCGGTGCGTCGTACCGGCGTAGCTGATCGTGCGTTCCTGCATCGCCTCGAGCAGCGCGGACTGCGTCTTCGGTGGCGTGCGGTTGAGTTCGTCAGCGAGCAGCAGGTGGGTGAACACCGGGCCCCGCTGGAACTTGAAGTAGCGTTTGCCGGTGCCGTGGTCCTCCTCGAGGATTTCGGTGCCGACGATGTCGCTCGGCATGAGGTCCGGGGTGAACTGCACGCGACGGAAGTCGAGCGCGAGCGCTTCGCCGAGCGATCGCACGAGCAGTGTCTTGCCGAGCCCCGGCACGCCTTCGATCAGGCAGTGCCCGCCCGCGAGCAGGCCGATCAGCAACTGTTCGACGACCCCGGCCTGGCCGACGATCACCTGCGCGATCGCGTCGCGGAGCCCGGCGAGCTTGCCGAGTTGCTGCTGGATGGACTGTTCGTCGGTCATGCGGGGCACTCGGGTATTCGTGAGGTTGGGAAAGCGGAGCTTGAAACACGAAGGGCACGCAGGACGTGAAGGAGAAGCGAGATGGAGGATCGAAACGCGGAGCGCGCGGAGAAGCGGGAGCGTCCTCGATCAAAGATCCTTTCTCGCGTGCTCCGTGTGCCGTTTCTCAGGTTTTCGGCGTATTGCTCTCTTCTTCGTGTCCTTCCTGTTTCAATCTTCGGGCCTTGGAACATTCATGCAGTCAGCGCGTAGACGACGATGTTGACCGCGAACTTCGTGTTGTCCTCGGCGAGGAAACGCTTGTTGCGCCAGTCGTAGTCCCACTCGCAGCCGTAGTCCTTGTTGCTGTAGAGCACGCCGAGGCGGCCGTCGACCTCGATGCCCTTGAGGTACTCGTGCACGAGGTCGTCGCCCCAGCCGTTGAGCTCGAACGCGGTGTTCGGCGGGCCGTCGAAGCGGAAGAAGCTCGTGAACAGCGGATGCGCCTTCGGCAGCTTCTTCAGCGCGTCGGCACCGAAGATCGTCGCCATCTCCTGCTCGAACGACTTCGCGAACAGGCCGTCGACGTCGTGGTTGCAGTCGTCGACGAGGACGAAACCGCCGGCACGCACGTAGCGTTCGAAGTTGCGCCGCTCGTCCGGGTTGAATTCGACCAGCTTGTGCCCCGCGAGGTAGCAGAACGGCTGGGTCAGCATGCGCGCGTCGGCGAGCGGCAGCACGCGCTCGCGCGGATCGACGCGCAGGGTCGTGTACTGGATCAGCGCATCGAGCAGGTTCGAAGGCATGCGCGCGTCGACGTCCCAGTCGCCCGACTCGTACATGAGGCGCGTGAACCAGAAGTCGTACGCCGCGTCGTCCGCACGCGCGCGGCGCACGGTCGGCGCGAGCAGCGCGGCCGCGCCGCCGGCGAACATCAGGCGGAGGAATTCGGCGCGGGTCATCGTCGGGCGCGGCGCGCGGGCAGCGGTTCCGGCCTTCCCGCGCGGGAAGACCGGAAGCCGCGATCAGACCGCGTCGGACAGCGAGCTGAAGGTGAAGTCGCGGATCTTCAGCGGCGGGATCATCATCACGAACGGCGACTCGTCGTCGGCGACGCGCACCGGCTTGCCGATCTCCTCGATGTTGTTGAGCATGATCGCCGGCGACTCGTTGAAGCGGAAGTTCTTGATCGGGTACTTGATCTCGCCGTCTTCGATGTAGAACGTGCCGTCGCGGGTCAGGCCGGTGAGCAGCACGGTCTGCGGATCGACCAGGCGGATGTACCAGGTGCGCGTGACGAGCACGCCCTTCTTGGTGCCCTTGACCAGGTCCATCGTCGACTTGTCGCCGCCGACCATGATGAGGTTGCCCGGCTGGCCGATCGCCTTCTTGCCCTGCTTCTGCGCCCAGTAGCGCGAATACTGCAGGTATTCGACCTTGCCGTTGGTGACGATCGGCGTGCGCTCGCGCGCGAGGCCGTCGTTGTCCCACGGCAGCACCGCGGACTGCTCGTCCCAAGGATCGGCGTACATCGTCACGCGCTCGTCGAACAGCTTCTCGCCGAGCTTGTTGCCGCCGCCCTTCTTCGACAGGAAGCTGCGGCCCTCGTCGGACTGGCGCGCATCGAAGCCGAACATCATGAAGGAGATGAGGCCCGCGCTGGCGGCCGGCTCCATGATCACGGTGTACTTGCCCGGCTCGAGCGCCTTCGCGTCGACCGAACCCTTCGCCTTGCGGATCGCGGTCTGGATCTCGCTCTTCGCGTCGAACTTGGTGACGTCACCGAGGTTGCGCGCGACCCAGCCCGAACCGTGTCCGTCCTCGGTGCGCACGGTGCAGGTGAAGTCGACGCCGCTGGTCTTCTGGTAACCGAAGTTGCCCTTGCTGTTGGCGATCGCCGAGAACGCCTGGCTGTCGGTGAAGAAGCCCGCCGCGACGAGCTTGTCCTTGCGGCACGGCTCGATGCACGCGGCGGCGACGCCGGCGCGGTATTCCGGCGTGATCGCGGCCGTCTTCTCGGAGAAGGTGCCGCTCGCCTTGTACGCTTGCTTGTCGATCGCCGGCACGAACTCGGGGTTCTCCGGCGCGAGGCGCGCGAGTTCCTCGGCGCGCCGCACGACCGCCTCGATCGAGGCGTCGTCGAAGCTGTTGATGGTCGCGGTGCCGACGCGCTTGCCGAACGCGACTTCGACGGCGAGGTCGCAGTCGCTGACGCGGCCGCTGGTCGACACGCTGTTGAGCGCGTAGCGGATGTTGCCGTTGAAGCCGCCGTTGAGCGTGGCGCTGCACTGGTCCGCCTTCGACGCCTTGATCGCCTTGTCGAGGATCGCCTTGGCCTGTTCTTCGGTGTAGATGCTCATCGCTGTGTTCTCCGCTTCGCTCAGCCGAGGCTGCGCGCCGTGTTGATGACGTTGGCGCCGTTGAAGCGCGCGGTGCTGGAGCCGTGCGAGACGGCCGAGACCTGGCCCGGCTGGCCCTTGCCGTCGAAGAACGAACCGCCGAAGCGGAAGTCCTTCTCGTCGCAGACGGCGGCGCACGAGTTCCAGAATTCGGGCGTGCGGATCTGGTAGGCGACGTCCTCGAGCGGCTGGGTGACCTTGCCGTTCTTGATCTCGTAGAACAGCTGACCGCCGAACTGCGCGTTGTAGCGCTGCTGGTCGATCGAGAACGAACCGTCGCCGATGATGTAGATGCCGTTCTCGATGCCCTTGATCATGTCGGCCGG
>Ga0105239_10005797_pt1 | contig 14410 bp, 7 predicted proteins | sample KBSC44metaG_FD_92761 | JGI IMG/M metagenome (GOLD analysis project Ga0105239, IMG submission 92761) | Corn rhizosphere microbial communities from Kellogg Biological Station, Michigan, USA - KBS C4-4 metaG | ecosystem: Host-associated > Plants > Roots > Rhizosphere > Soil | place: Michigan, USA... | reverse complement strand
TACTGCGCCTTGTTGCAGTGTATTATTATAGGAGTAATAACCACTGATAGGAAAATCCACTCTTGCATACGTGGCGTATTCACTTACGCGGTTATTACCAGTGATACCCCAGCTGGCCCTTAACTTGGCATCAGACAAAAAACGGAATTGCTGCATGAAGGGTTCACTGCTTAAGCGCCACGCAACAGCGCCTGAAGGGAAATAGCTCCATTTGTTATCATCTCTGAATTTAGAGCTTCCGTCGGCACGGAAAGAAGCGGTAAACAGATAGCGATCTTTAAATGTATAGTTCACTCTCGACAATGCCGATACCAGCGACCATTCAGATAACTGGGGATATACCGGCTGAGGTATACCATACCCCAGACCGGCCAATCCCAATTCTTCATAAGGTAATTGATTGGCAGAGGTACCATAGGACGAATAACGGTTGCCTTGCAGGGTAAGACCAGCAACCACATTAAACCGGTTGTCGCTATTAATTTTTTGATCCCAGCTCAGTGTATTTTCATTTAACCAGTTATTGGTTTCATAATACATTACGGAGCCGTTTATGCCATAGATATTTGAGGGATTGCCTGAGCGTGTTTTTGAATTATTAAATTCATCATTACGCTGTACGGTTTTGTTCAATCCGCCTGTTACACGCAACTTCAGATTTTTTAAAATGGAATATTCTGCGTACCCGTTGGCTATAAGGTTATTGATATTCTTTAGGCGATATTCATTTTGAGCAATGATAATAGGATTTAACCGGTAATCGGTAGTTGGGTTTACCAGATCATCACCCAGTTCATCCTGATAATTTACATCTACCGGCTTAGAAGGTTTCAACGGAGAAACAGGCCGATATCCCCACACACTAAATAACAAATTGTTCATTGATGAATTGGAAAAGGAAGAAGGAATGGTACCTGAGCGTTTGGTATTGGTGAATAGCACATAGCCACCCACTTTTACTTTATCATTCACTATCTGATCAAGGCTTATTTTACCCTGATAGCGTTTAAAAGCTGAATTAATGATTATACCATCCTGATTAAACAGATCGCCTGAAATACTATATCTGGTTTTTGGCGTTCCGCCTGTAACAGACAATCCATGATCCTGCATGGAAGCCTGACGGTATAATTTTTTCTGCCAGTCGATGGCTGGTGCATCTTTATAATCGTCAAGCGTTACGCCATTCGCCAGATAGGTTTGATTGAGATCAGATACGCCCATATCCTGTTGCAGTTTTACAAACTCATATGGGTTCATTACCGGTATTGTTTTTAAATTATTCTGAACACCGTAATATCCGTTGTATCTGATCACCGGCGGACCGTCCTTTCCTTTTTTGGTGGTAATGATGATAACACCGTTAGAGCCGCGTGCACCATATATGGCAGTAGCGGATGCATCTTTTAATACATCTATAGATTCGATATCATTTGGGTTGAGAATGTTATTGTCGGGGTTTTCTATTGGAAAACCGTCAATCACGTATAAGGGAGAGTTATCCTGTGTAATAGAGTTATTACCGCGAATGATAATATTAACAGCAGAACCGGGTTGACCTTCGGTAGAAGCCACCATAACACCGGGTATTCTTCCAGCCAGTGCTTCATCAAATGAACGAACAGGCGCTTTGGACATATCATTCATATTTACCTGCGAAACAGCACCGGTAAGGTCCTTGCGTTTTACAGTACCGTACCCGACTACTACCACGTTATCGAGGTTTTTAGAATCCAGTTCCAGCATAACGATCAACTCTTTGCTGGCGTCTTGTACTTTTACTTCATACGATTCAAAACCCACATAGGAAAAGATCAGAGCAGCTCCAGGCTCTACTCCTTTCAATGTAAATTCTCCTTTGGCATTGGTACGGGTGCCACGCGTTTGCCCTTTAACAGAAACCGAAACGCCTTCGATCGGTTCTTTTGTTTGTGCATTGCGTACCTGACCATGTACATCGGCAAATACGATGGAAGCAGCAGCAGGTTTAGGTGTGGGGTCTTCTTTTAAACTGAGCACAATGGTTTTGTCGACAATGCTGTAAGTGAGTGGCTGATTAGCCAAACAATAATCAAGTACATCTTTGAGGGAGGCATTTTTCATGTCGATATTTACCGGTTGTGAATGTTTCAACCAGTCAACATCATAAAAGAACAGGTATCCGGTTTGTTTACGGATTTCTTTAAACAGTTTTTCCAGCGGTACATCGTGCCGGGAAATACTTAGCTTTTGTGAAAAGCCTACTGCCTGTACCTGTAAACAGACAGCCAGTAAAAAGACAGCGCTTAGTTTCATAAGCCAGGCAGTTTTGACAATTAGATGTCCTGCACGCTTCTCACCTCGGGGAGAAGGTGCTTGGCAAAGAACCTTCAAATGCATAGTTTTGTAATGATTGCGGAAAAGAGCTCCGGTCTTCAACTTCTGGCAGCTCCTCCCTTTGGTTAATGTTTAGCAGTTACAAAATTGTTAGGGGTTAACCCAATCGATCCCGGTTACAACGGGACCTTTAATAAGCCGGAAACACGCCAATGTTTCCGGCTTTTTTTTATGGACAAGGATGAATGGTTAATGTTAATTGCGTATTGTTACAATTTCGCCTTCGATGGTGAAATGGATCTTACTTAATTCAAGGATCTTTAGCACCTGCGACAGGTTGGCATTTCGTGACACCTGACCTGTAAAGCGCCGGTTAGGAACTTTCCCGTTATAAACGACCTGCACTTTGTACCAGCGCGACAGTTGTCGCATGATCGTTTGAATATCTACATTATCGAAATAGAAAAGTCCGTTTTTCCATGCTACAGCTTCTTCCGTATCTATATCATGCACTGTTTTTATGGCTCCTGTACGATCGTTTGCCAATGGAGCGATTATTGCCTGTTCACCGGGATTGAGCATTGCCTCTTTATCAAGGCCCGTCAACGCTACCTTAACTTTTCCTTCGAGGAGTGTGGTTTTGATGGTTTCTTCATCTTTATAGGCATTCACATTAAAGTGAGTACCTAATACTTCTACTACGGCATTGCGCCCATCATTGGCTGCCGATGTTACAAGTACTTTAAACGGCATTTTTTTACCTGATTGAAGCTGATGTGACGTTATTTCAAAATACGCTTCGCCGGTAAGTTCAACCTGCCGTTCGTTGCCGGTAAATGCTGTTGGAAACCGTAGAGAGGAAGCTGCATTAAGCCATACTTTACTGCCATCGGGTAAGATCAATTGATATTGTCCACCGCGTGGAGTTGATAAGATATTATAACTAATAGTACCGGATAACTGCGGATTGTCTATTGTTTTTTGCGTATTATCCTTTTTATATTCCAGTGTTCCCTCTTTCTTCAGCACCTGTGCGTTACCCTGTTCACCAAGCATGCCGTTTTTTGCGCTGTCAAGTACAATTACGGAACCATCATTTAATGTAAGCATGGCTTTATTACCACCGGGTAATGCATCATGAATCGGGGCCGTCGCATGCACAGCTTTTACAATTGCTTTCCGGGATGGGTTATGAATAATAAAATAATATACCGGTACAACTACTGCCGCTAATGTTACAGCCGCAACTGCTATGCGAAACCACGAGCGTTTCACCAGCGGCACAACAGGTATCTGTTGTTGTGTATTTTCTATCTGCTGCCAGATCGCGGCTTTCATTCCCCTTGCCAGCTCGTCCTTTTCATCCCCTCTTATTGTTTCCTTTTCTGCAACCTCTTTATCAAAACAATTGTAATACGCTTCCAGGAATTCTTCTTCCTCCTGTGACGTTTTGCCTGCAAGGTATTTTTGTATAAGCCGGATAAGTTTTTTCCTGGCATTGGAATTAGCCATGATGCGGATGCTTTTATAATAAGTACCGAAAAAAGAAAAAACTCCCAAAGCAGATGGGAGTTTTTTAAAAAAAAGATGTTCCGGCTTATTAAAACAGCATAAAAAAGCTGGCAATGTGAAGGCGTAAACGTTGAATAGTAGTACCTAACTGGTTTTGTACGGTTTTTTGCGAGATGCTTAATTCATCTGCAATTTCTTTGGTAGACAGGTCTTCTTCAGTATGAAGTAAAAAGATCTTTCGCTTTTTTTCGGGCAGCACCTCAATCCATGCCTTTACATAATGCAGCAATTCCTTTTCCATGATATTTCCTTCTGCACCAAATGATGAGGAAGCAATGGTTTCGTATAATTCAAAGAAAGCCGGACCGGCTTTTTCTTTTGCTACCAATTTATAGATCTGGAAACGAACAGCGGTTAAGAGATAGGCTTTCAGATTGCATATTTTCACCTGTCCTCTGCGACACCACAGATCAACAAATACATCCTGTATAATATCGCGGCATTGCTCTTTATCTTTTAAACGCTTATATGCTGCATGATACAGCAACTCCCAGTACCGGTCATATAACGTATCAAACGCCAGCCGGTCGTGCTGTGCAAGCAGTTCAAGTAAATTGGTATCAGTATAGTTTATATAAGCAGTCACCTGATATGTCGTACATGTTCGCAGTAAAAATAATTAAATACCTGATATATTTTACTGCTGCCTTATTCAAGATTTCTTTTGTATAACAAATGCTGCTTAAAGGTATTGATTACTAATACAATTATTAAAATTTCACGCAAACGATTGCACAGTGTATACACCGTGTTGCCACACTATTTCATCGATTATTATACGCTGACGATAGAAAGGTATTTTAATAATGGATTCTCTTTCGCTTAATATTTACTTAATGATAACTTAACGAAGATCAATGGTTGTTAATCGCTTATTGGCCTGGCCCATTTAACCATTTCAGCAGTAATATATTTTCTGAAACCTGCTTCATTGGTGAATTGTTCTTCGCTTCTCTCCCACCCTGCATAAAAACGAAAAACTATTGATTGCTTATTTTGAACGGGCGCTGCGATCGTGTATGTATTCTGAATATCAGCATTAGCATTGGGTGTAACGCCTGTTACAACACTCCTGTTGCCGGGCATTATTATGGCCAGACCAAGCTTATCATTATTTTCAGATTGCACATCATAGGTATAAATTGATTTATAGCCTACAGTGTCTATTTCATGTACCTGGTTACTGTGCAGGTTTACAATGCCGGTTACCAGCCTTGAACCGGAAGGAGCGTTGCTTACTGATACATTACTTTCATAACAATATTCACCACCCCATATACTGATAGTTTCAGTAAGCGTTACAGGAGGTAAATTATCGGCTACTTTCCAGTCGGCATACTTCATTCTGAATATTGCTCTTACCGGTCCGTCGGCAATCTTTTCGTATGTTACCTGTTTAATATTACTACCGCCGAGGCGCACCAACGTGTCTTTACCATTTTGCAAGGGAACCTGCAATGCCAGGGAGCCTGCTCCCAATGATGCACCTACTTTTAAAATATCCATGCCCCAGTCGGCCTGTTTATGATAGCTTTTTGAAGTATCCCTGCCTACTTCATCCATCATCATGGCAGGTGTTGTTTTACCCCAGATATCTTTTCCATTGCGAACATCAAAATATACACGAAAACCTACTTTGTCATTCTCCCATGCTGGTCCTTCGGTAAGATAAGGAGGTAATGCCTGTTTGGAAAAATCGGTTGGTTGATTATTTACAGGCATGGTATCTTTATTAACAGCATCTCCAAAAGTATTGTCGTTGTTCTTTCGTATTTGACGTACATGTGCGCGTACAACAGCTTTTATGGTAGCGGGAGCGCCAACAATGGCGGGCTCCAGTTGTAATTGCTCATGGGGTTTGAAAGAATACAGGAAAGCCGCCTCATCCCATGTGTTGTCACCATCAAGGTCATCGAACTGTACAACAAAGGGAACTCCGGTTGGCTTTTTGAATGTAACATATTTACCGGCGGCAATGCTACCCAGTTTCTTTTCCAGATCGGCTCTTTTTAAAACTACCAGTTCATCTGGCCGGTCTGTGTCGAGCGGATTGGTAATAGTTATTTGTTTAGGCGATTGCTGACAGGATATAACAAACAGGCAAAGTACACCTGTGATTATAGGGTTGCGGGTTGAATTAAAAAGTTTCATTACTTATCTTGTTATATTCAATTTGATTAGTGCGGCAAAATATAAAAACTTTGCGCTGACTGTTCATCTGTTTTTACTTTCAATTCAGCGATCCTACCCTATTCATGAAATGAATGGCTGTTTTTATCAATTCTATTTCACCAGTTTCTTTTCCAGATCTTCGAGTGAAACACCTTTTGTTTCGGGCACTTTTGTTAATACCCATACCAGTTGAAGTACCATCATAAAGGCAAAGAAAGCGAAGATGGGCCAGGGATTATCTCTGAATATTCCTTTATCCTTATCAAGAAAAACGGGTGTAATTAAAGTGATCAAAGCGGCAAACACCCAATGGGTTCCTGCGCCAAATGATTGTCCCAATGCACGTACTTTATTAGGAAATATTTCTGATATAAACACCCATATTACAGCACCCTGTCCAACAGCATGTGCAGCAATAAAAAGCAGCAAGAACACCATTAAGAAACCGGCGCCGGCATGCGCATAAAATGACCATGCTACCATAGCCAGACTAACAATATACCCTATTGAGCCAATGATTAGCAGGGTTTTTCTGCCAATGCGATCTATGAGGTATAAACCTACGAATGTAAAAATGAGATTGGTACCACCTATAGCAATGGAGTTGAATAATGATTCTTTTGAAGCAAGGCCTGCATGTTCTAATATTTCAGGGGCATAATATAAAATGAAGTTAATGCCCGACCACTGGTTGAAGAAAGCCACCATGAAGGCCAGCCATAATATGGTTTTATACTTTGAACTGAAAAAGCCACGGCTGTCATGACCTGCATGGGCTTCGTGCTGAACGCTTGCAGTAATAGATGATATTTCTGCATCTATATTAAGAACACCCAATTTCGCGAGTACTTTTCTTGCATGAGGTAGATCGTTCTTTCTGGATACCAGCCAACGTGGGCTTTCAGGAACACTTACTACCATTATAGAATAAATTAAAGAAGGAATAGCCAGCACGCCAAGCATCCAGCGCCAGTCATTGGCCCCTCCTACTCCCTGCAAAAAATAATTGGAAAGAAATGCGATCAGTATTCCGAATACAATATTAAACTGATACATGGCGCCCAGGCGCCCGCGGGTAGATGGTGTAGAAATTTCAGAAATGTAGATAGGTGCAGCAACTGATGATACGCCTATTCCCAAACCGCCGATAAAACGGAAAAAAGAAAATGTATATGGGTCCTGTGCCAAAGCAGAGCCAAAAGCTGATATTGTAAACAAAATACCTATCCAGATCAATACTTTTTTTCTTCCATATTTCTGCGTTGGCATACCGCCGGTTAAGGCGCCAACAACAGTTCCCCACAAAGCCATAGACATTATAAAGAAACCATGAAACCACGGTGATGTATGCCACAACTGTTTTATAGGCAAATTTGCTCCGGAAATAACAACCGTATCAAAACCAAAAATAAAACCGGCCAGCGCAGCAATCAATGCCAGCCTGAATAAATAGGCCGACGATTTGCTGCTACCGACAGCCGAACCTGTTGCAGCGGTATTTTCTATGTGGATGTTCATATAGTAGTTGTTTTAGTTTTATGCGGTTAAAGGTTTAGGGTGCGGGCCTGATCCATATTGCCTGACCGCCCGACGGTAATAAATTTACATTTAATATTGTTGTGGCGTCTATTTTCTTTGTTTCTACCTTCACTTTTGTTTTAGTGGTTGCTTTATCATCATCGGTGTAAATGGTAGCCAGGTATTTCTTTCCTTTCTGTAAAAAGCTAAAATTAAGCTTTAAGGCCCTTGCGTCATTATTGGTGATAGTTCCTACAAACCAGTTATCGCCACTGCGCCTTGCCGTGGTAATGTACTCACCGGGCGCACCGGCAATGACCTTTGTTTCATCCCATACAGTAGGTATTTTTTCGAAAAATTCTATCTCCGGTTCGTTCTCGTATTGGGACGGTTTATCATACCAGAATAATGTCTGGATGGGGCTATAATAAACGGCCGCCAGAGCAAGCTGATGTGCATGTGTTGTTTTAATGCGTTTGTCGTAATAACAGATAGTGTAATCTGCTGGTCCTGCAATAAAGCGGGTAAAAGGCAATACGGTATTATGGGTTGCGTCGGGCATTTCTTCATTACCGCGGATACCTTCTGCGGTCATCAGGTTAGGCCAAGTTCGTTGTTCTCCGGTTGGCCGCCAGTCGTCGTGAATATTTACCATGATATTACTTGCGGCGGCCTGTTGAATGGCTTTTTCAAGCCATGTTGTCCAGCGATGGGAACCTACCTGTACAAAACCAAATTTTACGCCTTTTACGCCCCATTTTTTATACACGGCAAATAATGAATCAGACTGAGCCACCAGCGCCTGCTGGTTTACATACAACCAAACGCCAATGCCTTTTTCTTTTCCATACTGAATAATACCGGGCATATCGAGAGGCGCTACTACTTTGGTTGCATCAGATTCAAAACTAAACGCAGGTCCATACCATTTCCAGTCGAATAAAACATACTGCAGGTGATGTGCCGCTGCAAAATCAATACACGCTTTGGCATCGGCAGTGGTTTGCGTCATTACCCGCATGATCTTTCCGGGTTGAATCCAGCTCACGTCTTTTATTTTATTGGGCTCATTCAAATTTTCCAGTACATAATTGTGCTCAATCAGATCGCCTGGTTTTTCAGCGATCATAATCAACCTCCAGGGTGTGGCAATGGGCGAAATAAGATCAGCCGGATCATGCATGGAGGTTACAATCGTATTGGGTTTGTCTTTACCCAGCGTAAATTTAGTTCGCGAATAATCGGTTAAGGCAGCTTCAGCTAAACAGGCATATAACCCATTAGGCAGTTGCAAAGTGAGCGGTCGTTCACTTTCTCCCGGCCAGTTATTTAACGGCAATAATTTGTATGCTCCCTGCGCCCATCCGGTGAACCAGGCTTTTGTATCAGCAGGCAACGTAAAGGAGGTGTTTTCTGCCACTACCCTATAGTATGTTCCTTTAGGGTTTTCAGGAAAGAAATATCTGATGCCTACCCCTTCATTATACACCCTGATCTGCACCTGCATTTCGTAAATGGGATTATCGTCTTTTACAAACGAAACAGTAACACCATTGTAATAATCCCTGACAGTATTGTTTTCACCACAAACCGGTTTCCATGTGGTATCAACGGCCACAGCAGTTACCGTTTTGGCTGAAAGATTTTCGCACCATCTTGCATGGGTATCTATTTTTAATGCCATGGCGCTTTCTGAAAGATGATTATCAAGCTGAAGATCCAACACGGACTCCTGTATCACCGGCTGGTTTTTATAAGCCACCTGGTAATACATAGTCCTTTTATCCTGTGCATCTTTTTTCTGATAAAACTGAACCGTTATATTTTTATCAGGTGATGTAACCTGTGCACGGCTTTCAGGGATCACAGTATCCTGTGCATATAAAGCATTGCCGATTATAAATGCGGTAAGTATAACAAGTACTTTTTTCATGCAGTCGTTAGAGCTTTTCATAAATACTTTTTCCTTCCTTTAGTTTCTTCAGTCGCAATAATGCTTCTATATAATAATAATCTGCGTATATGATCGAAGCATCTACTTCGCCGCCTTTGGGCTTATGACCTGTTGAATGTAATAAAAAAGCATTATTGACATTATGGCTTTGATATTTGTCGGAAGAACAATTCTCAAGCATTTGCTCTGCTTTTTTACGGTATGCAGCCGCTTTGGTTTTATCGGATACAAAAGTGCTGAGTTCCAGGAGGGCTGAAGCGGTAACAGTGGCAGCAGACACATCTTTAGGTGCATTGGGAATATCAGGCGCATCAAAGTCCCAGAAAGGAATTAAATCAGCTGGAAGTCTTTTCAAATAAACGTCAGCTACTTTTTGGGCAAAATCAAGGAACTGTGGTTGTTTTGATTCGCGGTAAACCATGGTGAAACCATAAATAGCCCAGGCTTGTCCCCTTGCCCACATTGATGAATCAGAAAATCCCTGATGTGTGACGCCTTTAATTTTTTTACCGGTTACAGTATCGTATACTACCACATGATATACGGAATAATCAGGTCGAAAATGATTGTTCATGGTAGTAGTGGCATGGCGCAGAGCGATGTCGTACAGCTTTTTATTGGGTCCGTTTTTCGATGCCCAGAACAACAGTTCCAGGTTCATCATATTATCAATGATGGTATTGTGCGGCCATCCCATTTCTTTAACCATACCGGGCCACGAAAGAATAGTGCCTACTTTGGGATTAAACAAGGTAGCGAGCGTATCGGCTGTAGCGAGTAAAATATTTTTATAGGCAGCATCTTTTGTTAACCGATAACCATTACCAAAGCTGCAATAGGTTTGAAAGCCCAAATCATGGTCATTTGCCGGATGCTGTGAAAGTGGCGTCAGTTCTTTGGTGAATTTGTCGGCAGCTGTTTTATACTTTTCGTCTTTTGTATATTCATATGCATACCATAAGATGCCGGGCCAGAAACCACTTGTCCAGTCTTTATAATTCACATACCGCCAGGTGATTTTTCCATGATCGATGCTTCGTGGCAGATTGGTTGAATCTGCAGGAATAGCCTGCAGCGTTTTATCTGCCTGCGAAACGCAATAATCAAGATCTTTATTTTCATTAAAAGAGGATGTGTTGCACGATGCCAGCAACATAATTGCAATACAGGTATTCCTTAAACTTTTCATTCGGTTTCTATTCTACAATTCAATTAGTGTATAGGGCATTTCAGGCAAATCAAATGTTATTACAGCCCTACCATTGATCATTGTTTTTTTGCCAGCAAATGATCTTTTATCAGCAATTAATACAGACTTTGTTTTGTGCTGCATCATTTCCTGAGGAATGGTTACTGTTACAGGCCGCGAACTGGTAAAGAACCATTGGTTGTTTTGTTTGCATAAAACGGCCGAAGCACTGTCTGACTTTACCTCAATACCATAACCACCTTTTGCTATATTCTTACCATTGCCAAGAAATATGTATTGAAGGCTTCCGTCTTTTTCACTGATCACGCCATACGTGCCACGGATTTTTTTATCCTTATAGGCTATAGTAGGTTTACTATCCGCTGAAGAGAAGATATAATCTTTTACTCCGTTTTTACTTTCTACGATTATACCGGTGAAATTATCAGCGGCTGAAGATGGTAAAAAGGAATTTATAGATACGATCGATTTTGGCTGCAATGAAGAAGAAGGTTCAAACACGGCAACAAAAGGCCGTTTCCATGCTTCACCATACTGTCGCGCTATAATGGTAGGCAATGGCATTTCAGCAATTTCTTTCGGAACCATGCCTCGATCAATAGCGGTAGACTTCGGAGATTTTACCATAAATATTTCTCTGTCTGCCTCTCCCTTCATCCACATATTCATAAAGATCGTGTCCCTTTCAGGTATTTTTAAGCGAAAGGTGGCATTGAAATCCTTGTTGGTGTGTACCGACTTGTCGTCCCATAAATAATCATAGGCAACTAAGTTACCATTGGCAAAAGCTAATTTATCAACGGGCTGCAGGTTGAACGGATTGCCATCATTATCACGAAGGATCACGTCCTGCCCCATGTTGTGATAAAAATAATCGTGTCGCTTGTCACCGCCTTCTTTTTTCCCCGACCGGAATACATCTACATAATAACCTGTTGAGTCGCTCGTGCGGATAATGCTCATCATGCGTTGCTGATTGGCATTGGTTTCGGGTTCCAAAAAATACAGATCAGCAAAGCTGATGTTGGGAAAGATGCCTTCTTTTACGCCTGATGCGGGATAACAACTTTTTAGGCTGAAGCCGTGATTACTCCTCATTTCGGGATAAGAAGAAATACCGTCAACTACTACGGTATTATGTGCCGGAAATTTGGAATAGTACTCAGCATAATCAGGCTGAAAGTAAGTAGTTCCAATGCCTGCCTCGGGCGCGAGTGGTAGTCCCTTTCCATATAATTCCAGTGAAATGCCATTGGCATGCATATGATTGCCCAATGAAGCATTGAGTGAAAGCGCTAATGCATTTTGCGGATTGGTACCATTGCGCTGAATAAGCCAGCTTACATTGGGAGAATAAAATAAAGGACTTGTAAAATCACTCAACTTACCTGCAGGAACAGATTCTTTCAGAGAGAAATCTGAATAGGTAAACAAAGAAACAAGATCACGCCTTTCAGCTACGGATTGACTATTACCTGTTGATTGGTTATTCAGCATTTTAATGAAACGCGTAAACTGTTCTTCCTGCTGAGGTTTGTTATTTTTCTGTGCATTGATAACTACCTGTTGCGCAGGAACCGCTGATAGTCTCCCATAATGCGAATCACCAAACGAAACCATATAACCGTTTGGGAAAAGGTATTGAGCAGTAGCCAATACTACTTTTTTTAGAATGGGCAATTGTTCCAGCAAATCAAAATTCAACACCCTGTCGAACAGAGAAACAAAACTCATGTAGTCGCCAATAACGTTTTGTGAATAACCCGGACTTTCGGCCCAAACGCCGGTATTGGGATCATATCCTCTTTTGACGAGTTCGGTCAACGACCACTGTCGTATAGAACTTTGATTAATTACCTGATCAAGATAATACTGGCAACCTTTGCCATCTGAATACGCATTATTATTTTCAAGGATCAGGGCGATATATGCCACGAACCGGGCTTCAATCAAATCCCAGTTATTAAAAGGCACTCCATTTTTAATAATGAGATCGGCCCACTTTTTAAATGATTCCGCATACAGGTTCATTTTACCGGGTGCATGCTGCTGTATATAATCATGCAAAAAATCATAACAAATGGTCAGTTCATTCAGAATGTCTTCATGAATTACTTCAAACGATGATAATCCAACCAGTGTTTGATTATGCCCATGATTGAGATCATAAGGCTCTTTGCGGTAATACATACCGGTCATGTAAGTATCAAAAAGATCAAAAGCAAATTTTGCATATTTCTCTTCGCCGCTGTACCAGTAAATAATGGCTGCATTCTGCGCCATGGTCATGATCTGGCGATTGATGCTTTCAACTATTCGTCCTGTTTTCATCTGTTCAACCCATTCCAGCGGTTGATCAGGTTTGGAGCGGTTTACATAGTATAATCCACGGGGATCGTCCATATAAGGCAATATATCCTCCAACTTCGGCGCCACATAGGATGTAACGGCATCACGTGTACCGGTAAATCGAACAGTGGGTACGGGCGCCTGTCCTTCTGCATGATCGTACACACCGCCTCTTATAAACACATCAGTTGATTTTGTTTTCCAGTACATCTGCAATCGCGAAACGATCCAGGTGCTGTCGGTCTGATGCCTGTTCACATACTCTTCGATGCTTTTTTTCGATTGCTCAAAAGTGGCGCCCGCCCAGCCGGCTGAGCTGAGCAATTGTTGAAGCCGTGGTTTTTCATTACTACTTGTCAATAATCTTGGATGCAGCGGGGTAATAGTCGCAGGTATTTTAATTACCTGCGACTGCAACATTAAAAATACAAACTGTAAAAAAATGAATACACCTGTACGTTTCATCATTCAAATATATCTTACCAATTCGGATTTTGTGAAAGGTTCGGGTTTAATTGTATTTGAGTAGAAGGAATAGGGTACAGATAATTTTTCTCGCTAAAGCTACGAGCGCCATCTATTATTAAAGCTCCATTCAGGTACTGACTGGGACTTGAATATTTTGCTGTAGAAGATTGCGAAGTCCAGGTAGTTTGAAACTCAGTACCTGCCCATTTAATGCCAAGCACTTTTTGTAACATTACATTGGCCCCGATTAGCGGATCTTCATCATCACCACCCAGTGCAGGCCCATTCACTGCATTGTGCCAGCGTTTTAAATCATCTAATCTGAATCCTTCGCTTGCGAGTTCTATGGTGCGCTCGCGTCTTATTTCACGTCGCATATCAAGTCCATTCGTTGAAACAAATGCGTTGCTTAGTTTGGGCATTGCTTTGTTTACACGCAACCGTACGAGGTTTAACGATTTGTCAAGATCGGCGTCACTGATGGCGCCGGTCCTTTCATATACTGCTTCGGCATAATTCAACAGTACTTCAGCATAGCGTATTACGGGGTAATCGTATCCTTCTTCGTTATCGGGCACCTGTCTTTCAGCTACAAACTTCTGCCAGCCATAACCGCTGGTTGTATTGGCGTAAGGTTTCCAGGGTGATGCATCAGCATTGGCAATGTCTTGTGGGCTCCAGTCCCAGTTAATATGCCAGTTATTGTTACCGCTCCAGTAATACCAACCTGCCACCCGCATGGTATAAAACATGCGTCTGTCGCGATTCACAAACTCTGAGTTCATGGTAGCATATCCCTGGAACAGGGGCGATTTATCAATAGGTAATCCGTCGTTGCAGAGATAAATATT
>Ga0105239_10005796_pt1 | contig 14413 bp, 16 predicted proteins | sample KBSC44metaG_FD_92761 | JGI IMG/M metagenome (GOLD analysis project Ga0105239, IMG submission 92761) | Corn rhizosphere microbial communities from Kellogg Biological Station, Michigan, USA - KBS C4-4 metaG | ecosystem: Host-associated > Plants > Roots > Rhizosphere > Soil | place: Michigan, USA... | reverse complement strand
GACGAGTGACCGTGCTTGAATAAGGCGGCACAAAGTTATGCAAAATTTTAGAACCCGCAGTTGTACGCAATCCTTCGGTGCAAAGATTGTCTTTGATTGCAATCGGAACGCCCGCGAGCAGACCTGATTTATTTTGATCAGCGGTTTTTGCTTTTTCCAAAGCTTTCTCGTTCATCGCAACGAAGGCGTTGATCTTGCCGTTCCATTTTTCGATTTGCGACAAATACGCCTGCATAACTTCAAATGAAGTCACCTTGCCTGATTTAATGGCGTCGCGAATGTCGACGACGCTTGAGCGAAGAATATTCATTAACCACCCACCACTGGCGGAACTTTAAACAAGTTGCCGACTTTTTCTGGCGCTTCACGCACAGCTGTTTCGGGGTCACCCCAAGTTTGCACTTGGTCAACACGCCACTCTTCAACCATATCGGTCGGAGTGACGAGGGGTTCTACGCCGTCTGTTGGAACTTCGGCGAGTTGTTTGAAATGGGAAAGCACGGATGAAAGTTGCTGAGCGAAGGCTTGTTTTTCAGCCTCGGTGAGCGATAGCCGTGCCAATTGCGCGATTTTTTCGACTTCTTTTTCTGATACCATTGGGTTGATTTAGACCATGCTGCGACAAGAGGCAACTGGGACTTGGCCCTCTTCGGGGCGATTGGTATCTTCGTTTTTATGTCCAAGAGCGCCCAGAAACGAATTCAAGAGCTTAAAGAAGAAATCCGCCAGCATGACCACGCTTACCACGTGCTCGATAAGCCCGTTATCAGCGATTTTGACTATGATCGTCTGTTTGCGGAACTAAAAGGCCTCGAAGAGGCGCATCCAGAGCTGATCACCGAAGATTCACCGACTCAAAGAGTCGGAGGCGCCCCGCTGGATGCGTTCGAGAAGGTGAAGCATCGCAAACCGATGGTGTCTTTGACCAACTCCTATTCCACCGAAGAGATCTTTGATTTTGATCAAAGGATTAAGAAATTTCTCGGCAAACCGGATGCCGAGATCGAATATTTTTGCGAAGTGAAATTCGATGGCCTTGCGATCGAGCTGGTTTTTGAAGATGGAAAACTCACCCAGGCGTTAACCCGTGGTGATGGCGAAACCGGTGAAAATGTTTTGTCGAATATCAAAACCATTCGTTCACTTCATTCGATGGGCTACAAACTTCACACCAAGTCTTCGCCTGAGCTGATCGAAGTGCGTGGCGAAGTGCTGATGTACAAAAAAGATTTCGCCAAACTCAATGCTTCTTACGAAGAAGAAGGCGAAGACACGTTTGCGAATCCCCGCAACGCCGCTGCGGGTTCTATTCGCCAACTGGATCCCAAAATCACGGCGACTCGCCCGCTGCGCGTGTTTTGTTATGCACCTGGTGTGATCGAGGGAAAGAAGTTTTCGTCGCAAGCGGATTTCTTATCGTATTTGAAATCGGTTGGTCTGCCGTGTTTTGCGTCGGCTCCACTGAACACCGTGAAGAGCAAATTGTCGAAATTAGAAAGTCTCTCGTTGGAATCGCCGCTCTCTGCGATCGCAAAAGGTGCTGAAGAAGCCGCTGAGTACTACGACTTCATTCAGAGCATTCGTCATGAGTTGCCATTTGATATCGACGGCATTGTGATCAAAGTGAATTCGTTCGATCTGCAAGGCGAACTGGGCATGATCGCGCGCAGTCCACGTTGGGCAACGGCGACAAAATTTCCTCCGGTGCAGGCACAAACCGTCGTGAATGACATCGTCGTACAAGTCGGAAGAACCGGCGCCCTCACGCCAAAAGCCATTCTCAATCCAGTTTCTGTTGGCGGCGTTACGATCAGCAATGCAACTCTTCACAATCAGGCGCAAATTGATCTCAAAGACATTCGCATCGGCGACACGGTCATCGTTCAACGCGCAGGTGACGTGATTCCAGAAGTCGTGTCGGTGGTTTTAGATAAGCGACCAAAAAATTCGAAGCCCTATCACTTACCAAAGAATTGTCCGATCTGCGGCACGCCGGCAGTGAAAGAAGAAGGCGAAGCTGTTCTTCGCTGTGTGAATACATTTTGTCCCGCGATCTTAAACGAATCGCTCAAGCACTTCGTCGCAAGGCGCGCGATGAATATTGAAAAACTCGGTGACAAAATCATTGAGCAACTCACCGAAGCGAAGTTAGTAAAGCGCTTCTCCGATCTTTATGAACTCGACATGGACAAATTGCTCTCGCTCCCAAGACAAGGCGAGAAGTCGTCGCAAAACTTACTCGAGAGCATCGAAGAAAGCCGTCACACAACACTTGCACGCTTCATCTACGCACTAGGCATTCGCTTCGTCGGCGAGCAAACGGGACGCACACTCGCGGGTCACTATCGAACGCTCGAAAAATTCTTAGGCACGAATGAAGGAGAGCTCATCACCGTCGAAGACGTCGGCCCAAAAGTTGCCTCAAGCATCATGGAGCGCTTAAAAGATAAAAAATTCGTCGCCGAAGTCGAGCGGCTCATCAAAGTCGGCGTTGAAATCGAAGCTCCAAAGAAAACTTCGGAGAACGCAGCTCTCAAAGGAATGAACATCGTCATCACCGGCACACTTCCAAAACCACGCGACGAAATCAAAGACATGATCGAAGCTCTTGGCGGAAAAAGTGCTGGCAGCGTGAGTAAAAAGACAAATTATGTATTAGCAGGTGATGAGGCGGGATCAAAACTCGATAAAGCGCGCGAGCTCGGAGTGCCGATCATCGATTGGCAACAATTCATTGAGCTCATTCAGAAATAGTTTGTCGCGAAATTAAGGTTCTTTCGCATGGATCCATCAGCTTCAGGACCGGAATGGCCTCTGGTATTCTGAGCTCATAGCGGGACGGAAGACCTGCGTTTTTAAAGGCTTCAGCGATAAGAAACCTCGTCATATTTTGGTTTTCCCAGAGCGAAGGCCAACTCAAGCGCAGCATATTTTTGGTATAATCAATAAAGTTCTTTTGTTTGAGACGGATAAGATAGGCTGCAACTTGGGTTGCGGCAAAAAGACGATAGTCATCTAATGTAAACATGTATCGGCCGAGAGATTTGCGAAAGATCTTTAAAACGTCGTTCTGTTCATCGAGAAACTGAGAGAGAGTGATGGTACCTTCATCAAAGATGTGTGTCGTGAGCCATACTGCGCGCTCCGATTTTGAAAATGTTCTCTTCTGAACAGTCTCCAGCAAATGAAGTCTCGCCACTGTTCGAGGATAATTTTTCTCTAGTCTTTCGAGATACTCCTTCCCGATTTCGGGTGCCGTCAAAACTCCCTGCGCCACCAAATCCCATGGATCCATGACGAAGGGAAAAATCAAACCGTGCTCAGAGGCGTAACTGGGATCTAAAAAAACACTCTCCCTTCCATAGCGAGTCGCATCCTGAGCGCTATCGATAAAGAAGAAGAGCCAATTTGATGTATTTAAGAATCTGTAGTTGAAGGGTGCTAGGTTCTGTGCGCCCGCCTCCAAGCCCATCAATTTCAATTCTCGCGAACTGAGTAAAAATTTAGACTTCTGAAGAAAAGCAAAGCCAGCACCATTATGTAGAATCAACTGAGTGTCACGATCGATCGCCTGTTTGGCTAATTTAAATTCGAACGACGATTGAACATGAGAATCTTCAGAATTCAGACGCCGAAGATTCTCTCGGCTCGTCGTTTTGGAAAAATCGATGGCCTCTCCAGGATTCAGTCGTACTGAAAACAGATCGTTGAAATAATCAGACAACTCCTTCTGTTGAAGTTCATCAACCTGTTCGTCGATGGCTTTAAGCCTCTGAGAAACCTGACAGATTTGTAAAGCTCTTTCGCCTTGGGAGGTATAACGACCGCGACCGATCACAAGGCTTTCGGCGGCGTCGACATAATTTGTCGCCGCCCATAGAGAAGTGCCAAAAAATGTCACTCCAACGATTGTCAGAGCTGCGATAAAAGGCTGACTGGTAAACGTCCGCGGCATGATATGCGATTAAGCAAAGGTTAAGCCAAATACGCATGCGCGAACTGAATTAATTGGCGGAAAAAGCGCGGGGAGCATGAGAAAAAAACAAATTGCGTTTTAGGTCGCTACCATCGAGCTCATTCAAAAATAATTGGTCCGATGAAATCCGAAACACGAATTGATGAAGCATCAAAAATAACAAAGCCAACTCTGATGAGCTGGCTTTGTTTGCATACCTCTCCTCCGCCGAGACCCGAACTGGATTTCCAGAACGGAGAAAAGTATGCATCGTTATCTAACCGATGATGATTCTTATCGGAGAGGAATTGAAATCTATAAAGCCCTTCTGACTTTATGCACATGCGCATCGCGTTCCCATTTTGTTATTCTGTACGCCAAGGAAGAGAGTCGGGGTCGCCCATGATTTTTCCGCTCACATCTAGTGAATGTCCTGTCGGCGAATATGCCGTGAACAGCAGTAGCCACCGATGAGCTTTGTAGAAGCGTCCGTCTTCAATGTAAACGTCGATTTTTCGGCCATTTTTAAGAATGTATTCGTCTTCATCCAAATAGAAACCGGTAGGGCCCGAAGGTCCTACGATCTGCTTCTTTGAATCGACAAAATAACCTGACCACATAACCTGAATCAATCCGTAGCGAACGCAGTTTCGATCAAAGGTTTTGCTGCAGCTTGAATTTCAGCCATCACATTCTTAGCTTTTTTGTTTAGCAGCTCAGTGCCTTTGCAATCTTCAAAACGATAGGTCACGTTGAATCCAACATTTTTTACCATCGGCGCGCCCGCGGCCTCTTGTGGTCTCGCGACGTACTGACATCGAACATGTTCCGAGTTGTCTTCGGCCTTCGAGCGGAATTTACGAACGTCTATGCCGTACTTTTCGCTGCGTGAAAGCGCTTGATTCGTCTCTGTGCCCGATTGCAAACGAAACGCTTGCACTCCCTTGCCCTTGTACTCGCTGTAAAAATACGCGCCATCTTGATAAACCATCAGAACACTTTTTGCGTTCGGATCCTTCATTGTTCTTTCGATATCATCAATGACCGACTCGCGCGGCGCGGACGATTGCGCCAACGATACCAATGGAAATACGATTAAAATTAATAAAAGCGATTTCATGGATCCCCCGATAGCCGAACACACATTCGTTCAAACCGTGTTCACTCAAAGATGAATGAATCTGTGGTGAACGATTTATGATTTACATATTCAATTTGCGATCCAGATTTCTTGTCTCAGGTTGAAACGAAGCGCGTAAACGGGCGCAGGTTCGCTCAATGTTGTGAACGGCGGATCGACTTCGAAGTTTTTCAAATTAGGCTCGTCTCAGAATGAGAAAGCTGGGTCTTTTAAAGCAAAAAAAGCCATCGCGGCGACCGCAATGGCTTCAAACTGTTTCAATCTAAAACGATTTTCTACAGGTGGTCGATAACGATATCGCGAGCCATAACGGTTTTGCGACCGTCAGCTTTTGCGCTATCAACACCTTTTTGGCAAAGCTTCTCAACAGCGCGGCTTAATACGTCAACTGTCTCGGCCGAAGTGTTGCAACCGCCTTTTTCTTTGATGAATTTTTTAACTTTACTTGTGACAACCAGAACATCTGCCATCGATTCCTCCAGGACTTTAGCCCTAATGCTTCATCTAACGTTACAAAAGAAGGGGCTCAAATCAATCCTAAAGGAGCTCGCTGCGGGGCCTCCTCAGCGCCCATTTTGCAGTCTTTCGTCAAAAACTTTGACGGGGCCTTGGCCCATATCAAATTTAAACGCCTGAAATCACTGATGTTTTAATCAATTCAGTGGCACTCCCTTTGCTCTTAAGTCTGTTATGCCGGGTAAGGGTTGGATCATGCGCACTCATGTAAAAAAAGTTTGGAAGCACACGTTTCTTGTCGGAATCCTGATTCCCGTGCTGTTTTTTGAATCATTTGCCTTCGCATTTGTGCCGCAAATTTCAGCGTCCGACACCTCAATGCCGCAGTTCTGGAACAATCAAGAAAACGTTTCTTCACCCGCCGAAGCTTGGAACGAAATGCGTTCGAAAGTTTTGGATGACGAATCGAGCCGAATTTCTGCCGACTTTAAGATTCCTGAATCTCTCCGCCAACGCACAGAATTTTGGTTCGATATTTACACCCGCTATGGTTCCAACGATCACGTGATCCATCACGTGCTTTATCCTTGGATCGTTTTTAAAGTCATCAACACCGATGAAATGGTCGCCACCGGAAAAGGTCCATTGTGGCTTCGCAAAGATCGCGCTGAAAAATTTGTTAAAGCACAAATGTCGCAAATTCGTCGCACGCTTCGCAAACTCGCGAAACGTTCGAACTACGACAATCTTCCGGATGACGAAAAAGAATTGTTCGAAAAATTGCAGACTCTTCCAGGCGCTCGTCGTCGTGTGATTCGTCAAGCGGCGCAAAACGTTCGCAAACAACTGGGTCAAAAAGATTTCTTTCGCGATGGTCTGATGAATTCAAGCCGCTACTTGCCGTACATGGAAAAACAATTTGCTGATTTGAATTTGCCAGTTGAACTCACTCGCATCCCATTCGTTGAATCCAGCTTCAACGAAAAAGCTTACAGCCGTGTTGGCGCCAGCGGCGTTTGGCAGATCATGCCTCGCACGGGCAAAGCGTACATGATTGTGAGCGATAACATCGACGAGCGCAATTCACCAATCAAAGCGTCCTTGATGGCGGCTCGCATGCTCAAACAAACTCAGCGCGCGACAAAATCTTGGGCTCTTACTGTCACTTCGTACAACCACGGATACGGCAACTTGCGTACGGCGATTCGCAAAGCGCACTCAAAAGATTTAGCAACGATCATCGCGCGTTATCACAAAGGCGATTTTAAATTTGCATCGAGCAACTACTACACTTGTTTCTTGGCGGCATTGCACGCAGAGAAATATAACGAACTTGTTTTCAACGATTTGTCTCGTGAGCCGCTGCAAGAACGCGAAGTCGTTTACCTGAAAGCAAAAACAACTTTGCGCCAGATCATGCGCCTCACAGGACTTTCTCGCGATCAATTAGTTTCCTTTAACTTGGATTTGAAGTCAGCGTTGGCTGGCAAACATCCAAGCCTTACACTTCCGCGTGGCTTTGAGTTGCACGTACCGAAAGGTCTGACTCAAGCTTCGATTTTAGGTTCGCATCGAGTTAGTAAGATCCGCCAAACGAGTATTTAAGCGTGTGCACAAATTCGGGCTCGGCAACGAACGCTTGTGTGTAAACTTGGTTCGAAGCGATCGGTTTGATCGAGAGCGTTTGCAGTCCAAGCGGCGCATTGTACAAAATGAATCCGCCACCCGCAGGGCCGCTATTTCCCGCGGTTAACATTCCTTGTGCATCGAAGTAGGCGAGTTGCGGAGTTTCTGTGGTGTAGCCAGTGAACTCAACTTGAAACGGCTGATCGACGACGTAGCCAACCACGATGCCTCGATGGGGAACAAGTTCGAACTGTTTAATGTCGGCAATGGATTGTAACCAGCTCCGTTTAATCATTGGCACAATCACCCGTGAATCGGATTTCAATACTTGTACGCGGCTCAATTCATATTCGCTACCCGCATCGGCTTCGAGCATCATCATGTCGGGGCCAGCAGGGTAATGCAGTTTTTGTGAACCCGTGATGCCGACTTCATCGTCAACACCAACGAAGCGAACATGCGCCGACATTTTTTGCTTTGGATCAAACGCATCTTGTAGAGCTACGTTCACCGACTGATTACCTTCGAGATTAATTTCAACGTAAGAAAGATGATGTTGCTCAGTCGGGAAGACCTGCGCCGGATACATCTTGCCGTTGTAACGAACACGAACCGCTTGCACGCCTGGGCGAACCAACAAGAAAGCAAACATGCCGTTATCGTCTGTCGCGTGAAGATTGTTGTCCGGCAAATAAATCTGATTGAAATAAACTGGCATGTAAGAACCCGCGAGCTCCACTTCCACACCGCGAATTGGTTTGCCATCTTTTAAGATTCGTCCCCAAACAACTCCGGCTTGCTCGGCCGCCGAGCGACCTTCTTTCATGGTCAAATCGAGAAGAGATCGCATCATGGATTCTGGATAAAGGCGAACATCGCGAATCTCGCCTTCGGTTCCCATCGCGAGTGTCGGCCAATGTTTGTCGGCCGTCGCGCGCACCATAAATGTCGATGAGCGCGCGCGATCTGGATCTTGGCGCAAACCATCCTCATTCAAACCTTGTGGCATTCCGTTTTGATCAAATGCAACCAGTGCATTCTTAACCGGAACGCGGTGATTGCCTTCGGTGTAAGCGGATGCAACACGAACTGTCGCGCCGTTTGTGACCGGCGTCAGATCTATTTTCAAATCATCCGTTGGAGATTCGCTATCGAGGTCCAGACGACCGCGACCTAATGTTTGACCATCACGCGAACGAAGCTCGGCAACCAACTGACCACGCGGTTCATGCACGTAAATCTCAAAGCTCGCTTCGGTAATATTCACGCGGCCCGCTTCATGAACAGTGCCATCACTTACGCGGTGAAGAGTGAAGTAGGTTTCAGATCCCATGAATGCCAATCCATCACGAATCTCAAGTTGTCCTTTGATCAAGTGCGGATTTTTTTGACTTGGAGCAAGCGATGATACGGTGAGCGTCGGGGTCGCATCCGCATCTGGTTTCGGATGCGGATTTGCTAACATCGCAGCCGTTCCACCGCGAAATGCCGAAGCGGTTGTTACCGATGGTGTTGTTGGTGGCGGCGTATTCACAGCCATCATGATCGAGTTATGTGATGGAAGAGGATGCGGAACACCTTTTAACAATCCCGAAATATCTGTTCCAGGTCGAGCGACAATAATGGGAGTCGACGACGAAGCGACCGTCACTGTGCGAACTTCTGAGTCCGCGCGAGTTGGACCCTGAAGTTCGGCTTGGATCAACTCTTTTGCTTTTTCACGAACGGTGGGTGCCGACCAATCTTGGCTGCGAAAGTATTGCGCCAAAATTCGTTTGCGTTCTTCAAGCGGCAAAAGACCGGTGCCCGGGGTTTCGGTGCGCAAATCCATGTCTCTTTGCAAAGGTGCTCGCGCTTGAAATGACTGACGCAAAACCATCGTCTTCAAAGCCAAAAGTTTTGGCGCAGCAGATCCCGCGGCAATGTGATTGTGAATCCTGACTCTGCCAGTAGAAAGAGCCGCAACTTCTTGAATAACTTTTGTGTCAGTATGATCAGAATATGTTTGGCTGGAATCTTCGAGGGCTGCGTAAGCTGGTGAGCTTCGTTTCATCTTAATAGTCAGCCCGTCAGTGAATCGGCTTCGATAATCAAGCTGATGCACTGATAGCGGAAAGAAGATAATCAGAGCTGCAAACCACTTCGCCATCTAGTGACTAGTCTAAACTAAAATACTCTAAAGTCGTCTATAAGGTTGAGATCATCGCGACGTTTGGAGAGGGCCTCTTTGACCTGTTGCTTGAGTAGTCTGGCTAACCGAAGGTCGTAACCATCAGCAGCATAAATAATCCGACCATTCACGTCCTGGCGGACTTCGCGCAAAACTTCGATTTCTAAATCAAACGGGCGCGACGAATTCAGAATCAGCATCCGCGCGTAATAACGAGTACTTGAGTCTTTAGCCGGCGAATAATCTTTCCCATCCATCAATAAGAAATGCTGGGAAAAGAATTCGCGATTATTTGGGCTGATCGTTCGAATCCCCAACGGAATCGTTTTGCGAATCAGATTTGTGACTTCACCGAGAGAAATATTGATTTGTCGGAGAGTGACGCTACCTGGAGAAGGCTTGGTAACACATCCGGCAGCAAGCAAAAGCCAGCTGCCGAACAAACAAATAATTAGAGAACGAAATAAAGAAGTGTTTAACACCTCTTTATTTTGGCATGTTCTGCGCGTCTTTCAAGAACTGAGCAATACCTTTGTCTGTCAAAGGGTGACCGATCAATTGTTGCATGACTTTGTAAGGAACAGTCACGATGTCCGCGCCCATCATCGCAGCTTCCAAAATGTGGATGTTATGACGGATGCTCGCCACCAAAACCTGAGTATTCAAATCGTAGTTTTGATAGATTTGGATAATCTGACTAATCAAACTCATACCGTTGTTCGAGATATCATCGAGACGACCAACGAAAGGCGAGACCAAAGTCGCGCCGGCTTTTGCAACCATCAAAGCTTGCAAAGGCGAGAACACGAGAGTGACGTTCGTTTTGATGCCTTCAGCAGACAAACGACGAACAGCAACCAGACCTTCTTCGCACATTGGAATTTTAACGACGACGTTGTCGGCGATTTTCGCGAGTTCCAAACCTTCGCGAACCATTTCGTCAGATTGTAGGCTGATCACTTCGGCAGAAACCAAACCCGAAACTTCTTTACAGATATCTTTGATCACATCGGCGTTCGAACGGCCGGTTTTTGCGACCAACGTCGGGTTCGTTGTGACACCGTCGACCCAACCACGGAGGTTGGCCTTACGGATTTCTTCAATGTCGGCGGAATCAATATAAAATTGCATGAAATAGATCTCCTTTGGGATGCCCTTTAGCTAACTTGACGAGATCTAAAAATCAAGACTCTTCCAGATCCGCGATTACATCTGACATCTGATAAAGCTTTGCTTTTCCTTTTCTTTTCGCTAACCAGGCCGCGGCCGTCAGCGCTCCGCGCGCAAAAACAGTGCGAGAAAGAGCCTGATGCTCAAAGATCAGCAATTCTTCATCGCTGCCGGCTGAGACGCGGTGAATCCCAACCACTCCGCCCAAACGCTGACTTAGAGGCTCTGGGAGGTCTTTTTTAGGTAAGATTTGTTTGAGCTCGTTTTGGAAAAACAAAGCAGTTCCGCTAGGTTTGTCTTTCTTGTAGCGATGATGAGTTTCTTCGACCTGCACATCCCAGTCTTGCAAAGCCGCGAGCGTTTTCAAGGCGCGAGCCATGACATGCACACCCAAACTCATATTGGGCGCCCAAAGTACTGGAATCTCTTTCGCCGCCGCTTCCATCTTCTTCCGTTCAGCTGGCGACATCCCGGTAGTGCCCGAAACCAAAGGTGTTTTATTTTTCACACACCAATCGATCGCATCCATCAATCCGGCGGGTGAAGAAAAATCGACAATGACGTCGACGTCTTTTGGAATCACCTCATCAAAACCGTTACGAGCGATCGCGACGACACCGTCCCAACCTTTTTCATGTTCGGCGATATTTAAGATCTCTTGGCCCATGCGCCCGGTGGCGCCATAGACTCCTAAACCAAATTCAGGTTTTGCAGGCATGCTTTGTAACCTTTCGCGTGCGACTCATCGAGAGGAACAAGCGGCAAACGCATTTCACTTGAACGAAAAATTCCCATCTGCGCCAGCGCCCATTTGGCTGGAATTGGATTGGGTTCGACGTAGAGCCACTTCATGAGCTCAGAATACTTTTGATAATCTTTGTTGGCGTTCGCATCACCTTGGCGAGCACGCTTCACCAACTCCGTTAATTCTTTTGGAATCAAATTTGAAACGACCGAAATGATCCCATGGCCACCGCGAGCACAAAATTCGACCCCGGTGCCGTCATCACCTGAGAGCAACCAAAATGGTTTTTTACTGATCGACTTTAAATCGGCAAGCAAATCCAAATTTCCGCTCGCTTCTTTAATGCCAACGATGTTTTTAATTTCCGATAGTTTTTTTACCGATGCTGTCTCAAGCGAAGCGACGGTGCGAGTAGGAACATTGTAAAGCAAAACAGGAAGACTTGTTGCATTCGCAACAGCGGTGAAGTGCGCGATCAATCCTCGTTGTGGTGGACGATTGTAGTAGGGCACGACCACAAGAGCAGCTTCGGCTCCCGCTTTTTCTGCAGCTTTCGTGTATTCGATTGTATCGGCGGTTGAATTCGTTCCCGTTCCGACGATCAAGCGCAATTTGCCGCCCACTTCAGATTTCGCGATTTCAAATAGACGCTTCACTTCGTTTTCTGTGAGCGTTGGGCTCTCGGCCGTTGTTCCGTTCACAACGATTCCGTTCACGCCGCCTTCAGCTTGGTGATGGAGAAGTTGAACGTAAGACGCTTCGTCGATCTCGCCTTGATAAAAAGGAGTCGCGAGCGCTGTGATCACGCCATCCAAGCTATTCATCATCTTGCTCTTTCTCTTCTCGTTCTTCGTCTTCAGATGCTTTGTACTTTTTTAATTTAATTTTTTCAGTGGCTTTACGATAAGTCGGCTGGCCGCGGCCCAACTCTGGCGGTTTATCTGGTGGAACTGGATCACCCTTTACGCCACAGCCAGCAATAAAAAATAATGCGACGATCGCGAACGCACTAACGATCGGCATTTTTCTGAGCAGCTTTGATTGCATCTTCCACTTCCTGCGTTTGGCCGCACAAACACGGCTCATTGATATATTTACGACGAGTTCGAAGATTCAAGTTCTTACAAAGAGCGATGTACTTTTGACCCTGATCTTCCGCCGCATCGGTCTTGTCTTCCGCGACTTTCCAGAGCCAATAGTGAGACTCAGGATAAGATGCGTCTCGGCTCGCCGTCTTTTGTAGCAAGCCCATCGCTTCGTGCTCGTTACCAGTTTCGTACAACGCCGACGCCATCGTGACGTTCGCGACCGGTTCGTCTACGGGGTCCATTTTGAGCAATGCTAAAGCGTCGGTGGCTTTGTGTTGGCAGAGTAAACTTTTGGCACGAAGAAATCGTAACGTCTTGTCGTACGGATTTATTTCGCCAGCGGTCTGCAAAGTCGTTTCTGCCGATGCGCAATCTTTTTTCGACAGTTGTACGCGCGCCATCGCAAGTAAGATCACGACGTTTGAATCTTCCATTGCGAGGGCTTCATTGAACCGCGCTAATGCGGTGTCAGAACTTTCGTACGCCATCGATTGTGCCGTTTCAAACAGGCGTTGCCCTTGATCAGTAAAGAAAACATCCGCGAGAGACTTGAGCGTCTCCATGAGTTTCGCTTTATTTTTTGGCGTGTGCTCAGATTTAATCGCGTTCAATAGTTTGTTGGTGGCGACTTTTCGATTTTTTGCCACTGCCGCTTTTTGCGCCTCTTGAATAACGGAAGTCATGTCGGCGTGAACGACGAGAGAATAAAAACAGGGTGCAAGCCATAAAATCCGACTGAGTTTCATCAGCCGGATCATTATCTACGCCAGCGAAGACGTCAACCTTAACGGCTACAGAAACTCAATTCCAGCAAGTGAGGGTGGTGACGGCCCATCCAATTTCTGAGGTGAAGTCGTAGACCATACCCGTTTCGTCAATCACGCCGAGTGGAACTTTGTTCTCATTTGCTACCACGTCACCGACTCGGCCTCCGCTAAAGCAAAAGGCTTTACAAAGTCCTGATGCAACTGTGGCGCGATTGTCATCATCGTTTGTCGTTCCAAACAAATGAATCGTGTCGTCTAACAAAAATCCAGGATTGACGTAGACCGTGGAACGCCCCAAGTTGGCGGTCGTTTCATAGCGAAAAGATGTATTCGGAGTGCAGGCCGGACTCGCAAACGCCGACAGCGAAACAAACGCCAGAATAAAAGAAATCATCAACTTCATACTTCCCCCTTAACCCATTAAGGGGGTGATAGCGAAGATCGTCGTTTTGATAAAGGACTTTAAAGCTTAGATAAATCTTTCACGAGAACTTGGCGCGGTTTTGAGCCGTTCGCTGGCCCGACGACACCTTCGGATTCGAAGATTTCGATCATGCGAGCGGCGCGTGGGTAACCCAAGCGAAATCGACGTTGAAGCAACGAAGCACTGACTTCTTTTTGTGCTGAAACGTAGGCTAGGATTTCATCGTAACGATCGTCACGAATTTCATCGTCACCAGAGAAGCCATCCTCAAACGAATCGCCAAGCGGAGATGCATCTTGCTCAAAGCCACCGCCCGATCCTTCGATCGCGCGCATTGCGGCTTCATCGTATTCTGGCTCACCTTGATCGCGCCATGCTTTTACAACACGATTAATTTCTTCTTCGCTTAAGTAAGGTCCATGGTGACGCTCTGGTTTTGGCACTCCAGGAGCTAAGAACAACATATCCCCACGAGCGAGCAATCGTTCGCCGCCGCCTTCATCTAAGATGATGCGTGAATCCATTTTGCTCGCGACTTTAAAACTGATACGGCCCGGAATATTTGTTTTAATCAAACCCGTCACAACGTCTTTGCGCGGGCTTTGCATCGCCAGCACCAAGTGAATACCGCAAGCGCGCGCCATTTGCGCTAACCGAACAACCGCTTGCTCGACATTGTTTTTGTCAACGACCATCAAATCACCAAACTCTTCAACGACGATCGCGATGTAAGGGAGAGTTTGATAGTAGTACGACTCTGGATGATATGGATTGTCGAGCGTCTGATGAAAGTTTGCATGCTCTTCCGATTGTTTCGGAGTCAGGTTCATCATCATTTCATTGTAAGACTCGAGGCCGCGCGCACCGAACT
>Ga0105239_10005795_pt1 | contig 14414 bp, 13 predicted proteins | sample KBSC44metaG_FD_92761 | JGI IMG/M metagenome (GOLD analysis project Ga0105239, IMG submission 92761) | Corn rhizosphere microbial communities from Kellogg Biological Station, Michigan, USA - KBS C4-4 metaG | ecosystem: Host-associated > Plants > Roots > Rhizosphere > Soil | place: Michigan, USA... | reverse complement strand
GAGCGATTCGTATGCCTTCCGCTGGTACAGGGAATGGCCGGAAGAGTTGGTCGCCTCCTCCCAGTGCACCATCGGCGTGATGTATAGCAACGGACAGGGAGTGCGAAAGGACTCCGTGGCGGCCGGCGCCTGGTACCGCAAAGCCGCCGACCAGGGCAGCCCTTCAGGGCAGTTCAACCTGGGCATCATGTACTACAACGGCACGGGCGTGGAGCAGGACTACGCGGAAGCGCTGCTCTGGCTGCAAAAAGCGGCGGCCCAGGGCCGCTCGGACGCCTATACCAGGATCGGACGGATGTACAACTTTGGAATAGGCGTGGAACAGGATTTCAACACGGCCTACTACTACTATCAGAAAGCCGTCGATCTGGGCAGCACGGAAGCGGAGGGACTGCTGCAAGAGTTGAACGGCAGGTAAGTTTTGTGGGACCTCGCTGTCACAAAACGGAACCGGAGGCGTTTTCGTATATCGAAGCAGGCATAGAAGTCGATGTGTCTGAAGAGGCAAGAGGTAAAAAGAATGCAAACCAAACCGATATACTTCCGATCCAAAACCCGCATCCTGATCTCCCTGACGGCGGCCTGTGTCATGGGCGTCACGATAGCCGCGCCATCTGCGGTCTATGCGCAGGACCGTCGTGATGATCGCCGCGACGATAATCGTAATCGGCGTGACGATTCCCAGAACCGTCGGGACGATTCGCGGGATCACCGGGACACTTCCCGAGACCACCGCGATTCTCGGGATGATCGCCGCGGCGATTCCCACGACAGCCACCGAAGTCGTGATGAGAGCCATGTGCGCTTTACCCATTCGCAGGAAGAACGCCGCTTTAACAACGGCATCGTGCTGCATCGCGGGGTGACTGTGGTGGATAAGCGTTTCGACGTGTACTTCCCCCACCACGTCTACTCCTATCCGCACTATGCGCTCACCCGTGAGACCGGCCGTGTGGTCGTCTCTCCCTTCAGTTTCTACGTCGGGATCTTTCCGCCGTACATCGATCGCAGTTCCGTCTTCCTCTCCACACCCAGTCGTGTCTACATCGACGTACCCGTCTACCGACATGGCGATTTTGTCATCGAATCGGAGATCCGGGACCGCTACGATCTGAACCGGCGCAGTGACGATGATCGCTGGAAGGATGATCGGGACCTGAGCCAGACCGTCTACGATCTGGAGGATACCTTCCGCAACGAGGACATCGGTCTGTTGGCGCCGCTGACCGATCCAGGCGTACGGGTGGCGATCTTCTCGCGGGGCCGCTATCAGTATTCGCTCAGCCCCAACGACTATCTGGATATGACCCGCGACTTCCTGCGCAGCGTGCGCACCAACGACTTTACCGCGTACCGGGTCCACCGCAAAGCCGGGGGCGTCTACCAGGTCTTCGCCAAGCACACCTATGAAGACCGTGACGGCAGGATCGACACCGTCTACCAGACTATCGTGCTGGAGCGCATTCAGGGGCGCTGGACCATCACGCAAGTCGATACATCTCCCGCGCATTTCGACCGTTAAGGCGACATCCTCGCGTATACATCGATCGCCTCTTGAGGGCCCGGCAGGATCTCCTCTCCCACAGCCTTCCCGCTGAGAGAGGAGATCCTGTCGGGCTCTTCGATTCGGGGTTTACTCCATTGCAGGAAACCGTGGATTGGGTATAATCAAAGAACCTTCCTCTGGAGGGCTTCCCTGACGATAGCTCTCTCGGATAGAGTATTCACACCTGTAATTCGGGGGACTTTCAATGCAGTTATGGAAGTTGAGTAACACCATCGTACTTGGATCTTTCGCACTGGCCGCCGCCGCGCTTCTCCTGCCTGCAACGATCTATAGTCAGAATAAGGGTACGCTGCCCAATGCCGTAGACGCGCCGAACGGAGAGGGCATGTCGCGTACCCTCACCACCTATTCCAACTTCAATACTTCCAATCCCTTCTTCAAGCCTCTGGGGATCAACGGCAGAACCTGCGCGACCTGCCATCCGGTGAGTCAGGGAATGACGATCACGCCGGACTATGTGGCCCGGGTTTTTGACGCCACCGGGGGCCGTGACCCCCTGTTTGCCCCGGTGGATGGTGCGAATGCGCCAAACGCCGACATGTCCACGCTACGGGCGCGTCAGGTGAACTGCAGTATGCTGCTCACCAAAGGGCTGATCCGCGTCGGGATGCCGATTCCTGCCAACGCAGAGTTTACGCTGCAGTCTGTGGACGATCCCTACCACTATGCCAACGCCAGAGACGTCTCGTGCTTTCGTCGTCCGCTGCCCTCGACCAATCTACGCTTTCTCTCCAGCGTGATGTGGGACGGACGGCAACTGCAAGGCAACAACACGCTCTATCAGGCCCTGGCATCGCAGGTACACGATGCCGTCCGCGGTCATATGCAAGGAACGACGCCTCCCAGTCCGATGCAGATCGCAGAGATCATCGATTTCGAGACGCATCTCTACACCTCGCAAATCTACGACAACAGCACTGGAGATCTGGCCGCGCCCGTGATCGGAGCTGGGCCGAACGATCTGGCCAGAACCCCCTTCTACCTCGGCATCAACGATGCTTTCCATCTGACGGGCAGTCGGCAAGCCCACGATCCCTCTGTGTTCTACTGCTACGAGTACTGGATGCCTCGTGTAGCGCGCCAATTTCCTCTGCCCGCCAAACCCTTCTTTCCCTCGGCGCAACAGCAGTCGGTGGCGCGAGGTGAGCAACTGTTCAATAGCCGCCGGTTCGTGATCCAGGGCGTGCCCGGTCTCAACGATGTGACAGGTCAGCCGGCCATCAAGGGCACCTGCTCCTCCTGCCATAGCGCCCCGAATATCGGCAGCAACGCCCTGCCTCTGCTGCTCAACACCGGCCTTGCGGACGGTTCGCGGCGCACCGCCGACATGCCGCTCTACACCCTGCGCAACAAGCAGACCGGAGCGACTGCGCAGACGACCGATCCCGGCGCGGCCCTGACCACCGGCAGATGGGCGGACATCGGCAAGTTCAAAGTGCCGAGCCTGCGGGGATTGGAGACGCACTCTCCCTACATGCACAACGGCTTCTCCGGAGACCTGTTCGACATCCTCGACTTCTACGACACACGATTCCACATCGGTCTCTCCGATCAGGAGAAAGCCGATCTGCGCGCCTTCCTCGTGACTCTTTAAGCGGAGAGAAAGAAGGTCTCTATGCCTACCTATCGCGCCGAGGCGGTTCAACGGTTGCAGCAGTTTCTGAACACGCCTCTCGATTCCCTGCTACGCCAGGACGATCCTCTGCAAACGGCGCTGCATGTCTGCTCGCGGACGGCCCGCGCGACACCCGCTTATCGGGCTTTCCTCGCCGAGCACGATCTGGCTCCGGAGGGGATCGTCTCCATCGACGATTTTCTGTCTCTGCCGCCTCTCACCAAACAGAACTATCTGCTTCGGCACCCGCTTCCCGATCTCTGCCGAAATGGCAGGCTGGAGGAGTGTGATATGATCGCGGTCTCCTCGGGATCGACCGGAAACCCCTGTTTCTGGCCGCGTTTCCTCACCGACGAACTCGCCATCGCTGTGCGTTTCGAGCAGATCTTCCACGACGCTTTCCGGGCCGATGAGCGCCGAACTCTGGTCGTGATCTGCTTTGCGCTGGGGACCTGGGTTGGCGGCATGTATACGGCCGCCTGTTGTCGCCATCTCGCGACCAAAGGCTATCCGCTCACTGTGATCACACCGGGCAACAACCGCGAAGAGATCTTTCGCGTGGTGCAGGAACTCGGCCCGCTCTACGAACAGGTCGTGCTGTGCGGCTACCCGCCGTTCTTGAAGGATGTGATCGATACCGGACGGGCGCGCGGCATCGACTGGACGCCCTATGGTATCAAGCTGGTGATGGCAGGGGAGGTGTTCAGCGAGGAGTGGCGCACGCTGGTCGGGGAGCGTGTCGGGATGCAGGACATCTATGCCGACTCCGCCTCCCTCTACGGCACCGCAGACGCCGGAGTGCTCGGCAACGAGACCCCGCTCTCCATCTGCATCCGGCGCTTTCTCGCGCAGCATCCCGAAGCCTCCCGCGCCCTCTTCGGCGAGTCGCGCCTGCCGACCCTGGTGCAGTACGATCCCCAGAGCCGCTTCTTCGAAGCGCAGGACGGACACCTGCTCTTCACCGGCGACAACGGCATCCCGCTCGTGCGCTACAATATTCTCGATACCGGCGGAATCATCCCCTATACCGAAATGCGGGAGTTTCTCGCCACCTACGATTTCGACCCGGTCACGGAACTCGGCCCCGATCGTCGCGGCATCCGGCCTTTGCCCTTCGTCTATGTCTTTGGCCGCTCCAACTTCACTGTCTCCTACTTCGGCGCCAATATCTACCCGGAGAACATCACCGTCGGCCTGGAACAGCCCGAAATCCGGGAGTGGGTCACCGGCAAATTCGTGCTGGAAGCCCGCGAAGACACCGACCGCAACCGCTCTCTCGCCATCACCATCGAACTCGCCCCCGGCGAGACCGGAAATCCCGAGAGGCATCAGGCCGCCGCCGCCTCGATCTTACAACACTTACTGCGCCTCAACACCGAGTTCGCCAACTACACACCTCCTGAATATCAGACCCTTCAAGTTTTACTTCTCCCCACGGGAGATCCAAACTACTTCCCTGTCGGTGTAAAACATCGCTATACCCGCAAATAAGAGGAGTAATTGGGCCGGATGGTAAACTTTGCTCTGTTCGTACGTCACAAAACATTAGGCAGGAATGTGGCTGCTTCCATCGTCTGAACTGGGATTACACGGATTAATGGATTAACTAAGATTTTCTACCGGTTCATCCTCTTGTATCCTGAATATCCTCTTAATCCTCATGGAGAAGATGTGGTTAAGGGAGATGGAGGATGACTTCCGGACTGAAAATCATAGTTAATCCTTTAATCCCATAAATCCTAGTTCAGACAACGTTCAGACAACTTTTCAAAGGAGACATCTATGGCTGTCATGACGGGGCTATCAGGGAATGAGATCTACTGTTTGCACAAGAAGGGGCTGTCGCCGGGCGATATCGTGATCGGGAACAGCGTCTATTCGATGGGCTTTCTCGGCAGCCTGGGGGCGGGAATCAGCAACCTGGTGGGCGGAGAGGTCACGCAGGTCACCGATATGGTGCATCAGGGGCGTCTCAACTCCTACACGCGGATGGCGGCGGAGGCCAACAAGCATGGCGGCGTCGGCATCACGGGCGTCACCAACGAACTGATCCAGCAGGCCGGCAACATCGAATTCCTCTCGATTGGTTCCTGCCTGCATCAGGATGGCGCGCGCTCCGAGCAGATGGCTTTCTCCTCCTCGGCGGACGGCCAGGAACTCTACTGCCAGATGGACGCCGGTTTCCGACCGATCAAGTTCGTGTTCGGCAATGTCGCCTATTCGATCGGTGTTGGCGGGGGCATCGGGGGAATGTTCAAGAGCATGCAGCGCGGCGAGATCGAGCAGTATTCGCAGGTCTTCAACCAGACCCGCCATCTGGCGCTCCAGCGTATCACCCACGAAGCGCAGTCGGTCGGCGCGAACGCGGTTGTCGGGATCGAGACCTCCATCATTCCGTTCCAGGGCATGCAGGAGATGGTCATGATCGGAACCGCCTCCTACCATCCCTCCCTGCCGCCCGAGTTCACCCAGGCTCCGATCACCAGCGACCTGACGAACGAAGAGATGTGGAACCTCGTCAATATGGGCTATATGCCGATCCGTCTGCTGCTCGGCGTCTCCGTCTACTCGCTTGGGATCGTCGGGGGGCTGACTGCGGCGCTGAAGAGCTTCTCACGCGGCGAGATCAACGAACTGACGACGCTGATTTACGAGGCGCGCGAGAACGCCATCGGCAAGATCAGCCGGGATGCCCAGGCTGCGGGCGCGGACGACGTGGTAGGCATCAAGACCTACGTCTATGCACTGGGCTCCGGTATCATCGAGTTCCTGGCGATCGGCACCGCCGTCAAGAAGATCCCCGGCCTGACCACCGTCTCCGATTCGCTGCCGCCACAGGCCGTGATCCGCGACAAATCGACGTTCATCAACACGGCGGAACTGGCCATCGGCACCAACCTCAACTCCGGCACGACCTCAGGAGGCGGCGATTAGCTCCGATCCTATCTCATCACAAACAGGAGGGGCGAGACTGGGACCGGATCCTATCTCGCCCTTTTCCGGCACATGCCTCGCCCCGGTGCTTCGGCTCCTCACGCAAAATCTGCCGAAGGAGCCGATCACCGAGGCGAGTTTTACGCGTAAGGTGCTGCTGGACCCGAATTTCGATCCGGACGGCGCGCTGGTCGCGTGGGACGCGTATGGGGAGGCTATCGGGTTTCTCCTGGCGCTCACACGTCGCCGCCCGCTGGAGGATGGCCCCGCCGACACCGATCGGGGCTGGATCACCCTCTTTGCCGTCACCGCGCGGGCGCGGCGGCAGGGCATCGGCACCTTGCTGTTCGATCGGGCGGAGGCATGGCTGCGGCAGCGAGGCTGCGCATCCGTCTCGATCTCACCCTATGCGCCTCACTACTGGACTCCGGGGGTAGACGAAGCGGCCTATCCCGAAGCGCTTGCATTCCTGAACCGGCGTGGCTATGCCCCCGTTTCCCGGCCTCTCTCGATGGATGTCTCCCTGACCGCAGGCTGGAGCGTGCCGGAGTGGGGGAGGGAGCGCAGCCTGTCGTTGGCCCGACAGGGGATCGTGATGGAGAGATTCCATCCTCGCCATGTGCCTGCCCTGACCGATTTTCTGCGCCGGGAGTTTCCCGGCGACTGGCAGCGCTACCTGCGCGAGACGATGCTGGAGATCGTGGCAGGGCGCAGGCCGACGGAGGAGCTGATGCTGGCCTTCGAGGGCGAAACCCTGATCGGTTTTGCGCAGAGCGAAGGAGAGCGCTTCGGGCCTTTCGGCGTGGCGGGATCGGTGCGCGGGAGAGGAGTAGGGGCGGCGCTGCTGTTCCAGGCGCTCGATGGGATGCGGGCGCGAGGCCACCACACGGCCTGGTTTCTCTGGACCGACGATAAGACCGCGGACAGACTCTACCGCAGCGCTGGATTCCGCGAATCGCGCCGCTATGCCGTGATGCGCAAAGCGCTCATGTAAGGGCCGATCCTTCAAAACGAAACCATGCGTCTTTCCAGGGGAAAGGAATCGAACGTGCATTTGTCGAATGATAAGTGAACCTTCGTGGCAAATTTCCGTCTATGGAGGCGTGTGACCTCAGTTCATCATTTTTCACGACCTCGAAAAGGAGAGACCCTCTTGTCTATTCTTCGTAAATCCGCGATTGCGCTCGCGGCAATGTTCTGCCTCGGCGTCGCCGTTCCTGTCTTCGCTCAGGGCGCCGGCACGGATAAATCGGCTGCCGACATCCGCGCCGCCCAGGCCACCTTGAGAGAGATCAAGGCGCTGGGAGCCCAGATCAAAGCCCGCCAGAGCGGTGCAATGGTGAGCGCCATCACGCCGGTCGCGGCGCCGGTGGTCCGCCAATCGCGTGCAAATACGGTCGCCCCTGAAAACGGCAAAAAAGCGACGGCTAAGAAGCCTGCCAAAAAGAAAAAGAACCCGTAGGCTCTTTTTTATGCAGAAGAAGAGAGGCAGACCTGAGCGGTCTGCCTCTCTTTTTGTGCTACGTGATGAAGAGATCGGTTCCGTGCGACGGCTTAGCCCTTCGTTTTGCCCCCATGCGACTCCTGGCCATCGCCGTCCTTGCCGGCGACCAGAATCGCGGAGGGGACGGAGACCGTCTTCAGTGTGACGGTCGCGTGAGGCACGGCCGTGGCGGACATCGGGCGAACGGAGGTCAGCAGAGCGATGGCGACCAACCCGAGCGCGCATACAGAGATATGTTTGAGTGTATTTTTCATCTTACTCGTTAACCTTTCCGAGCTCTCCATCAAGCCAAGTCCACCAGGCCACCAGGTCGGCGTCGCGGATCTGGAACAGCGTTTGCAGAAATTTGTCGGCGGCGCAGGTCGGCATATCGGCCTTCAGCACCATGTCCATCAATTTTTGCGCTTCCACGTAGTAGCGATCTTTGATGTAGGCCAGCAACAGGTTGCAGGCGCGCATCGGAGACGGCTTCTCCATCGAGAGCCGGGCATAGAACGTGGCCCGCTCGATATTGCGTTCTTTGTTGCGTCCGGCGTCGAACCAGGTCAGGTAGATATCGGCGGCGTTGGTCGCGGCGATATACCGATGGTCTCCGGCGCGCGGATTTTCGACGATCGCCAGATACGCTTTCAGGGCGTCCCGCAGGTTGCCCGTGCGGCTGAGCAGTACGCCGACCTCATTGTAAGCGGCGAAGAACTGCGGATCGGCTTCGTACGCGGCGCGGTAGAGCCGGATCGCTTCTTCTATTTTACCGGATTTGCGCGCGGAAAAGGCCTGATCATAAGCGATCTGCGCCTCGACGATCTCCGACTTCGGATCGCTGTCGAGCGTGTAGATATCCATCACGCGCATCGCCTGCCGCATCTCAGGGGAGGGCGGAGCGGTGTTGACGCTGGTGCTGACCTCGTTCACGACCGCCTCTTCCAGATGATCGTCCGGGTTCGCGGCGTGCGCGGCCCGCTCGGTCCAGGGCGAGTTCATAAGCCGTCGGAACAGATCGTTCTGGCGTTCGGCAGTCCAGTTAGGCGAGGGCGTCGACTTCTGGCGCACGCGGCTGCTCCTCTGCTGCGCCAACAGGCGCACGAAGGGATTGTCCAATCCACATTCCCGGCGCAGGATCTCCGTCAGAGCGGCCCGCGCCCGACAGATCGTCTGGCGTTCGTTGGCGCTCTCCGGGGCGACCTTCATGCCGGCTTCGCGTTCGCGCTCGCGGGCCATGTCCCGCTGCAGCGCTGAGAGATAGTTCTTCGGAATAGCCTGCAATCCCTGCATCAATGCGGCGCGGAACTGTTGTCGCTCGTCGCGATCGATCAGGGCCCCTTCGGGCTGATCCGCGGTCTCTTCGGTGGCGAAGGTGTCGCCGAGCGTCAGGGTATTGCCCCCATCGCCTCCGGCCAGCGGCTGGTCCATTGAGATGGTAGGTACATCCCGGCGCACCACACGCTCGGTATCGCTGATAACGGAACGGATACAACGGGCCAGATAGGCCGTCGCGTCCGGAAATATCTGATCCAGTGCGTCCGAAAAACTTCCGCTCTGCAAGAGAACGTCGCTCTCGAATTTGCGGATGGCGACTCGCGCCATCTTACGACACGCCTCTTCCAGCGCAACGTAGCCATCGTTGGCGCTCAGGCGCGGCGGCAGCACACGCCCATCTTCCAGGGTACGTGGCTGCGATAGATTTGAAACGGCTCGTGCGCCAAAGCGACGAAGGATCGTCTCGGCTGCCTGCACAGGATCGCAGACAACAACGGTACGGACGCCTTCCGCGGCAGTGTGTCGGGCGAGTCGGGCTGTATTTTGCGTTACCACTCTCAGCCTCCTCCAAAAAGGGATTCGGAACGCTAAGCTTCGGATGCATTCCTTTACGAGAGCCCGCCTCGATTGTGACACCCACCGCAGAAATATTTTTCTACGCTAGATTTCGGCAGATCTCCCGTAATTCCTTCTTACCATAATAGACGACGCTCACACGCAAAAGTTCACGTGTATTAAATGTTTTTTTGAGGAAAGTTTCCGGCTACCGGCCTTTCGCCAACCGCAGTGCTCTCTTCTGTCTCCTCCGGGCCACTCCCGCTCCCAGAATACTGCATCCAAGCGAGTTGGCACAGAAAGCGAGCGTGCTCCCACCCAATACTTCGGACATGTGGTGGGAGAAGGTCGGACCATGGGAGATCAACATCGTGAGAGACAGGCACAGAAGTTGAAGGATCGGCAGGGCCACCATCGAGGCGACCAGGGTCTTGCCGCGTGCACGGCGACCTGCGAGAAATCCCAGGAAACCGGGAAACAGGGCGTACTCCGCGCAAAACACGAGGAGCGCGGCGGCGGTCAGAGCGCTGGGCAGCGCTGCTCCCGTCTCAAAGTAGCGATGGGTGAGCGCGGCATAGACCTCCAGCATGAGCGGAAGCGCGATGGCATTGGCCACAGCGTACTTCAGAGTCGGCCGAATGGCCGACCAGAAGGTTCCGCGCCCCGCTTCCGCCTGCACGGTGTCGCACTCCTGCCGCCAGGCTCTCTCCACGCTCTGCTCACTGCCGAACTGCTCCAGGGTAAGGGAGACAGCTTCGATCTCGGAGGAACCCAGCTCGATATACGCCGCAACCATGCTCTCTATATGAGAGCGCATCTCGGCACGCTGTTCGGCGGCCTCCTCTTGCGGCAGCGTGCGGAAGAGCGCCGCGCACGTTCGGTCGAGATACGCGTCGATCCGTGCCTGAACCATCGGATTGCTTTTCGACGTCAGGTAGGCGGACACGGTCGGTTCTTCCGACGAGGAGAAATGTTGCTGCATCTATGGTACCCTTCTGGAGCGACCCGGCGGTCGATCGGTCGCTCCTCATTGAAATCTTTGCCTCTTAGACGAGGGAACAGACATGTCGTTCCGGTCGAATCCAAGGACTATGAGATTGTTCTCCGGCTATGCTGTTCACAAGGCTTCCGTGCCGGTGGCCTGCTCACAGTGTCCCATGACCTCTTCAAGAATCTCCTCCGGACAGTCTACGTCTTCGACAAAGAACCAGTAGTCGCCAAACTGGTTATTGACCGAGAACTTATGCCCCCGATACGTAAAATCGATCCACGCTTCGGTTACGCCGTCGGAGACAAAGCCGGAGAGTTCCGTGCCGGGGAGCAGAACAATGTGATCGCATAACGTGCCCCAGCCGATCGTCTCCGGAACACTCGCAAAGTGCCGGGAACCATCGTACATGATCATCGAGTAGATTTTCGTTTTCGCCATCGCTCTCTCCAGGGTATTGGGGCAACACGGATGCCCCTGCGTTACTCGACTGGCACGTAGTAGAGTTGTTTCTGGTAGATGAAACTCAGATGCTTGCTGTCCGGAGTCCAGACTATGGAGAGTTCCGGATCCGTGCGTGTGCCGTCGCTGCGCATGATACTGGGATCGGTAGTGTTCTCCAGAATGGTATGCAGGTGGTTACCCTGGAGGTCGCTCAGAAACCGGTATGTCTTGGCCACGGTTACGAGCTCGTGTGATGGGAGCAGGCGATGGAGCAAGGCGCTGAGCGGGGTAGGCCTAAAGGTACCGACCGTCCAGAGCAGATGTCGATGGTTCGGAGAGGCGACGACGGTTCCATAGTCGATGTCGTGCGGAGCCTGCACCTGCCATGTCTCTGGAACTGCGTCCGGCTGCGCCACGCGAAACGACCGCAGCGTCATAGTGGGATAGTTTGTCGATGACCCTACATTCGGCAGGTGGCTAATCCGACCACCGATCAGAAAGTCAGGACCATTGGACACGTTGGTAACGGGCAGGTTGCCCTCGTTGAATGTGATCCTCTGGATGACCTCCACCTGGGGCGAATCGAGATGGTGAACCTCGATCGTTGGACGCAGCGCTGTGGACTGGGTGAGAAAACTTCTGCTGTCCGACAGCCACTGTAAAAACGGTTGGGAGAGGGTATGGCTGACCTTGCCATCTGCGGAGATCAGTTGTGTCTGAAGGCCGGAAGAGCCGGAGTACCAAGTGCAGGCGACCCACTGTTCATCCGGAGAAGAGAAGCACTTAAACGCGGTAGAACCTTGCGGCAGATAGGGATCCGGCGGAACCTCCAGCCCACGGCGTGGCGCTTCCGTCGGCCCCTCGCTATCCGTTTTCTGATAGCAGAGCTGCAGCCTCCCATGCGGTCCTTTCTCCAGATGCACCAGATCTCCATTGGGCAGCCACTGATAGGGAACGTAGTCGGGGAAGTTGGGATTCTGCCCGAGCCACCCCACCGTGGAGAGCACTTTATAAGCGCCTCGCGGCACGGGCGAAGCAAAATACACCGACCCTGCTGTCCCCAGCACAACGACAGCGAGGAGACAGAGCAGGATCATGGACAGTCGTTGCGAACGGCGCTTGCGGGGAGCGCGTGCGGGCGTCTCCGCTGCCGAACTATTTTGCAGTTGCTTTTGAGAGGAAGTCGATCCATCCATGGAAGAAGTGTCGTGTTGCATCCAAACCTTCTCTTTCAGCGACCTCTATGTCGCCCTTTCATTCTCCATCTGATTCGCCCCGGAAAAGCCCTCGGATCACGTGTTGGGTTCCGGGCGAAGGCTTTGTCCGATTACGGGGAGGGATGTTGTTCCATCGTTCTGTCCGCCGATGACCCGCTCGATGGCGGTGGAAAAGGCGTTCCAGGTGCGGGTGCGGCGTTCCAGGTCCGCGATGCCGGCAGGGGTGATGCAATAGACTTTGCGCTCTCGCCCCGTGCCTTCCCGCTGCCACTCGCTGGTCACCAACCCCTCACGCTCCAGGGCGTGGAGGGCCGGGTAGAGCGTTCCCTCTTTGAACCGCAGGGCGTTGTCGCTACGGCGCTCGATCTCACGGGCGATGCCGTAGCCGTGCAGCGGGCCGTCGTTGAGGACCGCCAGCACCAGGGTCGGCGTGTTGCCTTTGAGCAGTTCACGTTCTGAATCCAAGGGTAAGTCCTCCTCATACCAATATTGAAAACGGAAGGGTCCGTTGCGTTTCGAAAGGCGTTCGGTCGTGGCTCTATTTTACCTGCTGCTCGCCAGACGACGCGCTCTTCGGCGGCGGAACAGGGCGACTCCCACGCCCATCGCGCCGAAAGCGAGATAGTTCCCGACAAGAAGCAGGGCATTGAGAGCCGGAGCCTCTGAACGATATTCGTGTAGAGACGCAAAAAGGTGGAAGCTGTGATAGATCTTCAATACGAGATGTCCGGACAGAGTGACAGTGAAAGGGAGCGCCAATAACGCGAGCGCCAGTGTGTGGCCTCGGGCGCGCCGACCCACCAGATAACCCAGGAAGGCGGGAAACAGTGTGTACTCACCAGCGAATACGGCGACCGCCGCCCACATCAAGAGTTCGGAAGGGCGCGCGCCGGTCCGAGCCGTTCCGTTGATCAGGTTGGCGTAGACCTCGACTAAGAGCGGGAAGAGAGTCCAATTCAGCAGGGAGTAGCCCGCCACCGGACGAAGCGCCGACAGGATCGTTCCGTTTCCCCGCTCGACCCGGGTCGTCTCGCACTCCTGCTTCCAGGCACGCGCGACACTCTGCTCCTTCCCGAACTGCTCCAGCGCCAGCGTCACCGCATCGGCCTCCACAAAGCCCAATTCGATATGCGCCGCCACCAGACTCTCCAGATGCGACTGCATCTCGGCACGTTGCTGCACCGCCTCGTCCTGCGGCAGGGAGACAAAGAGCGGCGCGCAAGTCCGGTCGAGATAGCCATCGATCCGCGCCGCAATCATCGGGTTGCTTTCCGAAGAATTCCTGAACGGTTTCGGTTCCTCGGATGAAGAAAACTGTTGCTGCATCTGCTATATCCTCTATAAGCGCATCGCTAACAAGCAAGGTTGGCTTCTCGAAGTAAGGAGCGAAGCGCCTTGGGGTGAACCCCCCTTAATCCCCCCGCAAGCGGAGGGAGATCTTGTATGCGGTTGCATTAGCCTCTGCTCGTTGCGAGAAAGGACGGTTACTCCTCGAATTCCACACACCGACAGTCGAGTAACGCATTGGAATGCAGTATACATCGGATTTCGATGCTTGTCAAGCCCACACCCCGGATTTGCGCCGAACTTGATTTGTGAGCAGGACGTTTGTACGAACGCGCCGAAATGAAGAGCAGGAGAGAGCGACGCTATGTTTATTGGGATTGTGGCGGATGACCTGACCGGTGCGGCGGACTCGGTGGCTCCTTTCGCACAGCGGGGCTACGCGGCGGGAGTCGGGCTGTCGGTAGCCTCGGGGACGAAGGGGGCCGATCGGAAGTGGGATGCCCTGGCGCTCAACACCGAACTGCGCGATCAAGAGCGTTTGAAGCCGACCTTGATCGCGTCCATCGCGCGTCGAGCCACGCGCCGACTGATCCAGCGCGTTCCGCATCTCTTCTTCAAGAAAATCGACAGTACGCTACGCGGGCATCTGCGCCCGGAACTCGACGGAATGCTGCGGGAACTGCCGGGACGCCTCGCCCTGATCTGCCCGGCGTCGCCGGCCAATGGGCGGTCTGTCCGGAATGGCGTTCTACGTGTCCACGGGATTCCCCTTGCAGAGACCGAATTTGTCCGGGGAACTACAGCGCCGGAAAAGTTTGCCACCGTTCGTGCCGCGTTCGAAATGACCGGCGACCCGAGGTCGGCAGAGATCGGCCTTACTCTGCTGCGCGAAGGATGCGCCGCCGTTACCGCCGAACTGGAGCGGCAATTCGCTGCCGGCGTGCAGGCCGTTTTCTGTGATGCCGAAAGGCCGGAAGATCTACATACGCTGGCGCAGGTCACGCTACTGCGCCCCGAACGCTACCTGCCGGTCGGCTCCGCCGGAT
>Ga0105239_10005794_pt1 | contig 14415 bp, 16 predicted proteins | sample KBSC44metaG_FD_92761 | JGI IMG/M metagenome (GOLD analysis project Ga0105239, IMG submission 92761) | Corn rhizosphere microbial communities from Kellogg Biological Station, Michigan, USA - KBS C4-4 metaG | ecosystem: Host-associated > Plants > Roots > Rhizosphere > Soil | place: Michigan, USA... | reverse complement strand
CTGGGGCATGGCCATCAACCTCGATGCCTGCATCGGCTGCAACACATGCACGATCGCATGTCAGGCGGAAAACAACATTCCGACGGTCGGCCGCGACCAGGTGCGCCGCGGACGCGCCATGCACTGGCTGCGTGTCGATAGTTACGTCGAAGAAAGCCCGTCGCCGCGGCTGCACGCACAACCTGTTCCGTGCATGCATTGCGAAAATGCGCCGTGCGAACTGGTCTGCCCCGTCGGAGCGACCGTGCATGACAGCGAAGGACTGAATCTGCAGGTCTACAACCGCTGCGTCGGCACGCGTTTCTGCAGCAACAATTGCCCGTACAAAGTACGCCGGTTCAATTTCCTGCAATTCAGCAGCGAAGCGTCGCGTGATTTCGCCAATCCCGACGTCACCGTGCGCAACCGCGGCGTGATGGAAAAGTGTACTTATTGCATCCAGCGCATCGAAACCGCGCGCATCGAGACCGATCGCAACGGCCGCAAGCTGCGCGACGGCGATGTCGTGACGGCGTGTCAGGCTGCGTGTCCTACCTCGGCGATCGTGTTCGGCGATCTCAACGATGCCTCGAGCGCCGCCGCGCGCGCGAAAGCGGACACGCGAAATTACGCACTACTCGGCGAACTCAACACGCGTCCGCGCACGACGTATCTGGCCAAACGACGCAACGCCCGCGCGGAGCTGGACGAATGAGCGCGCAAAACGCCATCGCCGCGCGCGTCGCGGACATCGCGCAGCAGACGCGCTGGCAGCGTCCCGGACATATTGCCGCGTGGAGCGCGCTCGTTCTGCTCATCGCCCTCGCCGCCTCGCTCGCGATGCTGCTCGCGAAAGGCACCGGCATCTGGGGCATCGACCGTCCGGTGATGTGGAGTTTCGCCATCGCCAACTACGTGTGGTGGATCGGCATGGGCATGGCCGGCACCTTCATCTCCGCCGCGTTGCTGCTGTTGCGGCAGGACTGGCGTGCCTCGGTCAATCGCTTTGCCGAGGCGATGACGGTGTTCGCCGTGTCGGTGTCCGGGTTGTTTCCGATCTTCCACCTCGGACGGCCCTGGTTCTTCTACTGGGTCGCGCCATATCCGAACGCAATGGGCACATGGCCGCAGTGGCGCAGCTCGCTGACCTGGGATTTCTTCGCCATCTCGGCGTATCTCGTCGTGTCGATTCTGTACTGGTACCTCGGCATGTTGCCGGACTTAGCCACGCTGCGCGACACCGCAAGCACGCGCCGTCAACGCTACTTCTATGGATTCCTCGCGCTCGGCTGGCGCGGTGCGCGCATGCAATGGCGCGCGCACGCGACCGCGGCGCGCCTGCTCGCCGGTCTCGCAGTGCCGCTGGTGTTTTCGGTGCACACGATGGTGGGATTGGATTTTTCGCAAGGCATCGTCAATGGATGGCATTCGAGTCTGTTCGGACCGTTATTCGTCGCCGGTGCGCTGTTTTCGGGTTTTGCGATGACGCTCGTGCTCGCCATCCTGCTGCGCCGCGCGTTCGCGCTCGATCAGCTCATCACCGACGGCGATCTCGACCGGCTCGCGAAACTTTTGCTCGCCGTCGGCGTGGTGGTCGCCTATTGCTACGCCGTCGAAGTGTTCATGCCGTTCTACAGTGGCGACGCGCAGGAAATCGCAACGACGACCGCGCGCTTCCACGGCCCGTATGCATGGGTGTATTGGCTCACCATGATTTGCAACGTCGCCGTCCCGCAGGCGTTGTGGTGGCCGTCCGTGCGGCACAATCGCGCCGCGCTGTTCGGCATCGGCATCGCTGTCGTCGCCGGCATGTGGCTGGAACGCTTCATGCTGATCGTCACGAGTCTGTATCGCACCTATTTGCCCGCCACCGAAGGCCGCTTTTATCCGACCGTGTGGGACTGGCTGCTGCTATCGGGTTCGATCGGATTGTTCATCGCGTTGTTTCTGCTGTTCGTGCGACTGCTGCCGGTCGTGTCGATTTTCGAACTGCGCAAGCGTCGGGAGCAGACCGCATGAAATCGCGCGCACTGCTCATCGAATTCGACAGCGACGTCGCGCTGCAACGTGCGCGGACAGAGCTTTCGGACGATGGATGGACCGCGCTCGACACATTCACACCGACACCGCCTGACGACGACGAAACCGCGCCCGCCATCTATCCGCGCTCGCTGCCGTTCGCGGCGTTGATCGGCGGATTGATCGGCGGCGTCGGCTGTTTCGCGATGGAATGCTATGCGGCGATGGTCAGCTATCCGATCGATGTCGCCGGCCGGCCCGATGCCAGCCTGATCGCGTTCGTGCCGCCCGCGCTGGAAACCTCGTTGCTCGGCATCGCGCTCGGTGTGGTCATCGCCTTTCTGTTTGCCGCCCGGTTGCCGCGCTTCCATCATCCGCTGTTCGATGTCGAAGACTTCGCCAACGCGAGCGACAACCGCTACTTCCTGCTGGTCGATGCAAATGACGGACGGCGCGATCGTCTTCACGACACACTGCGGACATTGCGCGCCGTTTCCGTGCACGAGGTGCGCGATGTATAAGCACCTGGCCATCCTCCTCGCCGGGCTCGCGCTTAGCGCGTGCGAGCGCGACATGCGCGACATGTACGATCAGGCCAAACCCCATCCCGATGCCGCCGCACCGCGCTTCAGCGACGGACGCGATCCGCGTCCCGCACCTGCGGATACGGTGACGCACGCGCGTGGCGTGCTCGCTGCATCTGCCAGTGGACGCAGCGATGACACGGTCATTCCAGCGACAGCGCGTGCGCGACTGGATCGTGGCCGCGAACGCTACGACATCTATTGCGCGCCATGCCACAGTCCGACCGGCGATGGCGACGGCATGGTCGTGCGGCGCGGTTTCCCGCGGCCGGCGAGTTTCCACACCGATGCGCAGCGTGCGCTTACCGATGCGCACATCGACAACGCCATCGTCGATGGCGTGGGTGCGATGCGACCCATGGGCAGCCGTGTGGGCACGGACGATCGCGCGGCGATCATCGCGTATATACGAGCGTTGCAGCGCAGTCAGCACGCCGATGTGCAAACGCTCGACCCCGCATCGCGGGCGCTGCTCGACGGGACCAGCCGCTGATGCGCTCGTTGGCGGCAATCGCGCTGGCCATCGGTGCCGTTGTTGCGGTGGCATTCGGATGGTTCGCTCCGCGCGTGGTGCTGCTGGGATGGCTGACGATAGCCACATCGCTTGCCGCCACCGCGCTCGGCGCGGTGCTGCTCGTGTGCATGCTGAAACTCGGCCGCAGCCGTCTGCTGGATGTATGGCGCACACCGCTTTCCTCCGCCGTGCCGTGGTTGTACGCGATGCCCGTGCTGTGCCTGCCGGTGGTCGTCGGTGTCAATACACTGTATGGATGGAATGCCGACGCCGCGTTCGCGGCCCAGCGCTGGTATCTCAACGTGCCGTTCTTCGTCGTTCGCATGCTGCTGTATTTCGCCGCGTTCATTGGCATCGCTGTCGCGTTGCCGCGCGCCGTGCGCGCAAGCCGGCTGGCGGCGTTGCTGATCGTCGCGTTCGTGAGCGCCAACATGATCGGTATCGACGGCATCATGGCGCTGACGCCCACATGGCATTCGTCCGATTTCGGATTGCGCTGGACGGTGAACGGTTTGCTGATCGCGGCATCGCTCGCCGTGGCGTGGCAGGCTATCCATCGCCGCGGCACCAACGGCGATAACATACGATCACGTATCGACGGCGCGACGCTGCTGTTCGCACTCGATCTTGGCTGGCTGTACCTGATCTTCGTCGATTACATCACTGCGTGGAGCGGCAATCTGCCGGACGAAACGATCTGGTACGGACCGCGAATTCACGGCGCGTGGGGCGGCGTCGCCGTCGCGTTCGTCGCCGCGCATGTGATGGTTGGCCCGCTGTTGTTGTCGCGGTTGACCAAACGATCGGCGTCGACGCTGCTGTACCTCTCAGGACTGATGATCGTTGCGCAATGGCTCGAAGCGATCTGGACGGTGATTCCGGGAACCGGCGTCGATGCCTTCCTCGCAAGCGGAATTTCTCTGGCGTCGGTTGCCGTGATTGTCGGTGGCTCGTTTGCATGGCGCAATCAGTCACGACGCCCGTCGGCAAGGATCGCGCATGGCTAGACGCAAGCCATCGATCGAACACGAACCTGCGGAGTTCGCGGCGCGGCGTATCGCGCTGATCGGCGCGGGCATGGCCGTCACACTCATTATTCTGTCGGCGATCATCTTCGCCGTCGTCCATCCGCCGCGCTCGGCGCAGCGCAACGCGTTCGTCGCTGGCGGCGGTGATGCGCCGGCGCCGCGTCTGCAGACGGATCCGCTAGACGACTACGCACGCTACTACGCCGCAAAACGTGCGCAGCTGGAAAGTACCGGCTGGGTCGATCGCGAACACCACATCGCACACGTCCCGATCGAACAGGCGATGGACGACATCGCGCGCCAAGGCGGGACCGCGAAACCATGATGCGTGCGATCGCGATGCTTCTGATGATGATGACCGTCCACGCAACGGCGGCGGACGGCGATGTCGCCGGTTTCGACGATCACCGCGGCGCCGTATTGCCCGATGTGACATTCGTCGACGACGACGGCACCACCGCGCACCTGTCGCAATTTTTCGACAAACCTTTTTATCTCGCCTTCGCTTATCACACCTGCCCGCAACTGTGCGGACTGGTGCTCGGTCGTTTTGCGACGGCGCTGCGTGATGTGCCCGGCCGCGCCGGCGACGCGTTCGATGTCGTCGTCGTCAGCATCGATCCGCACGATTCTCCGCAGCGCAGCCGCGACGCAAAACAGCGTTACGCCGCACGCTATGGAGGCAGTGAAGGATGGCACTTCCTGACTGGAAGCGACGCCGATATCCATACACTCGCGCAGGCGGCTGGATTCCGTTACCTGTTCGATCCGATCCGCAACACGTTTGTACACCCGGCCGGCGTGTTCTACATCGATCGCGGCGGGGTCGTGCGCGGTCACGTCGAAGGTACCGACTTCAGCGGAGCGTCGCTCGCTGACGCGCACGATATGCCAGCGTCGGCATGGACGCGGCTGTGCGGCGCACTGGGCGTCGGCAACGGTGTTCATTCGGCCTCGGTCATCGCACTGTTGCGAGTTATCGTCGTCACGATGCTGATCGGCCTCGGCGGCTTCGCCGTCTGGCGTAGGCGCGGAGCGGCGCGATGAACGATCAGGCCGCGAATGGCTTCGATTTCTCGATTCCTTCGGCGACGACGTTGGCACCGTCGATCGACGGCTTGTTCTACGCGCTGCTGGCATTGAGTCTGTTCGCAACCGTCGCGATCGTTGCCGCGATCGTCTACTTCAGCGTGAAGTATCGTGCCGGTTCATCGGCCGACCGCAGCGATGCTCATGGCGCGCGACTGAACATCGAGGACATCTGGATCGCCGTGCCGCTGTTGCTGTTCCTGATCGTGTTCGTGTGGTCGGCGGTGCTGTACGCGCGCATCTTCACGCCGCCGCCGAACACGACTGACATCTTCATCGTCGGCAAACAATGGATGTGGAAAGTGCAGCACGGCAGCGGCCGGCAGGAGATCAACGAAGTGCACGTGCCGTTGGGCGTGCCGGTGCGGCTGGTGATGACGTCGCAGGACGTGATTCACGCCTTCTTCGTACCTGCGTTCCGCCTCAAACAGGACGTGCTGCCCGGCCGCTACACCGCCCTGTGGTTTCAGGCGACGAAGGCCGGCGTGTATCCGCTCGAATGCAGCGAATACTGCGGCACCGATCACGCGCGCATGGGCGGCAGCGTGGTCGTGCTGTCGCAGGAGGATTACGAACGCTGGGCAGCGCAAACGTTGCCGCAGTCTGGGGAGAAAACACACTCATGAGCAGTTACCTGAGCGACGGCGTGACGTTGCGTTCGTGGCTGGTCACCAGCGACCACAAACGCATCGCGATTCTGTTCTCGATCGCGATCACGGCGTTTTTCTTCGTCGGCGGATTGGCCGCGACGCTGATCCGCATCGAACTGGCCACGCCGCAAGGCGATGTCGTTTCCGCAGACACCTACAACAAGCTGTTCACGCTGCACGGCATCGTGATGGTGTGGTTTTTCCTGATTCCGTCGATCCCGACAACGCTCGGCAATTTCCTGCTGCCGATCATGATCGGCGCGCGTGATCTGGCTTTTCCGCGCCTGAATCTCGCCAGCTTCTACATTTACGTTGCGGGCGGCATCTTCACCGTCGCATGCGTGATTGCCGGCGGTGTCGATACGGGATGGACTTTCTACACGCCGTACAGCACGATGTTTTCCAACAGCTATGTGCTGCTCGCGGCGGCCGGCGTGTTCGTGGTCGGCTTCTCGTCGATCTTCACCGGGCTCAACTTCATCGTCACCGTGCACACCATGCGCGCGCCGGGTATGAAATGGTTTCGCTTGCCGCTGTTCGTGTGGGCGATCTATTCGACCAGCATCGTCATGGTGCTGGCCACACCGGTGCTGGCGATGGTGCTGGTATTGATCGCTATCGAGCGCATCGCGGGCATCGGATTCTTCGATCCCGCACTCGGCGGCGATCCGATCCTGTTCCAGCATCTGTTCTGGTTCTATTCGCATCCGGCCGTCTACATCATGGTGCTGCCGGCGATGGGTGTGGTCAGCGAAATCATCACCTGTTTCGCGCGCAAGAAAATTTTCGGCTACACGTTCATGGTGTACGCCATCGCCGCGATCGGCGTGATCGGATTTCTGGTGTGGGGACACCATATGTTCGTGTCGGGCCAGTCGATGTATTCGGGGCTGGTGTTTTCGCTGCTGAGTTTTCTGGTCGCAGTACCGTCGGCGATCAAGGTGTTCAACTGGACGGCCACGCTTTACAAAGGCTCGATCTCGTTCGAAGCACCGATGATCTACGCGCTCGGTTTCGTCGGACTATTTTTGATCGGCGGGCTGACCGGCTTGTTCCTCGCCGCCGCGGCCGTCGACGTGCATCTCACGCAAACCTACTTCGTCGTCGCGCATTTCCATTACATCATGGTCGGCGGCGCGGTGATGGCGTATCTGGGCGGCATCCACTACTGGTGGCCGAAGATCACCGGGCGCCTCTATCACGAGCGCATCGCGCAGATCGCCGCGGCGCTGATGTTCTTTGGTTTCAATCTCACGTTTTTCCCGCAATTCGTGCTCGGCTATCTCGGCATGCCGCGTCGATATCACGAATACGCCGATCGCTTCCAGATGCTCAATGTGCTGTCCAGCTCAGGCGCGGTGATCCTTGCGCTCGCATATGTCGCTCCACTTTTATACCTGACCTGGTCGCTGTTCCGCGGCGAGCGCGCGCCAGCGGATCCTTGGAAGGCGAAAGGTCTCGAATGGACTATCGCCTCGCCGCCGCCGACGCATAACTTCGCGCAGCCACCGCTTGTGTCGGGCAAGCCGTACGACTATTCGCCGGAAGCGCAATGAGTACGGCCAGCGCCAGACTGCACGAGCAATTCGACACCTCGCGCCAACAGCTCAAGGCGTCGAAGCTCGGCATGTGGACCTTCCTCGCCACCGAGGTTCTGCTATTCGGCGCGTTGTTCTGCGTGTATTCGTATTACCGGTTCGCATTTCCGCAAGGGTTTGCACTCGGCAGCAAACACACGGACGTGGTGCTCGGCACGATCGAAACGGCGGTGCTGCTCACCAGCAGCCTGACCATGGCGTTGGCGATCCGCGCGATACGCCTCGCGCAGCGGCGCGCCGCCGTGATGCTGTTGCTGATCACGGCGGCGTTCGGCCTTTCCTTTCTCGGGATACACGCCGGCGAATATGTGCACGAGTGGCGCGAGCATCTTTTTCCCGGACACCGGTTCAACGATTCGCTGCGCGCGGTCAATGGAACAGAAATGTTCTTCACGCTTTACTACGTGATGACCGGTCTGCACGCATTGCACGTCACTATCGGCTTCTGTGTGCTGCTCGTGCTCGCTGTGCTCACATGGCGTGGCCGGTATTCGCCGACCTATTTCACGCCGGTCGAACTCGGCGGGCTGTATTGGCATCTGGTGGATATCGTGTGGATTTTCCTGTTCCCCTTGTTCTATCTGGTGTCGCGCACATGAGTAACCCGTCGGTCCGCACGTTGCGACTGTATCTTCTGGTCTGGCTGGCGCTGATGATGCTGGTCGCACTGACGGTCGCGAGTGCGTACGTGAAACTCGGTTCGTTCAATCTCGTCGCGAGCCTGCTCATCTCGGCGGCGAAAACTGCACTGGTGATGACGCTCTATATGGAACTGCGGCGCGAACACGGCACGGTCATCGTGTTCGCGATCACGGGATTCTGCTGGCTCGCGCTGATGATCGCACCGACCGTCGCCGACATCGCAACGCGCTGATCACTTCGACGCGATCACCTGCTTGCGCACGCTGCGCACATCCGATGCGGACACCGCGCCGCCACGATTGCCCCACGCGCTGCGCACATAGGTGAGCAAGGCAGCGACATCGTCGTCGCTGAGTTTGCCGCCGAATGGAGGCATCGCGAAGCGATTCGGATTGGCATCGGTCGCCGCGGCGCGGCTGCCGCTCAGCACGAGATGGATCGCCGTGGCGGGATCGGCCTGCTGCACGATCGCGCTGCCTTTCAGTCGCGGGAAGATGCCCGGTTGACCGGCGCCGTCTTCCATGTGGCAGGCAGTGCAGTTGTTGTCGAGGTAAAGCGCGCGACCACGCGCGGTGTCCTGTGCGGTGTCGGCGGTTTTCTTGGCGGCGACGCTGGCGCCGTTCGGCAAATCCTTGAGGTACGTGGCCATCGCCTTCGCGTCGCTTTCGGTCATGTGCGATGTCGACAGCTCGACGACTTCCGCCATCGGTCCGTTGGCGCGCGTGCGATCGTTCGCGCCGGTGAGCAGGAATTGCGCGATCTCGTCGACCGACCATTCCGACAATCCACCGAGCGTGCGGCCGGTGAGATCGGGCGCGAGCCAGTTCTCGCCTTCGCCGCCTTCGAAAGCATCGCCTTTCTTCACGCCGCCGAGAAGATTTTTCGGCGAATGACACGCGCCGCAATGGCCCGGACCTTCGACCAGATAACCACCGCGATTCCACTCCGCACTCTTGCTGGTATCCGGCTGCCATTCGCCTTCTTTGAAGAACAGCGAATTCCACACCGACACCAGCGAGCGCCAGCTCATCGGCCAGTGCAGCTTGTTCGGCGGAATCTCCTGTCGCACGGGTTCCAGCGTGTCGAGATAACTCTTGATCGCGCGCACGTCGTCGCGCGTGAGCCGCGTGTACCACGGATACGGAAACGCCGGATACAGATGCGAGCCGTCGCGGCTGATGCCTTCGTGCATGGCGCGATAGAAATCCTCATCGCTCCAGCCGCCGATGCCGGTCGCCGGGTCCGGCGTGATGTTGCGCGAATAGATGGTGCCGAACGGTGTCGGGATCGCGCGCCCGCCGGCGAACGGCGGGCCGTTTTTATCGGTATGGCACGATTGGCAGTCGCCTGCCTGCACGAGATATTTGCCGCGCTGCAGTTGCGAAAAATCGCCCGCGTGCGCGCTCGCGAGTGCGAATGCAGCGGCGAGAACGATCGTGCGTTTCACGCCAGTGCACCCGGATTCTTCAGATAGCGCGAGCGGATCGCATCGGCCGCCCAGTACGTGAGCGCGCCGACGGTGCCGGTCGGGTTGTAGCCGGGATTCTGCGGATATGCACTCGCGCCCATCACGAACAGATTCGGCACATCCCATGACTGGCAATATTTGTTGATCACGCTGTTCGACGGGCTATCGCCAATGATGGCGCCGCCGGTGTTGTGCGTGGTCTGGTATTCGACGATGCCGTAGTGGCCTTCACGCGGCCGGACGTTGTAGCCGCGATTGCCTTTCACGGCCTTGGCGATTTCGACGGCGCGCTCGGTGACGAACTTTTCCATGTCCAGATCGTTCTTCTGGAAATCGAAAGTGAGCCGCAGCAGCGGGTTGCCGAAGATGTCGCGATAGGTCGGATCCAGATCGAGATGGTTCTGACGGAAACTCATCACGCCGCCGTGGATCTGCATGCTCGATGCGCGCAGATAATTTTCCTTGAGCGCCTTCTTGAAACCGCCGCCCCATTTCGGCGTGCCGGTCGGCAGGTAGTGCTGCAGGATCGGACGTCCGCCGGTCTGCCACATGCAGATATAACCGCCGCCGATGAAACCGTGCGGACCGTGGTCGAAGTTGTCGCCGTTGAAATCGTCCACGACTTGCCCGAGCGCACCGGCGCCCATGAACGGATTGACGATCTCATCGAAAAACACGTCGACGTACGCCGACATCTGATACGCGTAGTTCTTGCCGACGACGCCCTCGCCGCTCACTGGATCGTACGGTTTGCCGATTTTCGAGGTCAGCAGCAGATGCACGTTGTGCAGCGAGTAGGCGCACAGCACGACCAGGTCGGCGGGTTGTTCAAACTCGCGGCCTTGCGCGTCGACGTAAGTGACACCGGTCGCTTTCTTGCCGGTGGAATCCAGATTGATGCGCGTGACCGTCGCGTTGGTCTTGTAGCTGAAATTGTCCTTGCGCAGCAGCACCGGCAGAATCGTCGTCTGCGGACTGGCCTTGGAGTAGTTCGCGCAGCCGAACCATTCGCAGTAGCCGCAATACGTGCATTGCCCCATCTTTACGCCGAGTGGATTTGTATACGGCAGCGATGCATTGCCTGCCGGGCACGGGAACGGATGCAGTCCGAGCGATTTCGCCGCCTCGTCGAACTTCGCCGTCGACGCGCAGCGTTTCAGCGGCGGCAGCGGAAACTCGCGCTTGCGCGCACCTTCGAACGGATTGCCGCCGTCCTGTATCGTGCCGTTGAGATTGCCGGCCTTGCCGGAAATTCCGCACAGGTATTCCCACTTGTCGTAATACGGTTCCAGGTCGTCGTAGGTCAGCGGCCAGTCCTGGATGGTCATGTCGTCAGGCAGGAATTTCTTGCCGTAGCGCTGCTCGCAATGGCTGCGCATCTTGAAATCGGTCGGCATGAAGCGCCAGTTCTGACCGTTCCAGTGCACACCCGCGCCGCCGACGCCAACGCCTGGCAAAAATGATCCGAGCTGGCGCATCGGCAAAGCGGTCTGGCTCGCGTCGTTGCGGAACGTCAACGTTTCGCGATCGGGTTCCTCGAACGTCGCCTTGCGCACGGCGTAGCGCAGTTCGTCCTGAATCTGCGTTGGCGAAAAATCCGGAACCGTGTCGCGGAACGGACCGCGCTCGAGTGCGACGACCTGCAAGCCCGCTTCGGTAAGTTCCTGTCCGATGATCGCCGCCGTCCAACCGAACCCGACCAGCACGGCGTCCACGGACTTGAGTTTCGTGGCCATCAGGCTTTCGCCCGGCCGAGTTTCAGGCTTACCGGCGGCAACGGGTATGGCTTTCCGTATTGCTCGATCTCGGCGACATAGTTATAGCGCGGCCCGGGAAAACCGATCAGTTTCCAGCCGATGAAATCACGGTTGCCGCCGTACATCGGATCGGCGAAGAAACCTTCGGTTACGTTCTGCAGCAGCATCTTGAAAAACGTTTTCGACGGCACGTCGGGCAGTTCGATCTCGCCTTTTTCCAGACCGGTGAGCACCCTGTCCTGCTCGTCCGGCGAAAGACTGGCGAAGGTTTTCTTGAATTGCGTGTTGCAGTAATCGTCGATGTTGTGGATCGCGTGGCGGTACAACTGCGCCGGTGTGAACTTCAATTGGTAACCTTGCTCTTCGCTGCCTTTCGACCACGGACCCTGCATGTACCACGTGCCGGCCTGACCGAAGGGTCCGGCGAGCTGGCGATCGATGAAATCCGGCACACCGGCTTCGAGCGCGCCGGGCCCGAGCTCATCTTTCGGAATGATCCGCGCACACGCCGCATCGATGAAGCGGCGTTCGCTCGCATCGAGGAATAACGGTGCGTCGTTGCGCGTCTGTTCGGGATACTCCGGCGGCAGCGTGTTCGGGATACGGCTGCACGCGGTGGCGGATGCGGTCGCGGAAGCGATGAGGAATGAACGCCTGGAGAAAGTCGGCATCGCGCGTCCTTGGCAAATTGCGGTGCGGCAAACGCATCATCCGTGCCACGAAGACATGACGCGACACATCGTGACGAGTTCCATATCGACGTGGCGATTTCGTGCAGGCTGCGGCGCGCACTTTCCAATATCACGCATATTGCACGGGCGTTGGAGACGAGCGCGCGAAGAGGCGATTTCCTCCGGTGGCAGAGTGCTTGCTGTCGCCGCACATCGACTCAAGGAGGACGTCATGCACGCCAAACCGAAAAACAAAGGAACGCAAACGGTCGTCGAGAAGCAGCGTCAATTGCAACAAGATGTCGCCGAATCCGACAAGCGCGCGAATGCCGCCAATGACGACAAGCCCGCACAACTCGGCGCGCGCAAGCAACCGGAGAATCCGCTTCCTGCCCAGCATCAGGACAAGCCGGGCTACGAAAGCGAACTCGATCCCGCACCGCGGTTTCTGGCACCCGACTACAAAGGCAGCGAAAAACTGCAGGACAAAGTCGCGATCATTACCGGCGGCGATTCCGGTATCGGTCGCGCCGTCGCGGTGTTGTACGCACGCGAAGGCGCCGATGTCGCGATCGTTTATCTGAGCGAAACCGAAGACGCCGAAGAGACCAAGCGCCATGTCGAAAAAGAAGGCCGGCGCTGTCTACTGATCGAAGGCGACGTGCGCGACATGCAATTCTGCGAACAGGCCGTGCAGAAAACCGTCGACGAATTCGGCAAGCTCGATATTCTCATCAACAACGCCGCCTTCCAGTTGCACACGAAGAACATCGAAGACTTGAGCGAAGAACATTTCGACCTGACCATGAAGACGAACATCTACGGCTACTTCCACATGGCCAAGGCTGCCGTGCCGCATCTGAAGAAAGGCGGCGTGATCATCAACACCGGCTCCGAAACGGGCATCTTCGGCTCGGAACAATTGCTGGATTATTCGACAACGAAAGGTGCCATCCACGCGTTCACGCGTTCGCTGGCGGGCAATCTGTTGCCGCGCGGCATCCGTGTGAACGCCATCGCGCCGGGTCCGGTGTGGACGCCGCTCAACCCTTCCGACCGCGATGCGAAAGACGTAAAGAAATTCGGCTCGAAAACGGGCATGAAGCGGCCGGCGCAGCCTGAGGAAATTTCGCCGGCGTACGTCTATCTGGCCGCCCCGTCGTGTTCGAGCTACATCACCGGAACGGTATTGCCGATCATCGGTGACGTCGCACCCGGCGGCTGAACTGCAATTTGCAGTGCGTCTGCGCCGGCCAATGCAGACGCGCACGAATGAGAAAAATTTAAGAAAATTGCACATGCAAACGCGTTCGCGCGAATGCATACTTGCGGCATCTGTCCATCGTTCGGGTACTTGGGATGCCGCGTCGCGCGCTGCTGGTCGAAGACGACCAAAGCCTTCAGATCGCCATGCGTTATCTGATGGAAAACCTGGGGTTCGATCTCGTCGCTGCCGAAACGCGCGAGGATGCGTTGCGCGATATTGAGCAAGGCCCGTACGACATCGCCATCGTCGACTATTACCTGCGCAATGTTCCGTCGTCTGATCTGATCGCCGACATGCGCCGGCGTTTTCCGCACATGCCGATCATCTGCTCGACCGCTGCGCGGCAGGAGAACCTGCAACTCGACGAGGCGCTGCCGCGCCCCGATGCGTTTCTATACAAGCCGTTCGAAGCGCGTGAGCTGCGCGATCTGATTCACTCGCTGGTCGACGCCTGAAATCAGGCGGCGACGGAGACTTTCGCGTCGTCGATCACGCAAAGAACGCTGTTGAGCGCACGCAAGCGCGCATACGCGCCGACCGCGACGGAAAAGCGCCAGTGACCCGGCTGCGTGCTTTCGCATTCGAACCAGATTCCCGCGTCGACGAGTGCAGCGGCCAGCCGCTTGGCGTGTTCACGCGAGTCGGCAACGACGGAACGGTTGCCGGTGTTGACGTGATCGTTGAGTTCATCGATGGCGCGCGCCACGTCCCCACCGGAAACGGTGAGCGCGTGCACGGCGTCCATGGTCGAAACGTGAGTGCGACTGCGCACTTGTTCGATGCGGTCGAGACTGAGCATATGCATTCCCTGATTGGCCGCGTCTGGCCCGCGTGCTGCAAAGCAGACGTTATGCCAATCCGGCGTCAGCGCCGCGCGCCCGGCAAGCGCAGCTCCACGTGCAGACCGGTCGGTGAATTCGCACGAATCGCAATCGAGCCACTGTGTTTTCGCACGAGCTCGCGCGCGAGCGTGAGTCCCAGACCCATGCTGCCCGCCGCGCGTTTCGTGGAATAGAACGAAGTCGATACGCGTTCGATCGCTTTCGCGTCGAGACCCGAGCCGTTGTCGCGCACATCGATGATGATGTCGTCGCCGTCGTCACGCGCGGTGACGTGCACGTCGCTGGCGCCCGCTTCCGCCGCATTGCG
>Ga0105239_10005793_pt1 | contig 14416 bp, 9 predicted proteins | sample KBSC44metaG_FD_92761 | JGI IMG/M metagenome (GOLD analysis project Ga0105239, IMG submission 92761) | Corn rhizosphere microbial communities from Kellogg Biological Station, Michigan, USA - KBS C4-4 metaG | ecosystem: Host-associated > Plants > Roots > Rhizosphere > Soil | place: Michigan, USA... | reverse complement strand
CGCTTCGTTGCAATCCAGTACCGGCACATGGCGGAAGCGCCCGCGCGTCATCATCTCCATCAGATCGTCGACGGAATCGGCTTCGGTGCAGGTCGCAACCGCTCGCGTCATGTAAGCGCTCACCGGGCGCGCGAGCGCGGCCACACTTTCCTCCGCCACCGCCCGCACGACGTCGCGTTCCGAGAGGATGCCCGCGAGATTGCCGTTCGCGCTGCGCACGATGACCGCGCCGATACGCTTGCGGGCCAGAAGGCACGCCGCTTCCGAAAGCGTCGCGTCGCCCGCAATGCCGATGATTTCGGAGCCCTTCTCGTGGAGAATGTGTTTGACCTGCATAGGCGTCACTCCTCGCTCCGGCTTCCTGCCGGGTTCAAGGGCTTCGCAGTCTCAACCGACTCTCTCGTACAATAGCGCCCAAAGCGCGGGCGCTGGCCAAGCCGCAAGCCCTCAAGGGTCTGTCCCTTATCCGCAATGCTGCTCCCATCCGGCCGCGCTGACAAGATGCCGCAGGCAGGGCCTGCCGGGAGGGTAAAGACCCGACACGAAAAACCCGCTGATTTTGCACGAAATTCCGGCCGTGCGGCCCTCTCCTGCTTGAGAGCCCGGACGTTCTCAGGCAAAAGGACGCCCCACGGAGCTGTGGCCGAGAGGCTGAAGGCGGCGGTTTGCTAAACCGTTAAACGATGTAAAGTCGTTTCGGGGGTTCGAATCCCCCCGGCTCCGCCAGCACATTCCAATCACATCAAGCCCAAGTGTGAAACTCGCTTTCAAGCAGGCGGAAGTGCGCCCTCACTCCTGCGCGAAATTCGGAGCCAGAATGGCGGCCTCTCTCGCAAGTTATCTGTATACGGATAAATGACGCGCGATGCTTTCCTAGCATTACACTTTAACACGGTTCTTGGCGTCCGCCGGCCGAAAGGCTCGTAGCCGTCCGTTCAAACGGGCGATCCCGCGCGTTCGAATGGGCGGGCGCGGAACGCCGATCATTACCCGGCGATGGACCCTAAGCCGTGGCGCGTGATAGAGGGGAATTGAATCGAGACAGCGATCACAACGTTCCTACCCATGGCCCTGATAAGCTGAGGCAAGCGTGACGACGGCCACGGACGTTTCTTCAACGGACACGGGCGTCCAGCCGGGCGCCGTTGTTCTGTTGCTGCTTGCGGTCGTGTTTGGCGTTGTCGCCGGATATGGCTGGTTTGGGGAAAGCCGCGATTACGCCAACTATCAGGGCGTCTATACGAGCCTTTCGCTGCACGATCACTTTTCCAACTATCGATTCGAGCGCGGCTACACGGCTTTGTCGTGGCTGGCCAAGTTCTATCTCGGGCTGGACTTCGCACAGTACTACACCGCTCTGGTGGCGGGTTCTCTTCTTCTTAAGTTCCGGCTGCTTTGGAAGCATACCTCCGCGCCGGTGATCGCGGCGCTCGTCTACCTGACAATCCTCTTCCCGTTTTATGAATACACCCAGCTGCGCGCCGGCGTAGCCTTTGCGGTCGCCTACACCGCAATCGACGCGTATCTGGATGGAAAGCGGTTCGCTGCGCTTCTGTTGCTCGCGCTGGGAACCCTGATGCACGTAACGGCCATTGTCGTCGGCGGCGCGGCGGTGTTGGTGATGCTGGTCTTCAGGTGGGCACCCGTGCTCGCGATGGCTTTCTTTTCCGCAATCGCGGTTGGCATGTCACTGGTGGTTTCGGCCTCGGTGCGTGTCCTGCAAAACGTAAATCCCCTGGCGGCCAAATACATCGAGACGGCATTTCTCAATAAGACGCCCAATCTCTTCTCCGTAGAAAACATCCTGATCTTTGCCACACTCATCAGCGGCGCGCTTTTCCTTCGGCCGTGGCAAAAGCGGGAAAACGGCTTCTTCTACTATCTGAGTTTCTGGGCACTCATTTTGTGTGCCGCCCTGGTGAAGTTTCCGGTTTTCGCGCACCGGCTGGAGGATGCCTTTATTTTTTCACTTCTGCTGTTTGCGTTCCGGTTTGACGACTCGCATCAAAGCCGGATCCCAGCTCTCATCATGATCCTCGCGGGTGGATGGATGGCATACCGATCGGTCTTCGAGGAATGGCTCCTCATCTATCATAGATGACGGGATGGGCCGCGTTATCGACACCGCCATTGGCGAATTCGGATGTGGCCCGCTTCTGAAAACCGTCCACACCCTTCACGTGTGTCATATGATTTACACGGTAGAGGATTTCTGGCAATCTGCGCGACATGGGCCGGAAACATCATTCACAGGCCAGCCGCTCACAGTTCCGTCGGATGCCTAACAATTTCTCGATATCCGCGCCGGAAAATCTACACAGCATTGTTTAAGGCACACGCGCTGGCTGTGGCGCCGGGCGGCGAGGTGTTGTACCGAACGTGATATGGCATTGGAGGCGCTGTCGTTGAGAACCGTTCTTAAGGCTGACCGGCCGGAGATTTTCCGACCCTGCGGCCTAATGACCAGCCTTTCGAGCCCTGTCATCAAGTTGCCACATTGAAAATGGAAAGCTCTTCTTGGCGGTTCGTTGCGCGTACAGCGGCAAAGAAATGCGCTTTCGTCCTCGTGCCGGCCGTTTTCGATGCCCCGGGGGGCATGCGCTGCAGTTGTGAGCCCACCGGCATCGTTCACTTCCAAAGGAACAGGGCGTTCACATTGCGCCGAAGGTTTCCCTCATGCTCTGTGACATCGCCTCCGAGAGTTAGCCTTGGACACTAGAGCACCCATCCGTCTCAAGATCGCGTTGGTCGCGAACACCAGTTGGTATCTGCACAATTTCAGACCGACGCTGATGGACGCCCTGCAGCAGGAGGGCCACGAAGTCGTGGCCGTGGCGCCGCAAGATGCATATAGCCGCAAGCTTGTCGAAGCCGGCTTTGCCCATCACCATATCCCGCTCGATCAAAGGAGCATCAATCCGGTCCGCGCGCTGCACAGCATCCTTCATCTGCGGCGCCTGCTTCGTAAGGAGAGGGTCGATGCGGTCCTGAGTTTCACGCCGAAGGGCAATATCTATTCCGGACTGGCGATCAGCGATCCTTCCGTTACGTTCGTCGCGAACCTGTCGGGACTGGGCCGGTCTTTCTCGAAGAACTCCCGGCTCTTGGGACTTGCGGCGATGGGATTCAAATGGGCTTTCCACCGTGCGACGGCCGTCCTCTTCCAGAACGGCGACGATCTGCGTTTTCTGGTCAATCGTGGAATCGTCGATCCCGCCAAGGCACGGCGCATTCCTGGCTCCGGAGTCGATCTGCAAAAGTTTTCCTTCCGGAATTGCGTGCGCGATTGCAGCGATGAAAGCGTGGAATTCCTATTCGTCGGCCGCCTGCTTCGGGAAAAAGGAATCGGAGAGTTTGCAGGGGCGGCCAGGGAGCTGAAATCCCGCTATCCGAACGCCCGTTTTCGTGTGCTCGGACCTCTCGAAGAAGGACCGGCCGGCGTGTCCCGTTCCGCTGTCGGTGCGTGGGTGAGGCAAGGAATAATCGATTATCTCGGCGTCGCAGAAGACGTCCGTGCAGCGATGGAAGAGGCCGATTGCATCGTGCTTCCCTCCTATTACAACGAAGGTGTTCCGCGATCGCTCCTCGAAGCGGCGGCGCTGGGAAGGCCGATCATCACCACGGATATGGCGGGCTGCCGGGATGCGGTGAGCGACGGTGCGACGGGCTATCTTTGCAAACCCCGCGACGTCGAGAGCCTGGTTTCGACGCTGGAGAAATTCATCAACCTTCCCGTCGACGAGCGAGCGGAAATGGGCCGGCGCGGACGGGAAAAAATGGAACTGGAGTTCGACGAGACGTTCGTTATCGACCAGTATAAGGGCTTGGTTTCCCGAACCACTTCGCGAAACGCGTCGACCAGCGCAGTGGCGGCAGCCAGATCGCGGCAAAACTTCCGGCGAATAGGCCGATAACCAGAGCCACCCCCAGCACCAGGAATGGCTTCGGAACCATCGGTCTGCGCGATGCACTGGGTGGCCCGAACGGTTGTGCGGAATATGGCGCGGTGACACTTGCCATCATCTTCGTATTTTCCTGATCCGTCAGTGTTGCCATCAGCGCTTCACGGACATCGGCATTGGCCACTTTGGTCAATTGATCGGACAGGTATCCGATATATCGGTTCGACCTGACCAGCGCGAGATCGCGAAGTTTGTCGTCGATCGTGCGATCGAGCGCATGAAGAAACTTCACGGCAAATTGAGGGTCCTCATCGTTATAGGTTATCGTGACAACTGGTTTGTCGGGGTCGACCTCAACGTTGACGTTGTCATTGATGTACTCTTGAAGAAGCGAACCATCCGGTGGCTGCCAGTCGTGATGCGGCATACCCAAAATGGTCTGCACGAATTCGGCAATGGCGTGCACGGTCGGGTTCGGTGGAATCCATTGTTTGGCAGCCGCGTCCCATCGCTTGTGGAATACCGCGTGCATGATCTGCGGGTTTTTTGCGAGCAGATCGGCGATATCGCGGGAATAGAGGCCTTTCTGATACAGCATAAAGGCCTGGGTGGCGGCATCCCCGCCGATGTTGATTCCGGCGAGCGACGCCAGATTGCTCAATCCGCCAAGCTTGCCGGAAAGACCCCCGCCGCCCTGTGAGGACTGGACGACGGGGCTGACCATGAGCGTCGCGGTGTATTTGTAAGTGGCGGTGTTGAGGTACAGCAGCGCGAGCAGAATGGTGCCGGTAACGATGGAGAAAACGAGCCTGCGCCGCGCCTTTACCACGGAAAAAAACGCACCGAGATCGATGTCGTAACCCAGCAGCGTTCGTTTGTGCTGCGAACTGCTCATTGCGGCGTCCCTTGTTTGCCGAGAATCGAATGTAGACCGCACGTCACAAGTCTCAAATGGCTAGCGCTCTCGTCCCGACGACGTCGAGCGCCGACCATGCGTCGAACGCTGGAAAATGCGCTTTGAAGGACCGCGTGTAAACTATGGCGAATTCCCGCTGGTCACCTTCACGCCCGGTCCAAAACCCAAAATGGCCTCCTTCGCGCTGGGGTAGCCCCAGGAGTTGGAATAAGCCACGGAGGAATTGGCGAACTGCACCGGTTTCGCCGCGTCGTTTACGTATCCGCGTGCGGCGGGATTGGCGCGCGGCACTGCCACCGAATAATGGACGTTCTCCTGCCGGCGTCCGCTGCCCGTCGCCAGTACGGCCACCGGCTTCGAACCTTCGCCGCCCTTGACGCTTCCCGTGATGCTCGTGTCGCTCAGCGCGCCGGTTTCGATGCCGTTCGAGCCGTAGGAATCGACTGTAATGTCCAGGTTCGAATTGCGCACCCATCCCCCAAAACCAATCTCCGCTCCAATCAATGCGCGACCGACCTTCATGCGAACTTTGGCGTTCTTCAGCCTGGAGAGGAAGAGACCCATGCCGCTGACTACAGACGTGCAGGTCACAGACCCCTGCACGTCGAGGCCATCGATACCTATAAAGTCCGCAGCCGGAAAACCTTCTTTCCCATTTGATGGTGCCGTGGAAGTGCTGTTCAGCATTCCAACCCTGACGCGTTTGACGTTCCAGTCTTCCGTGCCGGCATCGACGCCGAGAGAGCCAAAGCACGATGTCCCGGCCGATACCACCCTGGCAGTGTTCACCGTTATGTCTTCGCACACCTGGTATGCGGCGTTCGGCTCGATGTCGAGGCCGCCCGGCTGACGCACGCCTCCGACGACGCCGCCTACCTTCTGCGATACAAACCGGTCGATCGATATCTTCCGGCCCGAAATGATCGACAAGGCGTTGCGGCCGTCATCTTCGGAATTGATCACGCGAATGGTTCCGAAGCGAAGATTTTCGGACATCCCCGCGAGATGGCTGGTCTGGGACTGGCTAATATAGATTCCGTCACCGCGGATTTCGCGTGCGAAAAACTGCGGGCATTCGAAATTTCTGACGCCGGCCATCGCAAGAAGGTGATAGTGCTCTTCGTCGGTTTGCGCTGCGCGGTTGCCGTCGCCCCGATATTGCAGGAAGAGGCCTTCACAGTCTTTCAGGACAATCCCCGCCGAGGTGCCGTGTGGCGCCCGCGACCGTGGCGTCAGGACAATTTCACCTTTGCAGATGATGCGTGTGCCGTTGTAGCTCGAACCGTCAAGGACGATCCCCGAACACAACGCGCGCCCCGGGATGATGATGGTGCCGCCCTTGTTGCCGTCGATCGCCTTTTGAATCGCGGAAGTGTCATCGGCGACGCCGTCGCACTTCGCTCCGTAAGGCGGATCGGTGACTGATACGCCACGGCCGGGTTGCTGGGCGCGCACCACAGCCGGAAATGACATCCAACCCGCCACAGGCAACGCGCCGAGAGCGAGCGTGCGCCTGGAAATTTCTAAGCCCGACCGTCGATCAATCATCATCGTCTCCTTCAGAGGGAATAGTTCTTTGCGATCCATTGCCGATATGAACCGTCCATCACGGCGCGCCACCAGGCTTCGTTGTCGAGATACCATTCGACGGTTGAGACGAGCCCTTCGGAAAGATTGCGGGTTGGCGCATAACCGAGTTCCCGGCGGATCTTGTTCTCGTCAATGGCATAACGCCTGTCATGCCCCTTGCGATCCTCGACATGCGTTTTCAGACTGAGGCTCGCATGGCCTTTGGCTGCCGGCGCATCTTTGAATCGTGCTGCAAGATCAGGACGTTTCCCGAAAGCTTCGTCCAGCGCCGCGCAGGTCCGTTCGATGACGGTGAGGTTATCCAGTTCTTCTCCTCCGCCGATATTGTAGGTCTCGCCCACATGGCCGTTGGCCAGGACGAGTTCGATTCCCCGACAATGATCCTCGACGTGAAGCCAGTCGCGCCTGTTGCCGCCATCGCCGTAGACCGGAAGAGGCTTTCCGAGCAGCGCATTGATAATGAAAAGCGGAATAAGCTTTTCCGGAAACTGGTAAGGCCCGTAATTGTTCGAACAATTGCTGGTCGTGACCTGCAGCCCATAAGTGCGATGATAGGCGCGAACGAGATGATCCGCTGCCGCCTTGGAGGCGGAATAGGGCGAATTCGGCCGATAGGCTGTCGTTTCCGAAAAAGCCGCATCATCGGCTTCCAGCGACCCGAACACTTCATCGGTGGAAACGTGATGGAATCGATGTCGCCTTCCGGTCCCCTTGTCCAGCCACGCGACTTTGGCGGCTCTGAGCAGAACATGCGTGCCGACGACATTGGTGTCGATGAAAGCGTCGGGACCATGAATGGACCGATCGACGTGACTCTCCGCCGCGAAGTGCACGATCGTGTCGATCGCGCGTTCGTCCAGCAACCGGCTCGCGAGATCGAAGTCACGGATGTCGCCCTGCACCAGTTCGATGTCCGGCACCCCTTCGAGGCTCGCAGCGTTGCCCGCGTAGGTCAGCGCATCGAGCACCGCGATGTGGTCGTGCGGCTGGCGCTTGCGCCAGTAGCGCACGAAGTTCACGCCGATGAATCCGGCGCCGCCGGTGACAAGAAGCCTAGCCATTCGGATTTATCCGCATCAGCATTTCGCGCAGAGCCTCGCGCCAGTGCGGCCCGGTCGTCCCGAGCACCGACCAGGTTTTCCCATTGTCGAGCACGCTGAACCGCGGCCGCCGCGCAGGTGTCGGATAGTCCGCGGTCGAAATGGGAACGATCGGTGCCGCGTTGCCTATCAGTCCGCCCGCCATAGCTTCTTCCCGGATGGCAACGGCGAAGTCGTACCAGCTGGCCACGCCGCTATCCGTGACATGATAAATGCCGGATACGGGCTTCTGCGCCAGCACCCATAATGCGCGAGCAAGATTGCGCGCGTAAGTCGGCGTGCCGATCTGGTCCGATACCACTCTCACTTCGTCGCGTTCGGACATGAGACGCAGCATGGTGTGCACGAAATTCCTGCCGCGTTCGAAATAGACCCAGGCCGTGCGCACGATTAGAGCATCCGCCCCCGATCGCAAAATCGCGACTTCGCCGTCGCGCTTTGTGCGGCCGTAGATGTTGACCGGACTGGGCTCGTCATCCGGCGCATAAGGCCTGCTTGTCTCGCCGTCAAAAACAAAATCCGTCGAAACGTGTACGAGCCGCGCGCTATGGCGCTTTGCCGCTTCGGCAAGCCGGCCCGCACTGGTCGCGTTGACCAGCCGGGCGTTGGCCTCGTCGCTTTCGGCAGCGTCAACGGCCGTGTAGGCAGCGGCATTCAAGACAATCCTTGGACGAACCTCGTTGAGCCAATGTTCTATCTGATCGTCGTTTGTCAGATCGCAGTCCGATCTCGCTGGCGCGACGACATCGGCTTCGGCGGGTGATGTCGCCAACAGCGCGTGTCCAAGCTGTCCGCCGGCACCGATCACCAGGCACCTCATGCGAAGACCTCGGCTTCGCTCAAGGTTTTCGCGGCCGCATCCTTGTCGGACAACAGGGGCTTTACTATCACATTCAACGGCCATGCGATTGCGATGTCTGGATCGTTCCAGATCAGGGAGCGCTCAGCCTCAGCCGAATAGAAATCCGTGCATTTGTAGAGCAACTCGGTGCCGTCCCGTAAGCTTAAGAAGCCATGCGCAAAGCCGGGTGGAATCCAGGCCTGCCGTTTGTTCTCCGCAGAAAGCTCGTAGCCCACCCAACGGCCGAAGGTTTCGGAAGACCGCCGCAGATCGACCGCAACGTCGAAAACGGCCCCGCTCACCACGCGTACCAGTTTTCCCTGAGGCGACCCTATCTGGTAATGCAGCCCGCGCAGCACGCCCTTTGCGGATTGGCTGTGGTTGTCCTGGACAAAACCGGCATCGATCCCAGCGGCAGCGAACGCGCGCGCATTCCAGCTCTCCAAAAAGAATCCGCGATCGTCGCCGAACACGCGCGGCTCTATGAGCTTTATCCCGGGGAGCGCCGTATCAAAGACTTTCACGCAGTTCCCCTTGCGCGAGGACACGCAGCAGATACTCGCCATAACCGCCTTTGCGCAAAGGCGTAGCAAGGCGCTCGAGTTGTTCGGCTGAAATGAAGCCCATGCGCCAGGCGATTTCCTCCGGACAGCAAATCTTGAATCCCTGCCGGTCTTCGACGATCTTCACATAGAGCGCAGCATCGACAAGCGAGGCATGCGTTCCGGTGTCGAGCCAGGCAAAGCCGCGTCCCATGATCTCGACATTCAACTGGCCGGCCTCGAGATAAAGGCGATTGACGTCGGTGATCTCCAATTCTCCCCGCGCCGAAGGCCTGATCGCGTGCGCGTAGTCGACGACGCGCTCGTCATAGAAATAGAGACCCGTGACCGCATAGCTGGACTTCGGCTGCTCTGGCTTTTCCTCGATCGACAACGCGCGGCCCGAATTGTCGAAGGAGACGACTCCATAGGCTTTAGGGTCCGCGACGGAATAGCCGAAGATCGTGGCGCCGGATTCATGTCCGTCCGCTTTGGCGAGGAGCGCGCTGAGACCCTGGCCGTAGAAGATATTGTCGCCCAGAATTAATGTGGAGCGATGCCCGGCGACGAAGTCTTTTCCAATGTGAAAGGCTTGGGCCAAGCCACCGGGATTTGGCTGGGTTGCATAATGCAGATCGAGGCCCAGGTCGCTGCCGTCTCCGAGAAGGTCCGAGAACGCCGTACGGTCACGGGGTGTCGTGATAATGAGGATCTCACGGATGCCGGCCAACATCAGCACGGAAAGCGGATAGTAGATCAACGGTTTGTCGTAGATCGGCATCAGCTGTTTGCTGACGGTCCGCGTCACCGGATAAAGCCGCGTTCCTGATCCGCCCGCCAGAATGATGCCTCGCCGCACGTCCAAACTCCCTGTTCGCGGCCCCAATCTAGACCAGTCCGGCCAGGAGAGCTTAAACAACATTCGCACATGAATCCGTCGTAACGCACGCGCCCGGACAAGCTCTAAGCGGTTGATAAATTATTCTTTTCTCTGTGCCTGCGGCACAATATGGTACGGAAGTTCACCGACAAGGTATTTTCCGGGACACGGTTGGGGCGCGAATGATCTTGTCTTTATTTGTCGGTCGAATCACGCGCCGGGCGCGCCGGATTGCTGCCGCCGCGACGGCACTTCTGTTCCCGCTCATTCTTGTTCAGCCGACCACCGCGCAGGACCAGAGCGGCGGTTTCAGCATCGATCAGATCAAGCAGATGTTGCAGGGTCATTCCGCAGCGTCGCAGATGCTCGGCAACAACAGCGATCAGTCCGGCGCATCCCAGGAAATCATCTTGCAGCCCTCGGCGCCTCCGGCTTCGGAGCTTCCAACCTCCCGCCTGGAACAGGTCATGTCGACACGCGCGGGCGTCAAGCTCAAGCAGTTCGGCTACGACCAGTTTGGCGTTGGCCGCCCAGTTTCCATCCCGCAGATGGGCGCGGTGCAGGACGACTATGTTCTCGGACCCGGCGATGAGATCGACGTCTCGCTGCGCGGGCAGCAGAACGCGGAATATCAGGTGGCGGTGGGCCGTGACGGCAGGGTGATCCTGCCGATGCTCAATCCGATTTCGGCCGCCGGGCGAACCTTCGGTGATTTCCGGCGGGACCTCCTGAGTGCCACCAGCCGCGCCTATCTGTCTTCCAAAGCATTCGTCTCGATAAGCCGGCTTCGCGAGATCAGCGTTCTCGTTACCGGCGAGGTGAACAATCCCGGCGCCCGGATCATGACGGGCCTTTCGACGGCCGCCGACGCTATCGTTATCTCCGGGGGCGTGCGGAAAACAGGAAGCCTTCGCGCGATCCGGGTCGTTCGGAACGGCCGCACGATCAATGTGGACCTCTATAATCTCATCACCCAGCGCGGCAACGAGCACACGGTTCATCTGGCCGATGGCGATCGCATCATCGTGCCACCGCTTGGCCGGACGGTCGCGGTCTCCGGATGGGTTCGGCTGCCGGGAATATTCGAGATGTCTCCTGGCACGTCCTCCATTTCGGTGCGCAGCCTCGCTTCGCTGGCGGGCGGTTTCGAGGTTCGCGGCAAGTACCGGCTATCCGTGCTGCAACAGCAGTCCGACGGTCAGTCGCGCCTGACAAAGGTGGATGAGCGCGGCCTTGTGAAGGACGGCGAAATTCTTTCGGTTCAACCGGGTGCCGAACAGACGACCAATCAGGCGGAACTGGCCGGCGGTATGTCGCTGGCCGGCCGTTACGCGATCACGGACGGCATGAAGCTCTCCGATCTGATCCGGCAACCCGGCGCCATCGGCAATTCGCCGGACACGACTTTCGGCATCATTTCCCGTCGTGATGCGAGTTCCTATATCCGCCGTCTCATCCCGTTCACGCCCGCAGGTGTGCTGAAGGGCGCGGAAGACATGCCGTTGCAGACCGCAGATGTCGTCCGCGTGTTCTCGACGTCGGAAGCGCACATGCTGCGCGATTCCATGAGGCGGTTTCGCCAGTTCAAGATGCTTGCACGCAACGCGGCCCGGGATCCCCAGGGCTTGGTGACGACGCAGGCGACCAGCGCGGAATTGCTGCCTTCCGACGCGGAATTTCTGGATCAGCTCGGATACTCACAGGCGGTAACGGCCACCAATCCGCCTGTTGGAAATGGGCCGGTTCCCGGCGTTCCGCTGATACCGCCAGGCGCGGCTGCTGCGACCTTTCCGTCCCAGACCACAACCAATCCCAATGGCGTTCTTCCCAGCACTTATCCCGCGCCGGGCTATCCGAACGGAACCGCCGCCACAAGCGCCTATCCGGGTAGCGGATACCCCAACGGGGCAACGACTTATCCGGGCTCTTCCGCCTATCCGAATGGGACACCGAATTATTCAGGCGCCGCCAACGGCGGAAATACCAATCCAACGCCAAACTTCCAGAGCAACGCAAATATGGGAGTTGCCGGCTTCCCACCCGTCTATCCGGGCAGTGCAAATGGCGGTGCGGTTTCACCCTTGAGCGCACTTCAGAGCCTGCAAAACGGCGCAATGGGGACTCAGAACGTGCCTTCGCCGAGCGTTCCGCAAGGCGTTCTTTCCAACGTTCCGCCAGGAAATCTGGAAGAGCAAAACATCTCCGGGACGCAGGTGCCCACAAACGAAGAGGCCGTCACATTCACCCAGGCCGCCCGTCAGCTTTCAGTCGAGCCCACGGTGTTTGCCAATTTCCTTCTGGACCACTCGGTCGTTCTATCGGGGGCGGTTCGCGGTCCGGGCGTATACTTCGCAGGACCCAGTCTCACGCTGGACACGCTCATAGACGCGGCTGGAGGCACCAGCAGCTGGGCCGATGGCAGCGCCATCGACGTCATTTCCACGAGCCTCAATCAAGCAACCGGCACGGCGGACACGGCGCATGGCACCGTCGCGCTGGCGCAAGTTGCAAGCTACATCGTCAGGCCGCACGACGAATTCCACGTTCGCGAGGTTTATTCGGACGCGAATTTCGGCTCGGTCACGCTGCAGGGCGAGGTCAGATCGGGAGGCGATTATCAGATCACGCGCGGCGAGCACCTTTCACAGCTTCTGGCGAGGGCTGGCGGCCTGACGGATATCGCTTATCCGTACGGTACGGTTTTCCTGCGCCGTTCTCAGGCGAATATCGAAGCACAGGGCTATCAGCGCGCGGCGGACGAGGTTCAGAGCCAGCTCATCGGCGCGATGACCCGCGTGACGACGAGCGCCACGAACCGGCTTGGGCCGAACGATTTCAGCGCCCTGCAGACATTCGTCTATCAGTTGCGCAACCAGAAGCCGCTTGGGCGCATATCGGTCGTTGCCGACCCGGCGTTGCTGAAGGCCAAGCCGGGCCTCGATCCGCTGCTGGAACCCGGCGATGTGATTTACATACCGCAACGTCCGAGTACCGTGACCGTTCTTGGGCAGGTCCTCCAGCAGGGCAGCTTCCCCCATGAGAAATCCGCGACCGTGCAGGACTATCTCGACGCGGCAGGCGGCTATGCGCAATACGCCGATGAGTCCACGACGTTCGTCATTCTGCCGGACGGCAAGGCCGAAAAGGTCGAGGCATCGTGGTTCAATATCGGAAACCGGCCGATCCCACCCGGAAGCACGATTGTCGTGCCGCGAGACCTTGCACCTTATGATTCAAGACAGCTCGTTCTGGACGTGACCCAGATCTTCAGTCAGCTCGCTGTCGTGGCGGCATCGTTGGCGGTTTTGTCGAATCAGTAGCTGCTGCACCTAACGCACAGAGGATCAAACGCAGTTGGCCAGCCTAGCCTGCAAAGTCGATCACGCGGTCGCATTTGTCGAGATTTTCGGTGCGATGCGCGATGACGATGATCGTCGGCCTGTTCTCGATCGCGCGAAGATTCTCGAAGATCGCACCTTCGCTCCCGGAGTCGAGAGCGCTCGTGGCCTCGTCCAGGACAAGGAGGCGGGGGTTTCGTAGAAGCGCTCTTGCCAGTGCTATGCGCTGACGCTCGCCACCCGAAATCAGCGCGCCGCGGTCGCCGACGATCGCGTCGAGGCCGCCTTCCATTGCGCGGACCAACGCGGATGCGCCGGTCAATTCGAGCGCGGACCACATGTCTTCCTCGTTTATCTGCGCGCCCCCGAGATTGCGCCGTACGGTGTCGTGAAGGAGGAACGGGTCTTGCGAAACGTAGCTCAGTTCATTTCGCCACCCCGCGAGCATCCGGCCCTCGAGCGTAAGACCTCCGACGGTCACGCGGCCCCGCTGAGGGGTGAGCAGACCAACGAGAAGATCGGCCATCGTGGTTTTGCCCGATCCGGAAGGACCCTTGATGCCCAAGAACTCTCCTGGCGCGACAACGAGGTTGAAACTGCGAATTCCTCTTTCGCCGGAGGCGAAACCGTCCTCCGCATCGCCGGCATGAAGGTAGGAAACATCTTCGAATGCGATCGGCCCGCGCGGAACAGGCATGGGCGGAGCGTCTTCGGCGTTGTCGCGCGCGGCGGCCGCAAGCTCTTCATCCAGCTCCGCGATGCGCTCATGGATGGAAAGGACGGTTGCAAACTGCTGAGCCGCATTCTGGATCTGCCATGCCGGACCGGTCATCCGCGTCACGATCAGCAACAGCGTGATCAGAACGGACGGCGCGATGTGAAGCCAGCTGACACCCAGCAACGCGAGACCGCCGCCGAGGCAGGCAAAAGCCACGCTCAGCACTGCGTGTGTGAGAATGCGCCGCCGGGTGAACGCCACTTGCCGGTCGCTGGTCTGGCGCAAGGCCGTGCGCGTTTCCGAGACAAACAAGCCCGCGAGATTCTGGCTGATGGCGACTTTGATCGCCGAGAGAAATTGGGACGTGCTGTCGAGCAGAACCAGATTTGCATCGGTGACCTGTCCACCGAGTGCGCGGGCGCTCGCGAGAACCGGCTTCGAAGCAAGGCCGGCAGAGATCAGAAGCAACGCCGCCACTGTTGCCAGCGCCGGCGAAAGAATGGCGGCGATGGCGAATTGGCCCAGAAGCGTAATCGCCGCACCCGTTCCGAGAAGGACATATTGGACACCGGTTCCCAAGCGGTGAATG
>Ga0105239_10005792_pt1 | contig 14417 bp, 16 predicted proteins | sample KBSC44metaG_FD_92761 | JGI IMG/M metagenome (GOLD analysis project Ga0105239, IMG submission 92761) | Corn rhizosphere microbial communities from Kellogg Biological Station, Michigan, USA - KBS C4-4 metaG | ecosystem: Host-associated > Plants > Roots > Rhizosphere > Soil | place: Michigan, USA... | reverse complement strand
CGCGTGGGCGTGCGGTGTGGTGCCGTGCGTTTCGGAGAGTTGTCCGGCGACCTGATCCGGCATGCGGTTGCCAAGCGCGATGTCGGCGAGCAGTTCTTCGAGGCGTTTGTAGCGCGCGTCGCTGAGGAAACGGTCGAGTGCCACGGAGGGAATCGCATCGAGGCTCAGGCCGCGTGCGTCGAGCGCGCGGTCGAGCATGCGATGGCCGAATTCGACGGCGTCTTCGTGCTGCAATCGTTTGAGGAAGTGACGGATTGCCGTGCGCGCACGCGCGGAGACGACCCATTCGAGCCATTGCGGGTTCGGTTGCGCCGACGGCGCGGTGATGATTTCCACCGATTCGCCGGAATTCAGTCGCTGGCGCAGCGGCACCAGCTTTTTGTCGACGCGCGCGGCGACGGCGTGCGTGCCGACATCGGTATGCACTGCGAACGCGAAATCGAGCGCGGTCGCGTTGCGCGGCAACGCGAGAATGTGTCCCTTCGGCGTGAACAGGTACACCTCATCGGGAAACAGATCGACTTTTACGTTCTCGAGGAATTCGATCGACGATGCTTCGCGTGTCTGCGCTTCGACCAGACCTTCCACCCATTCGCGCGCGCGCGTCTGCGCGGCGGTCGCAGGTTCGGCGGTCTTGTACGTCCAGTGCGCAGCCACGCCGCGTTCGGCGATCTGATCCATGTCCTCGGTGCGGATCTGGATTTCGATCGGCCCGCCGAATGGCCCGAACAAAACGGTGTGCAGCGACTGATAACCGTTCGCCTTCGGAATCGCGATGAAATCGCGGAAGCGCGAATCGAGCGGCTTGTACAGCGCATGGATCGCACCGAGCGCGTGATAGCACTGCATCGTCGCATCGACGACGACGCGGAAACCGTACACATCCATCACCTGCGCGAAGGTTTTGTGCTCGGTGCGCATTTTCGTGTAGATGCTGTACGGCGATTTGATGCGGCTGATCACGCGGTTTTTGACGTTCTCCGACGTGAGCCGCGCCGATAGCGCATGTTCGATCTTGGTCATGACCTCGCGGCGGTTGCCGACGGCGCTTTTGATGCGCGCAGTCAGCGCGCGATGACGCATCGGATACAGCGCGCGGAAACCGAGTTCCTGCAATTCCGATTTGAACTTGTTCATGCCCAACCGCTGCGCGATCGGTGCGTAGATGTCGAGCGTCTCGCGCGCGATGCGGCGGCGCGCAGCCGGTTCCATCGCGCCGAGCGTGCGCATGTTGTGCAAACGATCCGCGAGCTTTATCAAGATCACGCGCAGGTCGCGCGCCATCGCCAGCAGCATCTTGCGGAAGCTCTCGGCCGCCGCTTCCTGCAGACTGCGGAACATGACCTTGTCGAGCTTGGTGACTCCGTCGACGAGCGCACCGACGGTAGAACCGAATTCGCGTTCGAGTTCGTCGCGTTCGAGCGGTGTGTCTTCGAGGGTGTCGTGCAGGATCGCGGCGATGATCGTTTCCGCATCCATGCCGAGATCGGCAAGGATCGCCGCGACGGCGACCGGATGCGTGATGTACGGCTCGCCGCTTTTGCGCGTCTGCCCGGCGTGTGCCTGCGCGCCGATGAGATACGCCTTGGTGATCCGCGCGATTTGCTCGCGCGGCAAATAACTCAAGCGATCTTCGAGAGCCAACACGTCGGCAGGGAGTCTTTCCTGCAGCGCCGTGTTCATGGCCTTACCCCGCGATCTGGCCGCCACGCGGACAGCGCATCGCGGGGCGAGGCTGTCGAATCATCATGGCGACCGGGCGTTTCATCAGAGGTCGTCGCCGCCCTTGGAAAGATCGTCGTCCATTTCGGCCGCGGCCCATTCCATGGCTTCGCGTTCGGCCTTTTCTTTCTCCTGCTTCTCGATCTCGGAGATGAGTTCGTTGGTGACCTTGCGTGCGGCGATTTCGCGCAGCGCGAGCACCGTCGGCTTGTCGCTGGAGCCTTCGACGAGCGCGTCGGCGCCTTTGGAAAGCTGACGGGCGCGCTTTGTCGCCATCATCACCAACTCGAAGCGGTTGTCGACCACTTCCAGGCAATCTTCCACGGTAATGCGTGCCATAGGATTAAAACCTTCGCTGTTTCATATGTTTACGAACTGGGTATTGTAGCTGCAATGCGGCAATTCGAGCAAATTTAAACGCTTACGGGTACTATATGCGTCCCCGTTGTGTCCTGCAAAAGGGACCTTATTTGCATTAGGCTAACAACGAGTGGCCGGCAGCTTCGCGTATATACATGCGATCGGCGTCGGGACGCTTAGGACACGGATACCCTATCGCATGCAAAGCTCGCCCTTGTTTTCGCCGAGATGGTTGCGTCGTCTCGGCCTGGTTTCGTTGACGGTTCTTCTGGCTTCCTGCGCGACTCCGATGCCGCGCACGGACGATCCTCTACAGAACTTCAACCGGAAAATGTACGCATTCAACGACTTGGCCGATCGCGTGGCGATCCGACCGGTCGCGGTCGGCTATCGCAAAGTCACCAACGAGACCACGCGGCGCCTGGTCAGCAACTTCTTCGCGAACGTCGAATCGCCGATCACGATCGCGAACGATCTGTTGCAGGCCAACGTCAAGGAAGCCGGCAAGGCGACCGGCCGTTTCGTCATCAACTCGACGATCGGTGTATTGGGCCTGTTCGATCCCGCCAGCGAGATGAATATCCAGGCCAGCGCGACCGACTTCGGCGTGACGCTCGCCAAATGGGGCGTGCCGGAAGGTCCCTATATCGTGCTGCCCCTGTACGGTTCCACGACAATGCGCGACATCGGCCGCATTCCGGTCGACGACTTCGTGTTCGATCCGCTGCACTGGTATTCCAACAGCCACGATTTGGCCTTCAATGCGCAATACGCGCCGTCGTTGCTGTATCTGATCACGCTGCGGTCCACCGGCATCGATGCGGAAGGTTTGCTCGAAGGTGTCTACGATCCGTACATCTTCTATCGCGATGCGTATCGTCAGCGTCGGCTGTATGAGATTTATCGCGGTAATCCGCCGATCGATGCGATCCAGATCCTGCAGGGCACCAACGACATCGACGATGCCGACAAGCTGCTCAAGGAACAGCAGGATTACGAGAACAAGACCAAGACGACCAAGTCGTCCAGCCCGACCGGCCACTGAGCGCGATACTGCGGTAATCTAGGATCGCCCGGCGAATTTGCCGGGTGCCATTCCGGGTCGGCACATGATTGGGCGTAACGCAGCCGGACGCACGACGTTCGGCATCCTGGTTGTCCTTTTCGTCATCTGGACCAACGGCGCGCGCGCCGATGCGTTTCCGGACACGATTTCCTTCGACGGTTTCGAGCCGTGCGGCATCAAATGCCAGCGCGCGACGTGCAGCGCGGGCGCGACGACGTCGCTGAGCGGCATCGTCAACTCGCCGAACGGCCTGCTGCCGTTGCCGAATGTCGAGGTTTACGTCGCGAGCAGTTCGCTCGCCACTTTCGTCGACGGACCGAATGCGCCGCGTTGCGATCAGGCGCCGTCGGGCCATCCGATTCTCGCCACGCTGACGGACACCGATGGGCATTTCAAGCTCAACAACGTGCCGGTGGTGCCGAATCTCAACGTGGTCGTACTCGCGGGCAAGTGGCGGCGCGTCGTGCAGGTACCGAGTGTCACCGCGTGCGTCGACAATCCGCTCGACGCGGACAAGACGCGCCTGCCTGCCACGCACATTGAAGGCGACATCCCGCGTTCGGCCATCGTCACAGGCAACGCCGATTCGATCGAATGTCTGATGCGAAGGACGGGCGTATCCGATACCGAGTTCGGCCCGAGCGGCACCGGTGCGCGTTTCCACCTTTACGTCGGCAACGGCACAGCGAAATCGGCGTCGGGTTCGTTCGCCGATGCCACCACGCTGTGGGCCAGCAGCGCGTCGCTGTCCGCGTACGACCAGGTTCTGGCCGGCTGCGAGGGCAGCCAGCAGGCGAACACGATTCCGCAAACCGCGATCGATGCGATGAAAACCTACGCGGACAGCGGAGGCCGCGCCTACTTCGCGCATTGGCAGAACATCTGGCTCGCCGGTGCTTCCGGCGGCGGCCAAACGGGCGCGTGGCCGTCTGCCGCCACATTTACCTTCACGGCAGCGACACCCAACCAGCCGCCCTACGACGCGACCGTGCTCACGTCCGATCCGTTGCTACAGCAAGTCGAGCAATGGCTCGTCGACGTATCGGCATCGACGACGGCCGGGTCGGTAGCGGTGACTCAACCGCGTCACTCGGCTCTGTCGGTGAATGCACCTGCGCGGGCGTGGCTCTCGCTGACGACGGAAGTCACCACGAGCCAGCCGCTCTTGACGTTCACGACGCCTCTCACCGGAACAACCGCTGCCCAGCGCGGACGTGTCGCGTTCACCGATCTGCACGGCAGCCCCGCCGATTTGTCATCGTCGGGCATCACCTTCCCGGGCGGCTGTGCCACGAACGCGTCGCTGGAACCGCAGCAGAAGTTGCTGCTGTATACGATCTTCGACCTGCAGCGTTGCGTGGATTCGTCGCGCCAGTGACGAATCAGTTCATACCGAGCAGCTGATCCACCGACGACAATTTGGCGAGATTGCGCAATCCCTGCGGCACGCGTTTGTAGCGCAGGGTAACGCCTTGCCGGCTCGCCCGCGCCGCCCACGCGATCAGCACGGCGAGCGTGGCACTGTCAGATTTTTCGAGCGCACTCAGATCGATGTCCATCGTCCCGCCGGCGCGCCCCGGCTGCGGCATACGCGTCAAGGCGGCGGCCGCGTTCGAATACGAAATCGCCCCGGACACGCGCAGCGTGCCCAGGGTATCGGATTCGACGCTGAAGAACGGCGTGCGATTCATCGACTACTTCTTGTCTTCTTTTTCCATCTTGTCGAGCGCTGCGGCGCCCTGCGTTTCCAGACGCTGCGTCAACGCGTCCAGACCCGACTTCTTGATTTCCGCATCGACCTGATTGCGATAGTTGGTCACATACGAGATGCCTTCGATGATCACGTCGTACGCTTTCCAGTCGCCCTGCGCGGTCTTGCGGAAGGCGTAGTCGACCGGCACCGTCTTGCCATCATCGAGCACGACCTGCGTGCGCACCAGCGAACGCTTGTCGTTCAGCTCGCCCTGGAACGGCAGCACTTTCACGCGGCCTTCGGTGTACTTGAGCAGACCTTCGGCATAGCGGTGCGTGATCGAGTTGTACATCGCCTTCGCAAATCGCGCGCGCTGTTCCGGCGAGGCGGTGCGCGCGTTCTGGCCGAGCACGAGGATCGACGCGTAATCGATGTCGAAATGCGGCAGCACGATGTCGTCGATCGCTTTCAGCAGCGCTTCGCGATTCTTCGACAGTTCGTCGCGGCGCGCGTCCATGGTCTTGCCGAGATTGTCGACGAGAGTCTGTACCACTTCGTTCGGCTGTCCGCCTTCGGCGAAGACCGGCGCGCTCGACGCGATGAACAGCACGCACATCAGCGCGTAGAAAATTTTTCCGATCGCGTTGTCCTTCATTGGATCACTTCTCCTGAGGTTTTGATTTGTCGGCGGGCGGCGCCGCCGGCGTCTGTGCGTTGGCGGGCGCGTTCTTGTCGCCCGGCTTGCCCGAATCGTTGCCGACCAGGTATTTGCCGATCAGCTCTTCGAGCTGCATCGAGCTTTGCGTGAGCACCACTTCGTCGTTGTTCTTGAAATTGTCCGGCGAACCACCGGGCTGCAGCGCAATGTATTGATCGCCCAGTAAACCGCTCGTGAACACCGCCGCTGCGGAATCGTCCGGAATCTTGTCGAAATGTTTGTCGATCGACAGCGTGACCAGCGCATCGAGTTTGTCGGGTTCGAGCACGATGTCGCTCACCGAGCCGACGCGCACGCCCGCCACTTTCACCGGCGCGCGCAGCTTGAGCTGACCGATGTTGGTGAAGCGCGCTTTCAGGTTGTAGCTGTCGCCCTGCCGGTAGTTGGCCAGACTCGTCGTCTGCGTGGCGAGATACGCCAGCGCCGCGAAACCGAGCAGGATGAAAAGGCCGGTGCCGATCTGAAAGGATTGTCGTTGTTGTGCCATATCAGCCTCGAAGATCGCGTGCGGTTACATGAGGAATGCGGTCATGACGAAATCGATGGCGAGCGTCATGATGGATGAGAAAACCACGGTGCGCGTCGTCGCGTAGGCCACGCCTTCGCTGGTCGGCGCGGTGGTGTAGCCCTGGAAGGTCGCCACCAGCGTGCAGACGCCGCCGAACACCAGTGACTTGTACAACCCGTTGATGACGTCCTTCCAGACATCGACCGACGAGGTCATGTTCGACCAGAACGTGCCGTTGTCCAGACCGAGCCACGACACGCCAACCAGATGCGCGCCGAAAATGCCCATCGCGTTGAACACGCAAGCGAGGATCGGCATCGCGATGATGCCCGCGATGAAACGCGGCGCGACGACGAATGCGAGCGGATCGACGGCCATCATTTCCATGGCGTCAAGCTGATCGGTCGCGCGCATCAATCCGATTTCGGCGGTGATCGATGTGCCTGCGCGTCCGGCGAACAGCAGCGCCGTCACCACCGGACCGAGTTCGCGATACAGGGAAAGCGATACCACTGTGCCGAGCGCCGCCGTGCCACCGAAGATCGACAGCACGTAATAGAGCTGCAGACCGAGCACCATGCCGACGAACAGTCCGCAGGTCATGATGATGACGAGGCTCATCGCGCCGACGAACCAGATCTGCCGCGCCGTTTCGGCGATGTGACGCAAACTCGCCGGAATCGCGCGCAAAATCTGCACGAGAAACATACCGAGCGCGCCGATCTGCGCGATGCCGGCGACGAAACGCGATTGATCTTTCCGCACCGCGCTCATGCTTTCGTCCCCGCGAAACCGAGCTGCTGCGCGTAGTCCTGTGCCGGATACTGGAACGGCACCGGACCATCCGCTTCGCCGCTGAAGAATTGCCGTGTCCACGGCGTTTCGCCGCGCGCCAGCGTTTCCGGATCGCCATGCGCGGCGATTTTGCCGCCGGCGATCAGATAAATCTGGTCAGCCACACGCCGCACCGCGGCGAGTTCGTGCGCGACGAGAATGCTGGTGAGACCGAGCGTGTCGTTGAGCGTGCGGATCAGTAGCAAAATCTGGTTGAGCGCGATTGGATCAAGTCCGACAAAGGGCTCATCGTAGATAATCAGCATCGGATCGCGCACGATCGCACGCGCCAGCGCCACGCGGCGCACCATGCCTCCCGACAATTCGTTCGGCATCAGATCCGACGCGCCGCGCAGACCGACCGCCTGCAGCTTGGTCAGCACGATGTTGCGCACCAGTTCTTCCGGCAACTTCAGATGCTGCCGCAGCGGAAACGCCACGTTCTCGAACACGCTGAAATCGGTGAGCAGCGCCGAATTCTGGAACAGATAGCCGATGCGCTCACGCAAATCGAACAACGCACCGCGATCGAGCGTGCGCACGTTCTGTCCGTCGACGAGAATCTCGCCCGCATCCGGATCGAGCTGCCCGGTGATGTGGCGCATCAGCGTCGTCTTGCCGGTCCCGCTCGGACCCATCACGGCGGTGATCTTGCCGCGCGGGATCGTCAGACTCACGTTGTCGAAGATGGTCTTGCCGTTGAGAACGGTGCTCAGGCCCGTGATCCGGATCAGCGGATCGCCGGCGGCGTTGTCTTCCTGACGAATAGGTTCGCTCATGCGTTGCGCAGGTGCGCCAAAGGTGGCCGCCTACCTTACCCGACACACCGTTAAAGCGCCACGCATTGACGTCGCGGCGGTTAAGCGGCGCGTCAGATGCGCAAAAGATCGGCGAGCAGCGGCGCGTAGTCGCGCTTTGGCCTCGCCTCGCCACGACGACGGTGTTCGACGATGGCGCAGATTTCATCGAGCGCCGTCTCGAAATCGTCGTTGACCACGATGTAATCGAAATCGCCCGCGTGTTCCAGATCGCGGCGTGCATCGACCAGGCGACGCAGGATCGTTTCCTCCGAATCCGACGCGCGCGAACGCAGCCGCCGTTCCAGCTCCGCCCGCGACGGCGGCAGGATGAAGATGCTGATCGTGTCCTTCATCTTCAAGCGCACCTGATTGGCGCCTTGCCAGTCGATTTCGAGCAGCACGTCTTTGCCCGTCGCCAGCGTTCGCTCGACCGGCCCGCGCGCGGTGCCCTTCAGATCGCCATGCACGACGGCATGCTCGAAGAATTCGCCGCGTTCGATCATCGCCTCGAATTCCGCGCGCGAGACGAAGTGGTAATGCACACCATCGACTTCGTTCGGCCGCGGTGCGCGCGACGTGTACGAAACCGACAATTCAAGATTCGGTTCGCGTTCGAGAAGGGCACGCGTGAGGCTGGTTTTTCCCGCACCGGATGGAACGCCCTACATCGTCGCGGCTCGACCTTGGCGATGACGTCGAAGTCCCGGTCGTGAGCCAAGAGCTGCACTTCTTGTTCGATGGCAATCTGCGCAACAAGGCAATCCGCTAGGCTTCGCGGCGTCGCACCTCGCCAACGACACCGCGAGTAAAGGTTCGCGGCACTTTCATGCGTCCGGATAGGATGCACGGGCAGCAAGAAGGGCTGGACCGAAAAATAGTCCCGCAATCGTTCAAAATGCGCTTGCGAACTGGCTCCTTGCAGGATCTCCTGATAGATGACGGGCGCAAGTGCCGCACGCTCACGATCCAGTAGGCGTTCCAACGCCCCAACGACGTTGGTGGCGCGCTCGCGCAGCAGATCAATCCACACCGAACTATCGACGAGTACCACGGCCCGATTCCATTCGGAGCTTGCGAATATCGTAGTCGGGATCGATCAGATTCTCGCCGATCAGGTCTCGCACGTCCTTACGCGCCTTGCCCCGCACCAATTGACGCAACGCTAAATCCACGACCTCGCGCTTGGTTTTTGCCCCGGTCGCGTTCATCGCATCTTTGATCAGCTTGTCGTCCAGAACGATGTTCGTGCGCATATACACCTCCTTATGTGTATTGTAGCTCAATCCGGCGTTCAAGTTCACTGTTCGTTGGGACTCACCCGCGTCTGCCTCTAAATCGATATCAAGCGGCGGCTTGGAAAAGAAAAGTTTCCATTCTTCGCGGCGCTGCTTCATCGATAGGTGGCTCAAACGACTACGCAAAATCTTCACAATCGATCACTCGATGTTCTGGACCTGCTCGCGAATCTGCTCGATCAGCACCTTCAGCTCTACCGCCGCCTGCGTCGTACGCTGATCGACGGATTTCGAGCCGAGCGTATTCGCCTCGCGGTTGAATTCCTGCATCAGGAAATCCAGACGCCTGCCGACCGCATCCGGCAACGCCAACACGCGACGCGCTTCGGCGACGTGCGCGCTCAGGCGATCGAGTTCTTCATCGACATCCATGCGCGACAATTGCAGCACGAGTTCCTGTTCGAGACGCCCCGGATCGGCCGGCTGCTTGATTTCGGCGAGCCGCGTTTCCAGCCGCGCGCGCAGCGCGGTGCGGATGTCGGGAACCCATTTGCGCACGTCGGCGACGATACGTTCGACCGTATCCAGCCGCTCGCGCATGAAGGCGACGAGCCGTTCGCCTTCGCGCTGGCGCGTGGCGAGCATGTCGCCGAGCGCGCGGTCGAGAAGGTCCAAAGCAGCCTGGCGCAGACCTTCCTGATCGACTTCCTGATGCACGAGCACGCCGGGAAATTCGAGCAGATTGGCGAAGTCAGTCGCCATGTTCGGGAAACGTCCGCTGAGGGATTTCGCACAGCGTTCGAGTTTGTCGACGATGGTGTCGTTGAGTTTGATGTCGGATGCGGTCGCATCGATCGGACGGAAGCGCAGCGTGGCGTCGACTTTTCCGCGCGTCAGCTTCGCGGCGACGCGTTCGCGCAGTTGCGGCTCGATCGCGCGCAGGTCTTCCGGCAGGCGCGGATTCAGTTCCAGATAGCGGTGATTGACCGAGCGCAGTTCGAAGGCGAGCGCGCCCCACGGCGTATCGACATCCGCCCCGGCGAACGCGGTCATGCTGCGGATCATGGGATTCCCCGATTCGTTACAAAGTGCAATGGTAAACTGTACGCCGCTTCAGCCGGTACTTTTTCGATGACGTCACACTCCCGTCCCAGCGGCCGCGCGCCGGATCAACTGCGCGAGGTTTCCATCCAGCGCCGCTTCACCCGTCACGCCGAAGGTTCGGTGCTGATTTCGTTCGGCGAAACGCGCGTGCTGTGCACCGCGAGCGTCGAGGAAAAAGTGCCGCCGTTCCTGCGCGGCAAGGGCGAAGGCTGGATCACCGCCGAATACGGCATGCTGCCGCGAGCGACGGGCGAACGCACGCAACGCGAAGCGGCGCGCGGCGGGCAAGGCGGGCGGACGATGGAAATCCAGCGGCTGATCGGACGCAGCCTGCGCGCGTGCGTGGATCGCAATGCGCTTGGCGAACGCACCATCACGCTCGATTGCGACGTGCTTCAAGCCGACGGCGGCACGCGCACGGCGGCGATCACGGGCGCGTATGTGGCGCTGATCGATGCGATCAATTGGCTGAAGGCGAAGAATGCGATCAAGCGCGATCCGGTGCACGGCGCGATCGCGGCGATTTCCGTCGGCATTTTCCGCGGCGTGCCGGTGCTCGATCTCGATTACGCCGAAGACAGCGCCTGCGACACCGACATGAATGTCGTCATGAACGACGGCGGCGGCTTCATCGAACTGCAGGGCACGGCCGAAGGTCATGCGTTCCGACGTGAGGAGCTTGATTCGTTGCTCGCGCTCGCGCAGAAAGGCATCACCGAACTCAACGCAAAACAGCGCGAGGCGCTGGCTGCGCCGTGAAGATCGTTCTCGCCAGCGGCAACGCGGGCAAGCTTGTCGAAATGCGCGAAATCCTCGGTGACGGGTTCGATCTCGTCGCGCAAGGCGATCTCGGCATCGCGGACGCCGACGAAACCGGAACGACATTCGTCGAGAACGCGATTCTGAAGGCACGCAACGCGTCGGGCGTGTCGGGCTTGCCGGCGCTCGGCGACGATTCGGGCATCTGTGTGGCTGCGCTCGGCGGCGCGCCGGGGCTTTACTCCGCACGGTACGCGGGCGGTCACGGCGATGCGAAGGCGAACATCGCGAAGCTGCTCGATGCGTTGCGCGACAAACCCGATCGCAGCGCCTATTTTTATTGCTGCGTCGTCCTGCTTCGCCACGCTGATGATCCTGCGCCGATCATTGGCGAAGGCCGCTGGTTCGGCCAAATCCTCGACGCGCCGCGCGGCAACGGAGGGTTCGGATACGACCCGATTTTCTTCGATCCGAAACTCGACGCGGGCGCGGGCGAACTCGATGCGGCGGTGAAGAACCGCGTCAGCCATCGCGGACAGGCGCTCGCGAGCCTGCGCGCGCAGCTCGGCCGATGAACGCCGCATCGATTCCGCTGTCGCTGTACATTCATATTCCGTGGTGCGTGCGGAAGTGTCCGTATTGCGACTTCAATTCGCACAACGCGCCGGACTCGTTGCCGCAACGCGAATACATCGATGCGCTCGTGCGCGACCTCGATGTCGATCTGCCGCTGGGAGCGGGCCGAACGCTGCAAAGTATATTTTTCGGCGGCGGCACGCCGAGCCTGTTTTCGCCGGAGAACATCGCGCGGATTCTCGATGCCACGAATACGCGTCTGAATTTCGCAAGCGATATCGAGATCACGCTGGAGACGAATCCGGGCACCGTCGAACACGGTCCGTTCGCCGATTACCGCAAGGCGGGCGTGAACCGCATCAGTTTTGGTGTGCAGACTTTCGATGACGAAGCGCTGAAACGGATCGGACGCATCCACAACGCCTCGGAAGCCGATCGCGCGGTGAAGATGTCGCAGGATGCCGGGCTGGACAACATCAACGTCGATCTGATGTACGCGCTGCCGAACCAGACGCTTGCCGGCGCGCTGGCGGACATCGACAAAGCCATTGCACTGCGCACACCGCATCTGTCGCACTATCAACTGACGCTGGAACCGAACACGCAGTTCGCCGCGAATCCGCCGCCGTTGCCGGACGACGACAGCGCGTGGGACATGCAGGAAGCCTGTCAGGCGCGTCTGGCCGGCGCGGGTTTGATGCAATACGAAGTGTCCGCGTATGCGAGCGACGGTGCGAAATGCCGGCACAATCTCAATTACTGGAATTTCGGCGACTATCTCGGCATCGGCGCCGGCGCGCATGGCAAATACACGACCGACGCCGGCGAGATTCGGCGCCGCTGGAAAGTGCGTGCGCCGCGCGGATTCCTCGAACACGCGGGCACGCCGCGCGGTATCGGTGGCGACGATGCGGTGGTGCAGGAACGCATCGCGTTTGAATTCATGCTCAATGCGTTGCGACTCAATGAAGGTTTCGGTGTCGAAACGTTCGAGTCGCGAACGGGTCTTTCGATAGGTGACGTCGAATCGATCATCGCCACGGCGCGCGAACGCGGTCTGCTCGACATCGAAAACGATCGTATCGGTGCGACCGAATTCGGACAACGATTCCTCAACGACACGATCGCGCTATTCTTGTCAGACAATCGCCGGAGCGCCGCATGACCGACAAAATCAACGTCGCCGAAAAACTCGGACGCATCAACGAGCACTGGCGTCCCCACGTGGTCGGCGAACTCAACGGACAGGAAGTAAAACTGGTGAAGTTCCAGGGCGAATTCCTGTGGCACACGCATGCGGTCGAGGACGAAATGTTCTACGTCGTCAAAGGCGCGATGCGCGTGGATTTCCGCGATCGCAGCGTGGAACTGAAAGCCGGCGAGTTCTTGATCGTGCCGCACGGCGTCGAACATCGCACCGCGGCCGACGCGGAAGCCGAAGTGATGATTTTCGAGCCGGCCGCCGTGCGCAACACCGGCGACAAAGTCGACGAACGACTCACCGCGCCGCAAGGTCTGCGCGTCTGACGTGGTCGAAACCGTCGTCATCCACTGCCCGTATTGTGGCGAAGGGTTCGAAACCGTCGTCGATCTTTCCGCGGGCTCGCAACACTACACCGAAGATTGCGCCGTCTGCTGCAAACCGATAGAAATCTCGCTGAACGTCGACGACGAAGGCAATCTCGAAGACATCCGTACGCGCACCGACCGCGAATGATGCGTTAGACTACGCATCGTCGTAGGGTGCCCCACCTACTCGATCCCACGAGTGCAATCAGTTTTCTGAGAGCACCGATGAGATCGAGTAGGTGGGGTGAAACGGGAAGCCGGTTCAATTCCGGCGCTGCCCCCGCAACGGTAAGCAAGTTCGCTTCGGTCACGACGCCACTGTGCACGCGCACGGGAAGGCGATCGAAGCGGCGTCGCCAGACGCACTTGCAAGCCCGGAGACCGGCCCGCGACAGAGTCTTTTATGGACTCGAAGCTCAGGCGTTGCGGCGGGCAACGGGCGGGCGCTGCGTCGCCTTTTCGTCGATGCCGCTTCCCTTCCGAACCTCCCACGCCTGCCAACCAACCGCGGGTGAGCGTTCGGAGGTTCACAATGTTGCAAAAGTCACTTTTATCCTTTTCCATCCTGCTGGCGCTGTCGGCGCATGCCGAAGATGGGCAGGTGCAGCCGACAATCGAAGTCACGGCGTCGCGCGTGGCGGAAACGGCGGATTCGAGTCTGGCCGATGTCAGCGTGATCACGCGCACGGACATCGACCGCAGCGGCACGCAGGACCTGATCGATCTGCTGCGTCTGCAGGCCGGCGTCGACATCGCGCGTACCGGCGGCGCGGGCGAGCAAACCAGCGTGTTCCTGCGCGGCACGAATTCGAATCACGTGCTGGTGCTGATCGATGGCGTGCGCGTGGCGTCGTCGAACACGGGTTCGTTTGCGTTCGAGAATTTGCCGCTGGATGCGATCGAACGCATCGAGATCGTGCGCGGTCCGCGCGCGAGCTATTGGGGATCGGATGCGATCGGCGGCGTGATCCAGGTTTTCACGCGGCAGCTCGATGGTCCGCGCATCGCGGCGAGTTACGGCACGTATAACGATGCGGACGGCAGCGTGGGCTACGGCATGCGTTCGGATGCGGGTGGTTTCAGCGTGCAGATTGGCGCGCGTCACGTCGGCGGTTTTTCGGCGACGAATCCCGGCATCTGCAACGGGCCGAACGATCCGTATTGCATTTTCAATCCCGACGACAACGGCATGCAGAACCACAACATCGTCGCGCAGGGCGACGTGAAGCTCGGCACGCAGACGCTGTCGGCGACCGGCATCCGCAGCGTCGGCACGCAGAATTTCGACAACGGCGCCACCGACGGCATTTCGCATACGCTCGATCAGACCATCGGCGCGAACCTCGCCGGAGCGATCACCGAAACGTGGTCGCATCGGCTGAGCATCGGCACGTCGCGCGAAGACATCGATACTCCGGCATTCGCCAACGGTCTGCGTTCGACGCGCGATCAGGTGTCGTGGGCGAACGATGT
>Ga0105239_10005789_pt1 | contig 14420 bp, 8 predicted proteins | sample KBSC44metaG_FD_92761 | JGI IMG/M metagenome (GOLD analysis project Ga0105239, IMG submission 92761) | Corn rhizosphere microbial communities from Kellogg Biological Station, Michigan, USA - KBS C4-4 metaG | ecosystem: Host-associated > Plants > Roots > Rhizosphere > Soil | place: Michigan, USA... | reverse complement strand
TAATTTTGCCGCTACTTAAAGGATAAAACATGACAGAACAGGAATTAAACAAAGCGGTAGTAACCCGTTTTAACCGTGAGGTTTTAGAGCAAGGAGATTTTAACGCTTACCAGGAAATTGTAAGCCCCGATTTTATTAACCACACCGCTCCCGCAGGCACCGACAATGGTTTCCAGGCTACTTTTGATTTTGTAGATAAGGTGGTTAGAAAAGCGTTCCCAGACCTTCGGATGGAGATCAAAAACATGGTAGCCGAGGGCAATAAAGTATTTACCCATAAACTATTACACGGCACACATATTGGCGAATTTATGGGGATAAAAGGCAGTGGCAAACAAGTGGTGATACCCACTATGGATATTATTTATTTAAAAGACGGTATCTACACCGATCACTGGGCCATCAGGGATATACAGGATGTGGTTAAAAAGGCTAATTAAAGTCGCCATTTAAAGGCCCGGGGATCAACAGCCCGGCTGATGCACAGGATGCCCTCCAGATGGTCATACTCATGTTGCAGCAGTTCGGCCAGGTCGTTTTCCATATGCCATTCCTGCGGCTGCCAGTTTTCGTCGAGATATTTGATGGTTAGTTTTTTGTGGCGCGCTACTTTCACCAGCAAATTTGGGAAACTCATGCAATCGTCCCAAAGCTCAAATTTTTCATCGCTTAACCAGGTAAATTCAGGATTAATAAAAACAACTGGCTGATCGATATTCATATAGATCAGCCTTTTCATTATCCCTAACTGCGGTGCCGCTATAGCCCTGCCGAAATTATATTTAGCGCGGATATCACGCATCACATTATCCATGTCGGCTGCCCATCCGGACACTAACGGAAGATCGGTTTGTAAAACAGGTTCGCACTTTTCATATAACCTGGGGTCGCCCAGGAGTAACAGGTCTGCTAATGTTTTCATTTTATTTAACGGGGCTCACGGCCACGGCAATTTTGGAATCGGCGGTGCCATAATACAGGTACCACTTGTTATCAAATATAGCCAAACCTTCTACAAAGCAAACCTGGTTCACCTGGCCCGAGCGTTCGTATGGTTTTTCGGGTTTCATGAAATAATGATCCATGCGTTTAAGCAGTTTGGTGGGATCATTTTTATCAAACAAAGCCTGCGATGCAGTGTACGTACCCTCGGCCAGTGTTTTATCGCCAAAGGATGGCACATTGCGGCTATTGTAGATCAGTACAATACCTCTATCGGTCAGGATAGCCGGTGGACCAGATTCAACCAGGTCGCTGTCGAATTTACCTTCACGTGTGGGCAATGCTATCTTGAGTTCGGGCATATTAAGTGCCTGCGAGCGTAATTTTACAGGAGGTTTTTCGCCGGGCTGCATTTTTACAGGCGTCCAGTTGATCAGGTCGGTTGAAGTAGCTGTCCATATCTGGGTATCGCCCCAATACATCCAGTACTTACCATTAATTTTGGTGGCGATCACTTTGCCTCCTTTCCTGTAAGTGGATACTATAGAACCTGATTTACTCCATTTATCAGCATATTTACCGCTATCAGCTTTGGCAAATACGCTTCCATGTTTTTTCCAGTTGATGAGATCGGTTGAGGTAGCTATCAGCAGGCGTGCTGTGGTACCGTCAAAAGCGGTATAAGTCATGTAATAGGTCCCGTGGCCATCTTCAACCACCCGCGGATCTTCGCAACCTCCCTGCCATTCCAGTTTTTGATAATCGTCCTTATCGGGATACAATACCGGTGTTGGCTTGCGTACAAAATGCGTGGCATCGGTACTTACAGCCAAACCAATCCGCGAGGTACCTGCCGGCTTACCAGTACTATCTTGTGCACGATAAAGCATCCAGATCTTGCCGCCACGATTTACGATGGCCGGATTAAACACATCCTTAACCTCCCACAAAACTTTGGTTTTTAATATCGGATCGATAAAGTTACCCCTGCCCGGACCTAAAACCGGGTTAACACTATCCAGCTTGGTGAAGGGTAAAACAGCCCAGTTATCGGTAGTATCAATCTTAACCGCAACTTTCTTTTGATTGCTTTGGCAACCGCCCAGAGTTAAAGCAGCCGCGATACATGAAATGACAATAAAATTCAGCTTCATAGTGGATAAGAATCAAGATATTAGAATCGAGAGTCAAGATAACAAACAAAAAATCTAATCATAAAGTTCTTTGTTTCAACAGTCTTTTTGTTATTAAAATTATTTGTCTTGATTCTTATCTCTTGATTCCTGACTCTCCTTTTTCATCACCAGCTTTATCGCCACAGAATCGCCTACTACTTTACCGTAACGGTTGGATACGATGCAGGAATTATGAAAATGTATACCCCCGTAAAACCGGGCCCAAACATTTTCATTCGCCGCATCGCGAAATGATTTGTACGAGCGGCTTTTGATGCCGAATTCCAGTTCGGAGGTATCGGTATAGGCTACATTATCGCCCAGTGCGCTTGTCAACGCTTCGGCGGCGGCGGCAGATATGGTGCAATGCCCGCAGGTGTATTCCGGAAAGGGTGGGGTTTGCAGGTGCGGCCGCCATTCATGATCAATGTATTTGTTGATCACCGTTTCGGGACGTGCTGTGTTATAGGTGTATTTGGCCGTCCATGATTCAATAAAGGCATCAAACAGGGCAATGGCGGTTTTGGCATAGGCATATACGGTTGTATTAAAATCGGCCTTGACCTGTTTGGCGCCAATACCTACAATACTCAACCAATGCCCAGGCGGCGAAAACTTCTTGGTCACAAACATCACGTGGCCGGTTACATTGAGTTTGCCGGGGTTATCATCCCAAAAATCGGCCATGTGCGCCTGGTCATGAGTTAAACTGTCGACCGCGCTTTTAATGTACATTACTTCGTGATAATATTTGCTGTTTTTGTCGGTCACATTAAATGGCGGCGGTTGCGGTACGCTGTATTCTTTGGCGTTGTGCATCACCATGGTACGGATCTCCCCCCAGTGCGGTTCAACGGCTTCACCATATAGTGGCGGTGTAGGCGTCCATCTGCCGGGCACATTGTTGATGGCAAATTTTGGTGCGCTGCGGGTTTTCAGGTAATTATCCTTCTTACTCCAGGCCATAATGGAGCCCACTACTGCTTTTGCAAAAGCCTCTGAATTGCTCACCACCTCCGATGGCATGCCATGCTGAACAGCCATATTGTGTAAACTGTCGGTATAATATTTTAAACTCCCTTCGGGAAAAGTGACAGCCTCACCTACTTTACAAAATGCCAGCAGGGCGGCATACTCAAAATCAATACTTTGGCTGGCTGGTGCTTTGGCTACGATTTGCAGACCATTCAACTGTCCTGCCAGCGAACGGTATTGCTGCGGATTGCCGGCGGCAATCACCTCATAAGCCGCCACAGTAGCATAGGCATAATTACGTGAGGCCACCACCGGCGTAAAATTATTACCCATTACCACCCGGTTCAGTTCGTGCACCGTGCGACTGAACAATGCCGGATCATGCAAAACAGTTTTATAATCTGATTTTTTGCAGGAGGTAAATAATACGATGGCAGTTATAAAAATCAGTAGTAATTTCATAGAATATATTTTAAAAGGCTGTCATGCTGAGCCTGTCGAAGCATGGTGTGCAGGCCTCTACGCTCACCCTTCGACGGGGCTCAGGATGACACCCATTTTTACTTTACAACATACGTTTTTTTATCAACACCTACACCAGTTATCGTTAACGATTTCCAGTTTTTGGGTAATTTACTTTTGAGTTGCACAATACCTTCAGGGGTAATATCCAGTCCGCCAAAACCCATCAATAAACTTTGAATAATCCCTCCGGCTCCCGTAGCGAAATAAGGATTGGTACCGCCCTTGGTTTCGGCAATAACCCGGAATGGCGGCAACAGGTTAGGCTCATAGGCATCCTTGAAAAAATGATAAGCTTTATCACCGTTGCCCAATCTTGCATACAATAAAGTAAATATACCTTGTGTCATGGCGGGTGTACCCTCGTTGGGCACACGGGTTTCATAATATTCCAGGTCTTTTTTGATCTGTGCAGGATCGGTTATGGTTTTCAGGGGATAAGCCAGCAAGTTGACATCGGCCTGTTTAATGCCTTCGCCTTTGTAGCTGGCAAATTCTTTGGTAACGCCATCGGGCATTTTCAATATCGGGATATTCTGTTCTACTTGCTGCCAATCCAGGTCGGCAGTAATACCCAATATTTTGGCAGCGGCTGTAGTGGCTTGCAGGTTGGCTTTGGCAGCGGCATTGGTGTAGGCGTTATTATCCACGTTTTCGGCCCATTCATCAGCAGCCACTACATCTTTAATATCATAATGCCCATCGCCGTTACGCTCTACGCGGCTCGCCCAGAAATCAGCCGTTGCTGATAGAATAGGCCAGCCTTTTTCCTGCAGCCATTGCTTGTCCTGGGTAACACAATAGTAATTCCAGGCAGCCAGGGCCACATCGGCTGTAATATGGTGCTCAAATGGGCCGCTCAACGCCCAAACCGGGGTTTCCTCTACCCCACTGTCGGCACTTTCCCAAGGGAACATGGCGCCTTTGTATCCATGCGAAAAAGCGTTCTGCTTAGCAGCAGTCAATCGCTGAAAACGATACTCAACCAATGATTTGGCAATATCCGGGTGCATCACCAGTAAAGCCGGGTACATCCACAAATCGGCATCCCAAAAAACGTGACCATTATAGCCTAAACCCGATAAGCCCATAGGCGATGGTGAATAGGCTGTTCCTGCACGCGAGAACGAGTACAGATGATACAGCATACTATGTACATCCTGCTGGGCCTGTGCGTCTCCTTCAATTTTGATATCACTTTTCCAGAGCTCGTCCCAGGCTTGTTCATGATATTTTACTAATCGTTCGCGGCCTTCCAGTTTGGCAAACATGGTGAGACGTTCGGCCTGATTCAGCGGATCTGCATCATGTGCAGAAGTGATAGACGAGCCAGCCAGGGCGTACTGATAAGTTTGCCCCGCCGCAATAGTCTTGCTAAACTTCATGAGGTGCATATTATTATCCCACATTTCGTGAATCACCCGGGGTTCCTGGCCATGTTGTTCGTTAAACAAAAAAGTATTAGAGGCACACAGTTGCAATTTACCCGTCGGGCTTTTAGCGGTTGATGTCAGCAGGCTAATGGTTACATGCGGCCTGTCGATCTCGTTATAGTAGTTCTGCACCTCTTTTAAAGCGTCAGGAGCTTCCATCACGCTGGCAGCAGTAACTTTGATGGCTTTTTTAGCCGTGATGCCGATATCCATCAACACGGTAAAAGGCAGCTGCCTTAAGGAGTAATAGGTGTATTTAACGGAGGCTGCATCGCCATAATCAAAGGTGGTGGTGAAGGCGGCATGCTGCATATCCAGCTCCTGTTTAAAGTTGCTGATGTTTTTGGCATCGATGCGTTTGCCGTCTATTTCCAGGTACATGCTGAGCAGGTTAAAACTGTTCAGGAAGTTACTCACCCTACCACGGCCATATAGATCATAAGCACCTGCAAGCACTACATTTTTCACTTTAAATGGCTCTGGCGACGATACAATACCGATCATCCCATTGGCTACTGTAATGCCATAATAGTTGGTTGGATCTATCTTATCGGCCTTTATTTTCCAGGCATCCTGGGCTTTTAATATCGATGTACTAAAACAACAAAAACCGGTCAGCAGTAAAATATATATTTTGTTCATATTAATTATTCCATTTAAAAAACCGGAGCGGTTTGTTGTTAATCGCGACGACGTATATGACGCCCTTTGCAGTTTTAATAACTTTAATGTCACGCACCTGGCCCCGGAGTAATAACCCGGAAGATGCGGCGGAGTTATTGATGAGTTCCCGCTTATTATTCAGCAACATCACATCGCCATAGTCCGCATCGTATTTGCCTTCGTAGGGTAATACGCCGCTAAAATTACCACCAGCCAGTACGCCCTTATTGTTTCCTGCCGAAAATACAGCAAGGCCAAAAAGTGGCGCCACTTGTGCCGATGCCGGGAAAGCTTTGAATTCAAAATGATCCTGCCCTTTGTTATAAAAAATGCCCGATTGAAAAGACGCAGCCTTCAATGGTTTGTTGTCATTAAGCGAATCGCCAAACAGCTGTTCTACCGTTTTACCGGCAAAATTGTGGAAGTATAAGAACTTCTTTTTGATGAGCGGAACCTGCTTTTCAATATCGCCCTTGCCTAAAAAGGTATAATATTTTTGATCGATACCATAAGCTACAATGGGATCGACAGTACCGTTCTTGTCCAGGTCTGACAGGTAAAGTTTCAGCGGATTATCAAGCGTAGGTTTCAGTTTGGAATTGCAGCCATAATTACCTGCCAGTATATCTATTTTGCCGTCACCATCCACATCGGCCAGTACCACTTTTTGCCACCAGCCCGATAGTTGATCCATTTCGGTTTGGTGCTGCTGTACCAGTTTGCCTTTTTTGTTGAGGTATATTTTTACGGGCATCCATTCACCAGCCACCACCAGGTCGGGCCAGCCATCATTATCCAGATCGGCAAAGGCAGCTGAGCGCAGCATACCGGCATATTTTAATTCGTCGGGAATTTCTACCTCGTGATATATACCATGCCCGTCGTTCATTAACAGGTACGATTCCGGGATCTTACCGAAGCCAAAACTATCCGGCGCGCCGCCCACAAAAATATCGGGATAGCCATCATGGTTCACATCAGCAAGGGCTACAGCTGCTTTATTTACTTTGATGGATGGAATATTGGCCGAGCGTGTAAAATTGCCCTTGCCGTCGTTCATGTACAGCCTGTCGGCCAGTTCGGGCGATCCGGTTCGCAGTTCGTTGCCGCCGCTGGCCACATACAGATCGGGAAAACCATCGTGATTGGCATCCAGGAAAACCGCATCCACATCCTCGCTTGCCGAATCTGTTACAAAAGCCGGTTGCGCTGAGGGTTTAAAATCGCCTGTTGCTGTTTGGATAAATAAAGCGCCAGGCTGATTACGAGCCCCGCAAACATAAAAATCGTCCAGGCCATCATGGTTTACATCGGCAACTGCTATTCGCGGTCCTTCGGCCGAAAGCATGTGCGGAATGAGTGGCTGCTGGTTAAAATCAACAAAGTCATCTTCCCGGTGCTGCCAGTTGGTATGGACGGTATTGGTAATTTCCTGTAACAATGGTTTTGGTGATGGGAAGAACTGTTTATAATCAAACTGGCCTGTCACGTTACGTTGGTCGATCGTTAATTGCTGATCAGCTTTTACATTTTTGAATAACTGAGTTGCCTGATTGGGCCAAACGATCAGCACACTATCCACACTTTTACTTTTACCCAACCCAAAATGCAGCCTCGGCTCTACCGACGACTCAAACCCCCGGGTAAGCATCAATTGCTCATATTGCATTTGCCCACCACAAAAAACATAGGCTTTTACGCCGATACCAAAATCGTTATCGTACCTGCCAATGAATTTGAGACTGAGATAAGCTGTTTGTGGCGAGTTATTTTTATAGATACCAGCCTCATGATTTACATTGTTGGTCACCAGGTCGAGCCGGCCATCATTGTCCAGATCGGCGTATACCGCGCCATTAGCCAAACCTGGGTTTCCCATTCCCCAGTCGATACTTTTATCGGTGAATTTTTCGTCGGCATTGCCTTTAAATAAATAGCTGTGTACCGCGCCTAATGGCATTTTATCCAGCACCGTGCTATCAAAGCCCCGGCCGCTGTTCAACATGCCCTGCACCTGGTCGTTCGAAACATAGGTAACGTAATCCATATCCAGCGCACGGCGCTTGATACCATTGGCGATAAACAGGTCCTTGATGCCATCGTTATCAAAATCGGCCAATAGCGGGCTCCAGCTCCAGTCGGTAGCATAAACGCCATCCATCAGGGCAACATCGCTAAAAGCTTCGCCATTGCCCATATTTTTTTGCAGCGCATTGCGTGAGTACTGATCCTGGAAACCATTGCGGGTGATCTTAAATTTATACTGGTCATAAGACTCATCGCCACCGTAGCTTTTCAGCACAGTTTCTTCGGATGGGAGCATATCGGCAGTAATAATATCCAGCTGACCGTCATTATTAAAATCAGCCATATCATTACCCATGCTGAAGCGGCTGTAATGATTAAAATGTTTAGCGCCCGATTCGGTGAACGTTCCGTTGTGGTTGTTGATGTAGTAATAATCATTCTCATGAAAATCATTACCCACATAAATATCCTCCCAGCCGTCATTGTTCAAATCACCAACCGCTACGCCCAACCCATAACCCAGCGCGCTGCTGTAAATGCCCGCTTTTTTGGTTACATCTATAAAATGCCCCCCAGTGTTCAGGTATAATTTACTGCCTGCCAGTTTATTTTCGGTTTTGCGCGCGGCAGTATCACCATAAACAGCCACTGAGTGGTCTGACTGATTGAGCAGGTAGCAATCCAGTTTGCCATCATGGTTATAATCAAAAAATACAGCCTGTGTAGAGAAACCAGAAAAATCAAGTCCATACTCCGCAGAACGCTCTGTAAACGTACCATTATGATTATTGATATAGAGCATATTATGTCCCTTTAAACCCAGCTTCCCGGCTACCGCGCACACGTAAATATCCAGGTAACCATCGTTATTAACATCAGCCATGGTAACACCGGTGCTCCAATTGGCAGAGCCAGCAATACCCGCTTTCCGGGTAATATCTTCAAACTTGAAATTACCTTTGTTCAAATAGAGCTTATTGCCCCCTTTTTGATTGGATGTAAAAAACAGATCAGGGAGTCCATCGTTGTTGATATCGCCAACGGCTACCCCTCCGCCATTATAATAATACAGGTAATCCAGGATACCTGGCCGTTCATTATCGCTGATGCGGTTTACAAAATGGATATTAGTTTGAGCGGAGGATAACTGCTCAAGTAGTGGGGGTGCAACAGGTTTTTGTTTGCACGAAATCACCCCTAAAAGCAATAACGCTAAAAAATAAAGTGATCTGTACTGCATTGCATAAATTATGTTAAAGCACCGGGTAATTAACTTGCATGTTTATAATATCATCGTCGCTGGCAGGGGGTTTATTATCCAGATATCTTTCAAATGGCGCTATTTGCTTTAATAAGGAATGATCCTGCATATATTTTTCCATAGCGTTATATAACTGTTGCCTGCCGCTGTATTTGCCTTTGTAATCGCCTACTAACCATTTACCTCCGGGCATATGCATAAAGGTAATATCGCCGTTTGAATTTAGCTGTTTAGTTACAGGTATCCCGATCAATATCTGCACCGAATCTGTTTTTTTAGGATAATAGGCTCCCGCTAAAGATTGCCGGGCCTGTAAATTATTCTGCGCGATAAAATCACGTACATCTTTTGCTGCACGGGCTATTTCTGCGTATTTGTTCCTGGTAAGTATTGTTTCCTTTTTAATAGCCAGATAAGTTTCATCAACGTTTTTTTCGTTAATATTAAACCCGTAATACAGCTTAGCATTTTCCATAAATCCCTTTAACAATTTAAGATCATCAAGTATGTTTCCGGAGGAATCAAGCTTAGAAAGCAACCACTTACCTGCATTATTTTTAACATCAACAACTATAGTCGTATGGTTATTTGCCACTTCGGGTATCACCGTATAATGATACTCCATATGGTTTTGTGTTCTGGTAACATTAAAAGTATTAGCGCTCATGCTTTCCACTTTAAAAGACTGCCCGGGTATACTGATCAAAAATGCACGACCATCTGTACTTAGCTTATCTTGTTTAGAGTTAGCCAGCGCATTCCTGATATCGGGTTGCCAGCGTTTCCAATTATCGGCCGATATCAACTGCTGACATACCTCAAAATAATTTGCCCTGATACTAATACTGGCATGTTGTTGAAAAGGTATAAAGGCCGCAATGATGAGTAAAACGAGTACAGCAAATGTTATTTTCATGTTTTAGGAACCACACTGAAATTACAATATTATTTGGATTGGTTTGCAATCTTATTCAGCGTTTTTTATAAAAACAATGGAACAGTTTTAAGCTGTTCCATTGTTCTATTAGCATAAATCAAATGTATTAATTAATAACCCGGGTTTTGTTTCAACAATGGGTTAGTATTAATTTGTGGTTGAGGTATAGGGAAAATAAAGGTATGATTATCGGCTGCATCCTGAACTTTACCAGGCAAGCGCGGACCAGTATAATATTTTGTACCGGTTGCTACTTCAAACCTGATCAGGTCATTCCTGCGCCAGCCTTCCCATGCAAACTCACGACCGCGTTCAGCCAGCAGGTCGTCATAAGTTAAGCTGGTAAAGGTTGGTACTCCGGCCCTTGTTCTTATTAAATTTACGTTGGTTAAAGCAGCCGCCATATTACCCAAATGCAATTGAGCTTCGGCTACCATCATATAAGCATCAGCTAAGCGGAACCTAACCCCATCATTACTGGTACCATCACTACCAGTACCAGGTTGTGGCTGATACTTGATACTACGGGCGCCTGCGTATTTAAAGCTATCGGCAGGGTTGCTTAACTCATTAACATAAATACTTAACACGGTACCGGCAATAGGAGCTCCTGCAGCGGTGAATTGCTGCCCGGTAAGCCACATTTTTTTACGAACATCGGCCGCTGTAAATGTACGATAGAACGCGGTTGGCGCGCAAAATCCGTTATACGGCTGATTGGTTAAATTAAATGTTTGGTTGTTGTTATAATTCAGCGTGTACATCTGAATTACGTTGCCTTTAATTAACGGATAGTTGAAAGGGATACAGAATATATTTTCAACTGAACCACGGTTGCTGTAGGTAAAATTGTCTAAAAAATTTGGCTGTAAGCTGTATTTGTTAGCGTCGATAACCATTTGGGCATATTTTGCCGCGTTTGCCCATTGTGCAGTGCCGGTATATACCTGTGCATTTAAATAAAGTTTAGCTAACAACATATAACCCGCCCACTGGTTAAAGTGGCCGTATATAGCCGGGCTGCTTGTAGCATTATCAGTTGATAACAGCGGAACATTCTTTAAAAGATCCGACTCTAAATAGGCATAAACATCTGCTCTTTTAACCGGAGCCAAACTTGCCGTTGTACTATATGATGTAACCACAGGTATGTTACCATAAAGGTCCATCATTAAAAATAAATAATAATCCCTTAAAACACTGATCTCGGCAATAAGCGCCGGCGCATTTGCAGGTTTATCGGCTAAACCATTGATAATACTGATAACAAAATTACATTTGGTAATACCGTTGCTCAGATCCTGCCAGCCGCCATTATCATTGGAGTTATTGGCATCCACTGTATGTTGCCATAACTGTACGTGCACACCACCATCATACCAGTCGTTACCACGGGTAGGGATGATCATTTCATCGGTTGATGCTTCGTTCAGTTGGAAAACATTTTCGGTTTGTAAAGGTGTTAATGCCGCATAAGCAGGTGCCAAACCAGCAGCTATTTGTGCCGGCGTTTTATAAAAGTTTTCTATAGGCACAACACTATAGGTATTTTGATCAAGCTTTTTGCAGGATTGAGTAAGTATGCTCCCCGCCACTACAGACGCGAGCAGACATAATATATTTCTTTTTTTCATCTCTTTAAATTTAATTATAACAGCCACTATTTAAATGAAACACTTGCGCCAAACGTGAATGTTCTTGCTTTTGGATAGTAAGCATAACCACCATAATCGGCATCAATATAGTTTTGGTTAGGGTTGTTATTTGGTGCAACGTCAACCTCCGGATCCAAGCCTCTGTATTTGGTAATAACAAAAACGTTATTGGCCGCTACATAAAGCCTTAAAGAGTTAAGCCCTTTAATATGGTTAAATGTATAACCCAATGAGGCATTATCCAATCTTAAAAAAGAGGCACCTTCCAGCCATCTGTCTGATGCTGTTGGCGCGCTGGTTACTCCGTTTGTTAAAGCAGCACGGGTAGTGTTTGTTGACGGTAAACGGGTAACGGTTTCATAATCTAACAAGGTGTTATTAAATACTTTGTTACCATAAACACCACGGAAGAAGAAACCAAGGCTCCAGTTTTTATAACTAAAGTTGTTTGTAAAACCGTAGTTAAACTTGGCGCTCGGATCAACATAATGGCTTGGCGGAATATTACCAGTGTATTCGGCAAGGGTTTTGCCATCAAACTGCTCTACACCCTGTGCATTGATACCAGTATAATGCGGCAAATAAAACACGTAAGGAGAATATCCCGGTACAAAACGGGTAATAGCTGTTGAGCTTAAGCCCTGGCCTTGTGCAAATCCAACATCCAGGAAGCTGGTGTTTACTTTTTGCCCATCGGCTAAAGTTCCGGAAAGATTGGCTATCCTGGTTTTAACAAAGTTTATATTTCCAGACGCGGTCCAGTTTAGTCCGGTGCCTGTTAATATCTGGCCGGTAAGGGCAATTTCCAATCCTTTATTGGTCATTGTACCTACGTTGGCAAATGTGGTGCTAACCAGGTTTGGAGGTGTTGCAACTGTGCTGTTAAAGAGCAGGTTTTTTGTTTTATCGCTGTAATAGTTGATATCACCTGTTAAGCGGTTGTTAAACAAAGAGAAATCCACACCAATGTTTCTGCCTACCCTTGTTTCCCATTTTAAGTATGGGTTGGCATTTTGGTTAGGCGCGTAACTTGCCGGATAATTACCGGTTGCACCATCATAATACCTGTTGCCTGGTGCTACCAGTGCTAAACTGCTATAATCGCCAATTGGGGTTTGGTTACCGGTTTCACCGAAGCCAACTCTCAATTTAAAATCATCTACCCAATCTACGCTTTTAAACAAATCACGTTTAAGGCGATATGATAAGGCAACTGCCGGGAAGTAAGCGGATTGGAAATTAGCACCAAATTTACTTGACCGGTCATTACGTACGGATACAGTTGCGTAAAAACGACTATCATAGTTATAATTTACACGGGCCAGTAATGAACTTAACTGGTACTCTTCTTTATAAGATCCGATAGGAACAGAAACCGGAGAAATACCGGTACCTAAGTTATTATCCAAACCTTCGGGAACCAGCAGGTTTTGTGCTGCAGCGAAGAAGTAATCATAATAAAACACATCTTTTTCTGCTACAGCTACAACAGAAATATTGTGTTTGCCAAAGCTTTTATCATAGCTCGCGTGTATGTCTCCACTGTAAGAGTTTGTGTTGTAATTATAATCATTGGCATTGCTTACGCTGTTTTGAGCCTTAAATGATGGCTGAAAATAGTGCGTTTGAACGTTGTTACGAACGGTTGATCCGGTAACACCGATCTTCAGTTCGGGTAAAAGATTGTAATTAACGGTACCATTGATATTGGTCAGATACTCGTTATGTTTATTATAGATCTCAGTTTGGTATAACACCGGGTTATAAGCATTATAGCCAGCACCAAAGTCATTAAATGAACCATCGGCAAGCCTAACTGGAATGGTTGGTAAGGCGTTGAAAACATAGCCCAGGTTGGCCAGGTTAGTTAAGCTTCTGTTGGTATTAACATTCGATATGCCTAACACTACATCCAATTTATCGTTTAATGCTTTTTGTTCTGCATTAAATCTTAAACCTAGTTGTTGTTTACCACTGTTAATGATGATACCTGGTTGGTTTTGGTAATTTAACGATGCACGGTAATTAAAGCTGCCGCTACCGCCCGAGATAGCAAGGTTATGGCTTTGGATTGCTGCCGTACGGTTCATAGCCCTTTGCCAGTCGGTATTAACGTCATCACGTTCACCTTGCTGGGTTTGCGGATTAGCTTTAGCCTGGGCAGTGGCCAAATATTCCGAAGTGTTTAACAGGTCATAATAATTTGCCTGTTTGGCCATACTTACATAACCATTGTAGGTAACCTCGGCACGACCGGCCTTGCCTTTTTTAGTATTTACAATGATAACACCATTGGCACCTCTTGAACCATAAATAGCCGTTGCCGACGCGTCTTTCAGTACGTCATAAGATTCTATATCACCCGGAGCGATATTTTGAAACTGGCTTGGGTCATTCAGCTGGATACCATCAACCACAAATAATGGCGATTGATCACCCGAAATTGAGGTTTGACCACGCAGGCGGATGCTGATATTCTGATTCGGATCGCCGCTACCTTCGGTAATCACTACACCCGAAACCTTACCCTGGATCTGTTGAAGCGGGTTAATAACGGCCCCCTGGTTAAAGTCCTTGGCGCTAATGTTTGATACGGCGCCCGTCAGATCTTTTTTGCGCTGTGAGCCGTAACCCACACTCACTATCTGAACTTCACTTAATGCGGTAGCGCTACCCACCAGTTCAACAGTTATTGTTGTTTTGCCGGTTATATCAACTTCCTGTTTGGCATAGCCAATAAATGATACCACAAGTGTATTATTTGAGGCCGGTAATGAGAGTTTAAAATCGCCATTGGGCCCTGTATTGGTACCAATGGTTGAGCCTTTG
>Ga0105239_10005787_pt1 | contig 14422 bp, 10 predicted proteins | sample KBSC44metaG_FD_92761 | JGI IMG/M metagenome (GOLD analysis project Ga0105239, IMG submission 92761) | Corn rhizosphere microbial communities from Kellogg Biological Station, Michigan, USA - KBS C4-4 metaG | ecosystem: Host-associated > Plants > Roots > Rhizosphere > Soil | place: Michigan, USA... | reverse complement strand
GACCGGCAGCAACCAGTGGAAGACCTATGATACCTGGCCGCCGAAACAAGCGCGTCCGATGAAATTCCTGTTATTGGCGGGGGGCGGCCTACTACCGGGCGTGAGCGTCGAAAACATCCCCCAGAAAACGGCACCGCCGGCCGGCGGTGCCTACGACGAATACGTCAGCGACCCCGCGAACCCCGTTCCCTATGTCGACGGCGTCCACGGCCGCCGCGACAATCAATACATCGTCACCGACCAACGCTTCGCCGCGCAACGGCCCGATGTCCTCTCCTATCAAAGTGGTCCCCTGCAGACCGATCTCACGGTCACCGGCCGTCTCAAAGCCGATATTTTCCTCTCATCTACCGGCACCGACGCCGATCTCATCGTCAAACTGATCGATGTGCTACCCGGCCCTGGAGAAGGTATCGTGCCGGATACGGCTGCCGCCGGCTACCAACGTCTCGTACGCGCCGAGGTCTTCCGTTGCAAATTTCGCAACAGCTACGAAAAACCCGAACCCCTCGTTCCCAACCAACCTGCTGAGATCGCCTTTAATATTAACGAGATCGCCCACACCTTCAAAAAAGGCCACCGGATCATGGTCCAGGTACAGAGCAGCTGGTTCCCGCTGGTCGACCGCAACCCGCAAACCTTCGTCAACATTCCCACCTGCAGCGAGTCGGATTTTCAAAAGGCAACCATCCGGATCTGGCATGATTCGAACCATCCAAGTGGAATTATCCTGCCGGTGCTCCTTTAGCCTCATCTTCGTGCGTTGCTGCGCTAATGATTGTCCTATCGGACGAGCCGGCGCCGCCGACTTTTCGTAATCTTGCCTTATATTCGCCGCATGATCAAACAAACCCGATTGCTGGTCGTGCTTCTCGGCGTGAGCCTGTTCGTATCCGCGCAGGAACCTCCCGCCTCCATCATCCCCGAACCCGTCAGCACCCAATGGAAGGACGGCCACTTCCAGCTCGACGCGGGCACCGTCATCGAAGCCGCGGATTCCGATATCCTGTCGGCCAATTTCCTCAACGACTATCTTCAGCGGTTTTATGGCATGCGTCTCCACCTCGTCAAAAACTCCACCGCCTCTACTCCGAATGCCATCATCCTGCGCACGCTACCCGGTCAGGGCCCCGATGGCCGCTATACGCTCGAATCGACAGCCGATGGCATCATGATCACGGGCGCCAACCATAGCGGTACCTTCTACGGCATGCAGACGCTGATCCAGCTGCTGCCCACCAGCCCCTTCCAATATACCCCGCATGGCCCGAAGGTCCGCAGCGACAAAAACGGCCTCTCCATCCCGTCAGTCGCCATCCTCGACTACCCCCGCTTCGCTTACCGCGGACTCCACCTCGACGTCGGCCGCCATTTCTTCCCCGTCGATTTCGTCAAACGCTATATTGATTTCATCGCCCTGCATAAGATGAACTATTTCCACTGGCACCTGACCGAAGACCAGGGCTGGCGGATCGAGATCAAGAGATATCCTCGTCTGACCGAGGTAGGCGCCTGGCGCAGCGGAACCATCATCGGTCACTATCCCGGCACCGGCAACGATAGCACGGAACACGGCGGTTACTACACCCAGGACCAGATCAGGGATGTCGTCAAATATGCCGCCGACCGCTATATAAATGTAGTGCCCGAAATTGAAATGCCGGGTCATTCATCCGCTGCACTTGCTGCTTACCCTGAATTGAGCTGCGACCCGTCGTTCCCTTATAAAGTATCGGAAACATGGGGCGTATTCCATGATACCTATTGCCCTTCTGATAAAACATTCAACTTTTTGGAAGATGTGTTGACCGAAGTGATGGATCTTTTCCCGTCACACTACATACACATTGGTGGCGATGAAGCGCCAAAAGATGCCTGGAAAAATTCGAAATTCTGCCAGCAACTTTGTAAGAAATTGGATTTGAAGGATGACCGCGGATCGAGCAAGGAAGATAAGCTGCAAAGCTATTTTATAGAACGCATTGAAAAGTTTGTGAATTCGAAAGGCCGCAGTATTATTGGCTGGGATGAGATATTAGAGGGCGGATTATCGGCAAATGCTACAGTAATGAGCTGGCGCGGTGAATCTGGTGGCATTGCAGCCGCACAGCAAAGCCATAATGTGATCATGACACCCGGCAGCGGCGGTTTATATCTGGATGCTTTACAAGGTAAATTAGGCGATGAACCTTTAAGCATAGGCGGTTATACGCCACTAATAAAAACATATAGCTATAATCCTACGCCTGCTGCATTAACGCCCGCACAGCAAAAATATATAATGGGTGTGCAGGCTAATTTGTGGACAGAATACATCCCTACAGAAAATAAAGTGGAATATATGGTGCTACCGCGTATGCTTGCCCTAAGCGAAGTGGCCTGGACACCATTAGCCAACAAAAATTATAATGATTTTGCCAATGTGCGCCTGCCCTATCATTTAGCAAAATTTGATAAAAACGGTTTTGATTACCGTGTACCTACCGCTATTGGTGCAAAGGATACCATAATGTTTGGCTCGCAGCTGAATGTAAAGCTGCAATCGCCGGTAAAGGGGGCCACGGTTTATTATACTATTGATGGCTATACCCCTCGTGAAACGGATATGGCCTACACCATACCTATGACTTATAATGTAACCCCCGACCAATATCGTGAACTGGAAACTATTGTTATTACACCATCGGGAAAAAGAAGTACGGTTACGCATACGGTTATGTATAATAAGTCGCCATTACCGCCTGTGAATTATACAGGGAATGTAGGTGGATTAAGCTACCGTTTGTTTACAGGTACATTTAACAGCGTAAATGAGCTTGATGCCGCTGCTGCGGTTGATACCGGCATTGTGAAAAGCTTTAGCGCGGCAGCCATTAAGAAAAATGTACCTGCTTACGGTATAATTTATACAGGTTTTATTCGTATTGATAATAGCGATGTTTATGGTTTTTCAACACAGTCGGATGATGGCTCAGAGTTGCTGATAGATGATCTCCCCGTTGTGAATAATGATGGAAAACATGGCACACTGGAGCAAGGCGGGTCAGTTCCATTGCAAAAAGGTTACCATAAGTTTACATTAAAGTATTTTAATGTTGGAACATCGGGTATGCTTCATGTATATTTGAGCATACCGGGTAAGCCTAAAGGCGAGTTGTCGCCCGATGAAATGTATAATTAAACAGCTTATATTGAACTATGTATAACAGGTTTTATTTTTTTATGCTGATGATATGCGTTATAGCGGCCGGCTGTGCGCAGCAGGCGCCTAAACCACCTGCCGCCGTTATTGCGCCTGCTAAACCTGCTGTAATGGACCCTTTTAGGTTTCATAAGCTGATAGAGGTATCGCCGGGCAATGACTTTGATGTAGTAAGCTGGGGTCGAGGCTCAAAGGATGTTGGCGCGTTTGCCATATTGCATTCTGATTCGGCCAATATAAAATATACCACTACTACCGGCGATCTGGAAGGCTCGTTAGTTGATGTTTACAATTCGGATATGGATTTGGACGGCAACCCCGAGATATTGATACAGGCCAAAGCAAAGGATACATCAAGCTATGCCATAATATATGCCTTTGAGTTTACCAACGGCCGGGCCGATAAACTCGATTTTCCTAAACTGACTAAATCCCAGCGTAAAGGCTACCGCGGCGATGATAACTTTTACATACAGGATGGCAAGTTCATGCGCCAGTTCCCGATATATGATGGTGACGGAAAAGATGCTAAACCAACCGGCCAAAAACGACTACTGCAATATGGTTTGCGCAATAATGAATTTACCGTGCAAACTTTAAGTACTGATTCAGCTAGTAATGCTAAACAAACTGTTAGCCAGCCTGCTAAACCATCTTCTGCGCCGGTACAGAGTCATAAATCTTCAAGTACAAAAAAGAATTCTTCATCAAATAATAACAGCTCAAACAATTCATCAAAAAAGAGCAGTAAATCTTCTTCATCTTCCTCTAAAAAGAAAAAGCATCATACAGAAGAAAAGAAAACAACTTCGCATAAGAAAAAGAAAAGACATCATCACACTGATGATAATTAACGCACTGTAGAGACGCGATACTTCGCGTTTATGAATGTACAAGAGACGCGAGGTATCGCGTCTCTACAGGAGGGTTATCATTCTTTTTGCATTCTCAACAGCGGCGACTTGTGAATCATTGTTGAAATAAAACCAACCCTCTTTTGCCACTGGGTTAGCTTTTATTTCGCTAATTACCTTTTGCAAAAATTCAGTGGAATATGATGATGTGTAGAGTAACGGTACACCGTGGAAACGGTAATAGATCTCGGGTGTATTTTGTATAACATCATGAGGCAATGCTGGGTGACTCATGCCACAAAAAGAGATATTTTTCTTAGCTAGCTCATCATACACCAGCGGCTGCCACCAGCTTATGTGGCGCGGTTCGAACACGTTGATAAATGCGGGGTTGAGATTGTTCAGAACACGGGCAAGGCGTTCATCGCTATAAATGAAATTTGGCGGCATTTGAAATAGCACGGGGCCGAGTTTTTCCTGCAAACCGTCGTTAACGGTATCATAAAAACGAGTTACCAGGTCGGTGGTATTATTGAATTTTTTGAAATGGGTTACACCGCGGTACATTTTAACCGAAAAACGAAAATCAGCCGGGCTTTTCTGGTGCCAGCCCTGCAGTACCGACAATGCCGGGAAACGATAGAATGTTACGTTAAGCTCCAGCGTGCTAAAGTGCCGGCAATAGTAGTCGAACCACTTTGTTTTCGCCAGGCCTTCCGGGTAAAATTTTAATTTCCAATGGTCGTAATGAAAGCCGGAACAGCCAATGTGCCAATTCATAGTGTTTTGATGTGTACCACTATTAACACACCATGTTTAAATTGGTTATAAAAAAAATAGAGACGCAAATTATTGCGTCTCTACATTAATGGAAATTACAAGACGCAAGTATCGCGTCTTTACGGGTGTATTAATACTTCGCCGCCTGTCCCGGTTTGGGCGTCGATGTTTCTATGAATTTCCTGAGGTCATCCGCCGCGGTTGGCAACACTTCCTTTCTTAAATATATCATGTGTCCGCTTTTATAGCCTTTCCATTGCAGGCGATTTTTAAGCCTACCGCTCGGATCTATTTGCCATAAGCTATATTTGGCGTTGAAATAATCGCAGGCGCCGTCATAATAGCCCGATTGTATCAGTAAATGCAGGAATGGGTTTTGGGCAATGGCCTGCCTTAAATTCTCGCCGGTTTGGTCGTTGTTGTTGTCCCAGGGCCATACGTTACCAAACATGTTATATTTCAAGTCGGTTTTATAGTTTAATTCATCCCGTAAATAAATATTTATTGATGGGGTAAACTCCTGCAGCCAGGCCGTAAGCTCGGCGTTATAATCCGGGGTGCTTCCCCCTATCTGCCTGTCAATGCCTTTATAACGCGAATCCAATCTCCCAACAGTAAAGCCCTTGTCGCGTAAAAGTTCCTTCCAAAACAGGTCGTATGAAACATCCAGGTTATTATCCAGCACCACTTTTTCAGAAAGGCCGCTGTAATGCGCAATCTTAGCGGCGATGTTTATCCTCTCGGTACTGTCCAAAAATCCTCCCCGCGATATGGCCGGTATCAGTTGATTAATGGTAAAGTTCTCTACTTCGGGCAAAAAGTCGGTTAACTCTTTTTGCTGCAGATCGGCAGATAATGCTTTATGGTACCAGGCTGTAGCCGCGAAATAAGGCAGTTTTAAAGCTGATTGCACCGGGCCGCCACGGTTAATGCCCAGATCGGTTGGCGATACCAGTACAACGCCGTCCAAATACATCCATTGCGAGTTTTGCAGTTCAAGCGCCAGGCCCGATACGCGGGTGGTGCCATAGCTTTCGCCTATTAGAAACTTAGGCGATGCCCAGCGGTTTTTACGGGTAACAAAAGTGTTAATCCATTCGGCAAGGTATTTTATATCTTCATTTACCCCGAAAAATTTAGTACCGGGGGTATTTTTATCAACTATGCGCGAATAGCCTGTATTCACCGGGTCGATATAAACAATATCGGCTATATCCAGAATAGAATTGTGGTTTTCGCTGATGCCGTAGGGCTGCACAGGATAGCCTTCGCTGTCGGTATTCAATACCCTTGGGCCGGTGTAGCCTATCTCCATCCAAACCGAAGGTGTGCCGGGGCCGCCGTTAAATGAGATTACCAATGGCCTATTTGACCTGTCGGCAATACCATCGCGTTCGTAATAAGTATAAAAAACTCCTGCAACAGGCCTGCCGTCATCATCCCAGATAGGCATACAACCGGCTGTGGCAGTATATGATATTAATTGCCCTTTTATGGTTACCTGGTGTTTGGTTACAACTGCCGAATCAACCTGTAATACACGGCTTTTTGATACGGGTTGGGTGTTTTTTGATGCCGCATCGGGTGTTTGGGCGAAGGTTGCAGTTGCTATTAAGCAAGCTGCAGAAATTAGGGTAAGGTTTTTACGCATTTCTTATGGTACATTTAATAAAGTCAGCGCTATAAATATAAGGTATATATTTGCTAATAAATAAATTTTCCATCCCCCGTTAAGGGGGAATTTTCGTATTCCTGCATTATAGAACTGCACTTGTCAAAATTTTATTCGCATAACCACTAATAACCCTATATTTGGAAATTGACAAGCCGGGTTATTGCCGGTATTTATTTTTATGACAGTTCTCACAAGCGGGATAAGCGACAAATATGAGTTGGTTGTTGGGTTAGAGGTTCACGCGCAGTTATCTACTTTAAGCAAAGCATTTTCACCGGATTCGGCTGCTTTTGGCGCCGAGCCAAATCATCATATCAGCCCCATATCGCTGGGGCACCCGGGTACGCTACCGTTTTTGAATAAACGCGCGGTTGAATATGCTGTTAAAATGGGCATTGCCTGTAACTGCACCATCAACCTGAATAATACTTTCGCTCGCAAAAATTATTTTTATGCCGACCTGCCTAAAGGTTACCAGATAACCCAGGATACCAAACCTATTTGTATTGGCGGCTCGGTGCATGTGAGGCTGGCCGATGGCAGTTCAAAAGACATTGCCATTCACCATATCCACATGGAGGAGGACGCAGGTAAGAGCATGCACGATAACCATTCGGAAGATTCGCTCATCGACCTTAACCGTGCAGGTGTACCTTTGATAGAGATAGTTACCCAACCTGATATCCGCAGCGCTGAAGAAGCCGGGCAATTTTTGACTGAGACACGTAAACTGCTACGCTACCTTGACATTTGCGACGGCAATATGGAAGAAGGCAGTATGCGATGCGATGCCAATATTTCGGTAAGGCTGAAAGGTGAAACTACCTATGGCAACCGTTGCGAGGTAAAAAACCTGAATTCGATACGGAACGTGCAGCGTGCCATTGAGCATGAGTTTGCCAGGCAGATAGAAATTATTGAGGCCGGTGGCCACATCGACCAAAATACTTTGAATTTTAATGCTGATACCGGCGAAACCTCAGTGCTGCGTTCAAAGGAAATGGCCAATGACTACCGTTATTTCCCTGAACCTGACCTGCAGCCGCTGTTTTTGGATAAGGCTTATGTAGATAATATAAAACAGGCCTTGCCTGCTTTGCCAAACGAGCTTTATAAGAAATATATGAGCGAGCTTGCCTTATCAGATTATGATGCTTCGGTAATTACTGCTGAAAAAGACCTGGCGTTGTTTTTTGAAGAGCTGATAACCCATACTGATAATTATAAAGCGGCCGTACACCTGCTGATGGGGCCTGTTAAATCGCACCTGAATGAAAAGGGAGCTGCTATTAGTGACCTCGGCGCAAAACCTGAACAGCTTGCCGGATTGATAAAACTGGTCGACTCGGGTAAAGTAAATAACACTGTTGCTTCCCATAAACTGTTCCACGCGTTGCTGGCCTCGCCCGGTAAAACTGCCGAGGAGTTGGCCAGGGAATTAAATTTACTGATAAGCAACGATAGCAGCGATGTTGACCGTTATATACACGATGCCATTGCAAAATATCCTGATAAGGTAATAGAATACAAAAAAGGGAAAAAAGGCGTTTTAGGTTTGTTCATGGGCGAAATAATGAAAAGCTCGAAAGGCCGTATCGACCCGCAGAAAACCAACCAGTTGCTGATAAAAGAATTAGAATCAAAATAAATGAAGAACCGCATAACGCTATTCACCCTCGCAGTATTATCCTTTTTTATATTTTCATGTGCCGATAAAGGCGCGTTCACCATATCGGGCACTATAAGCAATCCAGGCAGTTTAAAAACTGTATTTTTAATGGAAGCTGATAGCGGTGGTATAAAAGTGGTCGATTCGACCCAACTCAGCGAAAATGGTAAATTCCAGTTTAAGCACGTTGCTCCATACCAGGACTTGTATAAAATCCGTGTCGGCGGCAGTATTTTCGATATTATAGCTAAAAATGGGGATGCGATAACATTCGGCACTGATGTTAATGATAACACAAAAGCTTATACGGTAACAGGCTCGGAAGAATCTGATAAAATAAAGGACTTTAATAAGTTGAACAACGTTTACAGCGATAAAATGAGCAAGCTGTATAACGATTACCAGGCAAAGGCCCAGGCAATAGGTAAAGAAACTGACTCGCTAATAAAAGTCTACCGCCCGCAGTTCCAGGTGATAATGAATGAGCAGAGCGAAGCGACTTTGAAATTTGTGAACGACAACAAAAACTCGCTGGCAGGTTTTTATGCCGCTACATCGCTCGACCCTGATAAATATGAACAGCAACTGATAGCTTATGCCGATGCCATAAAAGATAGTTTTAAAGATAACCTGGGCGTGCAGCAGTTCGAAAGGCAAATGGCCGCTGCCAAACCGCTTTCGATCGGTCAGCACGCTCCTGATTTTACGATTATTGGCATTGATGATAAACCTATTAAACTATCGGACTATAAGGGAAGATATGTAATGCTAGATTTTTGGGCATCATGGTGTATGCCATGCAGGCAGGAAAACCCGAACGTGGTAAAACAATACGCTGTTTATCATGCTAAGGGCCTGAATATATTAGGCATATCTCTCGATCAGGATAAAAGCAAATGGCAGCAGGCTATTACCGCTGATAATTTAAGCTGGACACATGCATCAGACCTGAAGAACTTTGAAGGCCCTACCGAAGTGCTTTACCATATACAGGCCATACCATCTAATTTCATTATCGACCCTAACGGAATAATTGTTGCAAAAAATGTGAGAGGAACCGATCTTGAAGAATTTTTAAATAAAACATTTAATAAGCTTCAATAAATTGTTAACATTACGTAACATTTAACAATTTCTTAATATTGGCTTAACTATTTGCTTCTATTAAGGTTATACTTTTATACCAAAATTTAACCCCAAATGAGCAATACATCCAAACAGAAGATCCTTATTGTTGATGATGAACCTGATATTTTAGAGCTGATAGAGTACAACTTAAAGAAAGAAGGTTACCAGGTATTTTTGGCCCATAACGGTCAGGAGGCAGTAACCGAAGCTAAAAGATCACTCCCCGACCTTATTGTGCTTGACATAATGATGCCAAAAATGGACGGCATTGAAGCTTGCCGCATTATGCGCACCATGCCCGAGTTTAAAAACACCTTTATGGTTTTCCTTACTGCCCGCAGCGAGGAATATTCAGAGATTGCAGGCTTTAACGTTGGCGCTGATGATTATATAGCCAAGCCTATAAAGCCGCGCGCTTTGGTTAGCCGTATTAACGCTATACTGCGCCGCAATGCCCCTGCCGAAGATGTTACCGACAACAAACTGGAAATTGGCGACCTGGTGATAGACCGTGAAGCATATCTTGTTTTCCAAAAAGGTGTTAAGGTAGTATTAGCGAAAAAAGAATTTGAACTGTTGTACCTGCTGGCATCAAAACCCGGCAAAGTTTATACCCGAGAGGTGATATTGAAAAACATTTGGGAAGACTCGGTAGTGGTTACCAACCGTACTATAGATGTACACATACGCAAAGTGCGCGAGAAATTGGGCGACGATGTGATCTCGACCGTTAAGGGTGTGGGTTATAAATTTGGGATATGATAACCAGCCCCCTCTAAATCTCCCCCGGAAGGGGAGACTTTAAAAATAACAAAAAAAGGCGGTGAAATTCACCGCCTTTTTGTTTAGCCCTCCATACAGTAGCGGGTTTGAGCGGAGTTGTTACTTAGCGGCAACAGCTTTTTTCTTAGCCGCAGTTGTACGTGCAACCACAGATTTTTTAGCAGATGTAACCGCTTTCTTTGCGGGTGCGGTTTCTGCTTTTGCCTTTGTAGTAACAGCTTTGGCTTTAGTGGTAGCTTTTGCCTTTACATCAGCAGCTTCAGTTTTTGCCTTATCGGTTATTTGTTTTGCTTTAGTTTCGGCTTTTGCTTTTACATCGGCAGCTGTGTGTTTAGCTTTAGTGGCGGCAGATGATGCTTTTGCTGAAACTGTTCTTTTAGCAACGGCTGCCTTATGGCTAACAGTTGCTTTTTTAGCACTTATGCTTTCTTTCACACTTTCAATAGTATCGGCAGCTTTATCTTTTACTTCTTCGGCGGTATCTTTGGTATCGTCCCAAAGGTTTTCAATTGTTTCTTTAACCTTCTCAAAAAATCCTTTTTCTTCAGGTCTGGTTGTGTTATTGCTCATGGTTTTATAGTTTAGATAGATATATTTTTCTATTAAATGCAACTATTGAACCAAGTTTGTAAAAAGCAGCAAAACAACTGTCTCAATGATGCACAATTATGAGACACCCTTATACCTGCAGCGTACAAAATGAAGCTAAAAATTGAGGAACAACGCGATCTTTTGAGCTTATTTGGGGCAAAAAAGTGTATTTTTTGTCGTTTTTGACAAAAAATACGGGTTAAAAAGTGCGTTTTTAGGCACTTTTTAGGGGAAAAACATTGTGTTTTGAGCGATTTTGAATGTTTTCTAATTAATTAAAGTATTAAAAATCAATCGGTTATGTTTTTATGATTTAATACAAAAATTAAATGTCTCAAAGTGTCTCATTCAACAAATGAGACACTTATACTTAAAAACATAGGGTTTAAAAGTTAGGTTTCAATACATATTTATCATAAAAACGGAAGATATGTTCGGTCGCTTCCTCGGCTGTGTCTACTAAACGATACAGGTTCAGGTCATCGGGGCTGATATTATGTTCGTGTTCCAGCATGTTTTTTTTCACCCACTCAAACAACCCGCCCCAGTAATCGGCACCGATAAACACTATCGGGAAACGGGCTATTTTACCCGTTTGTATCAGCGTCATGGCTTCAAAAGCCTCATCCATAGTACCAAAGCCTCCCGGCAGTACAATAAAGCCCTGCGAGTATTTCATGAACATTACCTTGCGTACAAAAAAGTAATCGAAATCCAGCATTTTATCACGGTCGATATATTTATTGTTAAATTGTTCAAATGGCAACTCGATATTTAACCCTACCGACTTCCCTCCCGCCTCGTAAGCGCCTTTATTGGCTGCCTCCATAATACCCGGGCCGCCGCCTGATATTACGCCGTAACCGCGCTCAGATAGCAGCGTAGCGCATGTTTCGGCTATATTATAGTATTTGTTATCCACCTGTGTACGCGCCGAGCCAAATATGGAAACGCATGGCCCTATCTTGGCCAGTTTATCAAATCCGTCGACAAACTCGGCCATAATTTTAAATATCTGCCATGAGTCGGTTACCTTAATTTCCTGCCAGTTCTTGTTTTCAAACGCGCGCCTTATTTTTTCATCACCTGTCATAATTTGTATATAGAGTAAAAAGTATTAATTGTTTAAGGCCGGTTTTGTTTTGGCCGATGAGGTGAGCAGCAGGCCCAGTAAAGTTATAAGCCCGTTTACAATGATCAGTTCAGTATCGAAAGTGTAGCCTAATGATTTGGCTGAATTCATACTCAAATAATAGCAAACCGCCGGGGATATAAGGCAGATAAAAGGCACCAGTTTATCGGCTACCTGCCTGTTTTTAAACAGCAACCCAAAACTGTACAAACCAAGCAAAGGCCCGTAAGTATATGAAGCTACCGAAAATATGGCCGTAACCACTGCTTTGTTATTTATTGCATTGAATATCACAATGGTTAACAGCATCAGTATCGAAAAGCCAATATGTACATAATGCCTGATGTTTACTTTGCTTTTGCTATTCATGGTATCACCTTTAGTGAAACCTAAAAAATCGACACAGAATGAGGTAGTGAGTGCTGTAAGCGCCGAATCTGTAGTGGCGAATGTGGCTGCCGTTAAGCCCAGCATAAATACCATGGCCGGTATAATCCCCAGGTATTGCAGGGCAATGGTTGGGTACAGGTAATCGGTTTTTTCAACCTTAATGCCATACTTAGCGGCATACATGTATAATAACGCGCCTACGCTTAGGAAAAAGATATTTATTACCACAAACACGGCGGTAAAGCTGAACATATTCTTTTTGGCTTCGCCGATGTTTTTAAGGCTGAGGTTTTTTTGCATCAGGTCCTGATCGAGGCCCACCATGGCTATGGTAATGAACATACCACCCAAAAATGCTTTAGCAAAATGGAACTTGCTGGTCATGAAATCATTCCAGAAAAATATTTTGGAGTAGCTGCTGTTCTTCACCGCTTCAAATGCTGAAAGCACATTCATATCCAAACTGCGACAAATGAAATAAATGGATAAGAACACAGATGATACCAGGAACAGGGTTTGCAGGCTGTCGGTAATGATTATGGTTTTAAGGCCGCCTTTGAAAGTGTACATCCATATAAGCAGCAGACATATCATGCCTGTGAAAATAAATGGAATATGGTAACTATCGAATATAAATTTCTGCAAAACGATAACTACCAGGTACAACCTGAACGCCGAACCTATTATGCGGCTTACCAGGAATATACCCGCTGCTGTTTTATAGCTCCATGTGCCTAATGCGCCCTCGATGTATCCATAAATAGAAGTTAGCTTAAGGCGATAGTACAGTGGTAACAGAACCGTTGCAACCACAATAAAGCCTGCGGCATTACCTAAAACAAACTGGAAATATTCGAACTGATCGCCGGTTGGCGCGCCGACTTTGCCGGGGACCGAGATAAAAGTTACACCACTCAACGCTGTACCGATCATCCCGAAGGCCACCAAATACCATTTGGAGTTGCGGTTGGCAACAAAAAAGGTATCGTTATCGGTTGATTTGCGCGATGTTAGGTAAGAAATAACCAGCAATACCAAAAAATAACCAATGATAAACGATAACAGTATTGCGGGTGACATCTTTTAGTATTTAGTAGCTAATATCAAGAAGCAAGATAGGAATAAAAGGTTGAGAGGATAAAATCTAACGTAAAAATAATAGAACAGTCATGCCGAACTTGTTTCGGCATCTCACTCGCTTTGTAACCCGGATTTAGGCTACCCGTTTAATGGGATGCTGAAACAAGTTCGGCATGACTGTATTTTTTTTCAAACCTTCTTTTTGGAAAGGCAATGTGAGGTTTTACCTCGTATAATTCGGAGCTTCCTTAGTTATAGTAATATCGTGCGGATGCGATTCGCGGATACCTGATGCAGTGATACGCACAAACCTTGCATTTTGCAATGCCGGGATGTCTTTAGCACCGCAGTAACCCATGCTGGCACGCAGACCACCTACATACTGGTAAACTACCTCGCTCAATGTGCCTTTGTAAGGAACACGGCCTACAATTCCTTCAGGAACTAGTTTTTTAATATCATCTTCTACATCCTGGAAATAACGATCTTTCGAACCTGATTCCATGGCTTCTATAGAACCCATGCCACGATATGATTTGAAACGGCGACCTTCGTAGATAATGCTTTCGCCCGGTGATTCTTCAACACCTGCAAACAGTGAACCTGCCATTATTGAGCCTGCGCCTGCTGCAATAGCTTTGGCAATATCGCCCGTGTGTTTTATACCACCATCGGCAATAACAGGGACGCCTGTACCTTTCAATGCTTCGGCACATTCGTAAACGGCATATAATTGTGGTACGCCCACACCTGCAATGATACGGGTGGTACAAATTGAACCCGGACCTATACCCACTTTAACGCCATCGGCACCGGCATTGGCTAATGCCAAAGCAGCTTCGCCTGTGGCTACGTTGCCGGCTATCACCTGCAGATCAGGGAAAGCGGCTTTAACTTCTTTCAGTTTATTGATAACGCCTAACGAGTGACCATGTGCGGTATCGATGGCTATTACGTCCACACCTGCTTTATATAGGGCCTCTACCCTTTCCAAAGTGTCGGCGGTAACACCAACAGCAGCGCCAACGCGCAGGCGGCCGTGCTCGTCTTTACAGGCATTGGGATAGTTTTTGAATTTTTGAATATCTTTAAAAGTAATCAAACCAATTAGCACACCATGCTCATCAACTACGGGTAG
>Ga0105239_10005781_pt1 | contig 14427 bp, 15 predicted proteins | sample KBSC44metaG_FD_92761 | JGI IMG/M metagenome (GOLD analysis project Ga0105239, IMG submission 92761) | Corn rhizosphere microbial communities from Kellogg Biological Station, Michigan, USA - KBS C4-4 metaG | ecosystem: Host-associated > Plants > Roots > Rhizosphere > Soil | place: Michigan, USA... | reverse complement strand
TGGCCTCTTCCTCGAGCGCCGGATCGGGATCGATGCCCGCGGCGGTTCCCGTGCCGCGCGACTGCTGGACGACGTGGGCCAGTTCGTGACCGAGCAATCGGTGGCCCGCTTCGCCGCCCAGTGCCGGCGCCTGGCTGCCAAGGACGATATGATCCCCGACGGTGTAGGCACGCGCGCTGACGTCAGCAGCGGAACTCTGGGCAGCCGCATCTGAGTGAATTCGAACGTTGGAAAAGTCGTGCCCAAAGCTGCTTTCCATCCGATCTCGGACGGCAGCCGGAATCGGCTGCCCGGTGCTGCGCAGCACGGCACCGGTGGAGTCCGGCATCGTCGCAGGCATTTGTCCTCCCGCCGGCGAGCGTTGAAGCAGGCCCTGCTTTTCCGAACACCGTGAGCAACTCGTGCCGCTCGCTTCGCATGAGCAACTGCGTTGAAGCGTCGAAGGTGTCGGACGCATGTCCGAGACCGACGAGCGGAGCATGGTGGCATGGCGGGTCACTTGCGTCGCGCCCCGGTGCGGATGGCTCCGTCCGTGGCTCCGCCGGGACCGATCGAGCTCACGATGGCTTTGGCGAGCGCGCTGCTCATCGCTCCGGGGTTCCCGAACGCCTGGCCGGGTATGACGCGGCGGGAACGCGTAATGGCCCGCCCCTCGCTCAATCCCCTTCTCGGAATGCTCGACAGTTCGGCGGCGAGGCTCGCTTCGAGCAGCTCCACGAACCGGGGACGCGCAAAACGCGGCCAGTTGGCTTCGAGCGCCAAGGCATCGATCGTCACGATCAGCTTCATGGCCGCCCTCCGCTCGCGGGGGACTGGATGAGCGCGAATTCCCGTTCGGGGATCGGCCGCTCGAGCTTCTGCATTTCGGCGCGGATGATCGTCAGGATGTGGCGCATGCCGATCTTCTTGCCCTCGCCGGCGGCCTCGTGGGCCGAGCCCAGCGCACAGTTGAAGATGCTGCCGCCCGTCAGCGGGAAACGCGCCAGCGCCTTGTAGTCCAACTCCTCGAGCGGCGTCTGGGCGGGGAAGATGCCGCGCCAGATCGCTTCGCGCTCTTCGGCGCCCGGAAAGGCGAAGCCGATCATGAACCGCAGGCGGCGCTGAAACGCGGGGTCGAGCGCATGCTTCATGTTCGTCGCCAGCACGGTCATGCCGGCGAACGTCTCCATGCGGGTCAGCAGATAGTTGATGTCGATGTTGGCGTAGCGGTCGTGGCTGTCCTTCACCTCGCTGCGCTTGCCGAAGACCGCATCGGCTTCATCGAACAGCAGCATGACCCCGCCACCGTCGGCGGCATCGAAGATCGAGCGCAGCTTCTTGGTCGTGTCGCCGATGTATTTGCTCATCACCGAGGCGAGATCGACCCGGTAAAGCGCGAGCTTCAGCTCATTGGCGACCGCTTCCGCGGCCATCGTCTTGCCGGTGCCGCTTTCGCCGTGGAACAAGGCGGCGAGGCCCAGGCCGCGATTGGCGATCGAGGAAAATCCATAGGCGTCGAGCGCGAAGCCTCGGCTTCGGCCGTGGCGGATCAGGCGCTCGAGCTGCTCGCGATCGCGCTGGGCAAGCTTGACCTCGTCGATGGTCGCGCGCGGCTCGATCCGCTCGGCAAGACCTTCCAGCCGCGTGCCGGCGCGCGCCACGCACCAATCCCACAGGCGGTCGGGCGACAGCGGCGCCGTGCCATCGCGGGCTTCCGCCTCGATCGCCGCATGGATGCGCGACGCCGGCATGGCGAATTCGCCGGCAAGATGATCGAGCGAGGAAGGATCGGGGACTTTCCCGTCCAGCCAGGCCGCCGACCACAGGGCGCGGCGCTCCTTGACCGTTGGCGGGTCGACGCGAAGGACATGGCCGGTGCCCGTAGTCGGAGCGGTCACATCGAGGATGACCGTCCCGGCGAGCCGCGGACTGAAGTCACCACCCGCCGCTTGCTTCATCGGCCCCTCGTCGCCGCCGGCCGGCGTTTCGATGCCGGCGGGCGCGATCAGGAGCGCGATCGGCAGCAACAGGATCTCGCGATGCCAAAGCGCGATGAAGCGCTCGACGGTATTGCTGTCGCGCGGCAGCAGGTCCGACGGAATCGTCAGCAGCGACAGACCGGCCGAGGCGGCCGCGGCCGCGGCGACATCGCGCTTCGAGGACCGGTCCCAGCCGGTCAGCTCGACCTGGACATCGTTCTGGCCTGCCTTCAGGAAAGCTTCGACCTGCGCGGCGACCGCCTGATGCGACGGCGGCAGTTCGGTGGGCACGGGAACGAACTCGCCCATGCTCGCCAGCCGCTCGTCGATATAGTTCAATCCCTTTACATAGGCGGCGATCCGCTCGTCGATCCGAAGCGGCGCGGTCAGCAGGGAGGTCGCGCCCGACTGGTGCAGCTCGAGCAGGTGAAAGCGGCGAAGTGGCCGTTCGGGAGACAGGGCCTCCCAGCTCGAACCCTCGAACAGGTCGAGCGCGAGGCCAAAGCTCGGCGCTCCGGACGCGAGCGCATCCTGGGCCGCCGCGATCAGATGCGGGAACTTGGGATCGATCTCGCAGGCAGCGCACAGCAACAGCGTGTCGCGCTCGAAATCGGTCAGACCGAATCTTGCCGCGAGCGTCATCAGCGCCGGCGGCGGGTTCGCCTGCCCGGCCGCGTCGAACGAAGCGCGCGCCTGGCTGACGTCGACGATCGGGGCCGCGGCGACAGTGGCCGGTTGGGCGGGACCAGGCTCGTCATGCCGGAAATGGAAACCGAGGAAACCGCGATCGCGCGGGGCGACCACGGAAACGGGAACCGGCAGCTGCCGCAGGCGCACCCGATCGGCAAGAAGTGCCCGCAACCAGGTGAGGCCCGCCTGCAGGAAAGCGCGATTGTTCGCTTCGAAGGCGGCCGGGTCGATCATGCGGGCACCAGCACTTGCGCGGGATCGAAGGCGAGCGGGCGTTCGCCGGGATCGCGAACCAGGATGTTCTCGGCGCCGTCAATGCGCAGCCTGACGGGCAACGGCACCTCGGACGGATCGAGCGTGACCGGAACGCCGATGGTGGCGGTCTTGGCCGTAACCGTGACCTTTACCGGCTGGTTGCCTACCAGGAGCTCGATCCGCTGGCCGGGCCAGACCAGGGGTGCGACGTTGACCGTGAGCTCGGTCTGGCCGCCGACCGCGGCAATGGAAGGCGCCGGTTTCAGCCGGGGCGCAAGGATCAGCGGCATCTCGTTCGTGCGTTGTACCGGCTTGCCGGCGCGCTCGATGCGCAGCGCCAAGGTATACGAACCGGCCGGCCAATCGGCCGCCGCAGCGTCGCCGGACGACGGGAGGGTGAGGCTGAGCGTTCCGTCCGCGCTGTTGGTCGCGGGAAGCTCGAGCGGAGGATCGAGAAGCCGGTGCGCGAACTCGGCGGTAATCGTGCCCTCGGCAAGATTGGCGCCGTTGATGACGAGCGCGTCGCCAAGCTCGGCGCTCGATCGCGGTTCGGCGCCGTCCGCGGGCTGGATCGTGATGCCCAGGATGGTCGGCCAGGCCGGTGGAGGCGGTGCCGTCGACGGCGCGACCGCGACGCCCTCGTCGTTCTCGCCGCGGCGCAGCACGGGAAGCGGTGAACGGACCGGCCTGTTTCCCTGAATGAGCACGGTCGAGACCATGTACGCGACCGTCGGCCGGTAGCGCGCCTGCATCGCCGTCCAGAGCTTCGACAGTTCGTCGGCCGACAGATAGGTGGGCGTGATCTTCAAGACCTCGATCTGGTCGGCAAGATCGATCGCCACGCGGCCCTGGCTGTCCGCCGGAATGAGATTGACCGGGAGGGGGTTGTTGGGACTGAGCGAACGCTTGACCGCGTCGCGGGTCAGGACCGGCGTGTCATGGAGAAGTTCCATCGCATAGCCAAGCAGGATCTCGGCAGTGAGATCGCTCGCGCCATAGGCGGTCAGCATATAGTGGAGGTCAAGCGCCAGCGGCGGGTTCGACACGCGCATGCCCTGCGCGTCGCGCGAGGGATATTGCGCGTTTCGCCAGCCGATGTTGGGCGTCACCTGATAGAGAAAGAGGTTGAGGCGGCTCTCTTCGGTATCGCCGATCGTAATCCGATCCGGGGGAAGCGCGGTCACGACGAAGCTTCCGACGGGGGACAGGTCGTTGTTGATCAGCCCCTCGTTCAGGAGGTCCTTCAAGATCGCGGTTACCGCGGCGATGGCCAGCGGGCTGCTCACGACCGGGCGCCTCGGGAGCGCCTGCCGAGATAGGCGGCGAGCCCGTCGGGGGCCTGGGCGGCCGGTTCATGGGCTCGGGGCGGTGGCGCCTGGTCGGGGAGCGCACGAACGTCGATCCGGCCGATATGGATCTCGACCCTCGTTTCGTCGCCGCCAAGCTTCTGCACGCTCGGCAGGGGCAGGATCGGGCGCGAGACTGGTGGATGAAGCAGCGTCGCATCGGTGCGCCGCTTCTCGGCGGCGCCGTTCGAACGCTCGAACCGCGCCGCCCTCTTGGCCGTCTCCGGGCGCAGCTCGGGCCTTGCAGGCAAGGGCGGCTGGGCTTGTTGCACGGCAGGTATGGGGCCGGGGGCGACCCTGGCCACCGCCAAGCGCGCCTGTCGGGCCTCCGCAGGCTCGATCGGCGGGGCCTTGGTCGACGCCGGCTCGGTCGATGCCACGGATCGCGTCGGAGGGCGGGGAGCATGATCGTTGTTCGGCTCCGCGACCACGGCGCCGGACTTTTTTCCGGCCGCGGCCGGCTGCGGCTGCGCCGGCGGGTTGAGCGGCACGACGATCTCTTCGCCGGCAAAGTCGGCGTCGGCATCGCTCGGTTGCTGAAACGCATAGGGCAGACGCGGACGCAGGCTCGGCGCCGCCGCGTCGGGAAGTCCGCGCTCGTGGGCGACGAGGCGATCGAACATCGTTCCGCCGGCGGTCATGAGGGGAGCAGGTCCAGATAGCGCTGGCGCCGAAGGCCGCTCATCGAGAGGACGTCGCGTTCGGTCCAGCCGAAGGCCGAGGCTAGCCGCGCCACTTCCATTACCAACCGGTCCGAGCGCGCCTTGAGTTCGGTCCAGAGGACATCGACCACGTGCAGCGGCTCGACCCATTGGTCGCCGCATTCGGGGCACCGGAGCGCGATTTCGATCGAGGACAGGGGATCGGCTCGCGCAACGCCGTCGGCCAGCGCGGAGAGCAGGCGCTCGTCGAGCATGACCGAGTTGTCCGCGATGAGCCTCTGCGCGAGCGCCTCGCCGGCGGGCCGGCCGCTTCTGGCCGCGGTCATGACGTCGCCGATCGTCGGCACGCGAAAGGCGACCCGCTTTCGGCCGACCTTAAGGGTCCGCTCCTCCGCGGACGCGCCGCTCACGGCAGCAAGCTGCCAGCAATCGATCTCGCTTTGGCATATCGATCCGCAGCCCGGACAATTCGCGAGGAGTTCCAGCTGGCCGCCGAAGATGGATCCGCGCTGTTCGAGCAGGGCCTTGTTGACGGCACCCAGCGGCCAGTCGGCCGGTGAACCGGCTTCGTCCCTGCCGTTCGGATCGGCGCCGGCCGCCTCGATGACAAGAAGTGCACGCTCGAGCGGACTCTTGCTCATGCCCCGGTCGCACAGGTCGAGCGTCGTTGCAGGGTCGAGCGCGCGCACGTCAACTGCTCCTTAGGCCGGCTCGGTGAACATGCCTTCGGTGGGCTCGGGCAGATCGTAGTCCCGTTCCCAACCCTCGGTCTCAAGCTTCAGATGCTGGATGAGGACGGCATTGCCGTTGGCGTCGAGGTCCGACATCGCCTGGAATTCGGAAACCCAGCAGCGGAAGACCTTGTAGCGGATCGCCGGTTGGCCCGCTTCGTTATAGACCTCGATCGTCAGGTCCTTGCGGAAGTCCTTCAGCGAGACTTCCTTTCCGAGACCGGAGCCATAGTTCCAGACCTTGTTGGCCCAGCGCTCGAACTCGGGGTCGTGCGTGACGCCGCGCTCGATCGTGATCGCGTCGTATTCGGTCCGGCCCGGCGACTTCCGGCTCGAACTCGGATCGCCTCCTTCGCGATGCTTCACGACCTCGGTGGTGCGTTTCAGCATGCTGATCTTGCTGACACCCGCGACATAGTCCGACCCCCATTTGATCCGGAACTTGAAGTTCTTGTACGGGTCGAAGCGCTCGGCATTGACGGTGAACTGGGCCACGATCTGATCTCCTCAGGCGTCGATCGAACCGGCGATCTGTTGCAGTTGCAGGACGACGAATTCCGCGGGCTTCAGCGGTGCGAAGCCGACGTTGATGTTGACGATCCCCAGATTGATGTCGTTCTGGGTCGTCGTCTGCCCGTCGCATTTGACATAGTACGCATCGCTCGCGCTTTGCCCCTTGAAGGCATGCTGGCGGAATAAATTGTGCATGAAAGCGCCGACATTGAGCCTGATTTGAGCCCACAACGGCTCGTCATTCGGCTCGAACACCACCCATTTAAGGGCCCGATAGAGACTCTCTTCAATGTAGAGAGCCGTTCTTCTTACGGCGACATATTTGTATTCATCGGTAAAGGCGTCCGCGCCCCTGAGCGTCCGCGCGCCCCAGCTGATCGCGCCATAGACCGGGAATCGACGCAGGCAGTTGATACCAAGCGGGTTCAATAGGCCGTTCTCGGCGTCGGTCATGGGAACGGTCAACGAGGCGACGCCCAGGAGCGAAGTGTCGATCCCCGCTGGCGACTTCCAGACACCCCGCTCCGTGTCGGTGCGGGCGAACAGGCCGGCGGCGACGCCGCAAGGGGCGAAGATCTGGAGCTGGTTGTTCTCCAAAGGATTGGGCATCTTGAGCCGCGGGAAGAACAACGCCCCGTTGCGGCCACGATAGCCGACTTGGTCGGGGTCGGCCGAAAAGCCTTCGTTTGCCGCGGCGATACTCGTCCAGCCGCTTGGGGAATCGACGATCAACATCGCGCGGCGCTTCTCGCAATAGGCGCCCGCAGCAGCCAGAACGCCGACGTCGGCATTGCCATCGGCATTGTAGGGCGGAATGCACAACAGGTTGAAGATGCCGTCGCGCGTGTAGAGCTGCTCCAGGGCATACAGCCCGGTCTTCGCGTCCTCGCCGCCGGCGTTCAGAAAGTCGGTCGACTTGAGGATCGCGCCGTCACTCGCGCCCTTGCTCGCTGCAGTGAGCGCAGCCTGATAGGCCTCCTTCTTTTCCTTGTACGGGTTTTGGGTGGGGTCCGGCTGCGTTTTCTGCGCCGCCAGCATCTCGGCATAGGCTTGGCCGACCGTGTCACCGAACACATTGTCGAAGTCCGGGAGCGTGATCGTGGTCAGATCGGCAGGTCCCGACCAAGCGATCAGGTTCGATTGCGCGAGGACCTTGTCTACGCGCCGGACGCTATCCTTGACCGTCAGATTCTCGAAGACTTCGGTCGCGCCGCCCGGGCTCAAGTCGGACACGATCAGGTTAAACAGGTCCGCCGCCGTCAGACCCAAGGTATCCGCCACTGTTGCCGCGGTCGCTTGATTGGGGCCGGTGACGAGGAGCCGCAGCTTGCCCGACCACATGCCGGGGCTCGCGGCCTTGAAGACCAGCGATCCTGCGGTCAGTGTCCGCGCGGCGGGGTGGGGACCGACCGCCTCCACCTGGTTGAGGGTAGCCGCGACGGCCTGCGCATCTGCGCTGTCGGTAAGCGCAGCAATGGCATCATTCGCCGCTTTCGCAGCCTTTTTCACCGGATCCTTGTCTCCGCCGGCCTGGATGGCATCGTTGACCGGCTTGGCGGCGTCCTTCGCTGCCTTGCCGGTGGTCTTCCCCCGCGCGGCGGCAACGATGCTCGCAACAGCCGCCGCCGCATCGTCGCCTGAGCCTTCGGCACCGTCGTTGTACAGTCGGACGATAACGGCACGCGCGCCACCGTTGAGAAAGAAATCGCGAACCGCGAAGCTCATCGTGCTTGGGGTCCAAAGGCCGCCGAAAATGCGTTCGAAATCGCCGAAGCTGGTAATGTCGGTGGCCTCGTCGACCGGGCCCTTCAATGCGCGGCCGATGAAGGCCGCAACTGAGGTTGCCACGCCGGTGATCGTCCGAACGCCGCTCGGGATTTCTTCGACATATACACCTGGATAAGAAAGCGCTGCGGGCATGGCCGTCTCCGAGATCTAGATTGAAGGGGACAAGGACGAGCTGTGATGCATGGGTGCCTGACGGCTGCGAAGGCCGGGAGCGATGGCACGAGCGTTCAGGAGCGCCATCAGTGTATGCTCGCAACGGCACGAATGGCATCGATGAGCCCACCGGAGGGTCGAGCCGAGAATTCCCACTTGTTGTGCCTGATCTTGTAGAGTTCGCCGGCTTGGCCGTCGTCGTCGATGGCGACTATCCCGATTCGCTCGGCGTCTCGGAGCGCGGGCACGTCGTCAAGCAACCGCTTTTGGATGACGACCACGTCGACCTTCGCCTGCGCCGACGGCGAATCGGACGGGTCGACGAGCTCGATATCCGCGCATTCGCCAAGCGTCGCCTTCAGCGCGGATCTCGCCAGAGACGTCGAGGCGTCAAGAAGGACACGAATTGGCATTAGCCTGGAACCATATTTTTGAATTAACGACCGTTAGGATATTCGACGAGCGCGCGCATGAACCTGCGGATAGAGCCGTTAATCCCGACCAAACGGTTCAATTTTCTGACAAGGCGAGTTGCGCAAACGGCCTAGACCAGATGGTCTAGACCACCGCTAATTCTCCCGCTGTTCTACGCAAAATATCACGATTGTTGAATAAGCAGGTTACGCCAACGCTACGTTTGGGGTATCATGCACGCGAGCTGGCCCTCGGGATTCCCTTAGTACGGATAAGGGTGCGGTTTTTTTCCGTAGATCCCATCCGCTGGTTCCACACCAGGTAAACTGGACAATGTGGTCGCTACGACTTTGATTGTTGGCAACATGCGGCGGGAGCTCTTGCGCATGGAGCGGGATCGGGACAGGTGCACCACTGCGAGCGCGAAGCCGGCGGCGGTCGTCGTCAGTGACGTGTTGATCTATCGGGAAGGGATTGCGGCGGGACTGTCGCGGATCGGCGACTTCCACATCGTCGCGACCGTCGCGCCCGAGCAGCTTGCCATCCGGCTCGGCGAGACGAGCGTGGAGCTTGTTTTTCTCGACATCTCCAATCCTCGGTCGCGTGATTGTGCGCGAACGGCGCGCCGTATGTCGCGGGACCTGCGCATCATCGGGTTCGGCATGACTTCTGCCGACGTCGGCCTTGCCGGTGCCGAGGCTGGCGTCACAGCCTTTGTCGACCATGACGGGACGATCGCCGACCTCAACCAAGCGGCCAAGGGAGCGATGGGAGGCGTCGCTGTTTGCCCGCCTGGGCTCACAACACGATTGCTCGAACGCATCGCCCAGTTGTCCGGGGCGGGGGCGGGCCCGGTTCAGTCCAATGCCGCCCTCACCCAACGCGAGCGGCAGATCGCCTCACTCGTCGAAGATGGGCTTTCCAACAAGGAAATCGCGCTCACGCTCGCGATCAGCCCGGCGACTGTCAAGAACCACGTCCATACGATTCTCGACAAGCTGAACCTTCGTCGGCGCGGGATGATCATCGCCGGCGCCGCTAAACCCTCCAATTGGCAGTCCGAGAATGCTTAGCCGCCGAGGGCGAGCGAGGCACTCGCTCCGGTCCCTCGCACTCGCGCTATGTTTCCTCCTCGTCGTCGTATCGAGGTCGGAGCGAGCATCTGCCAACCCGGAATGCGATACCGCATCGATCACGCGCCAGCTCGAGGCGGGCGCCTTTCCCGATTTCTCGGGATGCCCGGTCAGAGATGCGCTGGTGCGGATTCAACTAACGTTCGGAAGTCGCTACAAGGTCCGTGCCGTCGCGACGACCGATACCGACGGCGCGGCACCCGGGACAGTCGTCAGGCAAAATCGAAATGCGGACTTCGTCACCGTGTTTTATGCCCCCGCATCGAAAGCTCCACCGTCCAAACCCGCGGGAGATCTGACCGGTCCGGTCGTCTTCACCATTGCGAACGCCTCTCCCGTGCCCGCCGGCGAGCCCCTCGTCTTCCGGATCAGCCGAGCCGGCAATGACGGCCGCTCGCACCTGCTCAATCTCTATTATTCGGGTGACGGCCTCCTCGTCGATCCGCCGGCATCGGTGACGTTCGAACCCCAGGACGGAAACAACAAGGACGTCTCGGTCCCGACATCGCCCAATCAGTCGAGCGACGCGGATCATGTCGTCCAACTGGTGATACGTCCCGGCGGCAAGGGCACGCAGGTGTCGTCGCCGTCGGCCGAAGGCACCATCACGCCACCGCCGTCAGTGCCGTCGCCGACCACCACGACTTCGCAGACCGAGACGCCGCCGCCGGCGCACTACACGATAAGGTCGCTTGGTGCGGTCAATCGCGGCCATGACCTTCGCTTTATCGTCTCGCGAACCGGAGCAATGGGCGACGCGACGGTCCCCTACCAAGTGAGCCAGGACGGTGCGACCGCGGCGGTCGATGCGGACAAGCCACCGGCAGTCGAGTTCCGCGGCGACCAGAGCAGAGCCCCCCTCGTCATCGAAGCCGATCAATTTGACGCATCCTGCGGCGGCGACGTCACCGTAAGCCTCAGCCCGGAGGCAGGAGGAGCGAGCGCGACGGGAACGTTCCGCGATCCACCCGGTCCCGACTGCGTTCCCCCGTCGCGGCCCTGGTGGGAAATCGTTATCGACTGGTTCAGCAACCACTTGTGGTTGCCGCTCGGCGTGTTGGGCGTGGCTGCGGCGGCGGGGGTCGCTAAAGCTATCAGACCTCGGCCCACGCCGCATGCCGATTGCACGATCTTGCCCGGAGCGGCTCAGCTTCGCCCCGTTGCCGAGCCCTTGTCGCGCTGGCCGGAAATGCGGGCCGAAGCCGTGCTCGAGCCGGGACCGCTGCAGATCACCCAACCTCTTCCGAAACGGACAAACGTCGATGGATAGTCTCGTCACGATCCGGCTTCAGGAACTTCCCGACGAACAGTCGCTCGATAGCGTGCGCGAGGATGCGCAGACGGCATTGAGCGAAGAAGGCTCCGCGCTCGCCAACGCCCGTTGGCCGATTTTCCGCGACGCGGCTTGTAACTGCCTGCGCTCGAAGCTCGGCGAGATCGATCCGTTCGCAGCGCTGGCGACCGCCTGGGGCACGGCTACCGAGATCCAGGCGCTCGCAGGCAAGACGAGATCGGAACCGGGAACCCGCGAAGCCTATCCGCTTGGCCAACACGAACTCAGCGCGGCGTTCCACCCGGTGGTAACACTTCGCTGCGGCCCGATTGTCTTTCCCGACCTGACCTTTACCGTGACGGTCGAAGGCCGGGTCGATTGCGCGATCCTCATCATTTCCGGCGGTCGGCTGCATTCGGTCGAGGCGCTCAGCATGACGCCATCCGCGACTTTGAGTTACGGCTCGACCGAAATTCGTCGCCTCGAAGGCGATCCCATTCTTGCGGGCAAACCATGGGTCTTCGCCAATGGCGGCCTCACCATTCCATTCGCTTAGCAGCGCTCACTCGAGCGCGGCGGTTCAACTCGGCGAGTGCGCACCTCATTGCTATTCGAGTGCAAGAAGGCTCTGATCGGAATCTTAGAGCCGTTTGCGATCTGAGGGATTCACAGAGGGGCGGAATTCTGATCCAACGTGCTGGCTGGGCAGGAGGCCGGCATGGATGACGAGAGCCTATTCGCAGGATTTACGCGATCGGGTGATAGCGGCGGTGGAGCGGGATGGCTTGTCGCGGCGGGAGGCGGCGCGTCGCTATCGGATCGGCGATGCCACGGCGGTGCGCTGGCTGGCGGCGGTCCGCCAGGGACGCCGTAGTCCGCGTGCTCAAGGCGGTGATCGCCGATCGCGGCTGCCGGCCTACGAGCTGTGGTTGCTGGCGTTGATCAAGGCCGAGCCGGACTTGACGCTGGCAGCGGTCGCGCTACTGGCGGAGCATGCTGTGAAGGCCGATGCCGGCATGCTGAGCCGGTTCTTCACGGGGCGCGGGATCAGCTTCAAAAAAAAGCGTCTACGCCTCGGAGCAGCTCCGGCCTGACGTCGTGGCAAGGCGCGAGGCGTGGCGGACGATGCAGCCGCTGCTCGCAACCAAGCGGCTGATCTTCCTCGATGAGACCGGCGTCACCACCAACATGGTCCGCCGGTGGGGTCGCGCACCGCGCGGGACACGGGTGCGCGGCTATGCTCCTGCCGGGCACTGGAAGGTGACTACTTTCCTCGCCGGCCTGGACCGCGACGGCATCGTCGCCCCGTTCGTCGTCGATCAACCCATGAACCGCGCTATCTTCACCCAGTACATTCGACAGTATCTCGTTCCCGAGTTGAGGCCGGGCGACATTGTCATTCTCGACAACCTATCCAGCCACAAGGGCGCCGAAGTAATCGCACTGGTCGAGGCATGCGGCGCCACGCTGCTCTTCCTCCCGCCCTACAGCCCGGACCTTAACCCGATCGAGATGGCCTTCGCCAAACTCAAGCACCTGCTCCGAAAGGCCGGTGAGCGCACCCGCGAAGGACTCTGGAACCGTATAGGCCGCCTCGTCAACGACTTCCCGCCCGCCGAATGCCGCAACTACCTTCGTCATGCCGGATAATGCTCCAGCGTGATCACAAACGGCTCTAGTTGTTGCAGCCAATTCGTCCCATCACCCGCAATCATACGGTATTTCGCGATGTATCTGGCTTGGCGGACGGCGTCTCTATGAAACGGCTGCGGGCTGCTGCGGACCGACACGGACGGCTTTTGCATCGTGGGTTCGAATCCCTCCCGCTCCATATCCGTCCGCAGCAGTCCCTTGTGGTCCACATTTGTCCTCCGAGTGCCGGGGCACTGCTGGCCTCAGCGGACGATCCGGAGGGCAGGCCGAGTTGCCCGGCGCTCGACTTTGTCGCGTTTGAACGGGCTCTCCTTGCACGGCAATTTGGTCAGCGAAACGGGCTCTGCCAAACCTGGCATGAGCATGCTGGCCCAGATGCATGCGAGTTCCCGCCGCCGTGGCATATAGGCCGCGCGATTGTACGCGCCTTCGACTTTATTCATCGGGATATGCGCTAGCATTAGGTCGATCACCTCCCGGTCATCCGGCCTGCCTTGGTTTTTGGCCCACTCGTTCATGATGGTCGAGAATGCGGCACGAAAACCATGGGGAACATGGCGCCCGTGATAGCCGGCGCGGTTTATCAGATAGCCGAGGGCATTCTCACTCATCGGCCGGTGGCCGTGGCGGTTGTTCGGAAACACCAGCTTGCCGTGGCCGCTCAGTTTCCAGACCGCTTTAAGGACGGCGACGCTTTCCGGAGCCAAGGGCACGAGGTGATCTCCATCAACTTCTTCCTTCCGATCGAAGTCGCCCTTCATTCGTGCCGCCGGAATACGCCAGAGCGGCGCGTCGCCGTCGAGATTCTCGAATTCTTCCCAGAGTGCGCCTCGTAACTCTCCGGGGCGCACGGCGGTCAATGCGATCAGCCTCAGCGCTAACCGGGTGACCGGACGCGCGAAGTCTTCATCGACGGTGGAAAGCAGCGTCCGAAGGCCGGCAATGTCCGTGATTGCGGGCTGCCGGCCCTTCTTCGGCAATGGCTTCAGTGCCGCGCCGACCTTTTCCGCGGGGTCATAATCAGCGAGGCCACTAGCGATCGCGTAGGCATAGATCGTCGATATGCGCTGACGAATGCGCTTTGCGGTCTCTATGGCTGACCGGTTCTCGATGGCGCGCAGCACTTCCAAGATTTTAGGCGGTGTCAGGTCGCGGATTGGAAGCGTCCCGATCCGGGGGAAGACATCGCGTTCGAGCGTTCTGATCACTTCGGCAGCATGAACCTTGGCCCACTGGGGCTTGTTCGCTTCGTGCCATTCGCGAGCAACCCGTTCGAACGTCATGCGCGCGGATTCGATGTTCTCCTGAATACGTAGCTTCTTCACGACCGAAGGATCTTTGCCCTCGGCGAGAAGCCTTCGGGCATCATCGCGTTTCTCGCGCGCCTCGACCAAGGATATCAGGGGGTAGGGGCCTATCGAGAGACACTTTCGCTTTCCGTCGAATCCGTAGTCCATTCGCCAGAGCTTGCTGCCCTTGGGCGTCACGAACAGGTAAAGCTGGTGCGCATCTGTCAGCTTGTAAGCTTTGGCGCGCTGCTGGGCTGCCCGGAGTTTTGCGTCATTGAGCATGTCAAATCCGATACCGTGTTTTAGCGGCCCGATACCGGATCGAATCATTCGCAGACCTGCGGAGGCTTGCGGACCGATACGGCCGGGCTAGGGCATTAAACGTCGGATTTCTACGGGTTTTGTCAATCCCAGTGGACTGTTGCGGACCCCTGCGGAGAGGGCCCTGGCGGAGAGGGTGGGATTCGAACCCACGGTACGGTTGCCCGCACAACGGTTTTCGAGACCGTCCCAATCGACCTCTCTGGCACCTCTCCGATCCGGGCGCTGGTGCCGGCCATGCTGGCCGG
>Ga0105239_10005780_pt1 | contig 14428 bp, 9 predicted proteins | sample KBSC44metaG_FD_92761 | JGI IMG/M metagenome (GOLD analysis project Ga0105239, IMG submission 92761) | Corn rhizosphere microbial communities from Kellogg Biological Station, Michigan, USA - KBS C4-4 metaG | ecosystem: Host-associated > Plants > Roots > Rhizosphere > Soil | place: Michigan, USA... | reverse complement strand
TACAGCATCGATCAGCAGATGAGAGAGGTATTCTATATGACGCAGAACGAGATCCCGACCAAGTCCACGGAATTGACCGCCCCGCAGCTGATACTGGGCGGATCGTATAATTTCAGACTGAGCAAGAAGCTGAACCTGCTGGCAGAGGCCGATCTGGACGCCACCTTCGACGGACGGCGCAATACAGTGATCAGCACCAATCCGATCAGCATCGATCCGAAATTAGGGTTGGAGCTGTCCTTTAAGGATGTGTTCTTTGTCCGGGCAGGGATCAATAATTTTCAAAAGGCCCTGGATGATAAGGATACAACCAACCAGAAAAAGATATGGATCTATCAGCCCAGTGTAGGGGCCGGATTCAAAGTAGGGGATGTGGAGATCGACTATGCATTTACCAATCTGGCCAATCAATCTTATCCGTTGTATACACACGTATTTTCATTACGGATCGATATGAAGAGAAAGGAAAAGAAAAAATAAGCCCAATCGTATGAAAACATTTTTTACAGGTTTTCTCTTACTGATCACGATGGGACTTGCCGCCCAGTCTTACAATAACGAGTGGATCGACTTTAGTAAGACGTATTTTAAATTCAAGGTGGGCAGCGATGGTCTCTACCGTATACCACAGTCTGTACTGGCAAGTGCGGGACTTGGCGCTGTGCCTGTTCAAAATTTCCAGCTCTACCGCAACGGGCAGGAAGTTCCTGTCTATACATCCGTATCCAGCGGCACACTGGGCAGCAGCGACTATATCGAATTCTGGGGAAGAATGAATGATGGGGGTCCCGACCAGGTATTGTACAGAAGCCCTACCTATCAGCATACAAAACATTGGAGTCTCGAGACGGATACGGCAGTGTACTTTCTCACCGTGAACAATACAGGGGCTACGTTTCATTTTAACAACACCACGAATGATACAACAGGCACTCCCCTTACTGTAGAGCCGTATTTTATGCATAAGCAGGGCACTTATTTCAAGGTGAATATCAATCCCGGCTTTGCACAGATAGTGGGTGAATATATTTATTCCTCCTCTTATGATCTGGGGGAATTCTGGTCGACGGATTATATATACCCGGGCGGCCCCGTGTCCGATGCCCAGAATAACCTGGCTATATATTCCGGAGGACCCGATGCAACGATGAGCTTTGGGGCGATGGGGTGTGCGGACTATAACCGTACCATGCGGGTGACATTGAACGGCTCGGTCATGATCGATACAGCTGTGGTCAGCTTCAACGACATGAATGTCACCAAGCCTGTGCCGATAGCGCTGCTCAACGGCAATACAGCCAATGTGCAATTTATCAACACCAGCGCCACGGCGGATGACAGGATCGTGGCTTCCTATTATGAGCTGAACTATCCCCGTCAATTTGATTTCGGCGGCCGGCCCAATTTTTATTTCGAGCTGCCGGCAAAGGGTGCGGGCTATTTTTTGAAAATAAATAATCTGGCGGTGGTTGGCGGCAACACGCCTGTGCTGTATGATCTTACCAATGGACTTCGTTACACGGCCATTGTAGGTCCCGGAACCACGTTGTCCTTCCTACTCGCTGGTTCGGCTTCCATGCGCAGGATGGTGCTGGTGAACGAAGACCCTTCTATCGTGAATGCTGTCACCTCCCTTACTCCAAGGACCTTTACCAATTACGCCCTCTCTGCCAACCAGGGTAATTATATTCTCATCGGTCATTCGTCCTTATTTACGGGCTCCCACGGCAACAATCCCGTAGCGGATTACGCCAGCTACCGGAACTCTCCGGCGGGAGGCAGCTTCAATAGCCATATTTATGACATCGATGAGCTGCAGGACCAGTTTGCATTCGGGATCAAGAAGCATCCGCTGTCCGTCATGAACTTTCTCCGCTACAGCCGGGCGACTTTTGCGGCCAAGCCTCAATATGTGCTGTTGATCGGGCATGGGATGTGCTATAATGATTATAACACCTATGCGGACCAGCATCATGATCCGCTGGCGGATAAGCTGAACCTCATACCGACCTTTGGTTCCCCCGCGTCGGACAATAAGCTGGCTGCCGCCAATGTGCTGGACGCCGTTCCTGTCACGCCTATCGGAAGACTGTCCGTTGTCTCGGGCGCCGAGATCGAGCCTTACCTGGATAAGGTCAAGCAATATGAGCTGGCGCAGGCAACTGCTCCCAATACGATAGACGGGCGGCTTTGGATGAAGAATGTACTGCATCTTACAGGAGTGAGCGAACCTTTCCTGGGGACGATCCTCTGTAATTATATGTATTCCTATAAGGACATCATCGATGACAGCCTCTATGGGGCCAATGTCTATACCTTGTGTGATGGGAATGCGGGGGCGGTAAACCAGGTACCCGGCGGACTTATCTCCCTTCTTTTCAGCAATGGCTTTAGTATGATGAATTACTTCGGCCACTCGACGAATACGACCCTGGGATACAACCTGGATGATCCCAGCAACTATAACAACCCGGGCAAATACCCTATATTCTTTTTGAATGGCTGCGATGCAGGAGACTTTTATGTTTATGACCCTTACCGCCTCACCACGAGCAAGACCCTTTCCGAGAACTATGTGCTGGCCAATGATCGCGGCGCGGCTGCGGTGATAGCCAGTACGCACTTTGGTATTGTCAACTATCTGAACCTGCTGTTATATGGCCTGTATTCCCTCATCGACCAGGCGGATTATGGGAAGCCTATCGGTATCATCCAGAAGGACGCTTTGCAGGGACTGGTCAATGTAGCGCCGGGGGATTATTTTGCCCGACTGCATGCCGAAGAGATGACCACCCATGGCGATCCCTATCTGAAGCTGAATCAACCCGCGCTGCCCGACTATGATGTGGAGGCCTCACAGGTATTTATCAATCCTACTTTTATTTCCGTGGCCGACAACAGCTTTACTGCCAAGGTCCGGTTTTATAACCTGGGCAAAGTGACGGCCGACTCCATTACGATATTGATCACCCGTAAGTATCCCGACGGGTCGAGCTCGATCGTGTATAAGAAGAGGGTGCTAGGGATACCCTATGCGGACAGTCTGCAGCTGACCCTGCCCATCGTGCCTACAAGAGACAAGGGGCAGAATTATTTAACGATCACCATCAATTCAGACAATGACGTGACCGAGGCCACGATGGTAAATAACACCGTCGTGTCCAGCATCTTCATCTATGAGGACGAGGCGAATCCCATCTATCCATATAATTACGCCATTATCAATACCCCCACGCAAAAGCTGTATGCATCGACGGCTGACCCATTCAGCGTCACTGCTCAATATGTTATGGAGCTGGATACGACTACGCTGTTCAATTCGGCGGCAAAGATCACCAAGAACATCACTTCCGTGGGCGGGGTGCTGGAGTTCGATCCGGGTATCAGCTACCAGGACAGTGCAGTATATTACTGGCGGGTGGCCAAAGTGCCTGGGGCGGGTGATGTGTATAAATGGAATGGATTTTCTTTTGTATACATCGACCCCAACCATAGTGTCGGCGGATCCAATCAATCTCATTTCTATCAGCATACGGAGTCGACCCTGCAGGGATTGGTACTGGATACGGCCAGCCGGAAGTTCAACTTCGACTTGATACAAAATATACTCGGTGTCAAAAATGGTGTCTTCCCGACGGCGGCGCCCAATGCACAGGATGAAAGTATCATTATCAATGGGGACAACACGCAGATATTAAGTGTGTGCGGCGTCGACCAGGTGCTGGTGACAGTATTCAGCCCTTATACTTTCAAACCATGGTTTAACAATGCCGTAGGAGCTCCGGGGCAATATGGAAGTATGTCGCCTTGCGGACCGACACGAACCCACTACTTCATATATAATATGAGTACGCTGGCCTCGCGTACGGCGCTTATGCATTTCTTAGACACGATACCCAATAATTATTATGTGGTCGTATTCAATTGTGCGTGTGACCCGTCCCTTGGGCTCCCGACAACATTTGCGAGCACCTGGGAGTCAGATACGGCTTCGTTGGGTTCGGGTAATTCCGCCTATCACCGTCTGCTGAACCAGGGATTTACGAATATCGACTCTTTCAACAGGGTAAGGTCATTTATATTCCTCTATCAAAAGAACAATCCCGGCAATTTTGCTCCGAGATTTGTTTTAAGCAATGGTGTCAGCGACAAGATCAGCATGGCGGCCACCTATACAACGGTGGACACCCTGGGAACGGTGATCTCGCCCAGCTTTGGTCCGGCCAAGAAATGGAAGGAGCTGCATTGGAGAGGCAGCAGCCTGGAGAGCCCGACGGCAGACCAGTATTCGATACAGGTGACGGGTATCGATACCAGCGGCAATCAGGCCTTATTGTATACATTGCCGGCCACTACGCAGGACTTTGATATATCTTCTGTCAGCGCAACGCAGTATCCATATATACAATTGAAGATGACTGTTCAGGATACGGCTGCCGGAACTCCTTACCAGCTGAAGTACTGGCGGCTGACCTATGATCCTGTTCCGGAAGGCGCGCTGGCTCCCAATATTTCATTAACGATGAAGGACACAGTGCAGATCGGGGAGACGTTGAATTTTGCCATTGCGTTCAAGAATGTGAGCCCTCTCGCCTTTGACAGCATGACGCTCAAGATGACCATTACCGACAGGAGCAATGTGGCGCATGTCATTACCCTGCCCAAGAAGAAGCCCCTGCTCAGCGGCGATACGCTGATGGTAAGCTATCAAATAGATACGAAGGCTTATGCAGGTTCGAACATCCTGTTCCTGGAAGTCAACCCCAATAACGCCCAGCCCGAGCAATACCATTTCAACAACTTCCTGTACAAGGGATTTTATGTGATATCAGAGACGCGAAACCCCGTGCTGGATGTGACCTTTGATAATATTCATATCCTCAATGACGACATCGTCTCGGCCAAACCGCATATCCAGATCAAGCTGCAAAGCCAGTCGCAATATGCGTTGCTGACGGATACATCCCTGATAAAGGTGCAGATCCAGTATCCCGATGGAACGCTGCATGCGTATAATTTCAACAATGATACGATGCGGTTTACGCCTGCCACCAGCGGTAACGATAATACTGCCACAGTAGATCTTACTCCTGCCTTCCTAGCCCAATACAATGCCAGCGGGGATGATTATACGCTGATCGTTTCAGGTAAGGACCAGTTTGGCAATACAGCCGGAACCACGCCGTACCGGGTGAAGTTTAAGATCATCACCAAACCCATGATCTCGAACCTGCTGAATTATCCGAACCCATTCACCACCTCCACTGCCTTTGTATTTACCATTACGGGCAGCGAGGTGCCGCAGAACATAAAGATCCAGATCCTTACCATCACGGGTAAGATCGTCCGCGAAATCACGAAGGATGAGTTGGGTCCATTGCATGTGGGAAGGAACATCACCGAATTCAAATGGAACGGTACCGATGAGTACGGACAGCGGCTGGCCAATGGCGTCTATTTGTATCATGTGGTGACGAACCTGAATGGCAAGTCCCTGGATAAGTACAAGGCTGCGGGCGACAATACCGATAAGTACTTTAATAATGGCTATGGAAAGATGTACCTGATGCGATAATGAGGTGTGTAGAACGGCCTTTCTTGCAAAAGAAGCGCAACTTTACTCCTGACGGGAAAGGACCTTTTTTAGAAAAGGCGACGACAGCAGTATCAGATAAGGAGAAATACTGAGAAAGACGCGGATGTTCCAGTCGTCGCAGGTAAGGACTACCGTCCCCCAGGTGACAAGGATCAGGGTCAGCAGGTAAATAAGCCTGTCCGGCTGCTGACGCCGCCAGCGTCTTAACGAGAGGGCCGCCATGATGATAATGGGATAGAAGAAAAGCACCAGAACGAGGTTGTGCCGGGTACTAAAGTAACTCCTGTATAGTCCCCAAAAAGACATCGTCTTCAACAGCGCCAGCCGGAAGAATTGACCCGGGTGGTGAAATATATAATAGATCAGCGCATATACGCTGTTGCCGTTGTCCACCACGGGAAAGTTCAGCGGATGCAGCAGGGTAGGAGTGCCGCAGATAATATGCTCTTCCTGGAAAGGCAGCATAAAATCATATTCTCCCCCGCTGCCCATGGCGCGATCCAGGACAAAGAGGAAGGCGAGGGAAGAAGCTACGAGGAAGGTTATACGCCAGATCCGGCCAACATGACGGAGGGAAGTGCGATAAAAGTAAACAAAGGCGGCAGGGATATAAAGAAGCCCCAACGGCCTGCTTAGGGACAGCAGCACAACAAAAAGGAGGATATAGATCAGATGCCTGGCGCGGAGCTGTTCCCGCTGGAGCAGGTAGCAGCTTGCCAGCAGACTCAGGCTTTGGAAGATGGATTCGGATTGTACGGCTGTATTGAAAGACTGGTACGGGATATTCAACAGCAGGAGAATGGCGCCCGCAAGGGCTACTCCTTCGGAATGGAAGATCTTCCGGATGGTATTGAAAAAGTACAGGGTCGCTGACAAATTCACCAGCATTTGAACGGCCACCACGGGGAAGAACCCCAGGTGAAACTTCATGCAAAAGGCCAGCAGGAAAATGATGATGGAATAATACCGCAGATTGGGAGTGAGCAGGTGTCCATTGGCCAGGTAATAGCGGGCCATACGGATGTATTTGTCCGCCTCGCCCGTAATAATGATCCCCTGTTGTGTGAGCAGCAGGATATTGACAAGGAGCCAAAGGAGAAGAACGGCCAATACCGCCTGCCTCCTGGCCGGGTTGAATAAATGGGAAAATAGAGCTGCTTTGGATAGACCCATCGGGTCAAATTTAATTCTTTTTGTAAATCTATTTTTCAGCCTTCAGCCGGAGAAAGAAAGATTCGTAATAGCGGAAGCTGATCGCGCTGAGAAAAAGGGAAAGGAAGACGCAAAACAGGACAATGGTCCAGTTGGCGAGCTGTTCATGTCCGGGCCACCGGGTTGCTACGTTTAGGAACAGCCGGCTTCCAATGATCGTCCAGACGGGTACATGGATGATGTACAGTCCATAGGATATTTTCCCCACCCAACGTAAAGAGGGCAGGCTGCACAATCTTGCTATGGGATGCCCAGGCTGGAGCGCCAGGTGCAGGGTGCATGCAAAGACAATGGCCAGCAGCGTATAGCCTATGGTGGTAGTGAAGGGGATAAAAGGGGAGGCCACTCCCGCCAATATACCCGCGGCCAGCGTGATAAGCAGACCTGTTGCGGCAATGGTGTTCGCCCAGCTTTTAGGGATCTTTATACCAAGCCGGTGGAGCTGGCACAACAGACTGCCGGCGATCAGCGCATCGATCCGGAGGAAGGTGTTGTAATATATCGCTTTTGCGCCGGCAAGTTGGTACCCGTAAATAAGGCACCTTGTCAGCAGGATGACCAGGATCAGCGTGATAAAGAGCCTTACGCGTCCACGGGTGGTGGTGAGCAGTATAATAAAGGGCCAGAGCAGATAGAACTGCTCTTCCACTGCCAGCGACCAAAGATGGACGAGGGTAAGGTCTGCGGTATGGCCATACCGGACGAAGGTCCAGTTCTGCAGGAAGAGGAGAAAGCTAAGCCAGTGTTCTTTATAGACGGCCATCGTAGGGGCGTGGATGGCGCTTACATAAGGTATCAGCAGGAGAAAGGGAATGACAAGGGCATAATACAACGGCCAGATCCGGAGGATCCTGTTGCGGTAGAATCGGGCAAAATATCGGGGCTGTCCTTTAGTATCCAGGAGCCGACCGGTGATCAGGTAGCCGGAAAGGACAAAGAAGAGGTCTACGCCAGCCCAGCCGGGAAGAAAACCATATGTGGAGGGGATATAATGCCAGATGACGACCGCGATGATGGCAATGCCCCGGAGTCCATCCAGCGCTGGGAAATACTTTTGTGGGTGAGGGATCGCTTCGGGTGGGGCCATAAGAAGGTTTATTGTAAGAATCGGGAGACATACTTACCAATCATATCAAATTCCAGGTTGACCAGGCTGCCGGGTAGTATGGACTGAATATTGGTATGCTGGTAGGTATAGGGGATGATGGCCACGTCAAACCGGGATTTCTTCACGTTGAAGATGGTGAGACTGATGCCGTTGAGGCTGATAGAGCCTTTTTCTATGACCAGGTGACTGAATTTCTTGGGGAATTCGAAGCGGAATTCCCAACTGCCGTTGAGCTCTGTCCGGTGGGCGCAGACTGCCGTGGTATCTACATGCCCCTGGACGATGTGGCCGTCCAGCCGTCCATTCAATTGCATACATCTTTCCAGGTTGACGAGATGGCCTGGCTGCCAGCTTTCGAGATTGGTCTTTTCAAGGGTCTCTTCGATGGCCGTGACCCTATGGGCCCCGTCGGCTATTTCTTCCACGGTGAGACAGACACCATTGTGGGAAATGCTTTGGTCGACCTTCAGCTCCCCGGAGATAGGGGATTCGATCCAGTAAGTACGATTAGTGCCTTGAGATTCAGCTTTTTTAACCCGTCCTAGCGATTCGATGATTCCTGTAAACATGGGAGCGAATTTCGCATTTTTTACGGCATCTCCGGATTAGAATTTTTGAGGCGCCTGTTTTTTAGATCTCTTCAGGCGGAGGAAGAAAGACTCATAATAACGGTAGCTGATCACGCTGAGGAAAAAAGAAACGAGAATACAAATCAGCGCAACTATCCAGTAGAAAAACTTTTCATGCCCTGTCCAATTAGCTCCCTGACTTAAGAAGAGCTTGTTCCCAAGGATGATCCATACCGGCATATGGATCATATAGAGTCCGTAGGAGATCTTACCTATCCAACGCAGCGGGGGGATATCGCATAGCCGTGCGATAAGGTTTTTCGGCTGGAGCGCCAGGTGCAGTGTACAGGCGAAGACAATAGCCAGGAGCGTATAACCCACAGATACGCTAAAAGGAATGATGGGTGAAATGCATCCTGTTCTTATACCCACTGCGGGGAAGATCAGCAATCCTGCCAGGAGAAGGATGCCGGCCCAGTCTTTAGGGATATTTATATTCAGGCGGTGGAGCTGGCATAACAGGCCGCCTGCGATGAGACTGTCAGCCCGAAAAAAGGTATTGTAATAGATGCGGACAGGATCCTCGCCATATTGATGATATGTGTAATATAAGCACCGGGTCACCAGGATGATCAGGATAAGAGAAATAAACAGGAGTATACGCCGGCGGGGAGCCCGCACGAGAAGGATGACGAGGGGCCAGATAAGATAAAACTGTTCTTCAATGGCCAGTGACCATAAATGACCCAAAGAGAGGTCCCTAAGGGGGGCGTACCGGATAAAGGTCCAGTTTTGAACAAAAAAGAGGAAGCTGAGCGGGTGTTGTTCATAGAGGGTCAGATCAGCATGGTTTATTTCTTTAATATAAGGCAGGAGCAGGAGAAAGGGAATGACGAGAGCATAATACAGCGGCCAGATCCGGAGGATCCTGTTGCGGTAGAATCGGGTAAAATATCCAGACTGTCCTTTGGTATCCAGGAGACGGCCGGTGATCAGGTAGCCGGAAAGGACAAAGAAGAGGTCTACGCCAGCCCATCCCGGGAAAAAGGTCTGACAGCAGGGGATGCAATGCCAGATCATGACGGCAATGATGGCAATGCCCCGGAGGCCGTCCAGGGCGGGGAAATACGATTCGGGGGACGGATGAGAAAGTGTTTTTGGGGGATTTCGCATTTTTCAGCCTAAAATTTCCTTTTTTGCAGTTTTGTAGTATATTTGCGGTTCGAAAATAAGTAAATAATATGTTGATTATCGATTCCAAAGATTGCGAGAACATTGACAAAGCGCTCAAGAAGTACAAGAAGAAATTTGAGAAAGCCAAGATCCTTATTCAATTAAGGGAGCGTCAGTCTTTTACCAAGCCTTCTGTTAGACGCAGGGGCGAGGTGTTGAAAGCTGTCTACAAGCAGCAGGTTGCTGCCGGCAAGGTTGATCTTTAAGATTATAATCTATAAATGATTGATAAATAGGCTGTCGTAAGATGGCCTATCTTTGTTTACGGGATATTACCTTTCAGCTCCTATGGACTTTTTGAATGGAAAGACTTTAGCGGCTAAACGAACCAACGGGTCGTTGTCCGAAGGGCAATCATTAGACCGTTCCGGCAAACGGGGTATATTTTTCAGGGGACCCGTTTTTCGGAAGTTCCTGTCCCGGGTTACGGCCCTTATTATTCTTCTTCCTTTCCTTATTATCTCTTTTTTTAACCACCCATTAGGGGACGATTACTGGTCTACCGACCTCGTCCGCCGGCTAGGCTTTTGGCATGCCCAGGTGGAGCTGTATAATACCGTACCTCCCCGGTGGCTGGCGTTGGGGCTGTCCTGTCTCAGTCCCTTGTCCTGGGGCAATTTTTGGGGGTATAAGGTTATTCCGGTGGGATTCCTTCTGTTGTTCATTGCTGCTTTAGCCGGGTTGTTCAGGACGCTTTCGGGAGGCCGCTCAGGGACCTATGACGGTCCGGGGGGCAGTGACAATTCAGGGATCAGTCCAGGCGCCGGCAATAATCCAGGGATCTCCGACAGTCCCGGGATGACCTGGAGGAGCTGTTTTGGGCTTGCCATACTTTTTACGGCTGTCTTTTTATCGGCCGCGCCCGGCATCGGAGGGGGCATCTATTGGGTCTCTGCCCTGATCGTATTTGGGATAGGACTGCTGCTCTTTGTATGCTGGATCAATTTATTGTTGATATGGTACAGCGGGCGACGCAGCGGATGGGTACTGGCCGGGATCTGCCTGTGTTTTTTGGGAATGGGGGGTTCGAATGAGATCATCACTGTGGTAAGCCTTGTAGTGTTGGCTGCGATGAGTATATGCAGGAGGAAGATCGATCGACTGACCGTGATACAATTGATCCTGTTGGGACTTTGTGCCGGGTTCTTTTTCTCTTTTAAAGGGGGAGGCAACAGGTATACGCTTATGCACACTGTTGATAGCGGTAAGTTTTGGTATTCGGCAGGCTTTTCCATCCTGGTATCCGGCTTTTGTATCCTCAAGGCCCTGACCAGTCCTTTTTGTCTGGCGGCGCTGATCATGGCGTATGATCCTTTTGTACGATGGCGCAGGACCGTGTATGGTGCACAAAGGGGGCTGGCAAAGGCTGTCCCTTATTTTGTCCCCGCCTGGCTTATTATACTTTTTATTATTCCTTTTATCGTGCTGTATCTGTCGGGACTGCATCCGGGCTACCGGGTGGTGAATATGGTCCTTTTCTTTCAGCTGATGGGGTTGATGTATTTTGGGGTGCGGGCGACTGATGGAGCCGGGGCGGTGAGGGAGGCTGAGACCAGGACGACCAGTAGGGAAGCCTTGGCGACCTGGGTGAGAGGAGCTTTTGCGCGGCTCTGGCGGCACAGGAATATTGCCGTGGTCGTGCTGTTGGCGGCAGGGTTTATGGTAAAGAACAATGTATCCATCGCCATCCGGGAGCTGGTATCCGGCAGCGCGTATCAATACAACCGGGAAATGAACCAGCGTTATGAGCTGATCCGGCAATGCAAGGCTGACAGCTGTGTTGTACCACGTCTGCATCATACGTCTATGACGCTGCGGTATGACTCTACAGATCTTAATGACAATCACATCTCCGACTATTTTCAAAAAGAAGTGATCGTCCGCTGACGACGGGTGAGGAGGGCGGATAGTTTTTTCTTATACGACAATGCGGGTCTTTCGATGCAATACCAGGAGAAAAGCGCCAGGGGCAGCACTCCTGCCAGGGAAATGAAGAAATCCACCCAGGCATTGCCGGGACGGAGATAAAAGAATACAACCTTACCTACTGCCGCTCCGTAAACATAGATCCCATAGGACAGGTCTGCCCGTGGTGTGATATGCCTGATCCAGCGCCGGCCATGGGTCCCTGCATACAGTACCCAGACAGGTGTCAAAATGAAGATCATAGCGAATTTAAACTTGAAAATTACGCTGAGCACCAGCAATGGCAGCAGGATCATGATCCAGTAGCTGCGGACATAAATTTGCTTCTGGAAGGTAGCACAGGCTGAACCCATAAGGAAGAGAAGGCCCATGACCGTATAGGAGAGAGGATGGAAGCTGGCGGGGATAATGGATAATGTCCTGTCATAAAAGAAGAGATTAAAAAGAAGGCCGAGGCCGATCACAAGAAGGACGAGGGGACGTTTGTATCGGATATTGATCAGCCCGCCGAGAAGGAGCAGCAGGTATAGTTTCAATTCGAGGGATATGGACCAGAAAGAGCTGATGAGGGACTGGTCCTGGCCGTGGTAGTGAATTACGCCCGGCAGGAGATAGTAGACCCTGAACAGATTGATACCTCCCAGAAATTGGTAGAATTCGGGATGAAGGAAATAGTCTTTAAGCGGCAGTATGGTCAGCAGGGGGCCTGCGATAAAGGCGAAGATCAGGATGGCTGTTACGGGGGCGGGATATATGCGAAGGGCCCGCCGTACCAGGAAATCTTTCCAGGAGGAGCTTGTCCGGAGGCTTTGAGTGACCAGGAGGCCGCTGAGAAAAAAGAAGGTGTTTAGTCCCAGGCTGGCGCATCCCAGGAGTCCGTTCGTGATGGTGAAAAGGGGATCGTCCGCGATCCATTGAAAGGAGTGACCTACCAGCACCAGGAGACTTGCCAGCAGCCGGATGAAGTTGAAATTGTTGTCATCGTGCCGGGTGAGATAATGTTCAAGGGAATTGGAAGATGATAAAGGCATTTTATTTCCGGGCAGGGAGAAGGTATTTATTTTGGTAAATTTACAGAAATTAAGCGGTCACGCAATGATCCAATCCTTTATCGACTATTTGAAGTTTGAAAAGCATTATTCGGTCCACACGATACGGTCGTACCAGGATGACCTGGTACAATTCTTCGACTTCATCGCGGTGGAGTTCACAGAGCAGTCGCTGAAAGCCATTACCCCTGTCATGATCCGCAGCTGGCTGGCATCCTTAAAAGAAGAGGGATTGAGCAACAGGAGCATCAACCGGAAGATATCTTCCCTCAAATCATTTTTCAAATACCAGATGCGCTCGGGCGAGGTAGAGCAATCCCCCATGATCGCCATTACCAGTCCCAAGGTCAGCAAGCGGCTGCCTGTCTATGTAGAGCAGCAGGATATTGCTACGTTGTTTGGGGATATCAGCTTTCCCGACAGCTGGGAAGGCTGGACCGACAGGCTGCTGCTGGCTATCTTTTATCACACCGGCGTACGTCTGAGCGAGCTGCTGCATTTGCAGGAGCGGCAGGTGGACAAGGGGAACAGGAATATCAAGGTATTGGGAAAGGGTAATAAGGAGAGGGTTATTCCCGTGGGACCTGTGCTGATGGGGGAGATCGAAGCGTATTGCCAGAAGAAGCGAGCGGAGTTTGAAAATCCGGATGTGCAGTATCTGTTTATAGGGAAGAGCGGGAAAAAGCTCTATGCAAAATATGTCTACCGGGTGGTGAAGAAATATCTTTCGCAGGTGACCACCATTGATAAGAAAAGTCCGCACGTATTGCGGCATTCTTTTGCCACGCATCTTATGAATGAGGGTGCTGAGCTGAACTCTGTAAAGGAACTGCTGGGGCATTCCAGTCTGGCCGCCACGCAGGTGTATACGCATAATACCATCGAAAAGCTGAAGGATGTTTATAAAAAAGCGCATCCAAAGGCATAGTGTAGATGGGGCCCCCGACAAGGGCCGGGTCAGGCAGGCAGCCGGCTGGCTGTTATGCGCCGTGTTTTTTCTTATTCCATTGGGCTATATGCTGCTGTCGCTGGGAATCTTTGACTTCCTTACGCGGAACAGCTATGCCAATCTTTTGGACTGGTACGGGAGGGCCTTTCCTACTGCATTTGACCGACATACTGTATCTATACAAAGCTTTACTTCGGACTGGCATATGTGGGAGGTTAGGCATCTGGCAGCTGGGAATGTAGTATTGGCGGCCATGCCCGTCGTCTACCTGGCTTTTAGCCGTAGCATCTGGAGATTTTTCCGGAGGCTGGTGAGCGAACTGGGACGGGGGCTGAATTTTTTAGCGCGTGGGCTGATGGGGTGCAGCCCGTTAGAGAAAGGCGGGTTCTTTTTATTGATGACGGGTGTGCTGGTCTACCGGCTGTATTTTTATTTTGCGAACCCCTTGCAGACCGACGAGCTTTGTTCCTATCTGTATTTTGTACGACCGGGGTTTTTTATATCCATCACAAGCTATCCCATTCCCAATAATCATGTTCTGTACAATGGATGCTGCGCGCTGCTGGATCTTATACCGGGATTGTCCATCAAGGCTGTGATGCGGCTGCCCAGCATTGCCGGCGATTTTTTCCTGCTGTATAGTGTTTTTTGCCTGGTCAGGCGTTGGGATGGGTATGGGAGGGCAATGGTATCTGTGGCCGGGGTAGGTTTTTGCTATCTCCTGTCTTATTATGCTGTGCAGGGGAGGGGATATCAGTGGCAGGAGGTTTGTGCGTTGGTGACCGC
>Ga0105239_10005779_pt1 | contig 14430 bp, 13 predicted proteins | sample KBSC44metaG_FD_92761 | JGI IMG/M metagenome (GOLD analysis project Ga0105239, IMG submission 92761) | Corn rhizosphere microbial communities from Kellogg Biological Station, Michigan, USA - KBS C4-4 metaG | ecosystem: Host-associated > Plants > Roots > Rhizosphere > Soil | place: Michigan, USA... | reverse complement strand
TTATCATCGCTTCTAGTGAAACTGTTGTAAATTTCTTTTTATAGCACATGTTAATTTTTGAGGTGAGATTAAAATGGATAAATAAAAAACGATAGCTAGGTAGAAACCATGTTCTCGCGTCCAAAATGGGTATAGCCCCCAACCGCGAACTAACCTTAAAGCTGTAGGGCGTTACTTGTTTTTAGTTTTTCTTGTATACCAATTTTCTATTTTAATACCACTAAGCCGCTCAAAATCGTTAACGTTATCTGTAACTAAAACAAGGTTATTTACAATAGCAGTAACGCCAATCAAAAGGTCAAATTCATCGTGGATTGGTTTGCCAATTTTCCGCAGCCTTACCTTTTCCTCAGCATATCGCTTTATACTGCCAAATATGGGAATGATTGAAAGTCCATTTACGAAAGCATCTACTGCTTTATGGGATTTAGATGGATTGTCACTATTTTCAGCGCCATAACGCAGTTCCAAAATGGTGATTTCGGAAATAAAAAAATTTTCACGCCCTTTTTCCCTAATTATCTGATCTAAATTGAATCTACCACGGAGATAAAAAACGCAGATACTAGTATCGAGCAAATATTGCATTAGAGCTTAATTTCCCTTTTCCTGAACTTCCTACTTGATTTGATCTCCTTAATAGTTTCTTCGGCTGATTTTTCCGAAATAAAACCACCAAAGGATTTATAAAAAGCAGCTTCTTTAGAAGTTTTTTCTTTTCTTATTGATTTCGAAAGATTTTCAATAAGCTCTAATTTACTTACAGGACTCAATCCTTCCAACATATTCGTATATATATCAATAATATTTCTATCTGCAAAGGTCATAAAACAATTTTTACATGTAGTTGTAGTAAAACATCGCCTTCTAACAAATATAATAATAATCAGTGGTTTAGGCAACTAGAAACTTTTCCCTTGAAATAATTCATATTTATTATAATAAAAACAACATAATTGTACTTAAGTACTAAATAGTGATATTTGTTTTTTATTCACATTGCTTAGTTTAACGTTTTCGGAACCCAATATTATGCAGACTGATTTTCTTGTTATAGGCTCCGGCATTGCCGGTTTGACTTTTGCACTTAAGGCAGCTCAGAAATTTCCAGATAAAAAAGTTCTGGTTATCACCAAAACCCAGGCAGATGAAACCAATACCAAATACGCGCAGGGCGGAGTTGCCGGTGTTACCGACTTTGAAAAAGACAGCTTCGACAAACATATAGAAGATACCCTCATTTCCGGCGATGGCCTTTGCAATAAACAGGTAGTTGAAATAGTAGTAAAAGAAGGCGTCGATCGCATTCAGGAAATTATCGAGTGGGGTGCACAGTTTGATAAAGAATCCGACGGTGATTATAAACTCGGTAAGGAAGGCGGCCACAGCGAATTCCGCATTCTACATCACAAAGATGTCACCGGTAAAGAAATGGAAAGAGCCCTTCTCGAAGCCGCACAAAGTCATTCCAACATTGAAATTATTAAACATTGCTTTGTAGTTGATTTACTTACCCAGCACCATCTTGGCTTTCTGATTACAAAATCAACTCCGAATATCGAATGCTATGGCGTGTACGTACTGAACCGCCAAACAAACCAGATTGAAAAAATTACAGCCGCCATAACGGTGTTATGCAGTGGCGGCAATGGTCAGGTGTATCGCTCTACCACCAATCCAAATATTGCTACCGGCGACGGCGTTGCCATGGTATACCGTGCCAAAGGCAGAATTGAGAATATGGAGTTCATTCAATTCCATCCTACTGCATTATATGAACCGGGCCTCAGCGGACAATCATTTTTAATTTCAGAAGCTGTTCGTGGCGATGGCGGTATTCTGCGCAATAAAAACGGCGAAGCCTTTATGGAGCGCTACGATCCGCGTAAAGACCTTGCACCACGCGATATTGTAGCCCGCGCGATAGATAGTGAAATGAAGATCACCGGTACCGAATATGTATACCTCGATGTGCGACATATACCCACCGATAAATTCATTGAACACTTTCCAAACATTTACGAAAAGTGTAAATCGATCGGCATTGATGTTTCAACCCAACTGATACCGGTAGCGCCTGCTGCACACTACAGTTGCGGTGGTATTAAAACCGATGAATGGGGCCGCACCTCCATTAAAAATTTATATGCTGCCGGTGAATGCGCCAGCACCGGTTTACATGGCGCCAATCGGTTGGCGAGTAATTCACTGCTCGAAGCAATGGTATTTGCGCATCGTTGCTTTATTGATGCTGCCGAAAAAATTAAGTCAAGCACAGCTACGCTTAACTCCATTGATATTCCCGACTGGAAAGCTACCGGCACCACACAACCCAAGGAAATGATCCTTATTACTCAAAGCCTGAAAGAGCTGCAACAGGTAATGAGCGATTATGTAGGTATTGTAAGAACCAACATCCGTTTGGAACGTGCTGCCAAACGCCTCGATCTGTTATGGGAAGAAACAGAATCACTTTATCAAACAACAGCCCTTTCCCCACAACTATGCGAACTGCGCAATATGATCACCGTAGGATATCTTATTGTTAAATGCGCTCAGTTCCGCAAAGAAAGCCGTGGATTACATTTTAACACTGATTATTCATACAAGAGCTCACTGGTACAAAATATTGTTTTATAATTTCAAAGACACGAAAGAGCGTCTTTGCAGGAAACCTTATTGTTAAAATGATGAACCACTCACAAAACATACAGGGCATGATTTTCGCCGCAGGTTTAGGCACTCGCTTCAAACCGTGGACAGACAAACATCCCAAGGCACTTGCCATTGTTAATGGTAAAAGTTTATTACAACGCAATATCGAATACCTGCAACAGTATGGCATTACCAATGTAGTGGTAAACGTGCATCATTTTGCCGATCAGATCACTACTGCGCTTGAAAAAAATAAAGGCTGGGGAAGCCATATTACCATCAGCGACGAAACCGAAATGGTACTTGAAACCGGTGGTGGCCTAAAAAAAGCAGCTCCGCTTTTTACGTCAGATACTATTGTAGTGATCAATGTAGACATCTTAACCGATCTCAATCTGGGTGATCTCATTGCTTTTCATCAGCGGCATAATCCTGCATCCACGCTTGCCATCACTAATCGAATTACTTCGCGTTATTTTTTATTTGATGAGAACAACACGCTTTGTGGCTGGCGAAATACCAAAACCGGTGAAGAAAAAATTGCACGCACCGCTTCTGAGTATATTCCCAAAGCATTCAGTGGTATACATGTTATCAGTAAAAAATTATTATCTCTTATTCAGCGCGAAGGAAAGTTTTCAATAGTAGATACCTACCTTGAACTGGCGCCCACACATATTATTAAAGGATTCGATCACAGCGGTTCACGGTTTATTGATGTGGGCAAACCCGAATCAGTAGCCCAGGCTGAGTTGTTGTTTAGCTAACAGAATATAAGAGCAAAGGAGAAAAAGGGTCTGCCCCTATAAAGACCGCAAATACCAGCAAAGATTGCATAACACTCTCCTCTTCTCTTTCTACTCCTATATCTCTTAGCCTAATCAATCGTTTGCACGCATTAAATAATTATTAAACAATAATCGAATACATGTATGTTACTATCTTTATCTCTTTAGTAACTACTCATGATAAAGAATCTATTCCCGGCCATTCTTATTTTAGTCAGTTCATCTATTGCCGTTGCACAGCCAACCCCATACAGTACAAAACTGCCAGATAAAATTCTTCTTTCCAATGGATGGCATTTAACGCCAACAGGCAATTCATTACCGCTCGGTGATCTGCCGCTGAACATGGTAGTATCTCCTTCAAAAAAATACATAGCCGTTACGAATAACGGTCAGAGTGTACAGTCAATACAACTGATCGATGCGAAAAAAGAAAAGGTGTTACATACAGAAGTAATTCCGAAAAGCTGGTTCGGTTTACAATTTTCTGCCGATGAAAAATACCTGTATGCTTCCGGTGGAAACGATAACTGGATCTTACAATATGCCATTACCCACGATAAACTGGAATTAAAAGACAGCATTAAATTGGGTAATAAATGGCCGGTGAAAATTTCACCTGCCGGACTGGACATAGACGATAAAAAAAATCTCCTTTACGTAGTAACGCGTGAGGATAACAGTTTATACATAATCGATCTTGGTACTAAACAAACTATTCAAAAAGTGCCGTTGTCTGCTGAAGCCTTCACCTGTCAGCTATCTCCTGATAACAAAGAATTATATATTTCATTGTGGGGCGGCGATAAGCTACTTGTATTCGATACCAATAAAAAAATAGTTACTGATTCTATTGCAGTGGGCGATAACCCCAACGATATCTGCATTACCAAAAACGGACAATACCTGTATGTTGCCAATTCCAATGATAATTCGGTTTCGGTGATCAATGTACAACAGCGTAAGGTGATTGAAACTTTCAATGCAGCTTTATATCCCAATTCACCAAATGGTTCTACTACTAACGGACTGGCGCTTAGCAGCGATGAAAAAACATTGTACATCGCCAATGCTGATAACAACTGTTTGTCGGTTTTTGATGTAAGCAAACCCGGCGCCGGTTCATCAAAAGGTTTTATTCCTACAGGCTGGTATCCTACCAGCGTAAAAGTGATCGGTCATAAAATTTATGTTGCCAATGGAAAAGGATTTTCATCTATGGCCAATCCCGACGGACCTAAACCCGTAAAAAGCCAGGAAGAAGTAAATTACCAGCAGGGAGATTCTAAAAAACCTGCTACCGTTCAATACATTGCCGGTTTGTTTAAAGGCACTTTGAGTATTATTGATGAACCATCAGAAAATCAAATGAGTGTTTTTTCAAAGATGGTATACGATAATACGCCTTACAACAAAGACAAAGAATTGCAATCACAGGGTGAACCCGGCAACCCTATTCCCATGAAAATAGGCGATGCATCGCCTATTAAATATGTATTTTATGTAATCAAAGAAAACCGTACTTACGATCAGGTGCTCGGCGATATTACCGAAGGCAATGGCGATAAGAACCTTGTTTTATTTGGTGAGAAAATTACGCCTAACCTCCACGCCATTGCACGCCAGTTTGTATTGCTGGATAATTTTTATGTTGATGGAGAAGTGAGCGCCGATGGCCACAACTGGACCATGGGAGGTTATGCAACTGATTATCTCGAAAAAACATGGCCCACCAGCTATGGCGGTCGTGGCGGTACCTATTCTGCTGAAGGCAACCGTGAAATCGCCAATAATAAAAAAGGATTTTTCTGGGACCATTGTAAAGCAGCCGGCGTAAGCTTCCGCACATATGGCGAATTTGCCGACAATTACAAACCCAACATTCCGGTTTTAAAAGATCATTACTGTACTTTTTATACCGGCTGGGACCTGGGTACGCGTGATACGGTTCGTTTTTACCAGTGGAAAAGAGATTTCGATTCCCTGCTGGCCAATAACCAGTTGCCTCACTTTAATACTGTTCGTTTTGGTAACGACCATACCGAAGGTTTGCGTAAAGGCCGGCCTACGCCTTTTGCACATGTTGCCGATAATGATCTGGCAGTAGGCATGTTTGTGGATTATCTTAGCAAAAGCCCCATCTGGAAAGAATGCGCCATATTTATCATTGAAGACGATGCGCAAAATGGCTCTGATCATGTTGATGCACACCGTAGTACAGCTTATGTGGCTGGTGGTTTTGTAAAACGCCATTACGTTGATCATACCATGTATTCTACCTCTTCTATGTTAAGAACCATGGAACTGATTCTGGGTATTCCTCCCATGAGCCAGTATGATGCAGCGGCAACACCTATGTTCCGCAGTTTTAATAAAACCATCGATCTTACTCCATTTAACGCACTACCAGCCAATGTAAACCTGAACGATAAAAACGTGGCAGTCAATAAATGGCAAAAACGCTCCGAAGCCTTTAACTTGAAAAAAGAAGATGCGGTGCCCGATCTGGAATTCAATGTGGTGTTATGGCATGGCATTAAGGGCGACAATGTTCCCTTCCCTGGCCCCAAAAGAGCGGCTTTTGTAAAACTGCGTAAGGATGCAAAAGACGATGATGATTAATTCGGCTTTCAATACTTTATTTTCAATAGCCCCGGTTGGAAGACCGGGGTTTTATTTTGTTGGGGTTTTGTTAGGGTCTTGTTGGGTATTTATTGGGTCCCTCTCCGTATAAAACCCAATGAAGACCCACTAAATACCCAACAAATACCCAACAAAGTGGCAGCCAATACAAAACAAACCAGGATCCCCGCCCACCACAAACGGCAAACTACCTATCGCATCCAATTTTATTTAAATGTTGAAAATTTAACTGCGTTTTTTTGCACGGTAAGCACACAATATTGCGTTACTTTAGCTTACCTAATAACGCCATGCAATCAATAATCGACGCAATTAAAAAACTATATACTGAGTGGTGCGGACAGGAATGTGAGAGAATAGAAATATTGCCACAATCCGGCTCAGACAGACGCTATTTTCGTGTTCATGCTGCCAATGGTACCTGTATTGCCACCCACGGTCATAATGTACCTGAAAACGAAACATTTATTTATTTCTCCGAACACTTTTACAGGCACCAATTACCGGTACCCGAAATATATGCTTTAAGCGAGGATAAAACGATTTATCTGCAGAAAGATTTGGGTGACATTTCCCTGCTTAACAGGCTTGAGGCTGAAGGCTTTACTGATTCAGTATACGATCTTTTCAAAATCAGCTTAGCTGAATTGGCCCGGTTACAGATAAAAGGCCATCAGGGGCTTGATTATACCCGTTGCCTCACCAATCAGGAGTTTGGCAAACAGGCAATTATGGCCGACCTGCTATACTTCAAATATTATTTTCTTGATGCTCTGCGTAAGCCATACGACAAGCAAAGACTGATCGATGATTTTGAGGCACTGAGCAATTATCTTACTCATACTGAGTATAAATATTTCATGTTCCGCGACTTCCAAAGCCGCAACATTCTGGTTTCGCCGAGCAACCAGGTGCATTTTATCGATTATCAGGGCGGCATGCAGGGTGCCCCTCAGTATGATGTTGCCAGCATGATTTGGCAGGCCCGCGCCAACTTACCTGACGATTGGAAAGAGCGCCTGCTGAACGATTACATCGATTCGTTTGAACAAATTATAAATGAACAGGTTAACCGCGATCTGTTCAAAAGCCAGTACAATGGTTACGTGCTTATCAGGCTGTTACAGGTATTGGGCGCTTATGGATTCAGGGGGTTATTTGAGCGCAAAGCGCAGTTCCTTACCAGTATTCCGCAGGCCTTAAAAAACCTTCGCTCTTTTATTGATGATCAAAATATGGGTATTGCAGTGCCTGAGTTTCAAAAAGTACTGCAAACATGTGTAAGCGACGAAATTATCGACCGGTTTACGCCACTGGTAGCTGATGATGAAACTCCTCTGGTAGTACAAATTCACAGTTTTTCCTACAAAAAAGGTATTCCGACTGATACATCCGGTAACGGCGGCGGTTATGTATTCGACTGCCGGGGTATTTTAAATCCGGGCAGGCTGGAACATTTTAAAACCCAAACCGGTCGGGATAAAGGGGTTAAAGACTTTCTGGAGCAGCAAACCCGCATGACGGAATTTTTAAACAGCGTTTTCGACATTGTTGATATATCGGTTGAAGATTATATCCGCCGTGGATTTGAAAGCCTTTCTGTAAGCTTTGGCTGTACCGGAGGCCAGCACAGAAGTGTGTATGCTGCTGATTCTCTGGCCCGTCATCTTCGCAATAAATTCAAGGTAAAGGTAGAAGTAAAGCATATCGTTCAGGAAGAAAAGAACTGGGTGAACGGGTAAAGCAGTTTGTGGTTTATGCAAACCACAAACAACTAAAGGCTATCTTTGCCGGCTCATGTATTACATAGTTTACGGCTTATTATACCTGATTTCTTTATTACCGCTACGCGTACTATATATATTGTCAGATGGCTTTTATGTATTGGTTTACTACGTATTAGGCTATCGCCGGCAGGTAGTGCTGAGCAATCTGCGAATTGCCTTTCCCGAAAAAACAGAAGCAGCGCGAAAAGCTATAGCAAAAAAGTTTTATAAGAACTTTATTGACTCTTTTATCGAAACTATAAAAATGGTTTCGGCCAGTGATGCGTATATCCAAAAACGGGTAAGCGGCAATTGGGAACTTTTAAATGAAGTTTATAGTTCAGGCCGCAGTTTGCAGATTCACCTGGGCCATACATTTAACTGGGAATGGGCCAACCTTGTAGGCGCCAAATTAATGCATTATACTTTTCTGGGTGTGTACATGCCCATAAACAACCAAACATTTGATCGCCTGTTTCGAAAACTTCGTTCCAAATCCGGTTCTGTATTATTACCAGCCACTGATATGCGAAAAGCCATGATGCCGTGGCGCAACAAGCAATATGCCATTGGTTTGGTAGCTGATCAGGCGCCATCGAACCCTGAAAAATCTTTTTGGTTAACTTTTTTTGGAAAAGCTACTCCATTTGTTACCGGCCCCGAAACAGGCGCACGGGCGTCGAATATACCTGTAGTTTTTGCTAATATTGAAAAGAAACGGCGCGGTTATTATAACGTGATATTCACCGTTGCTGAAGATCAACCTGCAACACTTGAACGTGGCGAATTAACACTCCGTTATGCCCGTTATCTTGAAAACGTTATCCGTCAGCAACCTGATATGTGGCTTTGGAGCCATCGCCGCTGGAAACGTGAATGGAAGGAGGATTACCGTAAGTTATGGATTGGCCCCTTCAATTCCAGTCAGGACTAAATTCTTCAAACTTAGCTCAGGGCTAACTCCGTTATGATCGCCAGGTCATAACGGCACAGCACTTAATTCAGATCAATTTCTTTCAAAACCTCCTCAAAATAACCATAACGAATAGGGGAAAAATCCTGATTTAACCTTGGGATATAAATGAAAATGTTAATTTTGGTTATCGGCTCCGGCGTTTGCAGAACCGGGCCTTATTAGTCGGCGCAAATTCAATCTTCCCAGTATCCCCCGAATAGTCACTACGGTAACTCTTTCCTTACCCTTTTCCTCATTAAAAACCCTTAACTAGTATGCAAAAGACTAATGACAATGTGGTCATTGCAGACGATCACATGCTGCTGCGAAATGGCCACGCAAATCTTATCCGCGGCCTCCAAAACACTAACAGGCCGAATAAGTCAAAAGGAACAATCAAACGTTTTACCACGCTGAATGACAGAGAAATAGAGTTTCTCAAATTTGCGTGTACAGAAATGACTTACAAGGAAATTGCAGAAAAAATGTACCTCAGCGCCCGCACTATCGATGGCTATCGTGATGCCTTATTTGAAAAGTTAAACGTAAAAAGCAGAGTAGGACTGGTTTTATATGCCATTAGAAACTGCATTGTAAATCTCGTCTAGTGATGAGTGACTGTTGGAAGGAAAAAACCTATAAGGTTTGAGCATACGCTGCAAGCCTTATAGGTTTTTATTTAAGAAGCTTAAAGCCCAAGGCTTAACGCTATAAAATGCATTTTGCGTTAAGCGTTAAGCATTAAGCGTTATTATTAATTCAAAACGCTGTTCTCTTTTACAATTTCAATACCCTTCTGTTCTTTTATTGCGTTAAAACCACCCACAACATTACGCAGGTTGTGAATGCCCTGTCTTTTCATCAGTGAAGCAGCGATAACACTGCGATAGCCGCTGCCGCAATAGATATACAAATTTTGAAACTCCTCGATGTTAGCCATTGAACCAGGGTCAGTTAACTCATTTAAAGGAATGTTTACAGCACCACGTATATGACCATCTCCGTATTCAGCTTCCCTACGCACATCAACAGCTATTAAATGATCATCGTAAGGCAGATCCATCGCCAGTTCATCTGCTTCTATATCGATGATCAGATCAATTTCCCCGCCCGATTTACGCCATGCTTCTATACCTCCGTTGAGGTATCCCTGCATTTTTGAAAAGCCAACCCTGGCAAGCCGTATGGCGCTTTCTCTTTCCTGCCCTGCTTCGGTTACCAGTATAATGGGTTTATCAAATGGCAACAGGCTGCCGGCCCATTCGGCAAAGCGTCCGTCAAGCCCTATACTGATAGACCCGGGAACAAAAGCTGCGGTAAACTCTGTACCCTTACGGGTATCGAGTACAATGGTCTCTTCCTGCTCCATCCATTTTTTAAAGTCTTCAGGGCTTAATGGCGTAAGCGCTCTCGTAAGTATCTCATCAAGGCTATCGTATCCTTCTTTATTGATACGGGCGTTGATAGGAAAATACTGCGGTGCAGCAGGCAGATCGGCTGTTACAGCCTGTATAAAGTCTTCACGGCTTTGTGGCTGCAATGCATAATTAGACTGCTTTTCATCGCCTATAGTGCTGGAAGTAGACGGGCCCAGATTCTTACCACAACTACTACCGGGGCCATGTGCCGGATACACTATTACATCGTCGGGCAATGCGGCAATCTTCTGATTCAGTGAATCGTACAACAAAGAAGCAAGTTCTTCTTTTGTCATGTCGCCACTGCTTAGATCAGGACGGCCTACATCACCTACAAACAGCGTGTCGCCGGTAAAAACAGCGTATGGCTTACCGGTTTCATCGCGTACTAAATAACAGGTACTTTCTATAGTATGGCCTGGAGTGTGTAATACTTCAACGGTTGCCTTACCCAGCTGAAAGGTTTCATGATCTTTAGCCAGATGAATAGGAAACTGTGTTTCGGTATTGGGACCGTATACAATAGGCGCTCCTGTAGCCTTCTGTAAATCAAGATGGCCACTTACAAAATCGGCGTGAAAATGGGTTTCGAAGATGTATTTAATAGAGGCATTTCGTTCGCGGGCAAGCTCCACATAACCATCTATATCACGTAATGGATCAACAATGGCTGCAACGCCATCACTTTCCACGTAATAGGCTGCTTCACTTAAACAGCCGGTATACAATTGTTTAATAAACATGCTATGACCTTATTTTCAGGCAAAAATAAGCCATAACAAGTTAACCCGTAGCTAAAGTAGCTACAGGTTAACTGTTTAAATACAATTTTGCTGTCTCCGTCTTATCAGATGTTAAGGTCGTCCACGCATTTCATGATATGAGCTACCCGTGAACTGTTTACGGAATAGTAAATGAATTTACCATCACGATCAGTTTTCACGATGCCAGCCCTTCGTAAAATTGCGAGATGCTGGGATGCGACGGATTGTTCTAACCGAAGACGGACGTAAATCTCCGTTACGGTGAGACGCTTGTTCTCGTCGATCAGTTTGACGATCTGTTGACGCAGCTTGTGGTTCAAGGCACGAAGTATCATCGCCGCCTTTTTCAGGTTCAGGAAGTCAACTTTTACCGATTCACCATCCCCACCATCTGCATTTAAGACCATGGAGTAATTGGTTGTTACGTTCATGTGCACATCAGAGCTTTTAAGATATTTAATAGGATAACGCTAAAGATCAAATTTACAAGAAAATTGATATGCGAGTTAGGAAAGGATCATAAAAGTTTAATTTGGTCAATTTTTTATATAAGAGTAAAATTCTTTGAGATAAACGGGTTCTGCATACGCTAAATCGGCAAAATTCTTTGCTGAATACTGATCTGCAGCCAGTTTGGCCAGTCCTTTATCCATATCAATTTTTTCATCTATAAATATAACGTTAGGAAACCTGCTAATATTTTTCCACTTATTTGCGCCATTTCCAAAACATATAAGCAACCGGTTATTTAACTCTTCATTAAAAGAAAGCGGGTCGAGTATCAGCGCTTTAGGTGCAATCACTTCCTGTAATTCATCACTATAAACAGCAGTAAACACTTCCATACGCCTTGCATCGATCATAGGACAAAGAGCAACCTGCATCGTTTGATTGGGTAGCTCTAACCGCGGTAACCACTGCATAATTGCTGCACAAGCCATTACCTTCAATGTATTTACTGTTATAAGTGGTATTTGCAAGGCAAAGCATATTCCTTTGGCAGTAGCCATTCCAACACGCAAACCTGTATAAGAGCCCGGGCCCTCGGTTACTGCTACGGCACTCAGCTGCTGGATGCTGTAATTTTGTTCCTTTAATAACCTATTGATAGCCACTTGTATCCAGGCTGCATGGTCCTTTTGATTATCGTTTATCAAAGTGCCCCATACACTGCCATTGTGCGATAAACATACAATTGCCTGATCTGTAGCTGTATCTATAGTTAATATCATCTTTATTGTTTTACTGAGTTATTGATCAGCCTCAAGTGCTTCCTGTTGCAGCAATACGGCTGGTGTGTAGCGTTCATCTTCACGGCTTAATTCTTTCAATAACCCGCATATGTATTTCAAACCTATTCTGGTACTCCATTCAAATGGTCCGTACGGATAACTGGTGCCCAGCTTCGTCGCAATATCAATTTCCTCACGGCTGCTAACATGTGCCTCTAATGTGTAATAAGCTTCATTTACAATGGTGGCAATTACACGCGCAGTGATCATGCCCGGAATATCAGGTACTAACCTGTACGACCATTGTAAGTTATCAAAAATATTTTTTACGGTTTCCTGTTGCATGCCTCCGGGTAGGGCAACTTCGGTTATGGAACGGTGTAATAATGTTGGCCATGCATTGATACGAATAAAATCAGCACCGATTCGTTTGGTTGACCATGCTACAGCATTTACCAATACCGGCTTAGGCAACAACCGTTTTAAATGATTGGTTCTTTCAGCATCCATTTCAAACAACAGGTCGATATATACATCGGCTTCTATGATGGTTAATGCCCGAACCGAATCGGCCCATATGAAAGTTATATCACCTGCTGTCTGCTTGGTCAGCAATTCCTTTTTCAACAGATCATCAGCCAATACTGCCACTATCATCAGCTTTCAATTTTTTGGCAAAGAAACGGTTATTATCGTGAATCGGCAATCGTGGGCCATGAATAAGTTTCAGATGTGACCCTTCTGTACCCTCAACCGTTGCATTTTGCCCTGAGCAAAGTCGAGGGGAGCCTTTTTATTCCGATGCCTTATTTTTGATAAATGGAAAAAAACATCATCACTACCAGTAATGCACCGGCTCCTATAGGCCCTTATAGCCAGGCTGTACAGGCCGGAAACTTTTTATTTATTTCAGGTCAGGTAGCCATTAATCCGGCAACGGGTAATATAGAAGCTACCGATGTAGCCGGCGAAGCCGAACAGGTAATGAAAAACCTGAAAGCTGTGCTCACCGAAGCAGCATTTGATTTTAGTAACGTAGTAAAAACAACTATTTTTCTCAGCGATATGTCGCTGTTTGGTACTGTAAATGAAGTATACGGTAAATACTTTACCGGCAATTTTCCTGCCCGTGAAACAGTTGCGGTAAAAGGATTGCCTAAGAATGTGAATGTTGAAATAAGTATGATCGCAGCGAAATAAGTTGGTAAAGTCGGAAAGTGTGGAAGTCGGAAAGTCCGAAAGACTTTAATTGTATTTTCTTTCGGACTTCCTGACTCTCCGACTTTCGGACTACACCTGAGCAGGCGTCTTCAGTACGCCAAGCTCCTTACCTATTTTGGTAAACGCGGCAATAGCTTTATCGAGATGTTGTTGCTCATGGGCTGCACTTAACTGCACCCTGATGCGGGCCATGCCTTTGGCTACTACCGGATAGAAAAAGCCAATTACATAGATGCCTTCATCAAGCAGGCGGGCAGCAAAGTTTTGCGCCACAACAGCATCATACAGCATAATAGGAACAATAGGATGATCACCCGGCTTAATATCAAAACCGGCTTCTGTCATTTTACGGCGGAAATATTTTGTATTGTTTTCCAGCTTATCTCGTAATTCAGTTGTTTCGCTCAACAGATCCAGCACGGCAATAGAAGCACCTACAATAGCAGGAGCCAATGTATTGGAGAATAAATAAGGCCGTGAACGCTGGCGCAGCATATCAATCACTTCTTTTCTACCGCTTGTAAAACCGCCTGAGGCGCCGCCTAAAGCCTTACCCAGCGTACCGGTTATTATGTCGATTTTACCCATTACACCACGGTATTCATGTGTACCGCGACCTGTTTTACCTAAAAAGCCGCTTGAGTGGCTTTCATCGATCATAACGGCAGCATCATACTTCTCAGCGAGTTTAACAATAACATCCAGCTGGGCAATAGTACCATCCATACTAAAAGAACCATCCGTAACAATAACACGGCTGCGGAGCTGTTGTGTTTCTTTCAGCTTCTGTTCCAGATCGGCCATATCGTTATGCTTATACCTGTACCGCTGGGCCTTACATAAACGAACGCCATCGATAATAGATGCATGGTTCAGCTCGTCTGAAATGATCGCATCCTGCTCACCAAACAAGGGTTCAAACACGCCTCCGTTGGCGTCAAATGCAGCCACATATAAGATAGTGTCTTCAGTACCCAAAAAGGTTGAG
>Ga0105239_10005777_pt1 | contig 14430 bp, 14 predicted proteins | sample KBSC44metaG_FD_92761 | JGI IMG/M metagenome (GOLD analysis project Ga0105239, IMG submission 92761) | Corn rhizosphere microbial communities from Kellogg Biological Station, Michigan, USA - KBS C4-4 metaG | ecosystem: Host-associated > Plants > Roots > Rhizosphere > Soil | place: Michigan, USA... | reverse complement strand
TCATGGCGCAACCGCACTCGAGCGTGCCGGCGAAGGCCAAGCGCGATCCGATCTATTTCCTGATCAGTGACTGGCCGCGCCGCAAAGCAAAAGGCGAGATGCAGATCATTCCGGGCTACAGGTACAAAGACGGCAGCCCGGTCACCGCGCAGATCGGCTCCGAGAAGGTCGCGTTCTTCTCGCGGGATAACGGGGGCACTGGAAGCGCATGGGTCAAGGACCCGGCCGACGAGGCGCGTCTCGCCGACACCATGCGCCGCAGCGTGCAGGTCGTCATTACCGGCGTCTCCCAGCGAGGAACCACGACGCATGACACCTATTTGCTAGATGGCATCGGGCAGGCCTTGGATCGTATCCACGCCGCCTGCGGGATGTGATGCGCGGCTTCTATCGTTTATAAGCGGGACATGAACAAGACGTCCCTGATCGGCCTGTCGCCGGATGCGCTCAAATCCGCGCTGATCGAGGCTGGCGTGCCCGAGAAGGCCGCGCCCATGCGCGTGCGCCAGTTGTGGAACTGGATTTACGCCCACGGCGCGCGCGATTTCGCGAGCATGAGCAATCTGGCGAAGGATTTCCGCACGCTGCTCGCTGAGCGATTCACGCTGGATCGCCTTGGCATCGTCACCGAACAGATCTCCGCCGACGGCACGCGCAAGTGGCTGCTGAAAAGCGCCGGCCAGGAATTCGAAACCGTGTTCATCCCGGAGCCGGGACGCGGAACGCTATGCGTGTCGTCGCAGGTTGGCTGCACGCTCAATTGCCGCTTCTGCCACACCGGCACGCAGAAGCTGGTGCGCAACCTGACGCCCGGAGAGATCGTGGGGCAGGTGATGATCGCGCGCGATGCCCTCGGCGACTGGCCGAGCACGGGCGAGAACCGGCGTCTCACCAATGTTGTGATGATGGGCATGGGCGAGCCGCTCTACAATTTCGACAACGTCAAGGCGGCGCTCGCGATCGTGGCGGATGGTGACGGGCTCGCGCTCTCGCGGCGCCGTATCACGCTTTCGACCGCGGGCGTGGTGCCGATGATCGCGCGCGCGGGCGAGGAGATCGGCTCGTCGCTTGCGATCTCGCTGCACGCCGTGCGCGACGAGGTGCGCGACGTCATCGTGCCGATCAACAAGAAATACAAGATCGCCGAACTGCTCGAGGCCTGCCGCACCTATCCCGGCGTCTCCAATGCGCGGCGCATCACGTTCGAGTATGTGATGCTGAAGGGCGTGAACGACAGCCTTGCCGATGCGAAAGAACTGGTGCGTCTGCTGAAAGGCATCCCAGCCAAGATCAATCTGATCCCGTTCAATCCCTGGCCCGGCGCGCCTTACGAATGTTCGGACTGGGCGCAGATCGAGAAATTCGCGGAAGTCGTGAACCGCGCCGGCTACGCCTCGCCGGTGCGCACGCCGCGCGGCCGCGATATCATGGCCGCCTGCGGCCAGCTCAAGAGCGAGAGCGTGAAACAACGCGCGAGCGAACGCGTGGCCGAAATGCGCTCGGCCGAATTGGCGCGGATGCCGTCGTAATTCTGTGCGTTGAGCCTGTGGTAAACGCTGTCTATTATGGGCGTCGGGCGGTGTGGACGCGCACGGGATGGGGATTTTAGAGTCTTATGGGGACGCGTTCGGGCGAAGGTTCGGGGTTGAAGCCGCGCCATCCTTTGTCTCACGCACGCTAAACAAGACCGAGATCGCCGTCACGTATCTCGACCTGCCAAACCCGACGCATGAGATATCGGCACCGCAGCCCGTAACCGACGGCTACCTCATCAGCATGGGGTTTCGGAACTACCCCGATTACACGCTGTTCGAAGACGGACGATCCGTACGCACCGCTCCGATTATCGCGCCGCAGGTCACGATCTACGATCTGCGTTCATCGCTGGCCATATTGATGAGTCAACCGATGGTCGGCGTGCATTTCCACCTGCCGCGAGAAGCCTTTCATGCGCTGGCCGACATTTCCGGCGTGGCGCGGATCGGCGACCTCCATTATCCACGTGGCTGGGGCGTCGACGATCCCGTCATCCACCATCTCGGCTTGTCGCTGATGCCGGCGTTCCAGAATCCCGAACAGGCGAATCGCCTGTTCATCGATCATGTGACGCTCGCGGTCTGCACGCACGTAGCGGGCACCTATGGCGGGATGCAATCAACCGCGCCCAAGCGGGGCGGGCTCGCACCCTGGCAGTTGAAGCTCGCGACCGAGATGCTGAACGCTCATCTGGCGGGAGATATCTCGCATGCGCAGATCGCGCAGCAATGCGGCCTCTCGCCCAGCCACTTCGCGCGCGCGTTCCGCATCTCGACCGGGCTTGCGCCGCATCAATGGCTGCTGCGCCGTCGCGTAGATCGCGCGAAAGAGCTTTTGCGCGATCCCGTGCAGCCGCTGACCGCAATCGCGTTTGCCTGTGGCTTCGCCGATCAGAGCCACTTCACGCGTGTGTTCGGCGCGATCGCGGGCATGCCGCCGGGCGAATGGCGACGCTGCGTTCGTGGCTGAACCCTCACTGCCGTTCGCCGAGCGAGATCGGATAGGCGGTGTTGCGCAGGACCAGCATCGGATCAGCCGGCTCGACACCCGGATGCGGCTGGCCGGGGAGGAAAAGCAAAGTCTTCTGCGCCGCTTCCGGATCGCCGGGCAGTCTCGTCAGCGAGAATGTCCCGAGCTTCACAAACCGGCGGCTCTCCGGCCATGCAATCGACGGATCGTCGATCTTGTCGCCCTTGGCCGCGATCTGCGCATACCAGTCGAAGACGACCGGCCCCTTCGCGATGCGCGCCGAGATGTCGTCGTGGAGATAGCTTGCGCCTTTCGCCTTGCGCTCCTCGAGCGTGAGATAGTGCTCGCCCGCCTGCGGCTTGAAGCGATAGCGCGCGAAGACGGACTTCCCCTTCGCGTTGGTGAACTTCACCGCGTTGATACCCCAGTAGGTCGCCTCTGCGAAGGATGTGGGATAGGTGCGGCTGCCGAGGAATTCCTTGGCATGGGGGTGCGCGGCGAGGAACTGTTCCACCGGATTGGGATGCGGCGTTTCCGGCTTGGTGGCGCCCACGGCGCGCAGGAAGATCGCGAACTCGTCGAAGGTCGCGGTGATGAAATCCTTGTGCTGGTTGCTTTCGATGTCGAAATCGTCGCCGTCTGCCGCCTTGATCTTCACAGCGAAGCCTGTAGGCGAGGCGCCATCGTCGTTGTCCGGCAGATCGGGAACGCCCGCGAACAGCGAGAAGCGTGCAATCACCGGCAGCGTGCCGCCCGCGAAGATCGGTTCTTTGACGATGGCGCGTGCGCGCTTGTCCGACGTGAATGTGCCCTCAAAGATGATGCCCTTGGTGTGGACGGCGCGGGCGTGGTGATCGCCGAACGCGGTGTGGAGCGCATTGACCATGCTGAGCGGCGTTTCCTTTGCCGGCGTTGCGTCCTGCGCGAATGCTCTTTGCGAGAGCGCCATCGCAAGCAGAGCCGTCGAGGCGCGCGCGAGACTGCGTATACGGGATCGTTTCATGGACCACCTCCGGTCGAATAAGCGCCGGAGATGATCGTCCCCTTTCCGTCTGCCGTATTTTCTGATCCCATCACGGTTTGTCGAAATTGAGCGGAACGGCTGGCTCGGTGGTCGGGTTGAGGTATGCGAAAACAAAGCCGATAAGCGTCAGTCAGAAGGACTTTGGCATGGACATAGCGCTTGCGCTCAATATCGCGACGACGGTTGCCGTCGTTGGGGGCGTCATTTTCGGCGCCTGGCAAATCCGTGTCGCCGCCAAGGCACGGGCCACGCAGGTGTCGCTTCATCTCGTCGAGATGCTGTATTCGCGCGAACTCATCGACGGCCTGACCGCCCTGCACGATGTGCCGGACGGCCTGTCGTGGCGCGAACTGCAGGCACAGCTCGGCGATCGCTGGAATGCTGTCTTCACGCTGATCATCACGCTTGATGGGCTGGGGATTCTTGTTTTCCGGAAAGAAGTCGCACCCGATGTGGCGGATGATTTCTTCCACCATACGGTTTCAATCGTCTGGCAGAAGACACGCTCGGCGGTTGTTGATCGGCGGCAGCTCGAAACCGGGCGCGAAACAAGTTTTCGTTTCCTTGAAATGCTGGCGGACGCGCAAGCGCGGCGGCCAGTCGCGAAAATTCGATGAGTCTGAAGAAATGAGCATCACATGTTGAATGGCAAGACCGCATTGGTCACCGGCGGTTCGCGCGGGTTGGGACGCGAGATGGTGCTGGCATTCGCGAAGGCGGGCGCCGATGTGGTGATCGCCAGCCGGAAGCTCGAGGCCTGCGAGGAGGTCGCGCGCGAGGTCGAGACGCTCGGCCGTCGCGCGCTGCCCGTCGCGGCACATGTGGGCAATTGGGACGACAATGACCGGCTGGCAGAGACCGCGCTCAAGCAGTTCGGACGTGTCGATGTTCTCGTGAACAATGCGGGCATGTCGCCGCTCGCGCCGTCGCTTGGCGACACGACGGAAGCGCTGTTCGACAAGGTGATAGATGTGAACTTCAAGGGACCGTTCCGGCTCTCGGTTCTGATCGGCGGGAAGATGATGGCGGGCGAAGGCGGTGCGATCATCAATCTGTCGAGCACCGCCGCGTTCAAGCCGGAGCCGCATACGGTGCCTTACAGCGGGGCCAAGGCCGCGATCAACGCGATGACGGTCGCGCTCGCCAAGGCATTTGCGCCGAAAGTGCGCGTGAACTGCATCGCGCCGGGGCCGTTCCTCACCGATGTCTCGACCGTGTGGCGCGAGAACAAGGCCTATGAACAATCGCTGGGGCTAAGGCGCTTCGGCAAGCCGGAGGAGATCGTCGGCACCGCACTCTATCTGGCGTCCGAGGCGTCGAGCTATGTCACCGGGCAGGTGATCCGCGTCGATGGCGGGACGTGGTGAGCGCCGTCAGCCAACGATAGCGATCAGCGCATCGAGGGCCGGCAGGAACGCGACATCACGGCCGCGATTTGCTCTCACGCACCAGCGCCTTGAGACTTTCGCTCCGATCCGTGTAGCGCGAGATGTCGCCCAGAATGGCGAGCTTCATGCGGTAATTGACGAATTTCTGCAGCACGTCGCCGGCAATCCCGCTCTTGAGATCGAAGAATGCCGGCGCCACGCGCGATTCATCCAGCGCGACCCAGTTTGCGCCACGGCTGGCGAGGATCAGGTCGCGCGCATCGCCTGCATTGGCAATCAGAATACCTTCGCCACCGAATTCGGCGATCTGGCCATTGCCATGAAGGACTGCGTGCGTGGACATTGGAGCGTGTCGTGAGGTGACACGCTCCTTTTCCGTTCCCACAGCGCCGAATTCAAGTCCCGCCGGTCAGTTCTCGACGGCTCTGCCGAGTAGCCTAAACGCCAGATCGGTTGGCGACCCGCCGAAACAGACATGCAGCGGGGTCCAGGATGTACAGCTCTGGCCGCCGGGATCCTCCCACACGGCTTCATTTCCTTGAACGGTCGGGTTGGTATTCCACCCCCATTCGCCGCCAGCACTGAAATCGATATTGGCGACGAGCGAAACCCACCACGTGCCGGCGCGCAGCTTTACGCGCGTTGGCAGTGTGCAGTGGAAGGCTCCGAAATTGTCTGTGCATTTGAGCGTGAACGGTCCCTGCTTGACGCGGCCGGGCTTTCCATTCTTGTCGGCGTAAAAGGTGACGACCTGGGACTTGGCGGGTCCGGAGCCATTAAAGTACAGACCCGTCACGTCCATCTCCTTGATGAGCCATGTCTGGCCGGATGGAACGGTGAAATCATCCGCTGCAGCAGTCGAATCCATCTCCGCGCCACTTTCCGAAAACACAAAACCCCCGTCCGTGGCGCTCTGGTCCCAGAGTACGGTGGGCGTGCCTGCAAGCGCGCCACTTGCGATCAGCGGCAGAACGGCGATGCCGAGTAAAGTCGATTTGTTCACGGTTATGCTCCCGATATGCACCCAATTGCGGAATAGCATATGCCGAATTATCGGGAGGCAATATTGGCGCAATATTGGCGCAAGTGACCATTCGTTGGCCAACTCGACCATTCGCGTTACCTCAAGGCGACTCGACGGCCGTGACATGGTGTAGCCGCGATGTTCCTGCCAGCGACTCGGTGGGAGCGTCAGTGCCCCCCGAGCGCCGTCGCCGATTTCGCGGTCTTGGCCCCCATCCCGGGTGTGCCTGCCATTGAATAGGTGCCATCCAGCGCGTCGACGAAGTTGGTGCCGTTGGTCGTCTGGTAGAGCGTAAAGCTCCCGCCGTTGACGAACGGATAGTCGATATCCAGCATCCATTGCACGCCGGGACTCGACGGATCCTGCAGCGCCATCAACAATGCGTGGCCAGAATTCTTCACGGTCCCGATGACGCCGCCACCATAGGTGCCGCTGCAACTCGGCGTGTCCTGCACAGCCACACGGACCGTATCCACGAATCGGATCGAATAGATATTGCAGGTACCATCCAAATGAATCTCGACGGTGCGCGCGTTGGCAGCGCATGTCGAAACTGCAAGCGCCAGCGCGCTCCAGATGAGCGTTTTCTTCATTGTGTTTCCTTACAATTTGAGTCCGGATCCGGCGATTGTAGTGCCGGCGTGTTAACAACGCGCGAGTCTTTGCACGCGCCGCTTGCGCGCCGGGTTCTCGGATAACGATCCATTGCGCGTTTCGTGACAATTTTCGTCGGCGACCGGCCGCCACTGGCTGCCGTGCAGCAAATCGCGAGTCCGAAAATCCTCTTCATGGAAATCCCCGGTTCGCAGTGTCTGCCACGTTTTGACGGACCGGTGATCTTTGTTGCGCTAAGCTTAAGGACGTTCGGATTTGGGTCACAAACCGGCGAACGTCGGCGGAGTTCATACTTTGTTCTATCGACGCTAGCGGATACTGGGTTGGAATTGCGGTCGCGCGCCGGATATGCCCAATGGCCGGTCAGTTGCAAAGGGAGTGGATCGTGGCGGATGTGAAGAAAGTCGTGCTGGCCTATTCGGGCGGGCTCGACACCTCGGTCATTCTGAAATGGCTCCAGACCGCCTATGGCGCGGAGGTTGTTACGTTCACAGCCGATCTGGGACAGGGCGGCGAGATCGAGCCTGCGCGGGAGAAAGCAAAGCTGCTCGGCATCAAGCCGGAGAACATCTTTGTCGAGGATCTGCGCGAGGAATTCGTGCGCGACTACGTCTTTCCAATGTTTCGTGCCAACGCGCTCTATGAAGGCGTCTATCTGCTCGGCACCTCGATCGCGCGGCCGCTGATCGCGAAGAAGCAGATCGATATCGCGGAAAAGCTCGGCGCCGATGCCGTGGCGCACGGTGCGACGGGCAAGGGCAACGATCAGGTGCGCTTCGAACTCGCCTATTACGCGCTCAAGCCCGACATCAAGGTGATCGCGCCGTGGCGCGAATGGGATCTGACCAGCCGCACGAAGCTGATCGAGTTCGCCGAAGCGCATCAGATCCCGATTGCGAGGGACAAGCGCGGCGATGCGCCGTTCTCCGTCGATGCCAATCTTCTGCACTCCTCGTCGGAGGGAAAGGTCCTCGAGGACCCGGCCGTCGAGCCGGAAAGCATCGTCTATCAGCGCACCATCGACCCGAAGGACGCGCCGGACCGGGAAACGGTGGTCGAGATTGGCTTCGAGAAGGGCGATGCGGTTTCCATCGATGGCAACGTGTTGTCGCCCGCGGCGTCGCTCACGGCGCTCAACGAACTTGGCCGCGCCAACGGCATCGGGCGCATCGATCTGGTGGAGAACCGCTTCGTCGGAATGAAGTCGCGCGGCGTCTACGAGACGCCGGGCGGCACGATCCTGCTCGCGGCGCACCGGGCCATGGAATCGATCACGCTCGATCGCGGCGCCGCGCATCTCAAGGACGAGTTGATGCCGCGCTATGCAGAGCTGATCTACAACGGCTTCTGGTTCTCGCCCGAGCGCGAGATGCTGCAGGCCGCCATCGACAAATCGCAGCAATTCGTGAGCGGCACGGTCCGGCTGAAGCTCTACAAGGGCAATGTGATCGTCATTGGCCGTTCGTCGCCCTATTCGCTCTATTCGCAGGATCTCGTGACCTTCGAGGACGACCGCGGCGCGTACGATCAGAAAGATGCAGCGGGCTTCATCAAGCTCAACGCGTTGCGCCTGCGCACGCTTGCGATGCGCAAGCGGAAGTCGGACAAGCCATGAAAGTCATTGTCGCGATACTGGGTCTCGCGGCAGCAGCAGCGCTGACCGCTGCGCCGATTGCGATCGACGGTGTCATCGGCGTCTACAAGTACCGGTTCGACAACGGTCTTGCCGACGGAACAGCTTATAAATCGGAAAACGTGCTCGAGATCGTGGAGGTCTCCACGCGGCAGGCTTATGTCCGCGCCCATCTGGAGTTCTTCAACGGCCACATCTGCGATATCTCGGGCGCAGCGCAGCTTGAGAATGGCGCTCTGGTCTACCGCCCGCATGAAAACCTGGGCCACGACAAATGCGAACTCACGCTGCAGCGCAAGGGCGACAAGATCGTTTTCGGCGATAAGAATTTTGCGTGTAAAACCATGTATTGCGGCGCGCGCGGCTCGTTCAACGGCGAGAGCTTTTCCTTGTCGAGCCGCAGGCCGATCCGCTACATGCCGCGCCTCTTGGCATCGAGCCAATATGCTGCCGCAATGCATGAGCTGGGATTAGCCGGGCCTCCGCCGAAGGGAAAATAGGGCTTTGGCATTGTCGCCGCGGGAGATCGCGCTTTATGTTCAGGACGCGCGGCTTCTCGCCGATCTCATAGCAACCGTCAGGACGTGACATGACCGAAACAGCCAACGCCGAAATGCGCGAATACTGGAACGGGGCGGTCGGCGAGCGCTGGGCGGCGTTCCAGCCGGTGCTCGACAAGGCGCTCCAGGCGATCTCGGACGCAGCGCTGGCGTTTGCCGACGCCCAACCGGGCGAGCGCGTGCTCGATGTCGGCTGCGGCACCGGCACAACGACGTATGCGTTCGCGAAAGCCGTCGGACCCGGCGGCAGCGTGACCGGTATCGACATCTCACGGCCGATGCTCGCCGCCGCCCGGGCACGCGGCACGGGCGCCAATTTCCGCGAAGGCGATGCGTCGACCCAGCTCTTCCATCCGACGCACGATCTGGTTTTTTCGCGCTTCGGCGTGATGTTCTTCGACGATCCCGACGTGGCGTTCGCCAACATCCGCAAAGCACTTGCGCCGCAGGGTCGTCTCGCCTTCGTGTGCTGGCGCGATGTGAAGGAGAATCTCTGGGCGTCGCTGCCGATCGCTGCCGCGCGTCCGCTGCTGCCGCCGCAGGAGCCGATGGACCCAACGGCGCCGGGCCCGTTCGCCTTCGCCGACTCGCAGAGACTTGAGGGGATTCTCTCGAAGGCTGGCTATCGCGATATTCGGATCGAGAAGCTCGATAGCGTCGTGAACATGGGTGCGACGATCGACGATGCCGTGGATCAGGCGTTCCGCGTCGGCCCGCTAGCCCGCGCCACGGCCGATGCCGATGACACCACGAAAGATAAGATCCGTGTCGTCGTCCGCGAAGCGCTGGCGAAATTCCAGACTGCCGATGGTGTGACGCCGCCAGCCGCATGCTGGCTTGTCGGCGCAAATACCTGAACGCTATTGCGGCGGTTCGGTGCCTAGCACGCTCGCGCGCATCCAGCCGGTGATATCGCCATCGCGCACCTGCGCCCACGGTCCCGACACGGAAACGAGGGCGACCTGTGTACCCTTGGCTTCCTTTTTCAGAACTTTTGCGGAAGTCGCCGGTGCCTCGCGCAGAGCCGATCCGCTGCGATGGATATAGCGGACGCCGCTTGTGGGTGTCGCGTCATTGGCGGTGCTCTGCGCGGCCAACTGGCTCTTTGATGCCGTGAGGGTGGTTGCCGCTGCCGCGACGGTCTTGGGTGGATGCTGAAACAGGGCTGCGATCCGGTCGCCGTTTTTGAATGCTGCGAACCCAAGTGCCGCCACTAGGGCCAGAACGCCAAGCTTGCCGCCATGACCACCGCCCAGTTTCGACCGGTAGGAGATTCCGGTTCCGGGAATCCCGGCATTGGTGGTGACGCCGTGCCGGCCGATATTCACGTCCGCGCCGCGCGGACCGACGCTGGTCGATACGCCACTCTTGCTCAGATTGATCCGGACGCCCGGGATCACATTCAACACGCGATGGAAGCGAAAGCCCATCAGACGTCGAGCGCCGCGGTCAGCGCGTTGTCCTGGATGAATTCGCGGCGCGGTTCGACCAGTTCGCCCATCAGCTTGGTGAAAAGGTCGTCGGCTTCGTCGGCGTGGGCGACCTTCACCTGCAGCAGCGTACGCGCGTTTTCGTCGAGCGTTGTTTCCCAGAGCTGCTCGGCGTTCATCTCGCCCAGCCCCTTGTAGCGCTGCATCGTAATGCCCTTGCGCGCCCATTCGAAGATCACGCTCAGAAGTTCGCTCGGAGAGCGGATTTCGCGCGTATCATCCTTGCGCTTGAGCTTTCCGGCTTGGAGATAGGCGATCTGCAGATCCGCTGCCATGCGGTCGAGCTTGCGCGCGTCGGCGCTTCCGATCACGTCGCCATCGATGGCGACGGCTTCACGCACGCCGCGCACCTCGCGCCAGAACTTGAGGCCGCCATCCGGCGTCGGCTCGCCGTGCCAGCCCCGTTCCAGCTCGTCCGAAAGCTGATCGAGGCGGCGCGCGATATATTTCGCGGCTTCGGACGCCTTCGTCTGATCGTTCAGGATATCGGGATTGAGTGCACCGGAGATCGCGGCCTGCTCCAGCACGAAGCGCGGATAGTGCGGCGGGAAACCTTCCAGTGCATGCTTCGCCGCACGCGCTTTCTCCACCAGCGCGTCGAAGTCCGCGCCGGCCACCGTCTCGCCGGAATGCAGAGCGAAGGAAGCGCCCGCCGAGCCTTCCGCGATCAGATGGTTCTCGAGCTCACGCTCGTCCTTGAGATAGCGCTCCGACTTGCCACGCGTCATCTTGTAGAGCGGCGGCTGGGCGATGAAGATATGGCCGCGCTCGATCAGCTCGGGCATCTGGCGGTAGAAGAACGTCAGCAGAAGCGTGCGGATATGCGCGCCGTCGACATCGGCGTCCGTCATGATGACGATCTTGTGGTAGCGCAGCTTGTCCGGGTTGAATTCTTCGCGCCCGATGCCCGTGCCGAGCGCGGTGATAAGAGTCGCGATCTCCTGGCTGGAGAGCATCTTGTCGAAGCGCGCGCGCTCCACATTCAGTATCTTGCCGCGCAAAGGCAGAACGGCCTGGTTGGAGCGGTTGCGCGCCTGCTTTGCCGAGCCGCCGGCCGAATTGCCCTCGACCAGGAACAGCTCGCATTTGGACGGATCGCGTTCCTGGCAGTCGGCGAGCTTTCCCGGCAGCGATGCGCCGTCGAGCGCGCCTTTGCGGCGCGTCAGCTCGCGCGCCTTGCGGGCGGCTTCGCGCGCCATCGCCGCTTCCACGACCTTGCCGACGATGGCCTTGGCCTCGGAAGGATGCTCCTCCAACCAGGCACCAAGCCTTTCCAGAACGACGCTTTCGACGACGGGACGCACCTCCGACGAGACGAGCTTGTCCTTTGTCTGCGAGGAGAATTTGGGATCGGGCACCTTCACCGACAGCACACAGGTCAGCCCCTCGCGGCAATCGTCGCCGGTCAGCACGACCTTGTCGCCTTTCCTGGAACCCATGCTTTCATCGGCGTATTTCGTCACCACGCGCGTCAGCGCCGCGCGGAATCCGGCCAGATGCGTACCGCCATCGCGCTGCGAGATGTTGTTGGTGAAGCACAGCATGCTCTCGTGGTAGCTGTCGTTCCACGTCATCGCGACTTCGACCGAGATGTTCTCGCGCTCTGCGGCCACGGTCACGGGGGCCGGTATTAGTGCGTTCTTGGTGCGGTCGAGATATTTGACGAAGGCTTCCAGCCCGCCTTCATAATGCAGCGTGATTTCCTTCTTCTCCACGCCGCGATGATCGCTCAGCACGATCGTCACGCCGGAGTTCAGGAAGGCGAGTTCGCGCAGACGATGTTCCAATGTGGCGTAGTCGAATTCGGTCTTGGTGAAAGTCGCCGTCGAGGGCAGGAACGTCACCTCCGTGCCGCGTTTGCCTTTTGCGTCCCCAATGATGGCAAGCGGTGCCACGGGCTCGCCCATGGCAAAGCGCATGTAATGCTCCTTGCCGCTCCGCCAGATGCGCAGATCGAGCCACTCCGATAGCGCGTTCACGACCGACACGCCGACGCCGTGCAGACCGCCGGAAACCTTGTAGGCGTTCTGCTCGAACTTACCGCCGGCATGGAGCTGGGTCATGATGACTTCGGCCGCGCTCACACCTTCGCTCGCGTGAATGCCGGTCGGGATGCCGCGGCCGTTGTCGCGCACGGTGCAGGATCCGTCGGCGTTCAGGATCACATCAATGCGGTCGGCATGGCCTGCCAGTGTCTCGTCGATGGCATTGTCGACGACCTCGTGGACCATGTGATGCAGGCCCGAGCCGTCGTCGGTATCGCCGATATACATGCCGGGCCGCTTGCGCACGGCATCGAGCCCCTTCAGCACCTTGATGCTGTCGGCGCCGTAGTCGTTGGGATTGGGTATGGCGGGAGAGGACATGAGATACTTCTCTAGATAGTGCGCGGTTGCGAATCTGCAACTTCGAACAGCTGCGCTTTGCCCTGGAGTGGCGTGAACATTTCGATGTCCGTGCCGGTCATCCAGGCCTGGGTACCGAGTTCCAGAATCTCCTCGAACAGCGCGGCCCGCCGCACGGCATCGAGATGGGCCGCGATCTCGTCCAGCAACAGCAGCGGACAGAGACCATCACGGGCACGAGAAAGCTCGCGTGCGTCGGCGAGCACGATGGAGATCAGGAGCGCCTTCTGTTCGCCGGTCGAGCATTCGCGCGCATCGGTGCATTTCTGCGTGTGCCGTACGGCAAGATCGACGAGATGTGGGCCGACCGTCGTGCGGCCTGCTTCCGCGTCACGGATGCGCGCGCGCGCAAGGCGTTCACCCAGTGTCTCGTCGGTGTCGTCGTTGTCGAGCGACAGCTGTGCGGCGGGAAACGCGCCTGCGCGTTCGGCGAGCGCGCTGTTGAGACGCGCCACCGTTTCTTGGCGCGCATGCGCCATCGCAACGCCTGCTTCGACCATCTCGTTTTCGAGACCGTCGAGCCACGCCGGATCGCGTGGACCGTATTTCAGGAGCCGCGCGCGCTCGCGCATGGCGGTTTCGTAGCGTGTCGCTGCTCGTGCGTGCCCCGCATCGAAGCCCAGTACCAGCCGGTCGAGGAATTTGCGCCGGCCGCTTGCACTCTCGATGAACAGCCGGTCCATCGCAGGCGTCAGCCACAGCATCTGCACGACATCGCCAAGATCGGCTGAACTTTGCGCGGCAGCGCCGTTGAGGCGCACCTGGCGGCGTTCGCTGCCCTGTGCCGAGACAAGGCCGGTGCCGATCTCATAGCTTTCACCCGCACGGGAAACCGTCGCAGCCACCGCCCACAAGGCTTCCGATACCGCGGAAGGGCCTCTGCGCGTGTGCTCGCCGAGCTTCGCGCCGCGCAGACCTCGTCCAGGCGAGAGAAGTGAGATCGCATCGAGCAGATTGGTCTTGCCCGCACCGTTCGGTCCCGCGAGCACGACCGGAGCGCCGCTGGCCGCAATTTCCACACTCGCATAGGAACGGAAATTGGTGAGCTGCAGCCGCGCTACGGAAAGTCCGCAGTCCCGTGTTCCCGTGAGGGGAACGGCAGGAATGTCGTTGCTCAAAATCGCCAAATCACACCCGCATGGGCATGAGGACATATAGGGTTCGGCTGTCCTCAGTGTCTTCGATGATCGTGGGCGAGCCCGCATCCGACAACAGGAAGCGGACCTCCTTGCCCTCGATCTGTCCGGTGATGTCGAGCAGATAGCGCGCGTTGAAGCCGATCTCGATCGGGGTCGCGCTGTAATTGGCGCCGAGTTCTTCTGTCGCCGTGCCGCTCTCCGGGTTGACCACGGAAAGCGTTACCTTTTCCTTCGCGATATTGAGCTTCACCGCGCGGGTCTTATCGGCGGAGATCGTCGATACGCGGTCGACCGAATGCGCGAACTCCTTGCTCTCGACGGACAGGACCTTGTCGTTGCCCGACGGAATCACGCGCTGATAGTCCGGGAACGTGCCGTCGATCAGCTTGGAGGTCAGTTCCACGCCGTTGAACGTGAACTGGATCTTGGTGTCGGAGAGCGAGATCTCGATCGCGCCGTCGGCGTCGTCGAGCAGGCGTCGCAACTCGGACACCGTTTTGCGTGGCACGATCACGCCGGGCATGTCGTCCGCGCCATCGGGCAGTTCCATTTCGAAGCGGGCGAGGCGGTGACCGTCGGTTGCGGCGGCGCGCAGAGTTTTCGTCTTTCCGTCCTTCGCGGCGTGGAGATAGATGCCGTTCAGATAG
>Ga0105239_10005775_pt1 | contig 14435 bp, 10 predicted proteins | sample KBSC44metaG_FD_92761 | JGI IMG/M metagenome (GOLD analysis project Ga0105239, IMG submission 92761) | Corn rhizosphere microbial communities from Kellogg Biological Station, Michigan, USA - KBS C4-4 metaG | ecosystem: Host-associated > Plants > Roots > Rhizosphere > Soil | place: Michigan, USA... | reverse complement strand
AGTCTGCAGTATCAGGACCGTCTGATAAAAGCCGATCTGTTCCCCATCAGCATTGACTATAAAAAATTCAGTACTGCCTCCAACGATCCGGAGACAAAGAAATATTACAAAGAAATAAAGAAGAATTTCGAAGGAAAGAAGATTATCTTTTCAGTTGACCGGCTCGATTATACCAAGGGCCTGATGGACCGTTTGAATGCATTTGATTACTTTCTGGAGCAATATCCCGAATGGCGCGAAAAGGTTGTATTCGTTTTGAATATTGTGCCTTCGCGTGGCGATATTCAGGCTTACCACGAACGTAAGCAACTGATTGAACAAAAGATCGGTACCATAAATGGGAAATTGTCGTCTATAAGCTGGCAACCTATTATTTACCGGTACACACATCTTCCTTTTAATGAACTCGCCGCTTTATATCAGGCTGCTGATGCAGCGCTGATCACACCATTGCGCGATGGAATGAACCTGGTTGCCAAAGAATTTGTGGCCAGTTGTTCGGGCCGCAAAGGCGTACTGATCTTGAGTGAGCTGGCTGGCGCCGCCAATGAACTGAATGAAGCGCTGCTGGTAAATCCTATCGATATTATTGATGTATCAAACGCCATTAACAGAGCCCTTACCATGCCAGTGTCAGAACAGCAGCACCGTATGCAACTGATGCAACAACGACTGGCTGATTATGATGTAATAAAATGGGTGAGCGATTTTCTTGACCAATTGGCGAATGTAAAACAGGAACAGCAGAAACAACAGTCAAAACTGCTCGACGACCGGATTGTAGACCAGATCCATCTGCATTACCAGGTAGCCAAAAGCCGCTGTCTGTTGCTCGATTACGATGGCACACTGGTTCCTTATGCAAAGCTTCCGGTAGAAGCTACGCCGAATGAGGAACTGAAATCTATATTGACAGACCTGTCATCTGATCCCAAAAATAATGTAGTTATCATCAGCGGACGTGAAGCCGCTACGCTCGAAAGATGGCTGGGCGATTTACCCGTTTGGCTCGTAGCAGAACATGGCGCCAGCTTCAGAAAAAAGAACGATCAGTGGCAACAGACTGTATCGATTCCCGATCAATGGAAAGCCGAGATACGGCCCATTATGCAGATGTTTGTAAGCCGTTGCGTCGGTTCTTTCATTGAAGAAAAAACCAATACGCTGGCATGGCATTATCGCAATACGCATCCTGATCTTGGTTTCACCCGGTCGAGGGAGCTGATCAATAACCTGTCGCAGTTATTACAGAATACCATGCTGCAGGTGGTTGATGGCAACAAGGTTGTTGAAGTGAGAATGTCGGGGTTTGATAAAGGCGTAATGGCCCTTAGGGTAGTGAATGATCTGCAGCCCGATTTCGTGCTTTGCATGGGTGACGATACTACCGATGAAGATATGTTTAAAGCACTTACAGACCGGGCCTACAATATAAAAGTAAGCAACGGCCCCACCGCTGCTCAGTATACTGTTTTCTCTCAGCAAAAAGTATTGCAATTACTAAAAAAACTAATGGTGCCGATTGTTGAAAATGCAGAACGCGCAATGCAGAATGCTTAACGCTTAACGCAAAGTGCCAAATGCTATTCAGGTATTTGGCGTTTTGCTTTATGCCTTCTGCGTTTAGCGTTAAGCAAAAGATGCAATAATAGGTGTGACCACTATGCAAAAGTGGCGTATCAAATTAGATTTCGAGCACGACACCGTTATAATAGATCCTAAAATTGCGAAGGCTATTTTAAAGGAATTAAAATAATACATTAATACAATTTGTTTAAGGCGTGTCAACTTAAAACAGTGACACGCCTTTTTTAATTTTCAAATTGTTTATCTTCACCACATGGCCACTACACTAATCACCAATATCAAACAACTTGTTAATGTTCGTGAAGATAGCCAGCCGTTGCGTGGAAAAGAATTAGCCCAATTGGCGTGTATAGATAACGCATATTTAATTATTGAAGATGATCAAATTGCCGAATTTGGCCGCATGACTGAATTACCAGTAAGCAGGCAATCTGCCACCGGCAATTTACTGGACGCAACCGGTAAATTAGTATTACCCACATGGTGCGACAGCCATACGCATCTTGTATTTGCCGCAAGCCGCGAGAATGAATTTATTGATAAAATAAAAGGGCTCACCTATGCCGACATTGCAGCAAGGGGAGGCGGTATATTAAATTCAGCCAGAAAACTAAACGATACATCTGAAGACGAACTGTTCAACCTGGCATGGAAACGGCTGGAAGAACTGATCAGTCTGGGAACAGGCGCCATTGAAATCAAAAGCGGGTACGGACTAACGGTAGATAGTGAACTGAAAATGCTTCGGGTGATAAAAAGATTGCGCGAAAGTTCAAATGTTACCATTAAGGCTACTTTTCTGGGCGCCCATTCATATCCCGCCGAATACAAAGAAAATCATGCAGCCTATATTGATCTCATTATAAAAGAAATGCTGCCGGTAATTGCCCGTGAAAAGCTGGCAGATTATATTGATGTTTTTTGTGAAACCGGTTTTTTCTCTCCCGAAGAAACGACAACCATCTGCCGCGCCGGTATGCAATACGGATTAAAACCAAAAATTCACGCCAATCAGCTTAATTTATCGGGAGGCGTACAGGCTGGTGTAGCCCTGGGCGCGGTAAGCGTAGATCATCTTGAAACGATGGATGACGATGCAATCCATACGCTGGCAAATTCACAAACCATCGGAACATTGTTACCCGGAGCGGCCTTCTTTTTAAGAATGCCTTTTCAGCCCGCGCGTGCATTGATCGATGCAGGATGTGCTGTTGCCATTGCATCTGATTTCAACCCCGGTTCATGCCCCAGCGGTAATATGAACCTGGTAGTGGCCATGAGTTGTATACAAATGAAAATGTTACCCGAAGAAGCCATCAATGCTGCCACTATAAATGGCGCCTGCGCCATGGAATGTGCAAAAGAATTGGGCAGTATAGGTATTGGTAAAAAAGCTAATCTGATTGTTACCAAACCAGTGCCGTCATTAGCGTATCTTCCGTATGCATTCGGCTCTGATCTGATTGATAACGTAATGATCAAAGGGGAATGGCATAGATAACGAAATCTCAATATCACAAAATCGTACATTTAGGTATGGGGGTATTCAGAAAAAAGAAAAAAGTCAACCTGGTTACCGAATTTCTGGAAAAAGACCGTACCGTTTCTATTAAGGATCGTGAAGAAGCGTTGAACTACCTCGTGGCATTTGTCGCTATGCTTCGCCCACGATTAACTGATTTTGAGAGGGCGCGTAAAAAATTTACCGAAACCATTTATTTTCTGCAACAGCATCCTTCGGTACTCAATAATCTTCGCATTGCCATTCTCGCCCAACTGATCAACAGTAACCTGGTCCCTTTACTTACCGAAAGCGGAATAACCATTTCCCGCGGCGCAGGACGGGAATTATACGCCCGCTTAAAACATAAGTTTTTACCATCGGCACAGGATCCCAACGACTTCTTATACCTGCTCAACCGCATCTTCTTTAAAAAAAATGATTATGAATGGGTAGAACAGATCGGTCGTGAAAAATGGATAGCATTTTTTGAACTGATCGGGCTTTCCTTTTCAGGCAATGAACCGGTTATTATAAAACAGGCTATTCTTTCTTTACAGATCCTGAGTGCACGCGTAGCGCAGCTTGGATGGGAAAATGAGATCACGAAAAACACACCCGCACGGTGGCAGCCACCAAATAATCCTTTTGCGGTGCAACAATATCTGGTGTATGAAATTAAAGAGCAGGTCTTGCGGCATAACCAAAGCCCCGATGCTATCAGGGCTATTACAAAACAACTGGAACCGGTTTTACAGGAATGCTACGAACTGGTTCAATATATCCGCGACGGAACAGCCGAAAAAGGCGCCAGTCTTTCCCAGACCTTTATTCTTTTTCAGATAGAACAGAAGCTCAACCGCATGAGCCTGCTGCTCGATATTGCCGATGCCGATGAAAAGATCAATCTGGCGCGTTTTGCCGATCTGTTCATTGCCGTAGTGCGCAATGAAAACCGTAAAAACAGTATCAGGGAGTTTTTATCGCAAACCACCGGTTATCTGGCCTACCAGATTGCCGAGCACAAAGGAAAAAAGGGAAGTAAATACATTACTTCCACACGACTGGAATACTGGCAAATGATCCTAAGCGCCATGTGGGGCGGATTGATCATTTGCTTTGTTGCCATTATTAAGAACCTGCTTACATTGGTGGAAATGGCGCCCTTCTGGCATGGCTTTGTTTACAGCGTTAATTACAGCGCGGGGTTTGTAATAATTGAAGAATCAAAAGCCACGCTGGCTACCAAACAACCAGCTTTTACAGCAAGCGCTGTAGCCAGTTCGTTAGATGCCCGTAAAACCGATGAGCCGCCCAATTTGTACAATCTGGCGGTTACTGTTTCACAGGTATCGCGTAGCCAGATCGCCTCTTTTATAGGCAATCTGATCGTAGTTTTCCCCGTAACATATTTATTGGCCTGGTTATATGATTGGGTATTTGGCCATCCGCTGGTAGCAGGTGAAAAGGCTTTCCATTTACTGCAGGATCAGCATCCCTGGCAGAGCCTTTCTTTATTATATGCCTGTAACACAGGCTTCTTTCTTTTTCTCAGCGGCATTATTGCCGGATATGTTCAGAATAAGATCAATTACGGCCGTATCGACAAAAGGCTTACTGAACATCCCAGTCTGCGGTTATATTTTTCACCGCGCCGCCTGCAAAAAATAGCCGGTTATGTGAATGAACACGGCGGCAGTTTGGCCGGTAATATCTCTCTTGGATTTTTTTTAGGCATGGCAGGCATTATGGGAAAAATTTTTGGTATACCTTTCGATATCCGACACATTACCATTTCGGCGGCCAATACTTCAATAGGCTTATACGGGGTAGGGTGGCAGCAAATAGATTATAAGTATCTGATCACCGTGGTAGTGGGTGTTTTAGGCATTGGGTTCCTGAATTTCCTGGTTAGCTTTTCTCTGGCATTTATTGTAGCGGTACGTTCAAGGGGCATTCGCCTGCGCGATTTTCCCGGCTTTCTGAAGATCCTATGGAAATATTTCAGAACGCACCCACTTGATTTTATCAGACCGGTGAAGAGTTCAATTTGAAAATAATAAAGTAGCTATATGAAACATTTTAAATACTATAATAAACACGATGTACTGAACCTTACAAGGATCCGACGGTTTGAAACCAAACTGGGAGAAACGGTACAGGTTATTCCCGATACCGCCGGCCTGGAGGCCACCCTGCAGCACTCAACTGCCCGTTATGTAATGTTCGGTATTCCTGAAGATATTGGTATTCGCGCCAATCATGGCACCGGTGGCGCCGATTCTGCCTGGATGCCCTTCTTATCGGCCTTCCTGAACCTTCAAAGCAATGACTTCTTAAACGGAGACGAAGTTTTACTGTTAGGTCATTTTGACTTTAGTGACGCCAGTGCGCTGATTGAACAAAACGCGTACGGATACGAAGAAAAAATAGATGCATACCGGCATGCCGTTATTGCCATAGATGACGAAGTAGAAGAACTCACAAAGATCATCACCGCCAATAATAAATTACCGATCGTTGTCGGGGGCGGACATAATAATTCCTATCCGCTGATCAAGGGTGCGGCCAAAGGATTACATAAAGCAGGTGTTATACAGCTTGCCCAGATAAACTGTATCAATCTGGATGCGCATTCTGATTTTCGTCCGGCCGAAGGCCGCCATAGCGGTAATGGATTCCGGTATGCCGAGGAAGATGGTTATCTGCAGAAGTATTGTATAGTAGGGTTGCATGAAAACTATCTTCCGCAGAATGTATGGCTGGATATTGTAAACAATCCCTTTCTTGATTTTATTACGTATGAAGATATCTTCATTCTTGAAAAAAGGAATTTCATACAGGCTGTAGCTCATGCCACCAGCTTTACCGAAGAAAACTTCACCGGCATCGAGCTGGATATAGATTGCATTGAAAATGCCCTGTCAAGCGCTATTACGCCATCAGGAATTTCTCCCATCCATGCGCGCCAGTATGTAACGCTCGCTGCCCGCGACAGTCAGGTAGCCTATATACACATCTGTGAAGGCGCCACCCGCCTCAACGACGGCCGCACCAACGAAACCACCGGCAAATTGATCAGCTATCTGGTAAGTGATTTTATAAAATCGCACGAGGGGAGCGGGGATTAAAACGGTATCCCCAAATTAATATACCACTGTAACTTCTTCGACTGATCGCAGTACATGGTACTTAATTCGAGCGGGCCTAAAGCGAAGTTATAAGAGTAGGTGAGAGAATAACCCGATAAAAAATCGGGGTTCTGGAAGAAGGCGCTTTTGCTGATAAAGTTGGTGAATAATACATTGGCCCTGCCTGTAACATAGGTGTTGGTCCATAATTGAACGCGTACGCCTCCCTGCAACATGGCTAATGCAGGCGTATATAGCGTTCCTTCCTGTAAACCTGCAAAGGTGATCTGATTACGGAATACTTTGGTTAATCCGCCGATGGCAAATTCATTCAGTATGTTGTGTGTGTAATTAAAATTTATTCCGCCCTGCGCATTTAATAAAAGGGTAGTGTGGTGACTAAACGGAATATAGCTCTCCACGTTCAGGGTTGTACGCGTATAAGGTTGTGTAGTTATTTGCAATGAATCGGGGTTAGGCAATGATTCACCATTATTCAAAAAGGTAAGGTCGGGATTTTGTTCAAGCACACGGCCGGCTTCAGCTTCCAGCTTTACACCTCTACGGGGAAATATACTTTTGTCGAGCGAATTATAGGCCAGGTAGCCATAGAAGGTATTAAAGTCATTGCTTCCTTTAAATTCAAATCCCTTCGTGATCTTGGGACTGTATCGCACCCATTCGAAACGATGCCCTATCCCAATTGAAAAACTGCGAGAGGGAGAGTATTGAAACTTTTCACCAAATTTGAAAAAGGTTTGCTTGTACAATCCATCCTCTTTGTACTGGTTCAGATCGTAGCTGTTTACATCAAACCTGTCGAGCTGTGTTTCCAGTATAGTAGCAAAATTCTTCAAACGGCCAATGTACTGCACATGCTCCCCACGAATGCGAAAACTTTCACCGATATTAACGGTTACCAGGCTGCGCGAATTGGTAATAAAAAAGTTTCTGGCTGTTAAATTAGCGATCAGTCCGATGCCGGTAAACCGGTTATAGTGGATGCCCAGCTTGGCAAATGTGAAAGGGTTTTCGGTTACCTCGAATATAATTTTGCTGGTACTATCGGGTTGCGGTACCAGTGAATAGGTTATGCGACTGTAATACCGGGTGCCATATGCCTGCCGCACCATATCGCTCAGTTTTTTAGCTGTATAGGATTTATTCAGTTCCAGGTTAGTGGTATGAATAAAGAAATCGGCATTGGTCCTTTCTGTACCATGCACTTCAACCGATGATATGGTGACCGAGTTCACAGCCGGCAGCCTGTTCCTTTTTAATGGAATCGGGCCATATAAGGCATTCAGTGAATCGGCCAAATGTTTAAAGCGAGGATATAATTTGCGGCCTGCTTCAATACCTGTGTCTAATATGGCATGTGCATCGTTAAAGCTTCCCATGGTGAATTTTTCCATTCTCATCGGAATATAAATGTCACACTGGGGTACTTCGGTTTTTATGTCTTCAGCTTCTCTGAAAAATGCGATCTGCATTAAAATCTGTAGGGCGTTGTGTACTTTTTCGGAAGGAAGTAGTCCATTGGCCACATTACTGCCTATTACATAATCGGCGCCCATTTCCCTTACATCACGTACCGGGAAATTGCGAACGATACCGCCATCTACCAGTCGTTTGCCGTTGAAATCAACAGATGTAAAAACCGATGGAATAGCCATACTGGAACGAATAGCAGAAATAATTTCTCCTTCTTTCATCACAATGGCTTCGCCATTGCCTACATCAGTACCAACACAACGAAAGGGAATGCTGAATTTTGAAAAATCTTTTTGCTCATGAACAGGAAAAAGCCATTCGGAGAATTTCAGCCATAATTCCTGCCCCTGCAGCAAACCGCTGGGCAGTCTGAAGCTGTTGCCACGCCAGGGTAGTTCAACAACATATTTTGAGTACTCGTCTTTTTCTTCCATGAAAATGCTGCGGAGGGAAGACTGATTACTCAGCAGCAGGTCCCAGTCGATGGAGCGGGCGAGTTTTTCAATGCTGTCGGCGGAGTAGCCAACCGCATATAAACTGCCAATGATGCTACCCATACTGGTGCCGGTGATATAATCTATATTTAAACCAGCGGAGTCAATGGCTTTCAGAATACCAATGTGGGCAAGGCCCTTGGCGCCTCCGCCACTAAGGGTTAAACCAATTTTAGGGCGATGGGCCGGAAGTTGTGCAACTGCCGATTGAAACAGTAATAACAACACCACTACAGCAGGCCTGTATTTTTTATATTTAACCATCTTTTGCCACCGGTTAAGTTATAGGTAATAAGTTATAAGTAATAACGGTGATGGCATATTTAACTAATTACTTACAATTTAGTTCGAAGTGGGGAAGAATAAGTTGTAAGTAATAGGTTATAAGTGTCTTCTCAGGTTACAGATTGCATGTTACAGGCGATTTGCCATGTAACGCGCGACCTGTAACCTTCTGAATTTATTATTTAAGACTTACTACCCAGCTCAAGGTTGCAGTTAATTTCCACGTCATCTATCCAGGCGCCCATTTTTTTGTAAAAGGCAATGGCCGGGGCATTCCAGTTCGATACCTGCCAGCGTACTTTTTTACAACCCGATATTTTGGCATGGTCAATTACAGTTTGCAGCAGTTGGCTGCCGATGGCATGGCCGCGGGCGGGTTCTGTTACGTACAGATCGTCGAGGTAAAGGGCTTTGCCGCTCCAGGAATAATAGGCAAAGAACCAGGCTGCGTAACCTACGATCTTTTTGTTCTCATCTTCGGCCACAAAACACTGAAAAAGGTTTTCATCGGCCTGCATTTGTTCAACCGTATTGCTTACCCGGTCTGGCGTTTTTTGAAAATGCGCAAATTCATTGATCAGGTCAATGATCACCGGGTAGTCGGCGGCGGTTCCTTTGCGGATTGTAATATTCATTGGATTGAGGTTTATTGTTGGCGAGGGCTTTGCGCGCTTGCCTCTTATTGCTTGCTCTCTAATTCCATAATCTTTTCAAAAACTTCTTCGTACTGCTTATTCTGTCGTTGCAGTTCATCGCTCACCTTCTTGTAATCGGTTTCTGCTTTCACAAACTTATCTCTGTCGGCATAAGTTTCAGGAGCGGTAAGCCGGGCTTCCAGCTCGGCCTTTTGTTTATTCAACTGAGCAATCGTTTCTTCCAATTGCTGAAAGATCCGCTGCTGTTTCTGCAGTTCTTTCTTTAATTCTTTATTGATTGGTTTGGGAGCCGAAGGCTGAACAGCAGGCTGAGGAGCTGGTTCAGATTTCGGTTTGGACGAAGTAGCAGGATTGGCATCTGGTTTTTGATTTGCTGCTTCTGACTTCTTAGCATCAGACTTCTGACCTTTACCTTCTGCCTTCTGGCTGGCGGCCATTCTTTCTTTCCACTCATTCCATTCCTCATAACCGCCATCGAATGTTTTGATCTTATGGTTGTCGATCTCCCAGATGGTATTGGCCACCTTCGATACAAAATAACGGTCGTGGCTTACGAGTATCAAACTGCCTTCGTATTTGTTCAATGCTTCAATGAGCAGTTCTACCGAATGAATATCTAAGTGGTTGGTAGGCTCATCGAGCATCAGAAAGTTGGCTTTGCTGATAATGGTTTTTGCCAGTGCCACCCTTGCTTTTTCACCACCGCTCAATACCTTAATCTTTTTATCTACATCATCGCCACTGAATAAAAAACAACCCAGCAGGGTGCGCAGTTCCTGTTCGGTTTTCTGGCTGCCGGCTGTTTTCATTTCATCAAGAATATTATTATTTACATCCAGTGCTTCCAACTGGTGCTGGGCATAAAAGCTTTCTTCTACATTATGGCCCCATTTGCGTTCACCGGTATAGGTTTCTGCACCTGCAATAATACGCAGCAGGGTAGATTTACCCTTTCCGTTGGCGCCGATGAGCGCGATTTTATCGCCTCTGTTTATTTCGGCAGAAGTATCTGATACAATTTCTATATCACCGAAAGTTTTCGTGATGTGTTTTAATTCGCACAATACTTTGCCCGGCATTTTATCTACCTGAAAGTTGATCTTGATGCTGGGCCGTTCAATGGCTACGTCTTCAATACGGTCGAGTTTGTCCAGCCGCTTCATGGCGCTTTGTGCAGCTGCCGCTTTGGTAGCTTTGGCGCGGAAACGTTCGATAAAGCGTTCCTGCTGCCGGATGTATTCCTGCTGATTTTCGTATGCCCGTTGTTGCAGTTCTACCCGCTGCACTTTTTCGATTTCGTAAAAAGAATAATTACCATTATAAACATGCAGCTGCCGCTGGTACAGTTCCACAATTTTGGTAACCATGCGGTCGAGAAAGTATTTATCGTGGCTTACGATTACCACAGACCCCTGATAGTGCAGCAAATACTTTTCAAGCCATTCGATAGAAGGCAGGTCAAGGTGGTTGGTGGGCTCATCGAGTAGTAACAGATCGGGCTGCTGTAAGATCATTTTTGCCAGCAGTACGCGCATACGCCATCCACCGCTAAACTCACGAAAGGGGCGTTTCAGATCGGCATTCGAAAAACCAAGCCCCTGCAGCACCTCTTCGGTTTTATGGTGAATATTATACCCATCCAGCGTGTCCATTTCGTGGAGCTTGTCGGAGTATTTATGAAGCAGGGCATCAGCTTCCGCCTGATTTCCTCCGCTCGAAGGAGCGTTTTCCAGTTGCTTACCTATTTCTTCAATTTCTTTTTCCAGTTGCAACACCCGTTCAAAGGCGCCGAGAGCCACCTCGAGAATGGAATCGCTGGTGTCAAAACTCAGCAGATCCTGGTGCAGATAGCCAATGGTGGTGCCGCGACTGCGTTCCACAGTGCCTTCCGAGGGCTGGTATTGGCCCACCAGCAATTTCAACAGGGTTGATTTACCGGTTCCATTATAACCGATCAGTCCGATGCGTTCGTTGGGCTGTATATGCCAGGTTGCATCTGCCACAATGATCCGGGCCCCAAATTCAAAAGTTACGTTCGTTAATCCTGCCAGCATAGTAGTTTATTAGTCAGAAAGTTAGAAAGTTTTGCTCCCTAACCTGATTTTAATCTGCAAAAGTAACACAATCAGGCGGTTCTATGTAACACTGAAGTGTAAAAGTGGGAAGGAAGGGAAACCCCAAAGGTGCTGCCACTAATTTTTGTCCGGCTTCCGGCTTTCTGTTTTTCAGACCCTTCGAACCTTTAGTTATTATGAAATTATTATGAACAAATCATGTGCAATAACCAATTAGCGCCGGTTTGGGCATTACCAAATTATTACCCGTCCGGCGGGACGCTACATCATTTGTATAATTGTACTTAATACACTTTTGTGTTACCATAACCAAACTTCATTTATGAAAAAAACAAACCTTTTCTTTATTTTACTGGCCTTATCTGTGACTATCTTTTCCTGTTCCAAACAACAACAGCAGGAGCAGGCTGTCAACGGACAAAATGCTTCCGCTACAGCGCCTGCAGCCCGTGTTATCACTGCCACGGGTGGCAGCTTTTCGGTGATGACCTATAACATAGCCGGACTACCTCAGCTTTTATCAAGTGCTCCTTCGCCAAGGGATTCCAGTACTGCGCTCATCGGCAGACTGATCAATTCATATGACGTAGTGCACGTACAGGAAGATTTTAACTATCATGCGTATCTGTACGATTATGGCAATGTGCATCCTTATCGTACCGCTACCAGCGGAGGCGCAGGTATCGGCGACGGTCTGAACTCACTGTCGTATTTCCCCATCAGCGATTTTGCCCGTATTACCTGGAATAAACGGATCAATGAAAATGCGCTGACGCCCAAAGGCTTTTCTTTTTGCCGCCTGCGCCTTTCAGAAGGCGTTTATATTGATTTTTATAACCTGCATACCAATGCAGAATCTGATGACGCTTCCATTGCTGCACGCGCTGATAATCTGCAGCAGATCTCTGATTATATCAGCACGGTATCTAAAGGCAATGCCGTTGTAGTAATGGGCGATATGAACGCCCGCTATACAAGGGATAATAACCTGCGTTTGTTACTGAATGTAAATGGCATGACCGACCCCTGGATAACGCTGATCAGGAACGGCTCTATTCCTGCACTGGGCGACTCTGCCATTGCGTGCCCTTTCCCCAACGAAACCAACAATTGCGAGGTGGTAGATAAAATTTTCTACCGCAGTAATAAATTCATACAACTCACGCCCTCAGGCTATCAGTTGCTGCACACGTATGTAAATGCAAGCGGACAACAGTTGTCTGACCATTTGCCTCTTACCCTTAATTTTTCCTATTCTCTGCAATCGGCTTTCAGTATGAGCGATCTGTTTGGCGGACCGCATGGCACACCGTTCAACGATCTTGAAACCATAGTCGCCAGCAGTACGCCTAAAACATTTACTATCAGAGGCGGCAGCCGTGTAGACAATGTGGGTGTAACACTTGCCGATGGTACTGTATTGTCGCACGGAGGTACCGGCGGAACAGCTCAGTCGCTTACACTGCAAAGTGGAGAATACGTTTCCTCTGTTACCCTGAATGAGGGCCAATACAATGGTCATACGCGCATATTCTATATAAAGCTTGTGACCAATTTGGGCCGTACTTTATCGGCAGGATCGCAAACTTCAGATGCAGTAACCTACACGGCGCCCACAGGATATAAAGTGGCCGGTTTTTACGGCAATTCAGGCGATGAAGTAGATAAGCTGGGACTGATCTATACAAAACAATAATAAAGTCAGCAAGTCCGGAAGTCGGAAAGACCGAAAGCCAAATCAGGCTTTCGGTCTTTTTTTGTGCGGCGGCTGGGAAACGACATCATTCTCTCAGGAAAGCGACCCGATTTTTCACGAAAATCACATCAATTTTCATGGAAATCGGGCCCAATAATCAGAATATACAATGGAAAGCAACCTCTACAGGCCGTTTGACGATAGACAATTAATAAACACAGTACTATTTCTACATACGCGAAAGCGGTTGTTTATGAACTCCTAATACTCATATTCTGTTATCTTTGGGTTAACAATTTAGTCGGAAAGTCCGATAGACCGGAAGAGCGAAAGAAATATACCACAAGTATTTTTCCGACTTCCGGGCTTTACTGACCTCGGACCTGAATCTAAACTTTAAAGAATGAAAAAAGCATTATTACTGATTATTGTTCTTGTTGTAATCGTATTACTGGTTCGGCCTTTTTTTTGCAGTGGAGATGACAAGAAGGCCGACAAAAAGGAAGATGTGAAACAACAACCCTTGTCGATCACTGAAAATTCAAATGCATTTAATCAGTCGTTCACCCAATTACTTAATTCTTACTATAGTCTTAAAGACGCCCTTGTTGCCAGTGACACGGCAAAGGCATCTTCGGCAGCTCATGCTGTGGCCAAAGCGGCAGACAGCCTGAAAGTAAACGAAATAAAGGGCGATAGTACAGGAGTAATAAAAGAAACAGCCAAAACCTTTACCGGTACCCTTAGCAGTTCAGCGCAGGCACTGATGGCAGAGAAAAATATAAATGATAAGCGCAAGGAATTTGAAACGATTGCAGACGCCATGTGGAGCCTTACCCGTACAGTGAAATATGATGGTGAAAAGGTTTATTGGCAATACTGCCCCATGGCCTTTAACAAACAAGGCGCTTATTGGATGAGCAATGAGCGGGAAATAAAAAATCCTTATTTCGGAAATGAAATGCTGAATTGCGGCAGTGTGGAAGACTCGCTGGACTATGCAAAATAATTAAGCTCGCTCCACCGGTTCCGTTCAGCTTCGAAAACGGAAACTTCTCCCAATGAAACAATTTGTTGTATTAGTAATTGGGGTATGCTTTGCTCTGTCGGTGGCAGCGCAGGAGAAATTTACCCTCAGCGGTTATGTAAAAGACTCGTTATCGGGAGAAACCCTTATTGGGGCTACCGTTGCCATTAACGGGCATGGCAAGGCCGTTGCCAGCAATCAGTATGGATTTTATTCTATTACACTTCCGCGTGGAACCTACCTGATGACCGCTTCCTTTGCCGGCTATGAGCCACAGCAGATCAATATCACACTAGACAAAAATGTTGAAGAGAATTTCTATTTGCCCGTTAAAACAGTATTACAGGAAGTAATCGTTTCATCAACGCGGCGCCGCGATGGTAATGTGCGAAATGCCCAGATGGGAAAGATCGATCTTAACATCAATCAGGTAAAATCGGTGCCTGTTCTATTGGGAGAAACCGATATTCTGAAAACACTACAGCTCCT
>Ga0105239_10005773_pt1 | contig 14437 bp, 13 predicted proteins | sample KBSC44metaG_FD_92761 | JGI IMG/M metagenome (GOLD analysis project Ga0105239, IMG submission 92761) | Corn rhizosphere microbial communities from Kellogg Biological Station, Michigan, USA - KBS C4-4 metaG | ecosystem: Host-associated > Plants > Roots > Rhizosphere > Soil | place: Michigan, USA... | reverse complement strand
GTCAGTGTCCTTTTTCTTGTCTCCATCACCTCTTTACTTTGTGTGGGCATATCCCCTGTTGCAACTACTCCCGAACTGTAAATATAATCTCCCACCTTTATAGCATTTGTATAGCCAACCTCATCTTCTATTTGTTTTGATTCGTTGTATTTTTCTTTGATAACAGGTGGCAGTACTTGTTTTTTCTGCGCATAAGAAAGCTGTGAGATGCCAATAATAAGAAAACCCGCTAATAAGACCTGCTTTAAAATTACTTTGCTCATACAAATAAATTGAATGTTCTAATGTTATAAAGTTATGGATTCAGGATATACTTCATGCTTAAGTGGTAGCTTTATATAAATATTGTCATGAATAAAGAGCTGCTACTGCTGATATTGTGGACTGGTTTTGCATTATTGCATAGCATGCTTGCTGCAACATGGTTCAAGAAAATCATGCAGAAACTTTTGAAAAAGCAGTTTGTGTATTACCGGTTCCTGTATTCCTCTTTTGCCCTGCTAAGTTTAATAATCGTTATGTATTATTATTTCAGCATTCAGTCTGCATTAGTGTGGCAGCCGCCATTGGCTGAAAAAATTGCCGGCATTATTACCGGGTTAGCTGGTTTAATTATAATGCTTATTTGTGCCCGCATTTACTTTGCTGAAATGATGGGTCTATACGCATTTGCAAAAAAAACCGAAAATATCGGTCTTGTTCAAACAGGATTGCATAAATACATGCGTCACCCTTTATATACAGGTACTTTGCTTTTTATGTGGGCCTTTTTTATTTATCAGCCATCCGTCAAAAATATCGTGACATGTGGAGCAAATACTATTTATGTGCTCATCGGCATTCACCTGGAAGAAAGAAAACTAATTACCTCTTTTGGTGATGCTTACCGCAAATACGCAGCAAAGACTCCTATGCTAATTCCGGGGTTCAAATAATTCTTACAGAAGCAATAAAGCAAGTATGAATTTTGGGAATTGATAAGCCTGGTGTTTGTTGAATAAACAATCACCAGGCTTAATTTTTTACTGAGAGAGTAGTTTTATTTTGGCAATGTGTATTTTTTACACATATTTGTATTCCGCAAAACGATTGCTTTATGAAGAAAATTTTTACCATCCTCTTCCTTTTCTTTATTGTTAGTGTAAATGCACAGTCTTTAACTTCTAATCCATCTTTTGTTACTGAAGCATCCTCTAATATTGAAATAACAATGGATGCCAATTTTGGTGGCAAAGAACTTTTGAACTATGCAAATACATCAGACGTATATGTGCACATAGGCGCAATTACTTCAAAAAGTGTAGACCTTAATGACTGGAAATATGTGAAGTTTCAATGGGGTACAACAAATGCCCAGGCACAGTGTAGTTACCTGGGAAATAATAAATGGAAGTATACCATTACTGGCAACGTTCGCACCTTTTTTGGTATAGTAGACGGGGCAGAAACTATTAATAAAATTGCTATCATCTTTAGAAATGGTTCAGGTAACAAGCAACAGCGAAATACGGACGGAAGTTCTAATATGTATGTTAGCATCAACAACGCGAATTTGCATGTAAGGATTGACCAGCCTTTTAGCCAGGCAACCTATGTGCCTAAACCTGAACCTATCAGCAAAAGTGTGGGAGATGGTGTGGGCATAACCGCAAATTCAAATATTGCGGGTACTTTAAATCTTTACTTTAACGGCAATCTTCTTGCTACAAGTAGTACAACCTCTGTCTCCGCAAATGCAACGATTGCAACACCCGGAAGCCAGCAAATAATTGCTGAAGCCATTAGCGGTGCCAATACCGCAAGAGATACATTTAATTTCACTGCAAGTGGTTCGTCTCCCATTGCAGATTTACCCGCCGGTTTAAAAGATGGCATCAATTATGAGCAAGGCGATACATCTGTTACATTGGTATTATTCGCCCCACAAAAGAGCAGCGTTTTCGTTATTGGTGATTTTAATAACTGGACTGCCTCTTCTTCCAGCCTGATGAATGTAACGCCTGACAAAAATCGTTACTGGATAAAAATAAAGGGCTTAACGCCGGGCACTGAATATGCCTATCAATATTTGATTGATGGAAATATAAAGGTGGCTGATTATAATACAGAGAAAGTATTAGATCCCGATAATGATAAATATATCTCTGCTGAAACTTATCCTAATCTTAAAGCTTATCCCACGGGAAAAACAACGGGAATAGTAAGTGTACTTCAAACTGCAAAACCAAAATATACCTGGCAGGTAACAAGTTTTTCAAGGCCAAACAAACATAACCTGATGATTTATGAACTGCTGGTTAGAGACTTTATTGCAAAACAAAACTGGCAAACATTAAAAGATACATTGAGTTATTTAAAAAGACTTGGCATTAATGCCATTGAGATAATGCCATTTAATGAGTTTGAAGGCAATAATAGCTGGGGATATAATCCAAGCTTCTACTTCGCTCCGGATAAAGCTTATGGAACGGAAACAGCTTTAAAGCAATTGATTGATGAATGTCACAAGCAGGGGCTTGCAGTTATAATGGATATTGTGCTTAACCATACATTTAACCAGTCGCCAATGGCGCAAATGTATTGGGATGCAGTCAATAACAGGCCTGCAGCGAATAATCCATGGTACAATGCCGTAATCCCACATGCTTTTGGGTTTGGGAATGATTTTAATCATGAAAGCACAGCAACAAAAGATTTCTTCAACCGTGTCTTAACGCATTGGCTCGCTAATTATAAAATTGATGGTTATCGTTTTGATTTCTCCAAAGGCTTAACGCAAAAACATTCAACAAATGATGCAGAGTTTTCCGCTTATGATGCAAGCCGCATTGCTATTATAAATGGATACGCCAATACCATAAAGACTGCTGACGCAGGTGCTTACATAATACTTGAACATTTTTGTGATAATACAGAAGAAAAAGAATTGTCTGATAATGATGGGTTGATGTTATGGGGCAACGGAAATTATAATTTTAATGAAGCAACTATGGGATGGATAGGCACTTCCAACTTTTCGGGAGTTGTTCATGCAAACAGGGGATGGACGCAACCTAACCTGGTAGGTTATATGGAAAGTCATGATGAGGAAAGGTTGATGTATAAGAATGAAAAATACGGCAATAGCGGAGGTTCTCCCAATGTAAAGGATACTGCTGTCGGATTGAGAAGAAATGGCATGGCTGCTGCGTTCTGGGCATTAATACCCGGCCCGAAAATGTTGTGGGAATTTGGTGAACTTGGGTATGACTATTCAAGATGTTATTTATCAACTAATGGAGAAGGTGGTGATTGCGATAAAAAGACGGATCCCAAGCCAATAAGATGGGATTATTATAATGAAGCCAGGCGTAAGGCATTGCTTGATGAATATTCGGATTTGTTGAGACTACGAACAACGCCTGCTTATCTTTCTACTTTTACAATGGGAGCCATCAATTATAATTTAGCTGGGGCTGTTAAATGGTTTACCGTGTCAGATGCGGCGCTTACTTATATAGTTTTTGGCAATTTTGACGTGACGAATCAGTCTGTAACAATTAATTTCCCAAGTGCAGGTACATGGTATAGTTACCTTACAGACTCAGTGGCCGCGATTGCTTCAGCCGCACAATCTGTTACACTTAAGCCCGGTGAATACTATGTATTTACCAATAAGAATTTAAGAAGCATTGCTTTGCCTGTAAACTGGTTAAGCTTTACCGTTGAAAAAGCAACAGGTGAAACTGTATTGCTTAAATGGAGCACAGCACAGGAAACAGGTAACAGTTATTACAGTATTGAGCACAGCATAGATGGCAATCATTTTACTTCAATAGGTGAAGTGCCCGCAGGTAAAGCCGCTACCTCGGTGCAGAATTATCAGTTTACAGACAAGCAACCCTATAGCGGAAATAATTATTACAGGATTAAACAGGTTGATAAAAATGGAAACTTCAGTTATACACCTGTTAGAAAAATAAATTTTGATGCGTCTGCTGCACTATGGCAGTTATATCCAAATCCTGTTAGCAAGAGCACTGCTTTATATGTGAAGCAGGATGCCGTGAAGATGCAATTAATATTGACTGATATTTCGGGGAAAGTGCTTTGTAATAATGTTTACCGCATGGTAAAAGCTGGCCAAAGAATACCGTTGGTTAATGAGCAACTTTCAGCCGGTATTTATCTTTTAAAAATTACAAGCGATAAGAATACATCAACACAAAAATTGGTCGTTGAATAAATGTTGATGTAAGAGCTAATAATAACTCATGCAAAGTCGCTAAGGCGCAAGGATAAATAAGAAGTCTTGTCGACTTAGCGTCTTTGCGTGAGAATACCATCAACAAAATCAGTCTAAAAAATCGCGGTTAGTCATCATCATCCTTCTTATCACTCAACTTTACAAAGGCGGCACGTTTAGGTGCAGGTACAAGTGCATGCTCACCTCTTACTGCCTTCCAGATAACTTCTGTAAATTCCCTGTCAGGTATCCTGTCTTCGCCACTAAAATCAAATGTTTCGCTTTTGCGTTGCCATGCGTTTTCAACACTGTTCTTTTCATTGATATCCCATTGTAATGGCTTTGCATTAAAGCCTGTTAAATCCGGTGTTGATTGAAAGCAGCGCCACATAGGTGTCGCCGCAGCATCATACTGGCTCATAGGAGGTATGCCTAATATCAATTCAATTGTACGCAATACAGATGTAGTGGAATACATTGTATGGTCAACAAAGCCACGCTTCACAAAGCCTCCTGCAATGTAGGCAGGGCTACGATGTGCATCCACATGGTCAGGTCCATCCTGTGCATCATCTTCCAATACAAACACAACACTCTCCTTCCATACGGGGCTCTTGCTTAGGTAATCTATAAACATCCCAACGGCAAGATCGTTATCAGCGCAATGTGCAAATGGCGTTGGCCGGCCTTTACGCAAACCTTCTGTGTGGTCATTAATAATGCGCAACGTGTTTAACTGTGGAAGCGCATTTGCAGCAACCAGCGAATCAAAATCACGTTTCCATTGATTAACGCGTGTGGTATCGCGAACCGTCTGATCCCAACTCGTGTAATAAGTGCAGAAATGATTTTTTAGTATAGGAATGTTTGGTTTGTAATCATCTGCAAATTCTCCGTAAGTACGATAGCTAACTCCTGCCTTTGCGCAATGATTCCAGATAAAGCCCCCTTTGTTGTTGGCAATTTCGCGATTGCCTTCCGCATCGTATTCGCCACCTCGACCACCATAACTTGTGGGCCATGTTTTTTCAAGATAGTCTGTTGCATAGCCGCCCATACTCCAGTTATGACCATCGGCACTCACTTCTGCATCTACATAAAAATTATCCAGCAATACAAATTCTCTTGCAAGTGCATGCAGGTTAGGTGTTATCTTTTCTCCAAACAGGCAAAGACTGGTATCACCGTTACCTTCTTTCATATCACCCAATACCTGGTCGTAAGTCCTGTTTTCTTTAATGATATAAAATACATGTTTAATAGGCGATGGGTCGCCCACTTTTCTTGGAACAGGGTTGCCTTCCTCACCTTGAGTCACCAATTCTTTTTCTTTATGATAAGCTGAATTTTCATACACCAGCCTTGAATAGCTGCCTAACTCTTCAGCGCCCGGCGTATTGATAATGCTAAGCGTTCCTTTAAATAAACCGCCGATGTATTGTACTTCACGCACCTTGGCTGTATCGCCTTTTTGAAAGCTCAACTGGTGCTTTTTGTTGTAAGGATTGGGCCCGTACGGATTAGCCATTGACGTAAAACCTTTGCCATTCGTTACATAAATCTTCTTGCCAATCACCCTGACACAGGTAGGATACCAGCCCACAGGTATAAACCCTTTGCTTTTGCTGCTGCCTGGCTTGGTAACATCATAAACTGCAAGACTGTTATTATCTGCATTGGCGATATACAACGTTTTTTCATCGGCACTTAATGCAACGCTGTTGGTTGTTGAACCGGCGGGAGCATCAGGATATAATGCTGCATTCAATGTTTCTATTACTTTTCTTGAAACAAGGCTAATGATGGAAACGCTGTTGTCATTGGCATTTGCTACAAACAAGTATTTGCCGTTTTTTGTTAAGCAGATATCATTCGGATTATCACCCACAGCAATAGAGTCAACAAGTTTTTGTTGCGATGTGTTATAGATTAAAATTTTATCGCCACCCCATAAAGAAATATAGAGTTCTTTTTCATTGGGTGAAAGCAGGCAGGTAAATGCTTCTGCGCCTAAAGCAAGTGAATCAACCTTCTTTGTTTTAAGATTAACAATATAAAGACTGTTGTCTTCTTTTGTAACCACATACATGATGCCTTTGGCGTCATCAATATCAATACCTGCGGGTGAAATTTTAACCGGCCATTTTTTGCCAAGCAAAAAGCTGTCTTTTAACTGAAGCCTGTTGTTAATGATTGCATATTGCAGAATCCAGTTGTCATTACCTCCGGACGCATACAGATATTTTTCATTGCTGCTGAACTTAAGGCCATACCAGCTTTTGGGGATTTCAATATTATCAAGCAGGCTTTCGTTTTTGGCATCAATTAACTGTATGCTTTGTTTGCTTTGGCCATTATCGGTAACAGCGATATATTTTTTGGATGATGATACTGCGATGTTCAATGGTAAATCGCCAAGCGGAAGACTTTTGCCAACTGGCGTTAAGCTCCAGCCATTCGGCAATTGCACACGGTGGATAGCCTGGCCTGGCTGCGAAAAACAATTGTGCCACACGGTAAACAGAAGAATGCTTGCAATAATTTTCCTCATAGGTATTTTATTGAAAGAGGTAAAGTTATACATCCGCTCAATAGAATCGGCGCTTAACAATGAATTAATAGTAGTTCAAAGCTCAAATGTTCAAAGTGCTTAAAGTTGCTGGTTGCTGGATTATTCAAAGTTTTATGTTCCGATTTGTCAACATTGAACCTTAAACTTTGAACAGACCTGTATCCGGCAACTAGTAACCGGTAACCGAAAATTTTTTCTCATCTTTAAAATATTCCTTTTTGCTATTCGTCAGCCATTAGTAATGGACGGCGTTTCTACCACATATAATAACATGCCAAAAGAAAAGCGTAACATAACAGACGTGATTAATGCTTACAGCAAGCGACTGATGGGCTTTATACGCAGGCGTGTTACCAATGAGGCAGATGCAGAAGATATTTTACAGGATGTGTTTTACCAGTTGATAGATAATACTCAACCTATTGAACAGCTTACCGCCTGGCTCTTTCGTGTTACACGCAATAAGATTACGGACAGGCAGCGCAAAATGCAGCCGGATTTGCTTGATGATATTTACACGGATGAAGACAGCGAGGATTTCCTAAGCTGGGCAGAGTTGTTCTTTGATGGCAACGATAATCCTGAAACTGAATTTTTACGTTCCATGTTCTGGGAAACATTAAACAGTGCACTGAATGAATTACCAGAACAGCAGCGACAGGTTTTTGTGATGAACGAGCTGGAAGATATTCCTTTTAAAGTAATCGCCGAACAAACGGGAGAATCGGTAAACACACTCTTGTCCCGCAAACGTTATGCAGTCTTGCATTTAAGAAACAGGTTAAGCAGCCTGCGTGATGAATTATTAAACTATTAAAGAGTTATTTTATGAAAAGATATTTTTTCTGGAAAAGGTTTATGATGGTTATACTATTTGCCTTCATATTCATAGTGCCGGTAAGTTTTATTGTAATGGCTTTGTGGAACAATATTCTTGTGCCGGTGTTGCATGTGGCAGTCATTAATTTCTGGCAGGCCCTGGGCATTTTTGCTTTGTGTAAAATTTTATTCGGGGGCTTCCCCGGCAGGTGGGGCAGGCGTTATGATGGCCACTGGCAAAAAGAATGGGGTGGTGGTATGCACGAAAAGCGCAAAGAAATGATGGAAAAATGGCAAAACATGACACCTGAAGAAAGACAAAAGTTCAAGCAGGAATGGAGAAGCCGTTGCCGCAACTGGAAATATGGTGAAAGGCCAGAGCCGCAGACGGGAAGTACTTCACAGGAAGAGAAGACGATGTAATTTCTGTTCAAAGTTTGAGGTTCAAGAGTTCAAAGCTGGATACTCAAAATAACGAACTTTGAACTTTCAACCCTTGAACTTTGAACTCTTTCGTGATACCAGCAGTGGTTTTTCATTGCATCGTCCCTTGCGTCGCAATCACTTCATCTGTTGCACTTATGGCAACTGAAGGCTTCTCTTCAATCTTGCTTTGTTTTCCTTTGGGGTTAGTGAATATGGTTCGAAGATAAATTATTCCGGTATCGTTGGTAAAGCTTTGTGTGTAGTGAACTTTGGCTAAAGCCAATATTCGATACGCTTTAGTAATCCAAGGCTTAAGCCTTGGGTTATAATAGAACGTAAACATGGCTTTAGCCACAGTTTTAGCCCGGTATGCGATCTGCAAGCTGTAGAACTGTTGCTTCTTGCTGAATAAAGAACAAGGTGTACAAGGGTGCGACGCAACGGAAGATTAATAGTTGCAATACAGCCGGGTTAAAAAAGTTGCATATCAAATAGTAAAGTCCGGTAATAAATATTCATAAACTAAAAACTCCCCTTTAGGGGTTGGGGGTAACATGGAAATCTTAGTATTTAAAACCAACGTAGAAGACAGAAAACACGTACGCAAGTTGTTTCGTGTATTTAAAACGATTCAAGGCATTTTAAAATGGAATGTCGACCTGGAAGATAATGATAAAGTATTGCGTGTAGAAGCAGTAGCCATTGCACCGCAAGCCATCGAGAAGGTTATGAGCAATGCTGGTTATTATTGCAAAGAGTTATTGTAGCTCAATCATATAAACTTAAACACATGAGTACTATTCCAACGCTGTATGAATGGACTGGCGGCAAAGAAGTATTTGAACAACTCACCAAAGTTTTTTACGATAAAGTCTTGCAAGATGAACTACTTTATCCTGTGTTTAAAAATATGTCTGCGGACCATAGTAAGCATGTTGCCCATTTTATTGCGGAGGTCTTTGGCGGACCAAAACTTTATACTGTTGGCGACAATGGCAGCCATGCTGATATGGTAGCACATCATGTAGGCAAAATGCTTACCGAAGCACAACGCAAAAGATGGCTGCAATTGCTACTGGAAGCTGCCGATGAAACAGGCCTAAAAGACGATCCCGAATTTCGCTCTTCGCTCCTCGGCTACCTTGAATGGGGAAGCCGGTTGGCAATCATCAACTCAAACGCAACTGAAAACCCGGTAAAAGAACATGAACCCATGCCCAAATGGGGATGGGGCGAGACTGGTGGACCTTATGCCGGATAAAGTACGCGATCTCTCCAGGCTATTGCCAGCACAGGCTTTCAAAAGATTTACCTCCAAAATAGCGGCATTTACCTACCATCGTAACCACTCATCAAATTTTAAAAACATATTTGTATTATAATTTGGTTTATAAAATAAACTAAAATAGATTTGCTATACCAAACAACCAATATGAAGCAGCTTATTATACTAACAATCCTTCTTTTAACCGGCTTTCAACTGATGGCGCAGACCAATATCAGCGGAAAAATAAAAGACAACAAGGGCAGACCACTTGCAGGCGCAAGCATTACCATCAAAGATTCTTACGATGGCACTACCTCTGATTCAACAGGTAATTTTAAATTTTCTACCACTGAAAAAGGAGATCATCTGTTAACCGTTACCATTCTTGGCTATAATAGTTTTGAGCAGAAAGTAAGTCTTACCAATGCACCTCTTATCATTAATGCATCTCTTAAAGAAACACTGGATGAATTAAAAGCTGTTACAGTTACCGCAGGTTCATTTGCGGCTGGTGATAATAAAAGAGCTGCCGTATTAAACTCAATTGATATTGCTACAACTGCGGGCTCTAATGCAGACATTACTGCAGCTTTAAAAACATTACCCGGTGCGCAACAGGTAGGTGAACAGGAAGGTTTGTTTGTTCGCGGTGGTACAGGTTACGAAACAAAACAATTTATAGATGGCACCCTGGTGAACAATCCCTATTATACAAGCGTCCCTGATATTTCTACCCGTGGCCGCTTTTCTCCATTCCTGTTTAAGGGAACAGTGTTTAGTACCGGTGGTTATTCTGCTTTGTATGGCCAGGCATTGTCTTCTGCATTATTGCTTGAGTCTATAGATCTTCCCGAACGTTCTGAAGTAGATGCAACTATTTCTCCTTTGGTTGTTGGTGCAGGAACACAACATCTTGCAAAGAATAAAAAATACTCCTATGGCATCAACTATAGTTATGTAAATACAGTAGCTTATTTCAATCTTATTAAGCAAACACCTGATTATTTTAAAATGCCGCAGTTTCATAACAGCGATGCCAACTTCAGGATTAAAACAAAGAGTGGCGGCATGATTAAATACTATACCACTTTCAGCTATAGCCAGCTTGGCTTAAGAAGACCTGATATTGACAGCGGCTATTTAAAAAATGCATTCGGACTTACCAATCGCAACTGGTATAATAACGTTAGCTGGAGAGAAAATCTTGGTGCTGGCTGGAAGATGAATCTTGGCCTTGGTTTCAGTACCAACAGCGATGATATTTCACAGCAGATACAGGACCAGCATAACAATCCCAAACAGTTTGCAAATGATGTGTTCTGGATGAATAATAAAAACTTTCTGCTTAACCGCTTGCAGAATTTAACGCAAGGCAAGATTGTGTTTGATAAAAAATTAGGTGGCATCAGCGCATTTCGTTTTGGAACAGAATACTGGTACTCTTACGAGAAAAGTATTTTCAATGATACGGCACGTAAGCTGATTGATAACTACAACGCAGTGTTTGCTGAAACGGATATTTATCTTACCAATGATATTGCTGCAAAGCTTGGTGCAAGGTTTGAGCATTCATCCATCATCAATAGATCAGATATTGCTCCACGTGTTTCATTGGCTTATAAGACTGGCAAGAATGCACAGGTTTCTGTTGCTTATGGTATGTTCTATCAAAAGCCTGAAAACATGCAGTTGTTATACACTACCAATGTCGGCTTTACAAAAGCAACACATTACATTCTCAACTATCAAAAGATGACTACGCAACAGATATTTCGCGTAGAGGCTTATTATAAAAAGTATCATGATCTTATAAAAACTGTTCCTCTTCCTAATTATTATTCAACCTATAATAATTCTGGAACCGGTTATGCCAAAGGATTTGAGCTATTCTGGAGAGACAAGAAAACATTTAAAAACCTTGATTACTGGATAAGCTATTCTTATCTTGATACCAAGCGTAATTATCTTAATTACACAGAACAGTTAACGCCCAACTTTGCTGCAAAACATACTGCATCTATTGTTACCAAACGTTTCTTTACAAGTATAAAAACAGGCTTCAACTTTACATACACTTATGCAACAGGCAGGCCCTACTATAACTTTATGTTGAACAACAGCAGTAAATATTTCCTGGCAGATCAGGGTAAAACCAAAGACTACCACACGCTCAATTTCAGCATGAATTATGTGCCGAGTGTTGGCAAACCAAATGCAAGAACTTTCATTGTTTTGTTTGCGAGTATGAGCAATGTGCTTGGTAATAACCTGGTGTATGGCTATAATTATTCTTACAACGGTATGATTAAGCAGCCCATCACACCAACAGCCAACAGGTTTTATTTTGTCGGCTGTTTCTTAAGCTGGGGTGTGGATAGAACTGAAGATGCGATCAATAATAATCTTTAGTGGTGAATGGTCAATGAGGAATGAAAAATGAAAAGTGAAAGGTGAAAAATGAGGTGAGCGGTGAATGGAGAATGAGGTGAGTAGTGAGTCGTCAATGGTGAGTAGGAAAACTTGATGCTGTTGTTATTAAGACATCAGGAAAATCAGTTAAATCCTGGTTCAGACAATTCAAAGTTCAAGGTGGATGAAACCAGTACCTAGTAACCAGCAACCTGTAACCAATTAACTAGTCAACAACTGTAAATATTATGGATACTCAACAACCAAAAGACGAGCGCCTTTGGGAGCTTGCAAAGAAAAGGGCAGCATTTAAAAAACATGCGGCCTCTTACTTTTTTACCAATGCTTTTTTTGTGGCAATATGGTTCTTCACCAGCGGGCCGCATTCTTATTTCTGGCCCATGTGGACAATGCTTGGATGGGGACTTGGCCTGGCCTTTCAATATTTTGATGCCTATAACGGCAACAAAGTTTTTACGACTGAAGAAGAATATGAAAAATTAAAACGCGAACAAAAACTTTAAATATTATCACACATGAAAAAACTATTAACAGTAATTGCTTTAGCAACAACCGTATTGGTAAATGCTCAGGACGATAAGTTTACTTCTGGCATGAAAAAAAACCTTGCACAATTCGATTCCATGAAGACCACGCAGGATTATGTAAATCTTGCCGCCAACTTTGAACGAATTGGCGATGCTGAAAAAACACAATGGCTGCCTTACTATTATGCAGGTCTTGCATTAACCACAGCAGGCTGGAGAGATCCTTCCATTGACAAGGATAAGAATTCAGAAAAAGTAAAAGCGCTTTGTGATAAAGCCGACGCAATAGAAAAGAATTCAGAGATACAAAGCATACGCAATATGGCCGCCACACAGCAAATGATGGTTGATCCGCAGAGCCGTTGGCAAACATATGGTATGGAGGCTGGTGAGGCATTAAAGAAAGGCATGGAGATGGATCCTAATAACCCACGCCTGTATTACCTGCAGGGAATGAGCCTGTTTAACACGCCTGAACAATTTGGCGGTGGTAAAGCAAAGGCAAAGCCTGTGTTTGAAAAAGCAGTGACATTATTTAAAGCAGAGCAACCGAAGCCATTGTATCCTCGTTGGGGACAAAAACAGGCAGAAGAAAAATTGGCGGAATGTCAATAGCAGGCAAGTGGTAAATGGGAAGTGGCGGGCAGTAGGGAGCCTGCTTGTCACTTCCTTTATGAGTTTTATATGCTTTCTCCCACTTGCTATTCTCTACTAACCACTCACCTGATTATGCTATCACTATATCACACTTTACTTGTATTACACATTGCGGGAGGAACGCTTGGATTAATATGTGGTTCCATTGCAACAGCAGTTGTTAAGGGTAAGAAAATGCATTTGCTTAATGGCAAATTATTTTTTTATGGAATGGTTGTTACGGCCATCACTGCGCTTATTATAAGTAACCTGCCAGGGCATGTAAATCTTTTTCTTTTTGCAGTAGGCGGCTTTACATTATACATGGTTACAACGGGCTATCGTATTGTATGGCTTAAGCGCAACAGCAGCTATCACTTGAAGCCCTTCACTGTGGTCGATTATATATTGGCAGGTTTTGGAATCTGCTTCGGGTTGTTTCTTGTAATACTTGCAATAAAAGGTGTGATGAGGCAGTATTTTTTTGCATTGGTTCCCGGCGTTTTTGGTGTGATATGTTTAATCTATGCAGGACTGGATTATGCCATGCTTGCGGGCAGGCAATCAGTAAAAGAGGTATGGATGCGCAGCCATATTATGCGCATGATAGGTTCGCTTATCGCGGCCTATACTGCATTTCTTGTAGTGAATATTCAAATACCCATGCAATGGATTTTGTGGATATTGCCAACAGTAATCGGATCTGTCCTGATTACAAGATTTATTAAAAAATATGCTCCACCAAAACGTGCAAAGCCTGTGAATAATATCAATGCTTAAAATAACCTTTCATACTTTTTCTCTTTCAAATTTGTACGATGAGCCAGGAAAATTTAAATCCGCTTGAAAGCCTTCAATTAATTGAAAGCATGATTAACCGGGCAAAAGACAAGTTTGCCGAAGATGGCAGAATGTATCTTTTATGGGGCTGGGCGGTTTTTATTTGCAGCCTTGGCCAGTTTGTGTTGCTTCATTTCTATCACTCAGAGTATCATTATATGGTTTGGATGGTCTCCTGGGTTTTAATCATCTATCAAATATTTCATGTAATTAAAAAGCGCAGGCTGCAGAAAGTAAAAACCTATACAGACCATATCATTGGTTATGTATGGATTACGTTTGTAGTACTAATGTTTTTGCTTGGCTTTTTAATCGGGAGGCTTACCACTGGTGAGTATTACCGTCATATTAATCCGATTATTCTTGCGGTTTATGGCATGCCCATTTTCTTGTGTGGAATTATCCTTCGCTTCAGGCCATTGGTGTTTGGTGGTATCGGGTGCTGGGTACTTTCTATTTTAACAACCTTTATAAAAGATTATGACTACCAGTTTTTAATGATACCGGTAGCAATGATTATTGCCTGGATAATTCCGGGATACCTGTTAAGAGCAAGAGCTAAGTTGCAACGGACGAGAGGTTGAATGTTGAATGTTGAATGTTGAATGTTGAATGTTGAATGTTGAATGTTGAATGTTGAATGTTGAATGTTGAATGTTGAATGTTGAATGTTGAATGTTGAATGTTGAATGTTG
>Ga0105239_10005771_pt1 | contig 14439 bp, 12 predicted proteins | sample KBSC44metaG_FD_92761 | JGI IMG/M metagenome (GOLD analysis project Ga0105239, IMG submission 92761) | Corn rhizosphere microbial communities from Kellogg Biological Station, Michigan, USA - KBS C4-4 metaG | ecosystem: Host-associated > Plants > Roots > Rhizosphere > Soil | place: Michigan, USA... | reverse complement strand
ATAGCCGAGCGCTTGGTAGAAGCCGGTGACGGCCTCGTTCTCGGCCCGCACCATCAACCGGATCACGCGCGCGCCCTGTGCGGCGAGCCATTGCTCGGCCGCCTCGACCAAAGCGCGGCCGAGGCCGGTGCCGCGCCGGTCGGCGGCGCAGGCGACATAATAGAGCCAGCCGCGATGGCCGTCATAGCCGGCCATGACCGTGCCGATGATCCGGCCGCCATCGCGCGCGGCGAGGATGGTCGAGGTCGGGCAGGCGAGCGCGGCGGCGATGTCGGCATGGGGGTCGTTCCAGGATCTGACCAGGCCGGACGCTTCCCATAGGGCGGCGGCGGACCCTGCTTCGGCGGCGGTGAGGGGCGCGATCTCCGTCATCCCAGCGTAAGCTGGGATCTCGTGCCGCGAGGCAAGCCCCCATCCTCCTGAGATCCCAGCTTTCGCTGGGATGACGGTTGGATATTCATCCCAGCCTGGCCAGTGCTGCCCGCAGGCGTTCGGCTTCGGCGGCCTTGGCGTCGTGGTCCTCGCGGGCCTTGGCGACGGCTTCGGGCTTGGCGCGTTCGACGAAGCTCGGGTTGGCGAGACGGCCGGCGAGGCTGTCGCGTTCCTTCTCGGCGGCTTCGGCGCCCTTGGTGAGGCGGGCGCGTTCGGCGTCGAGATCGATCACGCCTTCCAGCGGCAAGGCGAAGGTCGCTTCGTCGACGACCACCTGCGCGGCACCCTTGCCCGCGAAGGGCGCGAGCTGGATCGAGTCCAGGCGGGCGAGGCGCGACAATACGCCGTGCTGGCGATCGAGGCGCGCGGCGGTTTCGGCCGAGGCGTCGGCAACGAACAGATTGAGGCGGGCGCCTGGGGGTACGTTGAGCTCGCTGCGGGCGGCGCGGATTTCGCTGACCAGCTTGATCAGCCATTCGACTTCGGCCGAAGCGTCCGGGTCGATCGCGCGGGCGTCGACCATCGGCCAGTGGCCGACGATCAGGTCGTCCTTGCGGTCCGCCAGCGCGTGCCACAGCTCTTCGGTGATGAAGGGCATGAACGGGTGGAGCATGGCCAGGATCTGGTCGAGCACCCAGCCGGCGACGGCGCGGGTTTCGGCGGCTTCAAGCCCCTCCCTTCCAAGGGAGGGGTTGGGGTGGGTGACGCCGGCCGAGGGGCTTTCTCCTTCAGGAGCAGCGGAGGAGCTCGCGGCTTCGCCGCTCGCACCCACCCCTTGATCCCCTCCCTGGGCAGGGAGGGGAGAAAGAATGGGTTTGATCAGCTCCAGGTACCAGTCGCAGAAGCTCGCCCAGACGAAGTGGTAGACGGTGTTGGCGCTCTCGTCGAAGCGGAGGTCCGCCAGTGCGAGGTCGAGGGCCTGGACGGTCTTGATCGTCTGGCCGATGATCCAGCGGTTTACCGCCAACTCCGCCTTGGGCGGATCCAAAGTGGTCGAGCCGCCGATGCCGTTCGATTGGGCGAAGCGGGCGGCGTTCCAGAGCTTGGTCGCGAAATTGCGATAGCCCTCGACGCGCTTCTCATCGAGCTTGATGTCGCGGCCCTGGCTTTCCATCGCGGCCATCGTGAAGCGCAAGGCGTCGGCGCCATATTTGTCGATCAGGCCGAGCGGGTCGACGGTGTTTCCCTTGGACTTGGACATTTTGGCGCCGTGCGCGTCGCGGACGAGGCCGTGGAGGTAGAGCGTCTTCCACGGGCGCTCGCCCATGAAATGCAGGCCCTGCATCGCCATGCGCGCATCCCAGAAGAAGAGGATGTCGAAGCCGGAGATTAGGACGTCGTTGGGGTAATGGCGGGCGAGGAGAGAATTTGGTGAGGCCCCCTCTCCCAACCCTCTCCCACCAGGGGAGAGGGCTTTATCGTCTTCCGGCCAGCCGAGGGTGGCGAAGGGCCACAGCGCTGACGAGAACCAGGTGTCGAGGACGTCGGTGTCGCGCACCAACCGTTTGTTGCCGGCAAGGGACTGCGCTTCGGATTCGGTTTCGGCGACGTAGACCTGGCCGTCCTCGTCATACCAGGCGGGGATCTGGTGGCCCCACCAGAGTTGGCGGCTGACGCACCAGGGCTGGATATTCTCGAGCCAATTGTACCAGGTCTTCTTCCAGGTTTCGGGGACGACGCGGATGTCGCCCGAGCGCACCGCCTCCAAAGCGGGCTTCGCCAAAGTGGCGGCGTCGACATACCATTGGTCGGTCAGCCAGGGCTCGATCACCACGCCCGAGCGATCCCCATAGGGCGTCTGGATCACGCGATCCTCGACCTTTTCGAGCGCGCCGGCTTCCTCGAGCAGCTTGACCACCATGTCGCGCGCCTCGAACCGGTCGAGGCCGAGCAGATCGGCGGGGATGAGGCCGTCGGCGGTCTGGCAGACGCGCGCTTCGGCATCGAGCATGTTGAGCATCTCGGCGGGCTTGAAGCCCGCTCGTCGGCCCACCTCAAAATCGTTGAAGTCGTGGCCGGGGGTGATCTTGACCGCGCCCGAGCCCAGCTCTGGATCGGCATGTTCGTCGGCGACGATGGGGATGAGGCGACCGGTGATGGGCAGGCGCACCTGACGCCCGATCAGAGCCTTGTAGCGATCGTCCTCCGGATTCACCGCGACCGCCATATCGGCGAGCATGGTTTCGGGGCGCGTGGTCGCGACCGAGATCGTACCGGACCCATCGGCGAGCGGATAGGACAGGTGCCAGAACTGGCCGTTGCGCTCCTTGGTCTCGACCTCAAGATCGGAGATAGCGGTGCGGAAATGCGGATCCCAATTGACCAGGCGCTTGTCGCGATAGAGCAGGCCCTGGCGGTAGAGCTCGACGAAGACGTGGAGGACGGCGCGGCTGAAGCCCTCGTCCATCGTGAAGCGCTCATTCGCCCAATCGCAGGACGCGCCGAGACGGCGGAGCTGCTGCGTGATCTGGCCACCGCTCTCCGCCTTCCATTCCCACACCTTGTCGATGAAGGCGTCGCGGCCGAGATCGGCGCGGACGATGCCATCCTTCGCGAGGTTGCGCTCCACCACCATCTGCGTCGCGATGCCGGCATGATCGGTGCCGACCACCCAGAGCGCATCCTTTCCCTGAAGGCGCGCGTGGCGGATCAGGATATCCTGCAGCGTATTGTCGAGCGCGTGGCCGATATGGAGCGAGCCCGTGACGTTGGGCGGCGGGATGACGATGGTGAAGGGCTCCGCCGTGTCGCGCGCGGGGCGGAACTGGCCGGTGGATTCCCAGTGCGCGTACCAGCGGGATTCGATGGCGGCGGGGTCGAAAGTCTTGTCGATGGTCATATCGCGAGCGGCTTTAGAGAGAGTTTGGCGGGGATGCGAGTGCGCTTGGAAAGCCGCGCCTTATAACCCCAGCAGCACCTTTATCCTGGCCTGTACCTCGGCGAGGGCCGCGGGGGAGACCGATCCTTTGCGGGTCGCCTTTCGCGCGCGCCAATCGAGGCTTTTGACCTGATCCGCCAACACCACACTGGGAGGATCTCGGCTGACGACCACTTCGAACGGATAATCCTTGATCCGCGAGGTCATCGGACAGCAGACGATCATCCCGCGAACGCCATTATAGGCAGCGGGCGAGAGGACCAAAGCAGGCCGATGGCCGGCTTGCTCATGCCTCGCCTGCGGATCGAATTGCAGCCAGACAATATCGCCCATATCCGGAACGTAAGCGGCCATTACCAGGCTTCATCGCCAACCGGGGCGCCGAAATCCACCTCGTCGTGAAAGGTCTCGGGCGTCATGCGTGCGATCATCGCAGCCAGATCAAGCACCGGCGCCCGGATCGGCTCGATCACGATCCTGCCATCCTCTTCGCGTACATTGACCGGCTGATCGATCTTGAGCGATGCGGCCGCCATGATCGATGCGGGAATCCGCACCGAAGCGCTGTTTCCCCACTTCTTGACTTGTACCTGCATCACACCATTTCCTGTATCGACATTCATGATACATATGCCCTCAATACCGCGCTATCAAGTCCGGCGTTCTACAGGACGCCCGGAGCCCCGGGAGCACGAGGGGGAAAACAAAAAACACCAGATTCGAACTTGATGATTTTGCGGACGCGACGGGCCCGGCGGCGCCATTTTCATGCCCAGCGCAACTTGATCGGAAGGCTCATGTACGTTCTGCACGTAATTTCCTTGACTTTTACCGACAGGCGTGTACTCTATATACGTACGATTGTCAAGGGAGACTGGCATGGACGGAGCGGAAACAAGCGAGGGCATGAGCGTAAAACGGCTGCGCGAGATTGCGGGGCAGGCGATCGATCCGTGCGTGACCAGTTCGATGGTGGTGGCGGCGTTCTGGGAAGAGGCGCGCGGCAGCAGGATCGACCCGAAGGCGGGCTATGACGCGATCCAGGACGCGGTCGACACGGTGCGCGACGGCGTGATGGCCGGCGCGCAGGCGACATTGGTGGGACAGGCGCTCGCGCTGAACGCGATCTTTGCCGAGATGGCGCGGCGCGGCGGCGCGATGCTGGGCCGGCCGGGCAATGCGGCCGAACGATATTTGCGGCTGGCGATGAAGGCGCAGGCGCAATGCCGAACGACGTTGCAGGCGCTGAACGAGATTGCGGCGGGCGAGGCGCAAGAAGAGGAAGAGACGCCGCGCTATACGCGGATCGAGCGCGTGATCGTTTACCCGCCGCATTATGACGAGGCGGGCAACCGCATTCCGGGACGGGAAGAAAGCGCGGACGACCGGCCGGTGCAGAACGGCAACAGCGACCGTTATGGCTAAAGGTTGGACGGACGAACGGCGCGCCGCCTATTCGCGGATGATGAAGGCGCGCAAAGCGTGGGCGCATTCGACCGGGCCGCGGACGGCGGAGGGAAAGGCGCGGGCCAGCGGGAATGCCAGGGGCAAAGGGTGCCGGCAGCGGTTGGAGACTGAGTTGGCGCCGGTGGAGGCCTTGATGCGGGAGTGGGAGGTTGGGTTGCCCACTCGCTCGAAGGCTGCACAGCTAAAGACGAAATATGTTGCGAAGCGCCGCTTGATCTAAGTTCTGCCGCTCCACTTCCTTTGCGAGAAAAGGGTATCGCCGCTGAAGGAAGCCGAGGGTTATCTCTTCAAGGGCATACTCAATCAGGATGCTACATCTCTCTTGCACGTAGTTGTCATCCTGGTTGAGGCGCAGAGAGTTTATGGTCTGAGACACCTCACTCTTTTTAGGGTTTTGTAGGGTGGCGTTCGCCTTAATCAGGCACGCCGGAATTTCCATGTGGAACCAGTCATCTTCGATCTCGAACGGGTCTAGAATATGGGTTGCGTTGCCTTTGGAATTATTAACTCGTCCGCTCGCTAGCCGGAAATTCGACCATTCATACGCTAACTGAGGAAAGGCAGTTTTAGGGTGAAAGTGATCTACGGAACCCTGCTCGGGAAGGTACATGGCCGTATAGGCGCAAATGCCTTTGTAAGCGGCATGAAGATTTTTGGCGGCCTTCCCCCAAAATGCCTTTTTCTTAAACTGCTCAGAATTAGGTTGAGGGCAGGTCGCAAGGAAGCTGGCACCGGGTTGCCTCACCTCAGCGTCAAAGCCCGGATATTCCGGCATGGCTGTCACGCGGATCATAGAGCTACGCCGTTCTGCTCAGCGAAAAACAACCAGCGTGGCCAGAATTTATCGTCAGGCGCGAGATGTTGAGCAAGCTTGGCTGAAACGGCCTTCACGTCATCTGCCGAGGGCGCGTCTTCAAGCTGTAGAGACTTGGCTGCCTCGATTGCTTGCTCAGCCTCGCGTGACCGTGCATGCCGCAGACCAAACAGGGGAGACGTAAGCCATCCAGAAACATCGCCGTATTTTACGAACGGTGTCTCTTCGAGACGAACCGAAGGCCCATCACCATAGAGATGATAGAGCACGTCGGTCGACGGGTCGAACCCGGTTTCCATGGATGCGAGTATCATCGGAGAATGGGTCGCCGCCACCAATTGCAATGCTAGATCACTACTTAAAAGATCGCTGGCGCCCATCAGGGCCGGAAGGACGATCCGCTGCCATTTTGGATGAAGATGGGCTTCGAGCTCGTCGACTATAACCATCATGCGTCGCAGGGGAGGGCGACCAAGTTGCTTTGAGGCGAGTTCATGTTCGCGCCAAGACCAGATCATCAAATAAGCCAAGAGAAGCACACGCTGCACCCCCGACGAAGCATGGGTGACGGGGACACTACCGTAGCGGTGTTGGATTGTGGGAATGTCTCGATAATCTCCGGGAAGGCGGACGGTTGGTCCTGGGGTAAGGGTGCCCAAGTCTTCCGGCGAGAGCCTCTTGAGAACCGCTGCCAGCAAATCGAATGTCTGGCGATCGGTCGTTTCCCATCGGGCCCAATCCCGAATTAGCCCTTCGATAAAACCGACTTTGCCGTCCCAAACCTCACGCGCGGTTAGATTTTCACCCGCGCGGTCTGACTGATTGAAGGTGCTTCGCACAGGATCAGCTAACGAGAACGATCCATCGGCTCGCGAAAAAACAGCCAAGGCTTCGATCGTCATTGCGTCTTTTGGGCGAACCCATCGAAATTCGCGGCGATTAAACGTAGCCGCGAAGCTGACAACGCGTCCGGAAACTGCGGTTAGAGAATACTCAACAAGCGGCGCTAAACCCTCTCCGCCTTGTCGCGGGAGAGCTTGGCGCTCCGCCCAACTTCCTGTCGCGGCCCACCATGCGAAATCTAGAAGAAAGGACTTTCCAAGACCGTTGTCGCCGGTAACAATTGAAATTCTTGAACCAAAATTCATTGCGATGTCAGCGGCAGGGCCGGCGTTCACAAGCCGCAGAGACGTTATCGTTCGACCGCCTTCCGCTTCCGCATCTGGAGGCTCAGGAAGATCGGCCAGAACTGCCGTCATCTCTAATGGGTCAACTGAAAACCCAGCCGCTTCTTGCGGCAAGCCGCCTTTCGTTTGATCGAAGAGCAACCGGCGTTCGTCGTCGCTGATTTGGAATTCAGCATAGAACAGGTTCAAAAGATCAGTGTAACTCGCGCCCTTTAGTAGCTTGTCCTTGTAGAGCCAAATAGCGAGCGCCAGCGCCGGCGCTTTCGTGGGGAAACGCCCCTCCTCCAGTGTCTTGAGAATCTTGGCCGCATAGTCCTCACGGAAACCCCAGTCGCTCGTCCCCCGTTTATGCAGGAATACGCCTGAGAACGTCTGGGTATTGACTGTCTGGAGGCCGGTTGAAGGGTATCTGTTATTAACCCAAAGTCGCGGGGCTCCCCGGAAGGGCTGGAAGTAGAACATGCTCCTTCTGTCTAACCGATGATACTCTTCCATGTGTTCTTTGGTCAGGCTGTCCATGCTAATCGATTCGGTAGAGCCGACGGCCAGCCCGTGCCGCTTGCACGCGAGATAGGTTATTCCAATAAATGGATGAGTGGACGTACGAAGAATGTTGATGGCAGCAGCCACCGCGTCTTGTGTTAGATACATGGCATACGCTCCGTCGGCCCTCCTTGAGGGCCGCTCAATCTTGATCGACGTCGTTCTCTTCTCGCGCTAGTTGTTTGAGTTGATCAACGATGACATCGCAGTAATCCTGTTTGGCGTCGATCCCGATAGTTCTGAAGCCGTGCTTCCGGGCGAAAGCCAACGAGGTACCGCTTCCAGCAAAGGGATCGAGCACCACTCCCCGTGGCGGCGTCGTCGTGAGGATCGGTATTCGAACCAACTCTTCGGAAAATCGCGCCTTGTGACGGGCCTGCCCCCGGACTGTTGGCACCTCCCAAGTATCGAGTGGCGGCAGAACTGACCCGCTGTCAGAAGGTCTGCCAACCGCATTTTTGTCGAAATAGTACCAACGCTCTTTTACGAAATGAAAGACATACTCGTGAGAGATCGAGCAGCGATCTCTAACCTGATCGGGAATTGGGTTAGGCTTCACCCATACATTGTCATTTCGTACCAACCAGCCCCGATCCTGCAGCTCGATAGCAAGGCGATGAGGAATGAGCAGCAGTTGCTTTGGGACGCACCATTTTCCATCGCCTTTCTTATCTTGGGGGCGAATACCAAACCGACGCGCGGACTGCTTGGCCTCGCCGCTCCTATGTTCACCTTTTCCGCTCCAGTAGGTGTCCCCAATGTTGACCCAAAGGCTACCATTCGCGGCCAAGACGTCACGCGCACCATCGAACACATCGGCCAGAGCAGAAATAAATTCGGACGGATGAGGCTCCAGCCCAATTTGCTCGTCCACCTCGTAGTCACGTTGCCCGTAGAACGGGGGTGAGGTCACAATGCAGTTCACCTCGACCCCAGCCTCAGCGAGCAACGCAAGACCGTCTCGCACGTCCATATGAAATACGAGCGCGGTATCATCAGAGTAATATGCGGCCTTGGTCAGCAGGTCCGAACGGAAGGCATCTTCTGACATAACCTTCGGATGCATCGCGTCATTGGCCTTGGTCGTTGGCCGGGCAACCTCCAAGCCCCCACCGTTTTCGTTAGGGGTAAGCGTGGGTCGAGCGGGGGGCATCATATCTCCAATCGCGGTGAGCCTTCATAGCCGCGTGCGTTTGGCGGGCAACTAGGCCAGCCCTCAATGTGCTAGATCGAAGAGCCTACACGGGCCGGCGTTCTCCATACTCCGACATCTGCAATGGCAGGTAAGAATGGTACTCCGGCCTTGCTCCGTACGTACGAGAGAGAAGGATCCCCGCTCCTCTGAGGATAGAGCTTTGGTGGCGCCCCCTACCCCGCCACCGCATCCCTTAACGCCTGCACCTTCCGGTTCAGCTTCCCCATCTGCTCCCCCGTCATGCCGGATCGGGCCAGCAATTCCTCGCCCAGGCAGCCGCATTCGTCGCGAATCTCGTGGCCGCGGGGGGTGAGGCTCACCAGGACCTGGCGCTCATCATCCGGGTTGCGGGCGCGGGTGACGAGGCCGGCGCTTTCAAGGCGCTTCACGAGCGGGGTGATGGTGGAGGATTCCAGGCCGAGGCGATCGGCGATCTCGCCGATGGTGCGGCCATCTTGTTCCCACAAGGCATGCAGCACGAGATATTGGGGATAGGTGATGCCCAGCGCATCTAGCATCGGCTTGTAGGCGCGGCTGATCGCCATGCTCGCGGAATAAAGCGAGAAGCAGAGCTGGTGATCCAGCGGGTATGGGGCGGACATGGGTGGCTCCTTTTCCTTCTTGCGCGGGTACCCCTTTCCGCCGTCATTGCGAGCGGAGCGAAGCAATCCAGGCCTGCGCGTGTGGAGAGTGCGGGCCTGGATTGCCGCGGCGCTTTGCGCCTCGCAATGACGGCGGGCGGTGGCGCCGGGCGCTCGCAATGACGGCGGCTGGGGTGCGTCGTGCGGAAATATATATCGCGATAAACTTTGTTGTGGACAAGGGGGTGGCGACTCGCTATCTGATTATTATCGCGATAAGGATTATCGTGATCCACATAACCTATCAGACGAGGAGTTTCGCCATGTCCGTCAATGTTCTCTACACCACCCGCGCCACCTCCACCGGCGGCCGCGACGGCCAATCGCGTTCGGAAGACGGCCGGTTCGCGGTCACGCTCTCCACGCCCAAGGAACTGGGCGGCGCGGGCGGCGACGGATCCAATCCCGAGCAATTGTTCGCGGCAGGCTATTCGGCCTGCTTCATCGGCGCGCTGAAGGTGGCGGGCGGACAGCTGAAGCTGCGCGTGCCGGCGGAAACGACGGTCACCGCGACGGTGGGGATCGGGCCGCGTTCCGAAGGTGGCTTCGGGATTACCGCGGAGCTGGCGATCGACCTGCCGGGTGTGGATCGGGCAGATGCGGAGAAGTTGGTCGCGGCGGCGCACCAGATCTGCCCTTATTCCAACGCGACGCGGGGGAATGTGGATGTGGGGCTGACGATCGTTTGAGGACTTAAAGCCCTCTCCCCTTGTGGGAGAGGGTTGGGAGAGGGGATTCAAATTCGCGAGCGGTCGCTCGCATGCATTCGCAGAGGCAGGCGTCGAGCCTGCCTCTGCGATCCCCTCTCCCTAGCCCTCCCCCACAAGGGGGGAGGGGATTTGTGCAGCCCGCGTGGACAGGCTCGTGTGATATCAGGGTGGCTTATCTTGTCAGGGAAAGGGGCGGGTGTGGGATTGAGTCCGCACACGCCCCTCCCTTGCCGGCATGTCGCTCAGCGCGTGGCGGTGTTCAGCGCGAGCCGGGTGGTCGCGGCGGCTTTGGCGATGGCCTCGGCGCGTTGGGCCTTGAGCGCGCGGTAGGCGACGCCGCGGCAGCGCATGACTTCGGCGGTGGCGGCGCGGTCCGGTGATGCGCTGTCCGGGCATACGGTGCCGACCGCGACGCGCAGGCGGCGGTTGAACTGCTTGACGTCCCCGGCCTGGCGCAGATCGAGATCGGCGTAGGAGACATGGACGATCCGCGTCGTTCCGACCGGCTGCGCGAAGGCGGGCGCGGTGGTGGCGAGAAGGGCGGCGGCGGCGATGATCTTCAACATGGGTGTAGTCCTCTGCTTGCTTGAGAGGCCCCGTATCTGAACCCGAAAGCGCGCGTTGACCAACAAGGCGATGGACAGCACATATAAGCCAGACTTATAGTGTGGCCATGTCACGCATCCCCCCGCTCGCCGCCGTGCGCGTGTTCGAGGCGGCCGCGCGGCACGGCAATTTCAGCCGCGCGGGCGAAGAGCTGGCGATGACGCAATCCGCCGTCAGCTATCAGATGAAGTTGCTCGAGGAGCGGATGGGCGGGCCGTTGTTCGTGCGGAGCGGGCGCGCGATGGTGCTGACCGCGCTCGGCCAGCGGATCGCGCCGCAGGTGATGGAGGCCTTCACCTTGCTCGACAAGGCGTTCACCGCCGCGCGCGCGGAGAATGATTCGATCCTGAGCATCACCGCGCCGCAGACGTTCGCGACCAACTGGCTGTCGGGGCGGATCGGCGATTTCAACCTGGTGCGGCCCGATCTGGCGGTGCGGCTGAACGTGACCGACACGATGGTCGATCTGGGCGCGAGCGAATATGATGTCGCGATCCGCGGCATGCCCGCGCGCGGATCGCCCGAATGGCGGCTGGCGCCGGGGCTGATCGCGCATTTCCTGATGCGGATGCCGGTCACGCCGCTCGCGCATCCGGATTTCCTGGCGCGGCACAGCCTGAAAGCGCCGGCCGACCTGGAGGGGGTGCCGCGCATCTCGCCCGAGGACGATTGGTGGGATTTGTGGCACGATTCGCTGACCGCGCCGGATCCGCGGCCGCAGCATCGTTCGGGGATACGCTTCGAATCGCAGGTGCTGGACGGGCATGCCGCGATTGCGGGCCATGGCGTCGCGATATTGAGCCCGCCGATGTTCCAGAGCGCGATCGAGGCGGGGCAGCTGGTGCAGCCGTTGGCGCAGGTGGCTTATTATCGGAACAGCTTCTGGCTGGTTTACCCCGAGCATAAGCGCAACCTGCCCAAAGTGCGCGGCTTTCGCGACTGGCTGCTGGATGCGGTCAGGCGCGCGGCGGGGGATGACCCCTATGGGATATTGGAGGAGCCGGCGGCGGTGGCGTGAGCGCCATGGCCGTGGCGCAGATACGAAAACGCCGCCGGCCTTTCGACCGACGGCGTTCTCGATTTCAGACCTGAAGGATCAGGCGAACGAAACGCTGGTGCGCGGACGACGGCGCATCATCGCACCCATCGCGCCGAAGCCCATCAGCGACATCGCCCAGGTGGCGGGCTCAGGCGTCGGCAGCGGCGCCGGCGGAACCGCGAGCGTCGCAGCAAACGAATAAGCCGAGGTGCCGGTGTTGCCGAAAACCAGGGTCAGCGAGGTCGCGGTCGGGTCATAGCCCAGGAACGTGTCGACCGTGCTGCCGAGCAGGTAGAGCGAGACGCTGCTCGAAACGCCCGGAATGTTCGAATAGCTGATCGTCTTCACGCTATCGACCGAGAACTGGAAATTGTGGCCAGTGCCGTCGGCGAAGGTGAAGAAGTTCGCGAGCGATTCAGAGAGCGTGGTGCCCAGAACGTTCGAGAAGTCGAGCGATCCGTTCAGCGTGCCGAGACCTAGGGTCGCGCCGGCGAAACCACCCGTGCCGGAAATTTCGAAGGTGCCGCCGCCGACGGCGGTGAAGGTCTTCGGCGTGGTCGCCAGGTTAACCGCCGGGTTGAAGAGGCCGACGATGCTGACGGTGCCGTCCGGAATCTGGGTCGCCTGTGCAGGTGCGGTAGCGAAAATGGCAGTGGCGAGCAGACCGCCGGTAACGAAACGCGACATCATGTTCATGGACTATCCCCAAAATGAATTGCATGGCCGCCCTAGCTGGCGATTCGCGGAAAGGGAAGTTAAAGAATCGTTAAATCTGCGATATGCGACAGAACGTTTCGTCGTACATTCGGAACAGGTCCAAATATATCGGAATCACGTGCCATATTCATTAGCAACATCCTAAATAACTCGATGATTTAAATGCTGCAGATTTGTGACGTTACGATTAAATCTTAATCGATTAGCATAATGTTAATGTAGATTAACGATGTATATTGGCAAATATAGGCTGCCATACTTTGTCGAGAGCTTGCATCGAATAGAATCTGGTAACGCTACCAGCGTCACGTTAAAAGCATACTTCCGGTTTTTCACGAAGGCGCGCACCCGGCCGAAGCCGAAGTTTCGCCCACGGAATGATCCGGTTTCGGTCGGAAATGGTGGAATTTGCGCTGCGGCGCAGCAAGGGCCTATTTGCGATTCTTCACCCGCCGATCGAGAAAGTCCTCGATCGTCTTCCAACGATGCAAGGACGGCGCGGTGGTGAAGCCGTGCGTCTGGCCGGGATAGACCGCCATTTCGAACGGCACGCCCTTCTGCTGGAGCGCGGCGTACATGCTGGTGCTGTTCTCGAACACGACATTGTCGTCGGCCATGCCGTGCACCATCAGCAAGGGATCGCCGATCTTGCCCGCGTCCGCCACCGTATCCGACGCGTCATAAGGCGGCATGCCGAGATAACGTTCGGTGTAGAACGTGTCGTACAGCCCCCAGCGCGTCACCGGGGCGCCCGCGACGCCTGCCGCATAGAGGCCCGGGTTCGCCTCGAGCATCCGGAGCGTCATGTAGCCGCCATAGGACCAGCCGAAGATCGCGATCTTGTGCGGATCGACGAAGGGCTGCTGCTGGAGCCAGCGCGCGCCGGCCGCCTGATCGGCGACCTCGGTCGAGCCCATCGCGTGGTAGAGGCTGTCCTCGAACGCCTTGCCGCGATTGGCCGAGCCGCGATTGTCGAGCTGGAAATAGACCCAGCCCTTGCTCACCCAATATTGGGCGAGCTGGCCCTTGTTCCAGTCGCGCTTGACCTGCTGCGCGTGGGGGCCGCCATAATGTTCGAAGAAGACGGGGTAATGCTTTCCCGGCTCCAGCACGGGCGTGATCATTTCATAATGAAGCGTGGCGCCGTCGGGCGTCTGCAGCGTGCCGTAGGTCACGGGCCGCTGATTGGGCAGGTAAGGCGCATAAGGGTGATGCGCGTCGAGGCGGTTCTCCTCGATCCAGGCGACGCGTTTGCCGGCGCCGTCGGCGAGATAGACCTGGGGCGGCTGCGTGGGGGACGAACGCTGGATCAGCAGGCGCGTGCCGGCCTTGTCCATCGACGCCTCATTCCAATAGCCGCGCTCGGTCAGGCGCTTCGGCTCGGCCGGGTGGAGATAGTCGATCGCATAGACCTGGCTTTCGAGCACATCGTCCTTGTTGGCGCTGAAGAACAGGCGATGGTGCGCCTCGTCGACGCCGATCAGGCCGGCGGGGTGCGACTGGGCATTGGTCTCCAGCGTCCAGTCGCCGCGGGTGAGCTGGGTCCATGTGCCGCCATTTGCTCCCGGCACGAAGCGGTAGAGATGCTTGTAGCCGGAGCGCTCCGAGCTCCAGATCAGGCTGCCGTCCTTCAGGGGCCGGAAATCGTCGTTGAGATTGACCCAGGTCTTCGCGGTCTCGCTGAACAGGATATGCGACCCGCCGGTGGCGGGATCGACCACGAGCATATCGAGCCGCTTCTGGTCGCGGCTGACGCGCTGGACGTAGAGCGTGCGCGCATCGGGCGCCCAGGCGACGCGCGCGAGGTAGATGTCCGGATCGGCGCCCATATCGACCTTCACGCGCGATGCTCCGTCGGCGGAGATGACCCACAGCGAGACGGCGACATTGGGGGTGCCCGCAGCGGGGTAACGCTGTTCGAAGGTGCGCGTGCCGTCGGCGCCGATCGCGGCGCGGGTGACGATCTCGACCTTTGCCTCGTCATAGCATTCGGTCGCAACCGCCTTGTCACCGGGCGCCCACCACTGGCCGGTGAAGCGGTCCATCTCCTCCTGCGCGACGAACTCGGCGGTGCCGCAGGTGACGGTGCCGCCGCCATCCCTGGTCAGCTGGCGCTCGGCGCCGGTGGCGAGATCGACCGCGAACAGATTCTGGGCGCGCACGAAGCTGACGTAGCGGCCGTTGGCGGAGACGTGCGCGTCGAGCTCGCT
>Ga0105239_10005768_pt1 | contig 14444 bp, 13 predicted proteins | sample KBSC44metaG_FD_92761 | JGI IMG/M metagenome (GOLD analysis project Ga0105239, IMG submission 92761) | Corn rhizosphere microbial communities from Kellogg Biological Station, Michigan, USA - KBS C4-4 metaG | ecosystem: Host-associated > Plants > Roots > Rhizosphere > Soil | place: Michigan, USA... | reverse complement strand
GACTCCGGCGGGACGCGGGCGCGCCGGAAGCTGCAAATGATGATCAAGGGGGAACAGTCCGCATGAGGGTTGCAACGCGGGCCAACGGTCAGGCGGATGGCGAACTTGTGGTGATATCGGCCGGTGGCGATCGCCTGCTGCCGGTTGGTGGGCGCTTTGCGAGCCTCCTTGCGGCGATGGAGCATTGGGGGGAGGCCGAACGGGCGATGCGGGGGCTGGCGGCCCGGCTGGAAGCGGGGGAGGGAGAGGCGCTGGATCCCGCAGCGCTGCTGGCTCCCCTGCCGCGTTCCTGGCAATGGCTCGATGGATCGGCATTTCCGCAGCATGGCGAGCTTATGCAGCGCGCCTTCGACCTGCCGCCGATCGAGACTGACCGGCCGCTGATGTATCAGGGCCTGTCCGACCGTTTCCTGCCGGGCCACGCCGATGTGCCCTTGCCCAGCGAGGCGGATGGCATCGATTTCGAGGGCGAGTTCGGCGTCATCACCGATGCGGTGCCGATGGGCATCACCGCGCAGGAGGCGATGAAGCATATAAGGCTCGTCATCCTCATCAATGACTGGTCGCTGCGGGCCATCGCGCCTGTCGAGATGAAGACCGGCTTTGGCTGGGTACAGGCCAAGCCCGCCTGTTCCGCCGCTCCCTTTGCCGTCACGCCCGATGTACTGGGCGACGCGTGGAAGGACGGGAGGGTGCACCTGCCGCTGGAGGTCCATGTCAACGGCCAGTGGTTCGGCAATCCCGACGGGGGCGAGATGGCCTTTGGTTTCCATGAACTTGTTGCCCATGCCGCACGGACCCGAGATCTCGTCGCGGGGACCATCATTGGTTCCGGCACTGTTTCCAATGCCAGTTATGACAGGGTTGGTTCGGCCTGCATTTCCGAACGCCGCGCCATTGAAATGATCGCTTCTGGCGCCCCTGCGACGTCTTTCCTGCGGTTCGGCGATCGCGTGCAGATGCAGGCGGTCGGCGACCATTTCGGGGCGGTCGACCAGAAGGTGGTGCGCGCCCTGGCGGCGGATCAGCGCGGCTGAATGGAGGCTGTCGGGGGCGGGATGACGATCCGCCGGGCTACGGCTTCGGCACCGGAAGGAAAGTGGCTCCCATTTCAGGATACGTCTAAAACAATTTTAATATTCGCATCCGAGGAAGCAAGAAAAACTATATCACGATACCACGCGTTAGCAAGAAATTCCTTGCTCAACCCGGCAGTGTTGTCCCATGAGTTCGCCACAGATGCACCTCTACCATTTCCACGGGAGCCCACGCATGGGGTTCGCAAGCGTGACCGTGATCGTAAGGAGCGTATCAAATCAGCAGTTGCTCCGAAACTATCCTTGAGGGAACGCGCCGTCATCCTTGTACGAGAGCGGGGCGAAGTGAGAACCAAGGATCTCACCGACGTTGGTATCCCACGCTGCTATCTCTCCCGCATGTGCGATGAAGGGTTGCTCCTGAAGGTCGGCCATGGCCGCTACCGGGAAGCAACCTAACCATCCGCTGGGCATGTAGGCGGCAGTTCAGACCCAGATTGGCCTGTAGCACATCCAGTCTTTTCTTTGTCCAGCATCGTGATGCAGCAAGGTGATTCGCTGCGCAAGGGCTAAGGCACTAAAGTGCCGAATGTGCCGATTTTCGCCTTTTTGCGCTGCATTACGCGCATCTGTGCCGAATGCGGTGCCAATGGGTTCGGGTGGCGCCGAATGAGTGACGGAGGGATTTCGCGGGAGACTTTCGGCGGAAACGGGGAGGCCTTTCCCAGGGCACATCGTACGACTGCCTCGATGCCGCACGGGCGCATAGATTGTCGCTATTCTGCCGGTGAGCAGAGAGCTCTTGGGACGCACCATGATTCCTTCATACGGGCAGAACCGCGGCGAACGTGGCCGGATGACATTGCTTCATTATATCGAGAAGACGGAATGTATGATCACGGGAGATCCGGTCTGGACGGCGAAGAAATAGCCGAGTTGTGCCCTACTTTCCCGGACGGGAAGGCTGCTTGCCTCACCTTGGGTTTAGGTTGCCCAGCTCAAGGCCAGGCCGGCCAGCTGCTGCAGGCAGTCGGAATCTTGCTCTTTTGCCAGCATCTGTAAAATTGTCTCAGGATGTTCGCTAAAGCCCTCGAGCGGCGTAGCTAGAAGCATAAGCTGCTCCCATGGGTTCATGTCATCGAAGGCGTGGAGAATATCATTCAAGCGATGTAGGGGTCGCCCATTGACGAATTGCGCGGCCGGATAGCGAGTTTCCGCTCCATAGGGTACTCCCAGAATCTGCCGACGGTTGTGCAATGCCGAGACTTCTACGGGGCTAATGCCCAGCGTTTTTGCGACCTCTATCCGCTCAAGCATGCCACCAACCCGTATGGACATGTCCCTACGGAAATCAGCGGTTTTTTTGGAAGCGGCTTTGAGCGCTGCCAAGTCGTCCTGCATGTGGAGTACCATATGTCGGGAGCATAGAGCGATCCTTTCATGGACGTCCATAGGATCAAGGTGGTGCGTTGGTCGCTAGAGCGCGGCACCCCAAGAGCGTCGCCTCACGGCTCCGGGAGATCGTAGCGGGTGAAGAGGATGTCCTCGGCGTCTATCGTGATCTCGATCACCTCGTTCAGGAGCTCTTCGTCCGATTCGAACTCGGCCAGTAGCGCGTCGAACAGCGCGCGCTGCTCTGCCGGTGGCACTTGTGGCACGACGATGATCAGCCCGGCGTGAACCTCTTCACGTGCATATAGACGGCGGAAGTCGGCCGCATTGTTGGTCACGAAGGTGCAGTCATCGGCAATGATGCGCGGCATCAAGTCCCAGTCCGTCGTGCCGGACAGGCCGAGCCAGTTGACGTGCCAAGCCTCATGGTTGCGGGCCTGCGCCACCTCGACCAGCGAAGTGTGCAGGCACTCGTCGATCAGAAATCTCATACGGGCGGAAGCGACGTCTCGCTGGATTTCGCCAACGGATCGCTGCCGAGCTTGGTCCGGCGCGAGGACTTTACTTTGAGTCCTCGATCAGCAAGCGACTTTGGCCGGCCACGGCGCGGATGGGCTGCAGCCCAGATCTCGGCCAACTCGAGCTGGCGCGCAGTCAGCTTGGGGTAGCCCGACAGGATGTCGCTATCATCAGCGCCTTGCGCCCGCATGGCAGCAACCAGCCGAACCGGAATGCGCGTGCCCTTGAATACCGGCTCAGCGCCCATGGTATCGCGGGATTGGACGACCATGGCTTCGGCCTCGCCAAGGTCCTTCGTGCGCTGGTTGATTTGCTTGCGTGCCTCGGCGACATCGACAATCACCAGATTGTCTGCCCTGATGGTGCGAGCTGCAGGGTTTTCACGGATCAGGCCGAAAAGACGCTGGCGCCGCTCCTGCGACAGGATCGGGCCGATCTCGTGCCAGAGCTTGAGCTGCAGCACATTCTCGGCAGTCAGCTCGCGCCGCTTGGATGCGGGGACCGGCACCTCGACAATGTGCTTGTCGATGGCATTGTTGACAGCCTTGAGTTCCAGTCCGCCAACAAAGGCGGCCTCAGCAGGGGTGAATGCTCGCGTCAGCGCATTCATAAATTATCTCCTTCAGGAGAAGATATAACCGATTTCATTCCAAACGTAAAGAAGCGCTCACCGAGGCTGGCCCAGAGGCGAGGGCGCAGTTTCTCAAAATCGTTTCGGTTTCGTATTAACCATTGTTGCTCCAGAGGCGTCCTTTCGACAGAAAGAATCTCAACAGGAGCAATGGGTTGGCAAGGCCGAGAAGCGCAGTTAGCCGTTATAAGCATCGTAAAAACATTGATCATCTCAAGGTCCGCGAGGCGGTCCTGTATGCTCGGGTCTCGACGCCGGAGCAGGAGCGTGAAGGCTATTCGATCCCCGCTCAGGTCAAGCTGCTCGAAGATTATGCGACATTAAACGGCATCGCTGTCGTGTCGAGCCATGTCGACGTGGAAACCGCCCGGAAGAGCGGTAGGACCGCGTTCGGCAACATGTTGCGCTACCTGCGCCGGCATCCGGCAGTCCGGATCATTCTCGTCGAGAAGACCGACCGCCTCTACCGCAATCTGAAGGACTGGGCCACGATCGATGACCTCGGCGTAGAGGTCCATTTCGTCAAAGAGAATGTCGTGATGTCTGATGGCTGTCGGTCGTCTGAGAAATTCGTCCACGGCATCAAGGTGCTGATGGCCAAGGCCTATATCGACAATCTTTCCGAGGAAACGCGCAAGGGGATGATCGAGAAGGCGCAGCAGGGCCATTGGCCGAGCTGTGCGCCGATCGGCTATTGCAACGTCAGGGACAGGCAGGGGAGGAACGTCATCGTCGTTGATCCGGAGGCAGGGCCGATAGTGACGCGCCTGTTCGACTGGTACGCAACGGGCCTCTATTCCTTAAAGGAAGTGACGGTGATGGCCCGGAACGCCGGGATGCGGTATCGCCGCAGCGGCCGACCTGTCGGCGTCAGCACCGTTCATGGTATCCTGCGCAACCGGCTCTATGCGGGCACGTTCGAATGGCGGGGCGAGATTTATGCCGGGGTGCACGAACCCCTTGTGTCCACCGACATCTGGGATGCCGTCCAGCAGACGCTTGACGAGCGGAGCAGCGCGAACATTCGTGCCAAACCGCATTTCTTCCCGTTCACCGGCCTCATCAAGTGCGGGCATTGCGGTTGCGCGCTTGTCGCCCAGATTCAGAAGGGCAAATATATCTATTATCGCTGCTCCGGATTTCGCAGGCGATGTCCGGAGCGTTTTGTCCGGCAGGAGGCGCTCGAGGAGCATTTCCTGGGCCTGCTCAGAAAGCTTCGATGCGGGAGCGATCAGTTCGCGGAGATCCGCAACGCGGTAGGGCTGGCTTGTCCGGAAAATAACGAGGCTGGGACCAATGTGGCCTCCTTGCGCCATCCGAGCGCAATGGTCGGCATGCCTAGGGCGTTGCTTGATGCCGGCCTGGCGCTGTTGGAGATGGGGCGAAGCTTACACCTGCGGCTGCCCGGCCTTCCCGACGAAATGAAACGGCAGATGCTGGGCCTGGTTTTTCACCGATGCTCATGGGCGAATGGAGAGCTGACGGGCGCCTTCAATCCGCCTTTCGACATCTTCGCGGGGCATCTGGCGGCAGGGAAGGGTGCTGCCTCGATCGGGCCGCTGCTTTCGGATTTGTTTCTCCGAGCAACGCCGGATGTTCGGCTGCTCATCGCCAGATACAATGCAATAGAACGGATGGGGATGGCGGACGCGGATGACAATTTGATGGGAGCCGAGCCCGATCAGGATCGCCATTCCCTCTCCGAAACGCTGCGGCTGGCGGCCTAACACTTGCAACCGCCCGGCGAATTTGGCGAGTCCCCGCCGGCGTCCTGGACCGCGTAGCCCGTAGCACGGCGATTAGACCGATCGCCGTGGCTGTCGCACCCGCAATTGCGAGCGCCGGATAGCCAAGCTCGCTCGCGATCACACCGCCGTCAATCGCTCTTCTGGATTTGCGTGCGGAGACAGGGTGTCGATGCATCTAACATTTCGGAATATTCGCGGACGACATAGCCGCGGCGCGGCGATACCGTGCCGATGCGGCGAAAATACAGGGGAGGTCAATGAGCAATCAGTCGGAGCCGGGCGCACGCCATGGCTGAGCAGCATCTCGCCGTGATCGGTGCGGGACCCAAAGCCGCGGCGCTCGCCGCTAAGGCCTATTGCCTTCAGCAAGAAGGCGTGCCGGTCTCGGTAACCGTGTTCGAGCGCTACGAAATTGGCGCCAACTGGTCGGGCCGCAACGGCTATACCGACGGGATCCAGCGGCTTTGCACCCCGGCCGAGCGCGACCTTGGATATCCCTACCTGCCGACGCACAGTACTGGTGTCGTTGAGCTCATGCAGTCGCGCTTTTCCTGGAACGCGTTCCAGACTGCCGCCGCCCGCCCGGCCGGCCGCTATTCGGCCTGGGTCAATCACGGCCGCCGGCCGCCGAGCCACTGTGAGTTCACCAACTATCTGAGCTTCGCCTTCGAACAGGCGGCGGTCGTGCCGAATTATGGCCGCGTCACCGGCATCGCGATCGAGGACGGCAAATGGACCGTTCGCCAGATCGATGCCGATACGGGCGACACCGTCGACTGGCCTGGTTTCGACGGCGTGGTTCTCTCGGGACCCGGGCCGGCGATGAAGAAGCTGCCGACGGTCTATGACCTTCGTGTCTTCAACGGTGTGGACTTCTGGAGCCGGCTGCGCGCGGTGCGCAAGCATCTGCCCAAGAACCGCGAGACCCCGATCGTGGTCATCGGCGGCGGAGGGACAGCGGCTGCCATCACCGCCTGGTTCGTGCGCTCGGGCCACCGCGATCAGCCCATTGTCCTACTCAACAATCAGGCGATGCTGTTCACGCGCACGACGAATTTCTTCGAAAGCAGCCTGTTCGACGACGATGAAACCTGGCTGGGCCTTAGCGATCAGGACCGGCGCGATTTTACGCGGCGGCTCAATCGCGGCGTCGTCTGGGAGACCGTCACCGACCTGCTTGCCGATGCCGAGCAACTGACCCTCGTACCCGGCAAAGCGGACGCGATCGTGCATTCCGGGCACCGGCCAGGCGCGCGTCTTCCCGATCTGGAAGTGCGCTACACCAACGCGCGCGGGACATCCGCTATCGACGCCGGCCTAGTCGTTGACGCCACCGGCTTCGACAGCTGGGCCTTCACGCGGCTCGCGCCCGCAACCGTGCGCAATCGCATTGTCGCCGAGGGACGGGACGCGGTCACCGCCAAGTTGCGTGCGGATCTCTCGCTGCCGTTCGACGAATGGCCGCGGCTGCATGTTCCCGGCCTGGCGGACGCGCTCGGCCCGGGCTTTGGTTCGCTGATGGTGCTGGGCTCGATGGCCGACCGCATTCTGCAGCCTTATATCGATGATGCTGAGCCTTGAACGAAGCCGACGCCACCTATACATATGTACATGTGATTGGAGGTAGCTATGGCCGACTCGAGCGAGAATATGGTCCTGCGCACGATTTACCTGCCCAAGGAGCTCGATCAAACGCTCAAGACCGCAGCAATTCGTGGCGAGCGCAGCAAGGGCGATGTGATCCGCGAATTGATTGCGGCTGGCTTGCAGGCCCTCAGTCAGCAGTCCGGCAGCTATTTGGCGACGCCATCGGCGACCGCGAAGAAGCCGGTTCAGCCGACGGGGATCAAGCGCAAGACCGTCCTCGCCGGCAAACCCTCGGCGCGCCGGCGTACACGGCAATCCGCCGCCAAGGCTTGATCGCTGGGGCGTGGGTGCCGGCGATCTGGAGGACGTGCTCGCCGGCCTCCTCCTTAACGCGCGCGATGGTCGCTCCCGGCGCGAACTTCCGGTCAATCGTCTCGCCGTTGTAGGTGACCGCCACCAACTGCGCCGGCTTTCCGCAGGCGCTGCCGACCGGCGGTCCCTGGGACATGGCGGCCGACCGGATCCTGCCGTTCGACCTCTGGCCGCGGGGTCAGGGTGGCCGTGTCTCGGCGGTGTTCCGCACCGACTGGAAAAACGGCAGCGCGCTGTACCTGCCGTGTGACCGCGAGTCCTTCGCCGGTCACGAGAACTGGCGTCACGAGATGCCCTCGAAAATCTGGCGTCCCGCCGACGGCGTCGTCCAATATCTGGAGCTGGTCCATGAACTTCTCAATTGCCGCGATTATGCGCTGCCGCTTCGCGCCGCGGCATGAACTGTCCTGCTCCTGGTGGACCTGGTGGCGCCTGCGCCGCGCGCTCCGCCAGCGTGGCCGCGGCGCTAGCCGCGAGAGCGGCGCCTTCCTGCTTGGACGGCAGGAAGGCGGCCGGCGCAGGATCGTCGACTTCGTCCTCTATGACGATCTCGATCCGCACTGCCTCGACACCGGGATCGTGCGTTTCGACGGACGTCACTTCGGTGCACTCTGGGCGATGTGCAAGGAACGCGCGCTGAGCGTGGTCGCCGACATCCACGTCCATCCGGCTGGCGCCGGTCAGAGCGAATCCGATCGCGATCACCCGATGATCTCGCGCGCCGGCCACCTAGCGCTGATCCTTCCGAACTTCGCCGCCCCGCCGCAGCCCCGCGCCTCGATCGGCATCTACCGCTACCTGGGCGGCAAGCGCTGGGCGGCCGTGGGCCGCGACGACCGTGCCGCCTTTTTCCACATCGGTTTCTAAGGAAACGCCATGACTGCCATCGTCTCCGCAGACTCACTACACCGCCTGGTCAAGCAGGCGATCGACAGCGGCGCCGCCGCGACCGTCGCCGAGGCCGAGGCCTTGTTCCAGGGCTTTCGCCTCGCCATCACCTTCATGCCCGACGATCCAGCCGATCCGGTCGAACAGGCGACGCTGCTGACAGCCGTGGCACTTGGGCGGCGCGTGTTTCTAGGCGGCGTCACCGTCGTCGGGGCTCTCGAAACTCCGGTCAGCACCCTTCTGCCACTGGGGCCGACGCTCGGCGACGCGGTCAAGGCGCTGGGGGGCGAGATTGGCGGCGGCTCGGGCGCGCCGATGGTGGTCATTGGGCCGAGGCTGGGGCGTCGAGACGGCTTCGCCATCCGCACCGCCGCGGCAGGCTGGCGCGGCGGTATCGTTCCGGCTCATGCCGACCTCGCGCCCGAGGCTGGACCCGCCAACCCTTTGGCCGGGATGCTGGCGGCGGCGCTGGCGATCAACGAAGCTTTCTTGCACGTCAACGGCGCCAAGGCGGCTGGACGCAGCGCGGTCGGGCTGTCCTTGTGGCGGCCATCTCGTGATGTCGACTGGCTCGCGGCCGATCCGTCTGAACCTGCGCTGACCTATCTGCCGTCGCAGCTCTGGCTGATCGGCCTGGGGCACCTGGGCCAGGCCTATCTCTGGGCGCTCGGCCTCTTACCCTTCGCGGCGCCTGCCGACGTCATGCTGGTGCTGCAGGATGTCGACGCAATCACGGCTTCGACCGAGAGCACCTCCATTCTGACCGACGCAACCCTGGTCGGGGTGAAGAAGACCCGCGCGATGGCGGCCTGGGCGGAGCGCCGCGGGTTTCAGACCTCGATCCAGGAACGGCTGTTCGACGCCGATTTCAGGCGCCGCCCGGACGAGCCGGCGGTCGCCCTGTGCGGCCTCGACAACGCGGCAGGGCGCAGGGCGCTCGATCAGGTCGGCTTCGACATGATCGTGGAAGCGGGCCTTGGCCGAGGCCATCGTGATTTTCGAACCATGCGCCTGCACACTCTTCCCGGGGCTCGTCCGACCGCCGAGATGTGGATGGCTGCGGCGGCGGGAGAAAAGGTCGAGGACCGACCGGCCTATGCCAACCTGATCAATGATGGCGTCCTAGATCGCTGCGGCATGACGCTACTCGCTGGCAAGGCCGTGGGCGCACCGTTTGTGGGAGCCGTCGCCGCAGCCTTGGCGCTTTCGGAGATCCTGCGCCTGCTAAATGGCGGTCCCGTTCACCGCCTGATTGATCTCGATTTGCTCGGCGTCGATCACCGCTCGACAGTGCTGCATGGGGACGGCTTCGATAGCCTCAACCCCGGCTTCACGAGCGTCGGTTCGGCTTAGCGTCCACCTGTTGGTGATGACCGTCGCGGCGGACAACGATCCGGTCGGCGCGTATCTGAGCCGCCCGCCGGGCATCCTTGGCCATGACTGAATACAGTTGCGATCGAAGCTGAAACGCCAGGTCCGGGAATGTGGTCACTAAAAGCGGGGTTTCCCAATCTGTCGAACGAAGACAACATTTGTCAGGCCAGTTCGGCGCACCTTAACGATGGGCAGCTTACCGCGGTATCCACCTAGAATCTGGTCAGTCCCCAAGGTCCGACAAAGCGGACATGATGATCGCCCCGACGGCAGCGATGAGATGAGCGCTACCGGGGAGCACAATTTGGTCGCTGAACGTCTTGGAAGGTCGGACCTAGGCTCCGTCCAGTGCCGCTTTGGCCGCTTTGCGTCCCATTGTGCTAACTTTCGCCGCTTCGGCACTTCAGTGCTCTCCCCATTGTGGGGTCTTTCGGCGTTGCTCATATTGCAGAGAACAAGGCCACTCGAGTCGCGGTTAGTCAGTTGAGACCTTCGCAAAGGGCCTGTTTATGCAGGCCTACGGCGAGGCGGAAAGGTGTAGGTATGTGGTTATGATCACTCAAAGATCGGTCGATGAATGCCGCAATGCCTGCGATCCCGGCGTGGTGGGGAGGGACGGAGACACCGGACTGGATATGAACAAAAAAAGCCGCAACCCCAAAAGGTTACGGCGACGATGTTAGCGCGAAATTTGGCTGACCTGACCATTTCATACCCTAACCGATTGAAAAACAATCGGAATCCTGGGGCTGGAAAAGTGTGGCTCCCCGAGTAGGATTCGAACCTACGGCCATTCGATTAACAGTCGAATGCTCTACCGCTGAGCTATCGGGGAGCAACCCGACTTTCGCCGGGCAGGCCGCGCATATGCAGCGGCTTTCGTGAAATGGCAAGGGTGGCAAAAGCCGTCCGCCCGAAAAAATGGACCGGTGGCTTGATGTACCCTGAAGAGGGGCGGCCAGCCTGTCGATCTGTCGGATCATGGTGGATTTTCCGGCTCGATCGCCGGTTGAAAAGTGGCTCCCCGAGTAGGATTCGAACCTACGGCCATTCGATTAACAGTCGAATGCTCTACCGCTGAGCTATCGGGGAGCAACCCGGCCTTCGCCGGGCAGGCCGCGCCTATAGCAGCGGCTTTCCCGCAATGGCAAGCGGCAAATGACGGAATTTTTACGCGATGAACTGTTCGGCCGCGATCCGGTCGTCCAGCGTATGTTCCGGGTCGAACAGCAGGGTCAGCGGCGTCGCGCGATCGATCTTCACCTCCACCTGCGCCACGTCGCGAACCTCGCGCTGATCGGCGACGGCGCTGACCGGCCGCTTCACCGGATCGAGCACGGTGAACTGGATCGCGGTATTTTCAGGCAGGATCGCGCCGCGCCAGCGCCGGGGGCGAAAGGGGCTGATCGGCGTCAGCGCCACCAGCGCCGATCCCAGCGGCAGGATGGGCCCATGGGCGGAAAGATTATAGGCCGTCGATCCGGCCGGCGTAGCAACCAGCACGCCGTCGCACACCAGTTCGGGCAGGACGGTGCGATCGTTGACCTTGACCTCCAGCTTGGCGGTCTGGCGCGTTTCGCGCAGCAGGGACACTTCGTTGATCGCAGGTATGGAAAAGCGCTCTCCATCCACCGTGTCGACGATCATGCGGAGGGGATTGACCTTGAACGGCTTCGCCGCCTCGATCCGCTGTTCCAGCCGTTCGAGCCGCCATTCGTTCATCAGGAAGCCGACCGTGCCGAGATTCATGCCGAAGACCGGCAGGATGCGTCGCCCCTCCAGCATGGAGTGCAGCGTCTGGAGCATGTAGCCGTCGCCGCCGAGCGCGATGATCATGTCCGCCTGCTCGACCGGGACGAAATCATAAGCGGCGCGCAACCTTTCCTCCGCCGCCTTGGCTGCTGGACTGGAGGAGGCGACCAGGGCGCGCCGGACCTCTTCGGTCATCCGCCGGTCACGCTCATATGTCTTCGCACCGCCGGCGCAGCACCAGCGCCGATGCGGAAATCATGCGCCGCCGGCTTCAGGCGGAGGGCGCGGTCGATCAGCGGCTCGACCGCCGGCAGTCCGCCCTGCCGGAAGGCCGATTTCAGGTCGACATGATCTTCATGGCCCAGGCACATGAAAATCTTGCCCTCGCAGGTCATGCGCATGCGATTGCAATCGGCGCAGAAATTATGAGTGAGCGGCGTGATCAGCCCCAGCCTTGCCTTCAGCCCCTCCACAGCATGGTAGCGGGCCGGACCGCCGGTGCGATGCGGTATCGGCGTCAGGGCATGATGCTGGCGGATCGAGTCGGCCACCTCCGTCAGGGGCAGATAATGATCGGTGCGGTCTTCCCCGGTTTCGCCAAGCGGCATCGTTTCGATCAGCGTCAGGTCGAAGCCCTGTTCGTCGCACCAATGCAGCATCGGGAGGATTTCATCCTCATTGAGGCCCTTGAGCGCGACCATGTTGATCTTGATCGCCAGCCCGGCCGCCCGCGCGGCTTCCAGTCCTTCAAACACGAGCCGGATGTCGCCATTGCGGGTGACATGGGCGAAGCGCGAAGGGTCGCGGCTGTCCAGGCTGACGTTGATCCGCCTGACGCCCGCTTGGGCCAGCGCCTCGGCATGCTGCGCGAGCCGCGTGCCGTTGGTGGTGAGCGTCAGTTCGTCCAGACCCTCGCCCACATGGCGGCCGATGCGGCGGACAAGGTCGACAATGTCCCGGCGCACCAGCGGTTCGCCGCCGGTCAGCCGAATCCTGCGAACGCCCCGCGAGATGAAGAGGTCGGCCAGCAGCCCGATCTCCTCCAGCGTCAGCACCTGGTCCTTGGGAAGGAAGGTCATCCGTTCCGACATGCAGTAGCGGCAGCGCAGGTCGCAGCGATCCGTCACCGAAATCCGCAAATAGCTGATCCGGCGGCCAAGTGCATCGGTCAGAGCCGCACGCGTAAGATCAGTCGTCTTCATATATGCAAGTTAGGCGATGGACCTGCCCCGTGCAAGCGTCACTGGTTGCGGGAGCGTAAACAGGTCGCTAACCGATAGAGCATAGGGAAGAGCTGGTGGATCGTCCCAAGGAGCAAGATGTGAGCGGCGAGACCGCACTGGACGGACAGCGCAGCCTCTACATTCTCTCGCCGGGCGACCGCGATGGACTGTCGCAGCTCGCGCAGTCGGCCGGCTGGCGCGTGATCGCAGCGCGGCGCGCCACCGATGCGGCGCAGCGTTTCCTGCACAGCGATGCCCGCATAGCGCTGACCGACATGCGTGGCGCGCGGGACGGCGACCTTCGCCTGATCGCGTCGCTGGTGCCGGCGGTGGACGCGGGCGGGGGTGCGTTGGTCGTGTTGGTGGACGCGCATGACCTTCCCGCGGTGCCGGCCATGCTGGAGGCGGGGGCGACGCATTATCTCGCGGCCCCCTTCACGCCTGCCGAACTGGGCGCGACGCTGGCTTCGGCGCAGCGCCTGGTCGACCGGCTCGTCGGCGGCACCACCCATAGCCGGCGGGCGCAACGCATCCGGCGCGGCGACGCCCTGTTCTGGGAACGGGATGGGAACCGGATCCGCCTTAGCGACAATCTCGCCCGCCATCTTGGCGTCGAGGGGCAGAGCGTCGATCCGGCGGGCTTTATCCGGTGCCTGCCCCGGTCGGAACGCCGGTCCGTGATCGCGGCGCTGCGCGGCATGATGCGGTCGGGTCGTCCGGAGGCGTTCGCCCACGCGGCGCCGGGCCGGCCGGGTGACCGGCTGGTTCATCATCTTCGGCTGATCGACGGCGTCGTTGCGGCGGACGTGGAATGGCTTTCCGATGCGCATGGCCATGAGGCGACCGGCCGTGACGACCTGACCGGCCTGCGTTCGCGCCAGGCGGCGCTCGACTGGCTGGAGCGGCGGCAGGGATTGGCGACGACGGTGCTGCTGTTGTCGATCAGCCAGTTCGACCGGATGAACGCCGCCTATGGCCAGGTCGTGGGCGATGCCTTGCTGGGACGAATCGCCCGCCGCATAGAGCGGATGACCATCGATATGGCGGCCGGCACCATGGTTGCGCGCATCGCCGGAACGGAATTCCTGATCGGCCTGACCGGAGAGGCGGCCACCGCGGACAAGGCGACCTTCCTGGCCCGCCAACTGATCGGCGCCATTGGCCGGCCGTTCAGCGCGGGGGACCATCTGATCCGTCTGACGGCGCGCTGCGGTATTGCCCAGTCGCGCCCCGACGATGACGCCACCCGGCTGATCCGTCGCGCCGGAACTGCCCTGGCTGATGCCAGGGTCGGGGGTGGGGAGGGCATCCGCATCTTCTCTTCGGAAAAGCGCAGCCGCCAGGTGGATGCCGACCAGTTGGAAACCGACTTGCGCCTTGCCCTTCATCGCGGGGAGATCGGCATATTGTTCCAGCCGCAATATCCCGTCGATGGCGAGCATATGATCGGGGTAGAGGCGCTGGCGCGCTGGAACCACCCGCAATATGGCGCGCTGGGCGCGGGGATGCTGTTCGCCACGGCGGAGCGTTCCGACTATATGCTGCCGCTTTCGGCGCATATCCAGGCCGAAGCGCTGCGCCAGGCCGCCGCCTGGCCGCACGCCCTGTCCCACCTGCGCCTGTCGATCAACGTCACGGCGGAGGACATCGCCCAGCCCGGCTTCATGCCGCAATTCCTGAACCTGGTCGACATGAGCGGTTTTCCCCGGTCGCGCCTGACGGTGGAGATCACCGAAAGCGGCCTGATCGAGGATGTCGAAAATGCCACGGTGCTGCTGACGGCGTTGCGCGCAGAAGGGCTGGCGGTGGCGGTGGACGATTTCGGCACCGGCTATTCCAGCCTCGCCTATCTCAAGAGCCTGCCGCTTGATTATCTGAAGATCGACAGCGGCCTGGCGCAGGACATCGCCGGGACGTCCCG
>Ga0105239_10005766_pt1 | contig 14448 bp, 12 predicted proteins | sample KBSC44metaG_FD_92761 | JGI IMG/M metagenome (GOLD analysis project Ga0105239, IMG submission 92761) | Corn rhizosphere microbial communities from Kellogg Biological Station, Michigan, USA - KBS C4-4 metaG | ecosystem: Host-associated > Plants > Roots > Rhizosphere > Soil | place: Michigan, USA... | reverse complement strand
CGCGCAGATTCGTCAGCTCGCCGGCATGCGCGGACTGATGGCGCGTCCGGACGGCTCGATCATCGAGACGCCGATCAAGGCCAACTTCCGCGAAGGCCTCGACGTGCTGCAGTACTTCAACTCGACCCACGGCGCCCGTAAGGGTCTCGCGGATACTGCGTTGAAGACCGCGAACTCGGGTTACCTCACGCGTCGACTCGTCGACGTGGCGCAGGACGTCGTCATCACGATTCCGGATTGCGGCACCATGGCCGGTCTGACCATGACCCCGATCGTGGAAGGCGGCGACGTCGTCGAACCGCTGCGCGATCGCGTGCTCGGTCGTATCGTCGCCTCCGACGTGTACGCGCCGGGCAACGAAGACGAACCGATCGCCGTGCGCAACACGCTGCTCGACGAAAAGCTCGTCGAAAAGCTCGAGCAGGTCGGCGTGCAGCAGATCATGGTGCGTTCGCCGATCACCTGCGAATCCACCTTCGGCGTGTGCGCCCACTGCTACGGCCGTGACCTCGCGCGCGGACATCTCGTCAACATGGGCGAAGCGGTCGGCGTCATTGCCGCGCAGTCCATCGGCGAACCGGGCACCCAGCTCACCATGCGTACGTTCCACATCGGTGGTGCCGCTTCGCGTGCCGCCGCCGTCGACAACGTGCAGGTGAAGACCGCGGGTTCCTTGAAGTTCAACAACCTCAAGACCGTGCAACATAGCCAAGGTCACCTGGTTGCCGTCTCGCGTTCCGGCGAACTGTCCGTGATGGACGCGCACGGCCGCGAGCGTGAACGCTACAAAGTGCCGTACGGCGCCACGATTTCCGTCAAGGATGGCGCCGCCATCCGCGCCGGCCAGATCGTCGCCAACTGGGATCCGCACACCCATCCGATCGTCTCGGAAGTGGCCGGACGCGTGCGCTTCATCGACTTCCTCGATGGCGTCACCGTGCAGCAGCAGACCGACGAACTGACGGGCCTGGAATCCAACGTCGTCACCGATCCGAAGCGTCGCGGCACGCAAGCCAAAGACCTGCGTCCGACCGTTCGCCTCGAAGACAAGAAAGGCAAGGAACTCAAACTGCCGGGCACCGACATTCCCGCGCAGTACTTCCTGCCCGCCGGCGCGATCATCTCGCTGCAGGACGGCGCCGAAGTGGGCGTGGGTGACGTCGTCGCCCGTATCCCGCAGGAAACGTCGAAGACCCGCGACATCACCGGCGGTCTGCCGCGCGTGGCGGATTTGTTCGAAGCGCGCAAGCCGAAGGAACCCGCGATCCTCGCCGAAGTTTCCGGCATCGTCAGCTTCGGCAAGGACACCAAGGGCAAGCAGCGCCTGATTATCAAGGATGTCGACGGCACCGAGCACGAAGAGCTGATCCCGAAATGGCGTCAGGTCATCGTGTTCGAAGGCGAGCATGTGGAGAAGGGCGAAACCGTCGTCGACGGCGAACCCAATCCGCATGACATCCTGCGCCTGCTCGGCGTCGAGCCGCTGGCCGCATACCTGGTCAAGGAGATTCAGGACGTGTACCGCCTGCAAGGCGTGCGCATCAACGACAAGCACATCGAAGGCATCATCCGCCAGATGCTGCGCAAGGTTGAGATCGACGTTCCGGGCGACACGCGTTATCTGCGTGGCGAACAGGCCGATCGCATCCGCGTGATCGAAGAAAACAACCGTGCGAAGGCTCGCGACGAACGTCCGGCGGAATTCACGCCGATCCTGCTCGGCATCACCAAGGCCTCGCTCGCAACCGAGTCGTTCATTTCGGCGGCGTCGTTCCAGGAGACCACGCGCGTTCTCACGGAAGCTGCAGTTCGCGGCACCCGCGACACGCTGCGCGGCCTGAAGGAAAACGTCATCGTCGGACGCCTGATTCCGGCGGGCACAGGTCTCGCGTACCACAGCAAGCGTCGCCAGAAAGAAGGCGCGCTCAGCGATTCGGATCTCGAAACGCTGCGCGGTGGTGCGACGACGGAGTTCGTGAGCGATGCGGTGGGTGAATAACTTCTAGTCGTCACGCTGTACGAAAAAGATCGGGCCGCGAAAGCGGCCCGTTTTTTTTTGCGCTCAATAAACTTCCGCTGTCCTCATTTCATCTGCTCGCTGTCCGAGTGCGAGATGTGCGCGCGCGCATAATTTCGGTCGGACAACGCGTTTGGTTGTCACTTGGCAACCAAATAAAAAACACGGGTAAACACGCAAGATATTTGATCCAAGCTGTTGTGCACTGCGTCGGTAAAGCTCTGAAAGGAACTGACAAGAAATGATCACTTACGAATTCTCTTTGCTTTTCAGTTTGCGCTCCGAGCAGGAGGACCCCGACATGTACGTCGAAGGTCTTTACGAAGCGGGGTGCAATGACGCTACGATCGGCATCGGTCGAAAGGGTTTGATCGCATTGGCTTTCGATCGCGAGGCCGAGTCCGCTACGGCCGCAATCGAGTCGGCGATACGGGATGTGCGCAAAGTGATTCCGCAGGCCAAGCTCATCGAAGCATCGCCGGACTACGTCGGCTTGACGGAAGCCGCCGAAATCGCCGGTTTCTCTCGTCAAAACATGCGCAAAATAATGCTTAAAGGCGCAACATCATTTCCCATCGCGGTGCATGCTGGAAGTCCAGCTGTCTATCATCTGCACTCTTTGTTGAAGTGGTTCAGAGATGTGCGCAAGATCCACGTTCGCGATGATCTCGTCGAAGTATCCGCTGTGACGCGTCAAGTCAATCTCGCCAAGGAATTGAGTCAACTTCCGAAGCGCGGTCTATCGAAACGGCTGCGGGCGCTCGTCGCGTAGCGTCAACTAACCGCGCGCTGGATGTTGCCATGGAGCAGCCGGTCACCGCGTAGCCGTTGCAGATCGACGCTGAGCGTCTGCGCGATGGCGCCTTCCAGATCGACGCGGCGAAACGGTTTCGCCAATCGTCTGACGTTGCCAGGCACATCGCCATCGAGCTGCGCGTAGCCGGTGGCGAGAATCACCGGTAACTTCGGTCGAAGCCGCGAAATCCTGTCGGCGAGTTGAACGCCTGTCATGCCCGGCATGGCGTGATCGGTGAGCACTAGATCGACCATGGGCGTTTGTTCGAGTATTTCGAGCGCATCGACGCCGCTCTGCGCCTCGATGACGGAGAAGCCCATGTCGTCGAGCAAGGCGACGGCGGATTGCAGGACGAGTTCGTCGTCGTCGACCACGAGAATCGTTCCGCGCTGTCGCCCGGCATCCATGGCAGCGGGTTCGAGCGCCTCTACGTTGGGTTCGACATCCTGGGTAGCGGATGTCACGGGCAACAAGATCTCGATCACCGTTCCGCGATTGATCTCGCTGGTGATGTGCAGCTTCCCACCGGATTGCTCGGCCAGACCTTGGACCATCGACAGGCCGAGGCCCGTGCCTTTTCCGACGCCCTTGGTCGTGAAGAACGGCTCGACCGCGCGTGCAAGGGTGGCCGCATCCATGCCGGTTCCGAAATCCGTCACGCTCAGCAGGACGTATTCGCCGCGTTTGAGTTGTGCTCGCGCGCGCTCATCGTCATTCGCGATGCGCGCACGGATCAGGATTTCACCGCCGTTCGGCATTGCATCGCGTGCATTCACCGCGAGGTTGAGCAGCGCGGCTTCGAGCTGATTCGCGTCTGCGCTTACGTTGGGAAGATCGTTGGGAATGTCGGTGTGGATGGATACGGATGGGCCCAGCGCACGTTCGATCAGTCCTTGCATGCCGGACACGAGCGTTCCCAGATGCACCGGTGCGATGCTCAGTTCCTGCCTGCGTGCGAACGCGAGCATGCGCTGCGTCAGCCGCGCGCCACGCTCGGCACCGTTGGCGGCGTTGTCGAGCAACGCCAGCGCGCGTTCGTCGTGCGCGATGCGTTTCTTGAGCAGATCGAGACTGCTCGTCACCGCCGTAAGCAGATTGTTGAAGTCGTGCGCGATGCCGCCGGTGAGCTGACCGATCGCCTCCATCTTCTGCGCTTGGCGCAGCGAATCTTCGATGCGCAAACGTTCCACCATCTGCTCGCGCAATTCGCGCGTCGCTTCGGCCACCTGCCGCTGCAGTTCCACCGCGGCTTTCTCGCGCTCCTCGATCAAAGCCTTGATTTCGTATTGACGATGACGGGCGCGCAGCGTCGCCTGGATCATGCTGGTCAGCGTGATCGGCTGCACCGGCCGTTCGAGCAGCGAGACGTTGCGAAGAATGCCGACCATCTGCTGACGCCACGCCATCACGCGCGGTCGATCGCGCCGGCTCGTCAGCAGTACGAACGGCAAGTCCGACCAAGGCGGCTGCCGCGCAACCCACTCGCCCAGCCGCGGAAGGTCCTGCCCGAACAATCCTTCCTCGGCGACGAAGACCGTGCCCACGCCCTTGTCCAACTCGTCGAGCAGCTGCGAATAACTCGTGCAAACCAACGTCGGGATTCCCGCGCGATGCAGCAGCTCCGCCGACGCTGGACCATCGCGTCCGATCGGCGCCAGGATCAATACGCAACGCGAGTTATCGTGTGTCATCGTTCGCACTCTCGATCTGCATCAACGGCTGGCTGTCGCCGTTGTAGACCGGAGTGCCCGAGAAGATGCCGCTGAATCCGGTCAGCGGCGGCCCGACCGCGATGCCGTGCCGTGTCAGCTTGAATTCGCGGATGGTGTGCTCGTGCATGCCGCTGCGTTTTTTCACCACCGACAACGCGCGCCGCACCGTACCGGAATATTCGAAATAGCGCAGCATGATGACGGCGTCGCTGAGGTAGCTGATGTCGATCGGCGTATCCATCGGGCCGACAAGTCCATGCTGCGCCAGCACCAGGATCGTCAATACGCCTTGCTGGCCGAGGTAGCTCAGCAACTCATGCATCTGCAGCATGAGGAAGCGGCTGTCGGGCATCGCGTTGAGATAGCCGTTGAGACTGTCGATGACGACGATGCGCGCAGACTGTTTTTCCACCTGCTGCCGCACGATGGCCGCGAATTCGCCCGGCGACAGTTCCGCTGGATCGATCTGCTGGAATTTCAGCCGTCCGTCGGCGAGCGCTTCGTCGAGCCTCAAGCCCAGCGTTTTCGCGCGCGCGTCGAGTGTGCCCAGGCCCTCGTCGAATGCGAAGAATACCGCGTTCTCGCCGCGCTCTGCGGCCGCGACACAATACGTCAACGCGAGCGACGATTTTCCTACGCCCGCTGAACCGATCAGCAACGCGTTCGTGCCGCGTTCCAGTCCACCGCCGAGCAACGCATCCATTTCCGCGTTGCCGCTCGGCGTAACCGTGCCTTCGAACTTACGATGATGTTCCGATGCGACAAGTCGCGGATAAATTTCCAGCCCGCCTTTGTGGATCGAAAAATCGTGATAGCCGCCGCGAAATTCGATACCGCGCATCTTCTCCACACGCAGGCGGCGCCGCTGCGCGCCGTATTCGATCGCGAGCTGCTCGAGCAGGATCACGCCATGCGAAATCGAATGCAGCTGCAGATCGGTTTCGTGCGAGGTGAGATCGTCGAGCAGAATGACGGTGCAATTGAGGCGCCCGAAATAATGCTTGAGTGCGAGCACCTGCCGCCGGTACCGCAACGAGTTCTGCGCGAGCAATCGCAACTCCGACAGACTGTCGATGACGACGCGCTTCGGATTGATCGACGAAATCTTGTCGAAGATGAGTTTGGTGGTCTCGCTCAGCTCTACTTCCGCCGGCGACAACACGGTCAGTTCGCGCTCCGGATCGAGCGTCGTTTCGGCGGGCACCAGTTCGAAAATGTCGATGCCGTCGAGCGACCATCCGTGCCGCTCGGCGACCAGACGCAACTCGCGTTCGGTTTCCGACATCGTGATGTACAGTACCCGCTCGCCGAGCCTGCGGCCTTCGAGCAGGAACTGCATCGCGATGGTCGTCTTGCCCGATCCGGGCCGGCCCTCGATCAGGTACATACGCTCGCCGTCGAGGCCGCCGCCGAGGATGTCGTCGAGGCCGGGACTGCCGGTCGAGACGCGTTTCAGGGTGTCCAGCGATGAGTCGGTCATGGAGGGTCCTCAATCCTTGAGTGTAACCGTCATCCGCAATTGCGGACGGCGGCTGGCCAATTCGTCACTACGGTTCACCACTAGCATTCCATTAGAATCCTGAACGCGTTAAAAACCTGTGGAGTTTTACATGTCGAAAGTCCGCGTCGCCAGTTTTGCCGTATCCATCGACGGCTTCGCCGCCGGTCCGAACCAAAACCTCGAAAACCCGCTCGGCGTCAACGGTTTCGACCTCATGGGCTGGTTCGTCCACACCAAGATATGGCGCGACATGCAAGGCCTGCCCGACGGCGAAACCGGCACCGACAACGCGGTAGCCGCGCGCGCCTTCGACAACGTCGGCGCCTGGATCCTCGGCCGCAACATGTTCGGACCCGTGCGCGGACCGTGGCCCGACAATACCTGGAAGGGCTGGTGGGGCGACGAACCGCCGTACCACGTGCCGACCTTCGTGCTCACGCACCACGCGCGCGCCAACGAGCCGATGAAAGGCGGCACCGAATTCCGCTTCGTCACCGACGGCATCGAATCCGCGCTCGAACAGGCCAAGGCGGCGGCCGGCGGCAAGGACGTGCGCATCGGCGGCGGCGCCTCCACCGTCCGGCAATATCTGCAGAAGCGACTGATCGACGAACTGCATCTCGCCATCAGTCCGGTGCTGCTCGGCGATGGCGAAAACCTGTTCGCCGGACTGGACCTGCGCAAACTCGGCTACGACTGCGCCGAGCACATCGCCGGCGAGCGCGCGACGCACGTGATCCTGCGCAAACGCGCGTGAGGCATCACGCCGGCACCGATGCCGTCTGCGGAAATCCCGCGACCCACGCCGGCAACAAAGTGAAATTGTCCACAATGTCGCATCCGAGCGAACTGGCGGGCTGTCCGGCGTTGTAACCGTACGGCACCGCCACAACTGGGCATCCGGCCGCGCGGGCGGCGATGACGTCGTTCTCCGAATCGCCGACCATCAGCGCGGCGTCGGGAGACACGCCCAGGATGCGGCAGGCTTCCAGCAACGGCGCGGCATCGGGTTTGCCGCGCACGACGCGGTCGCCGCCGAGCACAAGTTCGAAAAAGGACAGCAAATCGAAACGCGTGAGCACGCGCTCGGCCAGATGCTGCATCGCGTTGGTCACGACGGCGAGCTTCAGCCCTTGGCCGTGCAGCGATGCCAGCGCATTTGCCACGCCCGGATACACACTGGCCGCCGTGCCGATGCGCGGTTCGTAGTGTTTCACGTAGCCGGCGATGAGCGCGTCGACCAGCGCGTGCCGTTGCCCGACATCGAGCGACGGCTGTTCGTCGAGCACCCGCAGCGCGAGCGAGCGCGGACCCTTGCCGATGAACACCCCGATGCGCTCGGCGGCGAGCGGTTGCAAGCGCAGTTCGGCGAGTGCCGCGTTGATCGCGGCGGCGATATCGGGGAGGGTATTTACGAGGGTGCCGTCCATGTCGAAGAGGACGGCGCGTAATTTCGCGTGGCTCACTCGCGCTCCATCGGTGGTCGAATACAGACCGACGATAGGCGCTATGCCGATTCCCGACAACCCATTCGAATGTCTTCGTTAGAGCGTTCCAGTTACTGAATTGCTTTCTGGGTCGGTCGAAAAAACGATTCGATGCTGCGTTACGCCATTTCCCAGATCGATCGGCGTGTCTACAAACACATAGGTCGGTGCATTTTGATTGCCGTCAAATTTCTTCATCCACTGATCCCATCTGGAGTTATCGCCGTCGACATTGATTGAGCCGACGCAAAGCGCGGCGCCACAGGCGAATTGACCCATCGTCAATCCCTGCATATCAGCCACATCGCTCTGGATCAGGCCGATATAAAGTTCGGCGACGTCTTTCGCATCGGTATTCGCCATCATCTCATCGCGCATTTTCCGGACGAATTCGTCAAATTGCGCCGAAAGTAAGATGTCCTGCGTCGTCTCGTTATTCAGATAGTTGTTTTCGACTAGCCGACGCTCCGTGGGCAAATACCGACTGAATCGCGCCGAATCCATTTGGGCCTGCGTAGCTGGTTCTCTCGTTACGTGCACGTCGGCGCTCTGGGGCGCACTTCGGCTCGACAACAAGCGCGAACTCGGTTCAGTTGTGCTCGTTTCGCGCGCGAGTCCGGGCGTCGTGCTTTCGCTTTTCAAAATGATCCAGATAACCGCACCCGCTAGCAGGGTCGCGAAACCAAGCACCAACAATACCCGACGAATCACCACGCAGCGGTCCCTTTATTGGTTGAGACAGTTCCGATCGATCGTACTGGATGACTAGGATCAAAAGTCGGACCGCATTTGGACACCAAAGCGACACCTACCGGACGGCGTTCTCGATGGTCGGGAACGGTCCTATTGCCGTCCGGGAGTTTTTGATTAACGACTGATAGTTTCGATTGCGTGTGCAACGGCGAAACGCTTGCATTCGCAGCGACTAGTTCTTAGGGAACTGCCGCACGCACACAAGGAGAGTCTCATTCGCTTGCGAATGAGATCGGCTGCAAATTATTTGGGAGGTGAATCGCGTGCGTTACGTTGCAATGGTGTTGTTATTCGTCTTCGCGTCGGTCGCAGTTCCAGGAAAAGCATTCGCAGTTCTGCACTGCGGTACTGCGGTCATCGACGGCGGAGGCGTCGTGACGAAAGAGGATTACTGCTACGACGACGGATTCCCCGGTGCGCCGGGTCCAGCTGGACCATCGGGCGGCGGGGGCGGGGGTGCGGGCGGTGGAGGTGGCGGCGGCGGGCCCGCGCTGCCGAACACGATAGATCAACTGCACGATGTGACGTGCGCTTCCACCTACGGCAAATACGGACCTAACGGAGCTGTCACGTCTTTTGCGAGTGATTGGGCTTGGGTCATCGACCCATTGAATGTGAAAGCCGAAACCAATATCAAAGTGCCACCTCCACCTATGGGCGGGTACGATTGGACGATGATAGACGGCGACACCGTGAACATCGGTGAACCTTCAATGGAGTCAATTCTCTATAGACATGCGTATGTAACTCGCAAGAACACTATTCAGACGCTGGAACATGAGTTTGCTCATCAGAATGGCATCATGGACGAAGATGAAGCTGAAGCGTTTGGAAAAGTTGCAGCCGATGCATACGAGGCCGACGACGGCTCGTTGTGCGGTGGACTCTAGTAGGAGGGGTGATATGAGCAAGAAGAAACTAGCCATCGCTTGCGGAGGGCTGTTGCTGTTAGTAATAGCGGCGATGACCTCCAGTAGCATGTCACTGACTCTCGCCGTCGCAAAAAGTCCGTCAACCCCACAAAGCGCCTCTGAATTGTCCGGTGGACCAGTAGCACAAGCGCAAAGCAGGCCGGCCAAGTCCTCTACTTCTCAAAAACAGCCGGGTAGTTTCTCGTCCAGCTCTGATTCGCCCGAAGTACGATTCGAACTTGCCAGGACTTGCCACGAGGCCGCCACGAACAAAAAGAGTTGGGAACTGCAGCTCAAGATTTGCCATGGGGCGAGCGATCTCGATTTTGCGAAACGTTGTTCCGCGAACGTGGCCGGGTTCGACCAGAAGGTGAGGGCTGCAGATTTGGTCTTGGCGCAATGCTCTCAGGTTCCTGCCGAGATTGAGGAAGATTTCTATCGCTCATCGATAGAGGCAGCCAAAGCGGGAGACGCTACCGCGCAGCTCTGTTATCTCGAATCGAATTTCGACTTGAAGCGACCGTTTGGACAAGATGAACTCGCCTACTACCACTCAGTCGATGCGAACTACGTCAACGCTGCGATAAACCGCGGAGATTGGCGAATGATTGTTCTTATGTCGCGATCTTATGGTGGCGCGGCGCGTCATTCGACGATGCGCCGCGAATTGACCGGTGGCGATCCATTTACGTTGTATCAGATGAACCGGCTGCTATCGCTCGGCGCTGACGGTGCCTACAAGGACTACGTAGTCAATCGCGCAAACGACGCGAAATCTGAATTAACTTCGGAGCAGATCGATAAAGCAGATGAATGGGTTGCAATGGCTTACGAGAAGCATTTCGCGTCGTCGCCGCGGTTGACCCAGGCTCCGACGATTTGTGAGTCACCGTAAATGAAAACGCCCGGCGGACGTGGCTACTAGATGGCGCGACAGCAGAATTGCATACGTGCTAGCGTTTGGTGGGCGCAGGGCGACAGCGATAGTCGAGATGCGTTCTGCGGTCAGCGCGTGAAGATTTAGCGATCAATGCTCCAACACGCTCAGCGGCGAGTGGTTGCGAGCGCGTTGTCGGCGAATGCCGCGTTGATCGCGGCGGCGATGTCGGGTAGGGTGTTTACGAGGGTGCCGTCCATGTCGAAGAGGACGGCGCGCAACTGCATCAGGCTCATTCGAGAAGCGATTCGCGGTTCTGAGACGCGTCGCATCATACGAGACCGTCGCGGCGTAGCTATACACATTCTTTGTCAAAGAAAGGGGCTACAATCGCGATAACCGAATTGATAGCACACTCGCCTTGCATCTGTCGTACGGTGACGAGCACATGCGCCTCCTTTGTCTAAGTGACGAGGACGCACTACGCGACCTTGGGGCCGACATCGCACTGGAATTTCAGGCTCGGCTGGCAGATCTAGACGCGGCGCGGTACCTTTCGGAGCTGGATGTTGGCACTTTAGAAAAATTCCCGAGCGGAGAGTTTGCGTTTGCTCTGGCATACGGCGCGAAGCTGTATTTCCGCCCCGCCCACGCAACGCTGGAATTTCTTGAAGGAGGTGAAGTGGATATCTCGCGGGTAAGACGAGTCAAAATTCTACGAGTCACTTTGACTGAAAATGACGTCGTTTAAACCCAATTGGTCATCATCTCCCGGGACGACGATTGCTGCGATTCTTCGCAGTCGCCGAGTAAGTAACGCTGATTTCGCCAAGCGTTCCGGTTTTGAAGCTGCATTCGTTGAAGCGCTGTTGGAGGGCAGTGGTCAAATTGACCAAACTGTCGCTGCCATCCTTGAACGGGAATTGGGCTCGACTAGTCAATTTTGGCTAGTTCGAGAGAGTCGATATCGTGAGAGTCTGAAACGAGTAGCGGACCTGTCGTCGACCGAGCAGTTGCTTGCTTGGGTGGAACGTCTTCCGACAAAGGACATGACGCGCTTCGGGTGGCTTACACAAAAAAAATCACCTAACCTAATTGACGCATGCCTTGATTTCTTCGATATAAAAAGTTTGCAGCGCTGGCAAATTTTGTATGAAGAAAAAATTATGCGCTTCGCGTTCCGTACAAGCGCAGCTTTCGACACAAATCCAGCATCTGTCGCTGCGTGGTTGAGGCGAGGTGAGCTTGCTGCGAAGTCGATTGGATGCGCGGCGTTCAGTAAAAACAGATTGGTCGCTGCGCTACCTATGTTGCGCGAGTTAACGCGTGAAAAGAGTCCGGCGAAGTTTTTTCCAGTACTGAAAAGTACTTGTGCAAGTTTCGGTGTAGCAATCGTTATGGTGAGAGCGCCCGAAGGGTGTCGCGCGAGCGGAGCCACTCGTTTTCTTTCCCGCGATAAGGCGCTCGTGCAGCTTAGCCATCGGTACAAAACAGACGATCAATTTTGGTTTACTTTTTTTCATGAACTTGGACACGTAGTCCGTCATGCTGAAAAATCGCTTATGCTGGAAGATATTGGCGACAACACTACCAAGGAAGAGGACGAGGCCAATAGCTTTGCCAGGGACGCACTTCTAGCTAAGCATCAGCAGCAAGCACTGAAAAAAGTGTCGCTCACCTATAAAGACGTTATTCGATTCGCCCGGTCAGTACGCTTATCACCAGGGATAGTGGTCGGTCAGCTACAGCATTTTCGGATTACCGGCTTTGACCGTCTCAACAAAGCGAAGCGCGTTCTCGAGTGGGGCGACATTTTGCTCTAGCCTTTGAATCGTTCGTACTTTTTTGGATTTTTTTGCCAATTGCACACCGCGTCTTCCATGTCTTGCATGGTCACGTCCAAGTGAAAAGCAAGTGACGCGAGCTTTTTGTCTAGCCCTGCGGGGCCAGGCCCTTTTCCAAAAACTATCTCAGCACCTTTCAGCGGACCGGTCGCGCCTTGCACATATGTAGAACCGGCTTTAATTGAAGCAATTCCGATTTTTCCAATCATTGAAAGATAATCGAATTTAGCCAGGCGACCGAAAGACGCCACAGCCATATCGTTGTAGAGGAAGTCGAATGCCTTTGCAGGATTGCCCTCGTTCGACTTTGCGGCAGCCAGAAACATTTCTTGGTGGCTGCCAAATTTTTGAACCCATTCAATGTACGTGCGCACTGAGGCAGGAGTTCCTCGACCATTGCTCTCTGACAGGCTTTCGTACTTTCTGTGATTGCCAAAACCTGCAGGAGGCGGTCCCTTCTTTACCTGCTCTTTCCGACTTTCAAGCCATTTGGCAAACTCATCGAAATCTTGACTTGTACGTTCCCACGAGCTGATCTGCCCGCTGTCAAGGCGGCCATATATGCGTCGTGTCAATGTCCAGCCCGTCGTTCGATGTTTCCCGAAATGTACGGATAGGAAGACTAGCCAGCAAGCTTCTTCAAGGTCGCCCTGAGCGTAGAGATATATAGCTGCTAAAACGGGATCAAAAATCAGATTCCTTGGATCGGCCCTTAGTGGCGATATACCCCGTTGCTTCATAAGATCGATATATTTCGTTCGATGGGTACTGTCGACCAACTGTCGAATGAAAGTTGATTTCGTTTCCTGCAATGCAAATCCGGGCATATCTTCAGCGAAGGTGCCAAGCCTTTCGTCGAATTGATCGGCCAATTTCTGGTCAGAGGGTTTCATTTCTTGTTTAGTCGTCGTTTTCTTTGAAATAGCCAATCGGCAAGATCATCCAGAGACGCGTCGTAGGCGTCCGTTGACAGACCTTTGCGTTGTTGTTGAAGAAACTCCAGCGCCGCATCTATCGAGGTCACATCGTCACGAATTTCCTTTTTCTTGGCATTTTTGAAGATCACGAGCAAAACAGCAAAATCTTTCCAATAGCCTTCAAGAGTGTCGATTTGCTCCTTGAAGTCTTGGCCTGTTCGAATTCTCTTCTCGACATCCAGAAGCGACGAGATCGAAAGCTCAACGTCCGCCTGTGGCATCACCGGCATCGTTGCTGGCTTCTGCCATCCTTCATCTAAATATTGCTGAGCGTCAGCGACTAATTCCTTGTAAATGTGCAGGCTGCCTATACTGTGCTTGTAGACGCCGAGTTCGTAGCCAAGTCGGCGAGCGACGATCTCTTGAATCATCGTGAATGCAAACACGTCGTGAGCAAGACCAATATACGCATCACTAGACCGCATGTGCACGAGAAGGTCGACCTTTCCTTCGCGGACAAAAAACTGAAGGGAGCATGTGCATGGAACTTCCGGGCTTTTGACTTCCTTTTGCGTAGCTTGAAGTGTCGCTTCGAGATCGGTAGCGGCGAAGATTTGGATCACTGCTCGTCGAGAAGCTGGTCGTCTCTTTAACAGCGCTATAGCGTTATTGACCTGAGCGTTCGCGCCTTCTCCGAAAATCCTAGGTCCGTAGGCACCTGGCACAGTTTCGCGATCTAAACTTTCCTTTACATATTGCGGGATGTAGTAAACGATCGGGGCGAGTTGTCCAGATCCCGATAGGTACCAGAGCAGTTCGCCAATTGCGCTGAAAATCTTGCCGCGCTTTTCTGAACGACTGAGCCGGGCGAGCGGGTTGGTTATCTCTAGAAGTACTCCTCGCAACTCGATCGTTTCCCCGCGAGAAGCGCCGGCAACCACTTCTCCATCTTTCAACAATCGGTTAAAAACCTCGCGAAGTAAGTCATCGAACGATTCTCGGCTACAGAACACGGCTTCCTCCCCATAAGGAACCGGCAAGAAGATTACATCGCGGAAGGCTGGCGATAACCTGTAATATTTGCGGCTTCCAGGCAGGCGCCTACACCAACAGTTGTGTTTAGTTGCGCCTCGATCGATTTGCTCCTATAATCCCGCTTCTCGGCAACCCACGCCCGCGTGGCTAACCGAATCGGCGCAAGAAAATCGACATGGGGGGCAGGACGCTCCTCGGATTCGACAAAGGGACTTTGACGCGAATCCAGCGCATTAGAGCGCGATTCTGCCGTCAGGCGCCAAAAACCCAATTCAGACAGGCCGGACTCCACGCCGGCCTGTTTTTTCGTCTTAAAGACAGCTTGCCAGGATGGCGGGCTGAACGCGCGGTCCGGATTGGCCGCAATTCTCGACCAACGGGACACATTAACGATGTCGACAGTCAATCAGCTGGTGCGCAAGCCGCGTTCGCCGAAAACCTACAAGAGCGCTTCGCCCGCACTGGAAAATTGCCCGCAGCGCCGCGGCGTCTGCACGCGCGTCTACACGACCACCCCGAAGAAGCCGAACTCGGCGCTTCGCAAGGTCGCCAAGGTGCGCCTGACCAACGGCTTCGAAGTGATCGGCTACATCCCGGG
>Ga0105239_10005764_pt1 | contig 14448 bp, 13 predicted proteins | sample KBSC44metaG_FD_92761 | JGI IMG/M metagenome (GOLD analysis project Ga0105239, IMG submission 92761) | Corn rhizosphere microbial communities from Kellogg Biological Station, Michigan, USA - KBS C4-4 metaG | ecosystem: Host-associated > Plants > Roots > Rhizosphere > Soil | place: Michigan, USA... | reverse complement strand
GGCCATTCCGCCAACCTTCGCCTCGCCATCGCCCATTCCTGCAACTCCTTTTTTTGTAACACCTTCCGGCTCGAAGTCGATAATCCCGAATTCCACAGTCACCGTCTGGGGCTGATGAAATGGAAGGAATATGCCAACGCCTTTGGCCTCGGGCACCGGCTTGGCGTCGATCTTCCCAGCGAAGACGGCGGGAACATCCCCGATACCACAGTGTATGACAAAGATTACAAGCGGTCCTGGAACTCCTGCTCGATGGTCTCCATGGGCATCGGCCAGGATAAGATGCTCGTAACCCCGTTACAGATGGCCAACGCGATGTGCATCGTGGCCAACAAGGGATTTTATTATACACCTCATTTTGTAAAAAGCATCGAAGGTGCGCCAGAAGATGACACGCTGCTTAGCCGCTTTCATCTGAAACACGAGCCGGTAACCCATATTTCCGATGCGGCCTATGAAGTGGTCCACAGCGGAATGCAGGATGTGGTAGAGATCGGTACCGCCAAGACGGCCCGCGTCCCGGGCATCGACATGTGCGCCAAGACCGGTACGGCCGAGAACAAACGGCTCATCGATGGCCGCATCGTCAAACTCAACAACCACTCGGTATTCGTGTGTTTCGCCCCCCGCGAAAGGCCGAAGGTCGCCATCGCCGTTATCGTCGAAAATGGCGGTTATGGTGCGGCGCAGGCAGGGCAGATCGCTTCCCTGCTCGTGGAAAAATATCTCAACGACACTATCGCGACCGCGCGGCTCGCATTGGAGGACGAGATCACCAATCGCAACCTGATGCCTGGTTACCTGGTCCGGACCCAATTCAAGGAGGACTCCACCCGCGCTGCGTTGTGGGCCGCCCAGTCCGGCGATAGCACCCGCTTGTTGAAATACCAGACACCTGCTTTCCGGTACATGATGCTGGATTCCTCCTACGGTTCGAAAAGCCCGCTGTACCAGGCCCTGCATAAGCCTTCTCCTTATAAGAGCGCCCTGGCCGAACGCCTCGCCAGACAAAAGGCGCAGGCCGCCGCCGCGGCGCGCCCGGATTCGGCCAGTCGTGCGGCTACACCGGGGGACTCGATCCGGAAGAGATCGTTCTCTCCGTCGGGTTCGGGCTCACCAGGGGGCTCGAACGGTACCGGGGATTCGGCCAAAAAGCCGGCGCCGCATCCAAAGAAAGATACTACTATTAAACCTGATACGCCGCCAGCGGGTGCGGATGGAACCCATAAAGATTCGACGCGCTAATACTATGAGCAAGAGTAATCCCACCATATCAAAAGGAGTAGACTGGTCGCTGGTCTGGATCTGGTTTGCGCTATGTGTGATCGGCATCATGTGCATTTTTGCTGCCTCCTATCACAACGGCGACAATGTCATCCAGGGTTTTATCTCTCTGAAGACCGAATACAGCCGTCAGCTGCTGTTCTTTGTCATAGCCGGCATCATCGGGACCTTCGTTCTGCTGACGGACAGCAAGTTCTTTACAGCGACGGCGAACCTGGGCTATGCGTTTGGCTTATTCTTGCTGCTGCTGGTATTTCCCTTTCACTCCAAGATCAAGGGGACGGAATCGATCATCAAGTTTGGCGGCGCCTTCCAGCTGCAGCCGGCGGATCTTTGCAAGCTGTTCGTCAATCTGGCGCTGGCGAAATACCTGTCGCGGGTAGAGACGAATTTTACGCGTCCCCGGTCGCAGCTGATCGCCGCCGTCATTGCGCTGGTGCCGGCGATGATGAGCATTATGCAGCATGAGACGGGTTTGGCGCTGGTCTATTTCTCTTTCTTCCTCGTGATGTTCCGGGAGGGTCTGCCGCCTTCCGTGCTGGTCATCGGCTTTTCTTTTGCTGTCCTGGTGGTGGCGACGCTGCTGCTGGAGCCCAATACGCTGGCGTTGATCCTTACCGGTATCGCCATTGCGGCTATCTATTTCCTCCGTAAGGCCATCAAGCGAAACCGGAGTGTGCTTTTCCTGGTCGTCGGCATCTGGTTCGTGTGTGTGGGTGTGCAGCGATTTGTCGTGCCTTTTGCGTTCGACCACGTTTTCAAGCCTTACCAGGTGAAGCGTATCTATGACGCGATCGGTAAGGACTATATTCCCAAGGATCAGGCGACGGAGGCGCAGCTGGAGAATGAGCAGAAGAAGAGCGGGAAGAAGGGCAATGACAACTACAATGTGAAACAGAGCAAGATCGCCATCGGTTCGGGCGGGTTTATTGGCAAGGGGCTTCTCAAGGGGACGCAGACGCGTTATGACTTCGTTCCCGAACAGAAGACGGACTTTATCTTCTGTACCATTGGCGAGGGTTTTGGATTCCTGGGGAGCATTATCTTTCTGGGTATCTATACCCTGTTGCTGATGCGGATCGTGACCATTGCCGAGCGGCAGCGAAGCGTTTTCAGCCGGTGCTATGCCTATGGCGTAGCCAGCGTGTTCTTTTTTCATATCGTAATCAATATCTGTATGACGGTCGGTCTGGCTCCTGTGATCGGTATCCCATTGCCGTTCGTCAGCTATGGAGGCACGTCCCTGCTAACCTTTAGCGTCATGCTATTCATCCTGGTGCGTCTTGATGCGGACCGTCAGATGGTGCTGCGGTAATTCGTATTTTTACAATATGCAAATCATTCCACTGTCCGAGGGGGCATTTACGATAGACAGGACCAAGCGATTCGTTCCTTTTGACACCCGGAAAGACGACCTGCAGGAGCGTCCCGTGGGCAGTCTGCTGGTCGAGATCCAGCCTTTTGCTGTTGTTACTGCCGAGGATATTCTCGTCATCGATACGGGGCTTGGTTTTCGTGTCGATGGGGAGCTGCAGCTGTACAGCAATCTGCGTAAGGCGGGGATAGAGCCAGGGAAGGTGACCAAGGTATTGATGAGTCATCTGCATAAGGATCATGCCGGTGGTCTCAGCGGTGATTGTGGGGATGGTGGTCCATCCGGGGATGCTGGTCGCCGTGAGCTAAGCTTCCCCAATGCGCAGTATTACGTCCAGCGGAAAGAGCTGGAATATGCCTTCGAAAAGGGTCCCACCTCATACATTCCTGAGGAGCTGCTTTGTCTGAAAGATTCCCCGCGGGTGACCCTGCTCGATGGGGATGGGGTCATTGACGGGTATATCCGGTATGTTATGACGGGTGCGCACTGTCCGTATCACCAGGTATTCTGGATCGTGGATGGTGGTGAGACGGCTTTTTTTGGAGGGGATGTCGCGCCGCAGCTGCAGCAGATGAAGAGCCGTTTTGTGGCGAAATATGATTATGATGGGAAGCGCGCGATGGAGTTGAGGCAGGAGTGGTGGGAGCGCGGGGGTAAGGAGGGGTGGACGTTCCTGTTCTATCATGATGTGAGCACGCCGACATTAAAACGCGATTAAAAAAAAGGCCTGCTCTGGAAAGAGCCGGCCGTTGCTAACCTATGAAAAACACCAAGTTCAAATATCGTATATCGGTCAGTTTATAATAAAATTATTCGGTCAATTGCCGAAATGTCAGGGTCGATTGGGATAGCGCTGCGTCTGTCTGCGTATCAGCTCTTTCTTGACGAAGTTATCGAAGTCTATCTCGGCTTTGAAGAAGTCGTTGATCTTGCCGGGTGAGATGGCTTTGAGAAATTCGACGCTATATTTTTTCTTTATGTTGAGCCGGGCTTCTTCGTGTTTGAGCTCGTCGCCGTCGCGGCGGTATTCGGCGTTGGCCTGTCCTACTTCGCCGATATAGGAGTTGTATATGGGCCAGAATTTCTGGGCTTCTTCCGGGCTGAGGTTGAGCCGTTGAGTGATAAAAGCCGTTTTATAGGCTTCCAGCATAGGTCTTTTGGGGCCGTCCTGAGACTGGGCGGGTAGGGCCAGCCAGCAGAAGATCACCAATACGGAAAATAATTTTTTCATTGTTGCTTCTAATTCGTTGCAATGTCAACTGCCCCTCCGTGTTCTTCCATGTACTGTTTAAGATCACCATCAGGCACATCCCCCAGGAGAGACTTAACATCGCTGTCATTAATATCCAGGGTAGCGGCGCTGTTCATAGATTCCGTAGTCGAATGGTCGTGGTTGCTCTCGGCATAGGTTTCGAGGTCCTGTTCGCTTACTTTGCTAAGGTTATTCGCCAGGTCTTTGGCTGGGGTCTGACTACCGGATGGGTTATGCAGGCGCAACCAGCCGAAGGTGATGATAAGGCCTGCGATGGCGGCTGCCACCGAGTACTTCAACCACGAGGGCTGGAAAGACGAGCTCTGGCGGGATACCTTCTTTTGGGTGGCAGACCGGTCCAGGGAGATAACCCGGGCCGGCTGATCCTTCTTCGCCTGGTTCGCCCTGGAGAGGGTCTCGTCCTTGATCCGGGCGAGGAGCTCATCGGGAAGTCCGGCGAAGTAATTTTCCGGAACGGCATATAGGGGTTTGTCCCGAAGGCCGGCCAGTGGGGCCAGTATCGGGCTCAGCTGTTCAAAATAGTCGTTTGGGACCTGGTATGGGAGGTTCCGCGTGATGCTGTTCAGCAGGGGGGAGAGCTGGGCGAGCTCCTGGCTGGCGGATTCCGCCGCGATGGAGGATTGGCCGGCTTGTCCCCGGGCGCCGATTGGGGCGTATCCGGCGGCACTGCCGGCCTGTCCCGCCTTGATCCTGTCGAGCAGGTTTTGGGCAAAACCTTCAAAATATCCATCGGGAATGCTGAATGTCAGTGGTTTATCTCCAGGCCCGGCAAAAGAAGGAACTTCCCCGGTCAGGCTCTGCACCTGCGTCGGGAAGCCATCGAAGTAGCCTGCGGGGACCTGGTAGGGGGTTTCCCGGCTGATGGTACTGACGGCGGTGCTCAGCAGCTTCAATTCCTCTAATATTTCATTCCTTGCTTGCATCTATTTTGAGACCCCTTTCATTAATTAAAGTTTAATGATTGAGGATATAATCCTCTATTTTTTTGACGGCGTGGTGGTAGGAGGCTTTCAGCGCTCCTTCGGAGGTATCCAGCACCCGGCTCATTTCTTCGTAGGGCATTTCGTCATAGTATCGCAGGGTAAATACAACTCTTTGTTTTTCAGGGAGTTGCTGGATGGCAAGCTGGAGCTTCCATTCCAGCTTGTTGGGGTCGAAATGTTTGTCCGCAATGATCTTATTGCTAAGGCCGGATTCGGATTCGTCGAGGGGCAGGGCCGATTTCCTCTTCTGTTGTTCGAGGTAGCTGAGACATTCGTTGGTGGCTATCCGGTAGAGCCAGGTGTAGAGCTGGGAGTCTTCGCGGAAGTTCTCCAGGCCGTTCCAGACCCTGATGAAGACATTTTGTAATACGTCATTGGCGTCTTCGTGCTCTACTACCATTCTACGGATATGCCAATACAGCTTCTCCTGGTATTTTTTTATAATAGCAGTGAATGCTTTTTCTTTGGTCGCAGGATCCCGGAATTGCAGAAGCAGCTCGGTATCTTGGATGGTCACCCCCATTTATTTGTTTTTTCTGGCAATAACCTTCTCAGCTGCAGCGACGATATTTGGCGTATCCAGACCGTATTTCTTCAGCAGTTCGGTCGGAGTGCCGCTTTCGCCAAAGGTATCGTTGGTGCCTACGTATTCGATCGGTATCGGGGAGTTGCGGGATACGGTCTGTGCAACGGCGTCACCCAGGCCCCCGATGACGTTGTGTTCTTCGGCTGTGACGGCGCAGCCGGTCTTCTGAACGGATCTGAGGATGGCTGCGGTGTCCAGCGGTTTTATCGTGTGCAGATTGATCACTTCTACGGAGATGCCTTTTTCCTGGAGGATCTTGCCGGCTTCGATGGCCTTCCATACGAGGTGGCCGCAGGCGAAGATGGATACGTCGGTACCTTCGGAAAGGACCTGGGCTTTACCGATCTCAAAGGGCATGCCATCGGTGAAGATGGGCCATACCGGGCGGCCAAAACGCAGGTAGACCGGGCCATTGTAGTCCGCGACGGCCATTGTGGCGGCCTTGGTCTGGGCGTAGTCGCAGGGGACGATGACCGTCATGCCCGGGAGCATTTTCATCAGACCGATGTCTTCGAGTATTTGATGTGTCGCGCCGTCCTCGCCGAGCGTCACGCCGGCGTGGGATGCACATATCTTTACGTTCTTTCCGGAGTAGGCGACGGACTGGCGGATCTGGTCATAGACGCGACCCGTAGAGAAATTGGCGAACGTGGTTGTGAAGGGGATCTTGCCGCCGATGGTCAGGCCGGCTGCGATACCGATCATATTGGCTTCGGCGATGCCGCATTGAACGAAGCGTTCGGGGAATTCTTTGATAAAGGTGTTGAGCTTCATCGAGCCGGCGAGGTCTGCCGTGAGGGCTACGATGTTGGGGTTCTTCCGGGCTGCTTCTGCGATTCCATCTCCAAATCCGCTGCGTGTATCTTTCTGGCCAGTTACTTGAATATCTTTTAGCATTACGTCAAAATATTGAATATGATTAAAATGGATTACAGAGATACGAATCCCTGGTTTTGGCGTTACAAAGTAAGGATTTTTTAGTTGAACTCTGAAAACTTGCCGTTGTAGAATTTAGCGTCTGCCTTTAACTTTTGCTCCCATTTCCACGCTGTGGACATCATGTCATCCAGGCAGTATTCCGTAACCCAGCCCAGCTTTTCTTTTGCCAGGTCGTTGTTGGCGTAGATGGCGATCACGTCTCCGTGCCGGCGGGGTCCGATGCTGTAGTTCAGCTTGACGCCGCTGACCCTTTCGAAGGCCTTGATGGCCTCGAGGACGGTGACGCCGTTGCCGGTCCCCAGGTTGTAGACCTCCGCGTTCTTGGAGACCTTGCCCGCCAGCATATACTGTATGGCGAGGGTGTGTGCGTGGGCGATATCGCTGACGTGGATGAAATCGCGCATGCACGATCCGTCGCGTGTGGGATAGTCGTCGCCAAACACGGTCATCTGCGGTATCTTGCCGATGGCAGTCTGTGTGATGGCGGGCACGAGGTTGGCGGGCTTACCGATGGGCATTTCGCCGATAAGGATGCTTGGATGGGCGCCTACCGGGTTGAAATAGCGCAACAAAATGCTTTTGGTATGAGAAGCCTTTGAAAATTCATTGATGATCTGCTCGCCCATCTGTTTGGTGTAGCCATAGGGCGACTCGGCTGGTTTGGGCGGCGTAAGCTCGGTCACCGGGATCTCGTCCGGATTACCATAGACCGTACAGGAAGAAGAGAATACAAAATAGGGTATGTCGAACTCCTGTACGCATTTCAGCAGATTGATCAGCGACATGAGGTTGTTCTCGAAATACATCAGGGGATGCTCGACCGACTCTCCTACCGCCTTGTAAGCGGCGAAATGGATGATACCGTCAATGTTGTCGTTCTCCTGGAAGATGGCGAAGGTGTCGTCGTAATTGCAGAGATCGACCTTGTAGTTCTTGATCTTTTTTCCCGTGATCTTTTCTACTCCTTCGAGGATACGGGGAGAGCTGCGGACGTTATTGTCGACGCATATTACCTCGAATCCGTTGTTGATGAGGTCCACTATCGTGTGTGAGCCTATATAGCCACATCCCCCGGTTACAAGAATCTTTGACATAAAAAGAAGGCGGACCAGGGCCGCGTTTAAGTTATTATTGAATGAGATTTATAAGGTATTGCCCATACCCGCTCTTAAGCAAAGGTTGTGCTATTTTTTCCAGCTGCTCTTTGCCGATGAATCCTTTTCGCCAGGCTATTTCTTCGATGCAGGCGATCTTGATACCCTGCCGCTGTTCGATGACCTGTACGAACTGCGAGGCCTGCATCAGGGAGTCGAAGGTGCCGGTATCCAGCCAGGCGGTGCCCCGGTCCAGGATGGACACTTTAAGCCTGCCCTGCCGAAGGTATTCCCGGTTGACGTCGGTTATCTCATACTCTCCTCTGGCCGAAGGCTTTAGAGCTTTGGAAATGGAGACGACGTTGTTGTCATAAAAATAGAGGCCGGGTACGGCGTAGTTGCTCTTGGGTTTGGCGGGCTTTTCCTCGATGGAGATGGCCTTTCCGGACGGGTCGAATTCAATGACCCCATATCGCTCGGGATCGCTTACCTGATAGGCGTAGACAATGCCTCCCTCAGGGTTCGCGTTCTTTTCGAGCTGTTTTCCGAGTCCTGCGCCATAAAAGATATTATCTCCGAGCACGAGTGCTACGGAGTCATTGCCGACGAACTGCTCTCCGATGACAAAGGCCTGGGCGAGGCCATTGGGCAGGGGCTGTTCGGCATAGGAGAAGCTTAGACCCAGCTGAGACCCGTCTCCGAACAGTTTCTTGAACATGGGCAGGTCGTGCGGAGTGGAAATAATGAGTATCTCTCTGATACCTGCCAGCATTAGGGTGGACAAAGGATAGTAGACCATCGGTTTGTCATAGACCGGCATGATCTGTTTGCTGATCGCATAAGTAATGGGGTGTAGACGTGTTCCCGATCCCCCGGCAAGAATGATCCCTTTCATTAGTTAGTGTAAGGATGGTTTGAAAATCCCGGAAAGATAACGAATGTAAGGGAAATGCCCACCTAAAACTTAGTGCATTTCATCCATGGACAGTTATTTGATCACAAAATAGACGAGTCCTGCCAGCAGTGCGCTTACCGGTATGGTCAGCACCCATGCCCAGAGGAGGTTGATCGTCACTCCCCATCTTACGGCGGAGAGGCGGCGGGTAGCTCCTACTCCGATGATCGAACCGGTGATCGTATGCGTTGTGCTGACGGGGATGCCCAGCTTTTCGGAGAGCAAAAGGGTGAGGGCGCCGGCGGTCTCGGCGCTGACCCCTTCCAGCGGGGTCACCTTGGTGATGCGGGTTCCCATGGTCTTTACGATCTTCCACCCGCCACTCATCGTGCCGAGGGCGATGGCGGTGAAGCTGGCCAGCGGTACCCACATGTTGTGGTCGATGAATTGTCTGAATGACATTTCATGTCCCTGGGATTTTTCGTACCAGATCATGGCTGCGCCGATGATGCCCATGACCTTTTGAGCGTCGTTGCCTCCGTGCCCGAGGCTGAGCAGGGCGGAAGACAGCAGCTGGAGGCGCCTGAACCAGTTGTCGGCCCGGTAGGGGTTGGCGCGGCGGCAGACATTCAGGATGATGAGGGTGATGATAAAGGCGATCACCATTCCGATGAAGGGGGCCAGGAATATGAAGAAGAAGGTCGGGATTACCTTGGCATAGTTGATGACGTTAACGCCGCCGCGGCTGAGCGCGCCGGCGTGCGCCAGCGCAGCTCCCATGAAGCCCCCCAGCAGGGTATGCGAGGAGCTGGAAGGGATACCGAACCACCAGGTCAGCAGATTCCAGGCGATGGCGGCGACGAGTCCGGAAAAGATGACGTCTAAGTTAATAAAGTCCTTGTTGATCGAGCTGGCGATGGTATTGCCTATTTTGAACTCGCCGATGACGTACCGGGAGATGAAGAAGGCGGCGAAGTTGAACACGGCCGCCCATAGTACGGCCTGGAAGGGCGTGAGCACCTTGGTCGAGACAATGGTGGCGATGGAATTGGCGGCGTCGTGGAAGCCATTGATATAGTCGAAGACGAGTGCGAGAATGATGATAACTACCAGGAAATGCATTCGGGTCAGGCGTATTTGATGATGATGGATTCGATGACATTGGCAGCGTCTTCGCACTTGTCGGTAACGATCTCCATCACCTGGTAGATCTCTCTTTTCTTTATCACTTCCTTGGCGTCGGGCTCGGTCTCGAAGAGTCGTTCGATGCTGAAATCAAAGATGTCATCGGCCTGATTCTCAATGCTGTTAACTTTTACGAGCACGTCTGTTATCTTCCGCATGTTCCGCATATTGCGCAGCTCTTTTACCGCAATCTGTATCTGTGCAGCGCCCTGCTCGATGAGGTCGGCCATTTTCTGGATGCCGGTGTCGTTGGGGTTTACCTTATAGAAATTGATCTTCTTTCCGGTAGCATAGATATAGTCGCAGATATCGTCGAGGGCGCTGGCGAGGTAGTGGATGTCCTCGCGGTCGAACGGCGTTATGAAATTGCGGCCCAGCTCGGTGAAGATGCGGTGGGTGAGGTCGTCGTTGATATGTTCTTGGTTTTCCATCCGGGACAGGACCCCCGATCGTCTGTCGGCGTCCGGCTCGGCGACAAATTCTTTCATGAGCTTACCCATCTGGCCGACGCCGTCAGCGACCTGTTCGAATAAAGAATAGAACACCCGGTCTTTTGGTGTAAAGAGCTGGAGTATAGAGTTGAATCCCATGCAATAGCGAAATTTGCCGCAAATCTAGCACTATTCGACCATATTTCTGTCAGCCGAAGACGAGGCGCCCGGTGAGGGCGCTATCTCGACGGGAATGCGCCGGATAGCCTGGTGGAAGACGGGAAGAGCGCGATCTCGGCGGGACGGGGCTTTGCGGGGAATCCTATGGCTTTTCCCGGCGGGTGTCCCGGTGCTACGGGGTCGCCGAGGAGAGGGGCGATCGTGGCGGCGATCTGTTTCTGGTAGACCTGGCCTTTTGCCCGGAGCTCGCCTTCGGGCCGGATATCCGGACCCAGAACCGCCATCCAGATATCGCCGGAGCCCTCCGCCCAAAATCCGTGGGTAGTCCATTTATTTGGTTTCCAGCCGCGGCCGTGGTCGGTAGTGATCAGGAAGGCGGTGCTATCCCTGTAGTAGGGGTCTGTCTGGACAAAGTACCAAAGGTCGGAGATCATGCGGTCGAGGTCGGTGGCCTGCTGGAGGTAGAGGTCATAGCGGCCGGAATGGGCACATTCGTCGGTCTCTCCAAAACCAAGAAAGAGGACGGACGGGTGGTGCTCGCGGATATATTCGCGGGCGGTCAGGTAGGTCAGCATGTCGTGACGGGTCTTGCATGGGCGCATCGAGCTCTGTACGCTGTCGATGAGTCCTGCTTCCGGATACCGGTCTTCGTTCAGCCGCTCATAGCCGCTGTTGACCGGCAGGCCGCTGCGCGTTTCGTTGAGGATATAGGGAAAGACGTTCCAGGAAGTGAAGACGGCTACTTTTCCTTTGTACTCATCGCTGGTGTTGAGGTATTCAAGGACGTTCACGTGCTTGTTGTTGACGGGCAGGTTGGGGCTGCTGAATGCGTCGGTGTGTCCGGTGAAGATCTCGTTGTAGCCCGGATAGGAGATCTTGTACCAGTTGCGGACGTTCACCTTATTTCCCCAGAGTCTGTTGCCATACAGGCGGCCTTGTTGCGCGATGGTGCCCCAGAAGAATGGCAGCAACTTTTTCCTGCGGAGCTCCGCCGTGCTATCCCAGTAAAGGCTACGCATTAAGGCAGTATCCCTGACATATTCTTCATTGGTTACCAGGGAAGGGTCTGCTCCGGTAAAAACTTCCTGCCAGCGGAATCCGTCGATGGTGATGACGAAGAGGTGTTTTGTCTCTGCGTGACGCTGCGCTTCAACGTAATAAAATAGCAGCAGCGCCACCAGTGAAGTGAGGAGATGTTTCATCTTTAATGGGTTTGCCAAAGTTACCGGGGGGGTATGACGCGATGTTTACCGGAAGATTAATTTAACATTATGAACTTATCCGATTGACAGACAGAGAGCAAGCTCCGCGGGTGAGTGAGCGCGTCCCGCGGTTGAGTGAGTGCGATCTGCGGGTAGTTGAGTGCGTTCCCTCGTGTGGCTTCAGTTTTGCAGTAGTGTCAGCTATGCAAGTCCATTATTAACGGAAGGTTAATCCTGGAAAGGATCTGTGGTCGGATTTTCCCGCTAGCTTGCCGGACAAAGTTCCGGTGTGTACATATATACATGGGTATTTGTGTACTATAATGCTCAAAATAATACCGTATGTCCCTGTTAGACTGGTTGGACCATTTGGATAAATCGTTATTCGTGCTGATCCAGCATGATTCGGACCATTCCATAATGGACACTGTGATGCCGTTGTTGCGCGATCCTTATACGTGGATACCACTGTATGTTCTCATGCTCTGTTATATCATCTTCAGGAATAAGAACAAGGCTGTGCTCTTCATCCTTCTGAGCGTGCTGACGTTTGCGATAACCGACTCGCTGGCTGCGCAGGTGCTCAAACCACTGTTTGGCCGGCTTCGTCCCTGTCACGATCCGGAGATGCAGCTGCTGGTGCGGAATCTGATAGACTGTGGCGGGCTTTATTCTATGCCCTCCAATCATGCTGCAAATCATTTTGGTCTGGCTGCGTTCTGGTTCTATTCTATCCGTTCGATCACCGGCAGGAAATGGCACTGGCTCTGGTTTTGGGCGGGGGCCGTCTGTTATGCGCAGGTCTACGTGGGTAAACACTATCCATTCGATGTGCTCGTCGGAGCCGTGGTTGGGTTCCTAACGGGACTGGGTACTTACCGGCTATTTGTCTTTTGGGAGCGGAGGCAGAACCACAGGCCCCCGATGCTCCGGAGGCCCCTGAGCTGGACGGAGTCCGGTCATTCGCGAAGGCCAAAGGCAGAGTGACCAGGCGTTAGAGGGTTGCCGGGTATCGCGCGGCAGACTGGTTGCCGGGTGATCATACGTTAGATGGGTTCAAGTATATGCGTATATTTGATCCATGCTCGATTCATACAATGCTGAGTGGGAGACCTGGCTGCAAAAATGGTTTATGTGGCTCCTGGTGCCCGCGATACTCGTGAATGCCGGCGGCCTGCTGATCCCCATTCTTGAGCCAGACGGTTCGCTTTATGCAACTATCTCCAAGACCATTGCCCGCAGCGGGGACTTTGTCAATCTCCGGGTGGAAGGGAAGGACTGGCTTGACAAACCTCATTTTCCTTTTTGGGTTGCGGCGCTCAGCTTTCGTTGTTTTGGCATCAATGCTTTTGCATACAAACTTCCCGCGCTCTTGTTCTGGGCGATGGGTGCGGTTTACACCTGGCGTCTGGCTTTTTCTCTCTATGGCAAACCGGTGGCGCAGCTTTCAACCCTGATCTATGTTACTGCCGCCCACCTGGTCATTTCCAATAACGACGTCCGGGCGGAGCCTTACCTTACGGGTCTTATTATCGGTGCGGTATACCATTTTTACAAGGCTTCCCGGGTGCGGCCAGGTCTGCACCTGGTGATAGGCTCTTTGCTGGCCGGCTGTGCGGCGATGACAAAGGGGCCATTTGTGCTGATCACCATCGGTGCTGGATTTGTCCTGGACTGGATCGCGGGAAAGGAGTGGGAACAGTTCCGGAATATCCGCTGGTGGATCGCCATCGTGCTTACCGCGATCTTTACCCTCCCGGAGCTGATCTGTCTGTATCTGCAGTTCGACGTGCATCCGGAGAAGGTGGTGTATGGCAAGACCGGCGTGTCGGGACTCCATTTTTTCTTCTGGGACAGTCAGTTTGGCCGGTTCTTCAACACAGGTCCCATCAAAGGGGCCGGGGATCCCTTCTTTTATTTTCATACCCTGCTGTGGGCTTTTCTGCCCTGGTCGGTGATCCTGTATGCCGCCATTGTGCAGAAGTGCAGGCGTAGCGTGGACAGTGCCGGGGGCGGGTGGTTCAGGCGCAGCGTCAGCGGGGACTATATCTGTCTTGGCGCGGCGCTGTTCAGCTTTATCATCTTTTCGATTTCCCGATTTCAGCTGCCACACTACCTGAACATTCTTTTTCCGTTCTTTTCGATCCTGACGGCGGGTTATCTGTATGGCGTGAGGCGGCGCTGGACGCAACGGGCGCTGGTCACTATACAAGGTGTGATCAATATACTCCTGCCGGTGTTGTTGCTTTTGCTCTGCTGGTTTTTCCATTTTGCCTCGTGGGTGCTGATCATGGCCGGGTTGGTAGTCGCTGGCGTTCTGCCTTTTATTCTCTTTCGGGGCAGGCAGCTGCCGGCGGCCATTGCCCGCAGCGTCTGGATGGCCCTGGTGGTCTTTTCCTTCGTCAATTTTATTCTTTACCCTGCGATGCTTCAGTACCAGGCCGGTACGCAGGCCGGGCGTTTTGTGAACCATATGTTCGGCCTCCCTTATAGCTCGCGGCCATCGGCCATCTTTATGCTGCAGGAGGCGCCGTCCAGCTATTCTTTTGAGTTTGATTGTGCGCTGCCGGTGCAGCGTGTTCCTATCCAGTCGCTGCCGACAGACAGTGCAGTATACGTTTTTATGCCGCCGCAGTATGCCGATTCCCTCGGCCGGCGGGGTCTGCACTCCCAGGAGATCCACCGGTTCCCCAATTTTCATATCAGCCAGCTCACCGGCGAGTTCCTGAACTACCGGACGCGTGAGTCGGTAGTGGGGGCCTACTCCCTCTTTGTTGTGGGGAAGTAGGGTGCGCCGCTCCTGCGGTGTCGCGGCGTCGTGGTTTGCCGCGGTGATGCTGGGATGGTGCGGCGCTGCGGTGGCGGATCAACCCTCTTGTTCATCGGCGCTGGGGCCGTAGCTACCCGGGATGGGGATATCGAGCAGCCGGAGGAATACACCCAGCTGGGCCCGGTGGTGTACGATCTGGCAATAGGTCATGCGGATAATCTCTCCTTTGGTAGCCACATGCAATATCTCTG
>Ga0105239_10005760_pt1 | contig 14453 bp, 5 predicted proteins | sample KBSC44metaG_FD_92761 | JGI IMG/M metagenome (GOLD analysis project Ga0105239, IMG submission 92761) | Corn rhizosphere microbial communities from Kellogg Biological Station, Michigan, USA - KBS C4-4 metaG | ecosystem: Host-associated > Plants > Roots > Rhizosphere > Soil | place: Michigan, USA... | reverse complement strand
CTTTTGCGTAAGCACCGCCCATGCTATGCGCTATCACCTTTATGCTTTCAGTTATAACCCCACCTGATCTTGCTAGGCTTTGTATAATAGCCCCAACCTGTTCTTCGCCTTCACTGTAGCCAACATTATATCGAAATGCCGACTTCAAACTACCGGCTGTCCCGGATGGTATTAAATCCGGCTCGGCACTAAAATTAGCAGGCCCATCAATAGAGCCATCAATGTATAATGATTTTTTATCATTAAAGTGGGCCATAACCTGTTCATCAAAGTTTTCGGCTACTGTGTAAGTTTGGGTCCACGAATAATTTTTTAATAACGGATAAACAAAGTCAAACCTTCCCCCTGATTGATAATAAACAGTTCTCGTTTTTGTGAGACTATGACGCCAATAACTGCTATTACCCTGTTGAGAGGATTTTGCAAATCCATTTATAAAGATTACTAAATGACCATCAGGGTCAATAGCATTAACTGGGGTGTTTAAGGCATAAGAATAAGGAGACCAATTAAAATACAATTCCGATTTGGCATCTTGCGCTTGCCATCTTCCAATCTGATTATTGTACATTCTAGCTCCATAATCATATTCTTCCAATCCACTCCCATCACTAAACTCTTTGTTCTGTACTTCTTTCCCATTAAATTTGTACTTATTCTCCACATAATTCGTCTTCAACGCCTTGTCTGATATTCCCGCCATAGTCAACCCAAATGGATAATAATGCGTCTCCTCCAGCAATGGTCCTCTTCGATGTTGTATATTCAAGTTATCAAAGAACACATCTTGTTGACTCTCATTGCTGACATAAATATACAGATATCCGCTTTTGGGCACAACAGGTATATTGCCCTGCATGACCTGTTTGGTCTGCCCGGCGGTGATAGTTGGCACCTGTGTCACGCCCCCTGTCACATAATTCAGCTGATTATCGAATAATGCCCAGTTCAGAAAGGCCTTTGGCTGGGCCGGCAGATTCTGCGCATCCTTGAACGAGAGGAAGGATGAAATCGCAATACCCAGCGCATTGTTAACCGGGTTGATCCCTCCTGAAAAATGCCCTCCTGACTGGCCCATTACATCGGCCGATAAACTACCCAGGAGATCATTGATCAACGGCGTCTCATTCGCAGGGGGTGACTGGGTCGATCCCTGGTACCATCCATACACAATTGCGCTGACAGTATCCCTGGCCATTACCTTTAGCACTTTTGACGGCCCGATTCGCTGACCGCCAGTGCTGCCATTCAACCAGCTCACGTAATGGTTAGACGTATCACCTCCGCTGGACGGCTCAAAGCCCGGGGGGGTGACATGCTGCGTCGTAAGAACGTTATTGAAAATCTGATCTTCCACGGTTGAATTTTGTTGTTCCATCGTAGCCGCATAGATCGTCGTATCCTGCTCTTCGCTCAATACCATCCGGGTATTGCCCAGGTGATCCCTTAGGAAATAATCGTAAATAAATCCTTTGAATGGCCGGCCGCTGACCTGGTTGACCTTGTTCACGTAACGCATCCTTCCTTCCTCATGACCAAGGAACTGAAGGGTATCGTTATGGTATACAAAAGCTCCAATAAATGTTGTTGTATCCCTGGCTCCGCCGTTGGTGGAATCAACGACGATCTTCAGGTGTTTAGTTCCCGAGGCGTCATAGATATAGCTGATCGTGCCCTTGCCATTAATATGTATATAATCCGGAAGGTTCAGGTAATTATACCTGATACTATCAATCCGCTTGTTCTTGTCCAGGTGAAGGTTGCCATTCAGATCGTAGGTATAATCATTGCCATTCGTGTTCTGGTCCTGAAAATCTCCCAAACGGCTGCTGGTATCCGCCGGTACAGCGTCAGCAACTGCCTGCAGTTGATTGCTGCCATTGCCATATGTATAGCTGAGGCGGTCGATGGCGCCAGAGCTTCCCAGCTTTGATCCGGTTTGATTCATGCTCAGAATATTACCGTTTGGATCATATCCGATCTGAGTAACGTCGAAGTCTACCTTTGGATCATCTGCAAATGAGTTACCCGTCTGGCTGTTGTCCTGCTTAAAGTCCGCAAATTGCAAACGGTTGACTGCGTCGTACCCAAATCCGTAAGCCCGGGGAATGCCGTCACCCACGCTCTTCCATTTCATACCGGCAATATTGCCGTTGTATTGGACCTGACCATAACCATAGTCGTAGTTCAGCTGAAACCCAAAATAGTGATTGTTTTGAGTTGTGATATAAGAACGGTTAATACCTCGCAGCCAGCCGCGGATATTGTAATCATAGCTAAGGGATTCAATATTATTGCCCAGGTTTTTTGTGACCAGCCTTCCCAGATCATCGTAGTTATTGCTGCTGATCGTCTTATTTACGGCATTATCATTCAGCTGCCCGGTCGTAGTCTTGACCCTGGCCATATGGTCATAGGACACTGCATACAAGATGGTTGTACGGGGATTAAGGCGGCTTGCTGCATTGTTATGTCGTTGATAGTTCGACAACATTTTGCCCGAGAAATCATACATCATCGTGACAGTATCTCTTGATCCGGAAATATTATCGCTGATCTGCTGGATCATCCTTCCTTTTTCATCGTAGTAATGTACGGCCGTGAGGAACTGGGTTGCGGTCGATTCCAGCACCCTTGTTTGGGTCGCTGTCACCAGTCCCCTTGTCTGGGTACTTAGCGTTACAGGGTCCTGATAAGTATTAAGGCCTGGGATCAGTTTGCCGGCATCCGCATTTGTAAAGGTTGGGACGGATACCTGCGTATATTCGTCATAAAAGGTCGACGTATTGACTGTAACACCAGCCAGAGGGTAACCCTGATTGGCATCTACCTGTGCCTGCATGGCATCAAGGGTGTAAACAGTGCCAGCTCCATAGATACCCGTCTGTACCGGTCTGTCAAGGCTGTCATAACGGGTAACCAGCCATTGGTTTTGATCTCGCAGATCCCCATCCTGGCTCATGACCATCAGGTCTTTCCGGTTATAGATCATATATACCGGCGCTGCATCCGGCACCTTCTTCAGGATCATCCTTTTCCTGCCGTCATAGGCATACTGAAAGCACAGATTGGTCAAAGAGGCGAGGACCCAGCTGCTAGTGCCCAGCTGAGCTGTAGCTTTGGGAGGAATTACACAACGCAGATGACCAAGATCGTCATATACGTAATACGTACTAAGCCACCCGGCATGTCCGGCAGCGGGGCTCGCGGCCTGTTGCACCTTCTTCAAGACTATTTGTCCGTTCATATCTTTGTATTCCCTTACTATATGCCTATTCTCATCTGTAGTCTGTGTAACAGTCAGTGTTCCTGGAGCATAACACGCTGATGTAGTCGGATAATCGGTTGATCCGAAAGGGATCGTCCAGATACGTACGCTATCCGCTATCGTATTTAATGAATATTGCATGCTGGTCCCCCTGCTATTCCCTGTCCAGCTATTGCCAGCAGGTGTGTTTAGCAACACACGGTTCATCGCAGAAGCTTCATAAACGGTATTATTATAATAATAGTTCTCCGTAGTACTGAAGTAGGTATTATAAAATGCAGGTTGCTTTGTCGTGGCGTCGGACCGGAAATTACCATTACTCAGATAATCAGTGTAGGGAAGGTACTGTTGAGCCACCCGGCTGTTAGGGTCGTAGAAGGTTGTGGCAATCATATCTTTCTGATCCGGCGTTGCCTGTTTGTCCACTGTCTGCATGCTGCGACCCAGTCCGTCAAAATATTCCGTGACCTGGTGCGCATCATAAGGATCGGTCAGGCCATTGGCAGTAGCCGTGTCGGCAGTTGCAGGCCGTGTAATGGTTCTGGTGCGGATATAGTTCATATTATCCACACCTGGCAGCGATCCATAGGTGGGCATAATGATCAGAGGAGCTGCGCCGGTGGGTGGAGTATCTGATCCGGGTGCATTCACGGGTAATCCTATAGAAAGTAGCAATACACTGGAATAGGCCGTCATGCCATTACTGGTGACGATCACCTGATAGTAAGTATTATTATAGATCGGTCCAGGACCATAATTCTGACTATTGCTGCCCACATTCGTCCAATTCGTATTGTCCGGAGAAGTCCGCCATTGATAGGCATAAATACTGCTGCCACCTGAAGGTTGGATGTTGAGATTTCCAGGATCCGTACCGTAAGGAAGAGAATTACCGGATGGTGAGCTGATAGCGCCGGCATTTAAAGGAGGGTATACGTTCACCAATACGGGGTTGGAAGAAATACTTACGCCATTGCTGCTTGTCTGTACTCTAAAATAGGTAGTGCTGGTAAGCTGACCCGGGACATAACCCGTGCCTACGGAACCGACATTCACATAAGTGCCATTAATAGTGGCGCAGGATTGCCATTGATAGGTATACACACCATTACCTCCGCTTGCGCCGGATATGCTCATAGCAGCTGGAAAGGACTTATAATTGATATTTTGACTGGCAGGACTGATCGTTCCGCTGATCAGTTGTGGATAGACATTCACCGTGGCAGGCTGAGATGTGGCCGATCTGCCATTACTGGTGACGATCATCTTATAGTAGGTAGTAGCAGTAAGACCGGTAGGTGTATAGCTGGAACTGGTAGCGCCCGGTATTGAATTGTAAGTACCTCCTAAAGCGGCTGAAGATTGCCACTGGTAGCTATAGCTTCCGTCCCCGCCGGACATGTCGCTGACCGTGAGGGGCTGTCCATTTGAGTTGTAATTAATAGTCTGGCTGCCGGGACTGATCGTTCCGGCTGCGACAGGCGGGTAAACATTGATAAGCGCCGAATTGCTGGGCAGCAACTGTCCGTTACTGGTCACAATGACCCTGTAATATTGCTGTGTAGTAAGGGCGGTAGGCTGGTAGCTGGTGGAATTCGTTCCTACATTGACCGGGCTGGAAAATGAAGCGTTGGCCGAACTCTGCCATTGATAGCTGTAGCTTCCATCCCCGCCGCTGGAGGCACTGATGGTCAGCAAGCTGGGGACGTCCCCACTATTGATCGTCTGGGTGGATGGCGAGACTGTTCCCAGTGTCAAGGCAGGATAGACGTTCACCTGCGCTGTATTGGAAGTATATGCCGTTTGGGTGCCACAGGTCACTTTTCTGCGGTACGAGGTAGCAGTAATCACCGGGCCTGGCTGATAGTTTTGTCCCGTCGCTCCGCTGATATTGACAAAATTCGATGCAGTGCCGTCGTCAGAATATTGCCACTGGTAACTATAGCTGACACAGTTGCCCCCGGAAGCAGCCGCAGCTGTGATCTGGGCCGGCGCCGTCCCCGCATTGACAGAAGGAAGGGAAGGATTCGTGATCGCACCTCCATTCAGTGCGGGAGCAGAAATTGTAACAGTGCGTGTAGTAACGGGAACGCCATCTGAATAAGCGGTTACGATGGCACTGTTGCATCCAGGTGTATTAAAAATGACGGTAATATGGGTAGCGTTCGAGCTCGTAACAGTACCACAACTCACTCCAAAACTGGTAACCGGGTTATCCATACATAAGCCGCTCATAGTGTATGTATTGGTGCTTCCAAAAACGACGCTTGTGCTGCCCAAGATAGAACAGGCGCAGGCTGCAGGACGGGCGATGGTCAGATTTGTATCTTTCTTAACTGCGCTATCTGTTCGGACAATAACAAATCCAAGGCCGGACATGCCCAGGCAAACCAGTAATAATATTGTTATGCTTCTGAGTTTCATATTGTCAGGCGTTATTGTTGATAGTGGTAATTTATTGTCTTGATGATATTTCCCCGCATATCTCTAATCGCATACAGCCGTCCCATGGTGTCATAGCTGTAATAGGTGACATAGTTGGTCGAAGAGCATTGACTGCTTATTCCCACAATAGGATTGAAGGTATATGTAGTCATTAAGGCGCCCGTTGGAAAAAGCCTGAGTTCGTCGATAGTAGCATTCCCTGTCACACTGATAGTGCTGCTGCCCATCACCCTATGTTCAAAATAGGTCCAGACTCCTGCAACGGTGCCGGATGTCCCGGATGTTCCGTTTATAGTAAGTGAGCCGTTCTTCGACCAGTAACTCACAACATAGGTAACGGCTGTATTCAACCCGGTCTTTGAGATGGCCCCATGTAGATCATATGAAATATTGCCGGTAAAATGGTCCGTCCTGTTACGGACCGTATCAGGGATAACCCAATGGCCTGCCCCTTCTGCTTCAAAAGAGGTATAGGCGATGGAAGCGCTATCGGCGTTTACGACCTCTGCTACAGGGTAAGAGGAATGATAATCCCATATATAGGTGTGCTTTGCATCCGCCATTTTCCTTTGTTCAATGATATTACCGGTCGGGTCATATTTCAACATTTCAATCTGAGGTTGGTAGGAGCTATTCTTGATAACACGACCTCCGCTAACACTGGTAGGAGTAAAGCTGGTGGAAGGAGCAGTGAACTCGGCTGCCCAGATAGTATCCGTCAAAGCGCGATCGGGTCTGTAGGAGCTGATCAGTGCGCTGATAGTGCGATTATTGGAACCATCCGGGTTTTGCAGTTGGGTATACTTTTCAATAACAGGCGTAACTACATTCTTATTCTGCAGATTAAGGATCCCACTCGTGAAATTATCATTGGCGGTCAGGTTCGGATAATCCAGCGGGTATTTATTTTGTGTAACGCTGACCTCACCTTTGCTATTGGTCGTCGTAACGGTGATGGGCTGATAATGTGTGTTACTGTATGTATAGGTATTCGTGGTTTGCTGATATTTTGTCAGATCTGTCTGATCGTATATCCTGGTCGTTTCGCTGGTGAGAGGGGACCACCCTACCTCCATTGAATATTGAGCGACGTCATAATCCAAAACTAAATGCGTATACGGAATATAGCCTGTAATATGTTTACCGATCTTAAGGTTATTATATATGTTAGTTGTAAAGGGTAGATAGTTATGAATGGTTTCTTTTACAAGCTCATATTGCCCTGATTGATTATTATACCGGAAGTTCTTTTCACCCACCAGTTTACCTCTTTTCCAATCCCGTGCTACTGCTGGCGGAAAAGGGCGTATGCTACCGATAATATCGGGATATTGATCAGCCGAAGTGAATTGGTATTCATTTTTACCGAATTCTCCATTTTTTCCAAGTAATTCCTGTACATATTTGTAGGTCGTATAGGAGCTTTGGTCAGTGGCTAGCGTAGCATTGGAGGTAGAACTGATCGTTATGGCATTGCACGTATAATCATTTCCGTAGATAGCTGTCGAACTTATGTAATTAGGATAACTTAAAAGTGTCCCACTCGAATAATTGGTGGAATCAGGCGTGTTATAAGTATATTTCCTCACCGAAGCAATTGAATCACCCGCTGTAAAGCTGGTCATTTTCTTTATCCTGAGGCCTCCTACGGGTGCATTGTATCTCAATGTATCAACATTGGAGGAGGTCCTTTTCCATGTAAGGTTGAGATAATAATTATGTAGGGCTGTGGTATCTACGTTATCATCTATAAGGCTTCTCAGATCCAACTTGACATGAACGGTTCCTTTACTAATAATATGACTACCATTACCAGTGATGGAAAGGGTAACACCGGTTGCGTCAGTGATCGTGGTCACCGGGCAGCCGACCGATTGAACTCCGCCGCAACCCGGTAACGTGTTATAGGTCCAGTTCATTAATACCCCTCCGACCCCATTATCATCGGTGAGTTCAAAGGTTGTATCTGTTATCCTTGGTAAAAAATCACTGGGATAGAAGAGGAAATGTTCGTCACTCACAGTCGTACCCTGGGTAGGGGCCAGGTTATTGACAGTATTAGGTTCATATTCGAACTCGGTCCTGCCTCCTGTGGGATAAACAATGCTATTTAAAGTGCCGGCTTTTGCATAAGTGAAATCAGCATCCCTGTTTGCACCTGCCACGAAGTAAACGGGACCAAAAGCAGCAGTATTCAGAAGAAGGGTATTAGGTATCAGGGTGCTATTTGTTTGCCCGTTGAAGTACCCCCAGAGGTCCTGTGAAAAAGACAGCCTGGAAGGCAGCAAATCGCGAGAAAGATAATTGAATTTGTATTTTCCGATAATATTATACTTGTCTGAAAAAGAGAGACTATCCAAATATAACCGGGCATTCTCGGGATGGCTTGGGTCGCAGGTAGTGGTGGGGAAAGAACTTAGGGAACTATAAGTTTGATAAAAGGTAAATTTTTTATAGAAACTACTGTCCGTATTTTGGATGATGATCGAGCTTAGCGATTTATCGGAAATGATGTCACACCGGTTTTGGGCATTGCAATTGAGAGTGATCGTCCCATTCTTAAAATGAATGGATGTCATTACAAGACCATGTACCAGGTTAGAGCCGGTAGCAATAAAATTAGGATTGGGTTGGCAGCCACCCAAATTCAGATACTTCGTTTGGGTCCCAAGGGTTTGAATATTATTGATGACAGGTGCATATCTGAAGGTGATCGAATCGGTATTCAATACATTGTTGATCTGGGTCAGATACCAACTGCTGATGGCATCGTAAACAGATTGTGAGGCAGCATTGTTTACACTATATCCATAATCAGTCATTTCCATATCGGTAAAAAAGTATTGATTCCCGGACAGGTCGGTGATCTTAAATACCCGATCCTTTCCCAGAAAGGAGCCAAATTCGATCTTATATTTAGACGTTGGGATAGTAACGCATGATCCCGAAGTATCGAAGATGAACTTTCCTGAACTGCCGCCGAAATTATAAATGAAGAGATCCTGTTCGGAATCCATCATACCTTGATCGGCTACATTCTCAAAATATGTAAGGAGGTTACTCATCGTTCCGTTTAGATATTTGGTAATACTGTCATGAGAGATCAGAAAACCGAAGGGTCCGGAGTCATCAGGCAAACATCTCACCTGTCGTGTGATCATCCCTCCTGCATTGAGCGCCCACCCTAATCCAACCCAGGAAGCGATGTCTTCTACCTTCACTCCGCCTGCATGGTAATCAAGCGTTATCGGCACCTTCAAACCCCCTGTATTGATCTCATAAAGTGGGATATTGATATTAGGTATACCCGTGTAATAGCCCACCGGGATCTCACCAAACTTTCCTAATGAGGCTGAATTAGGTGAGACAGCCATGGGAGAGAGCAAATTCGGTAGGGCATTCGTCTCACTCTGGGCGAGGAGCTTATCATTTAACGCAATGGTCATCAATACTACAAGAATAAAACGTTGAATAAAAGGCATATGACTCTTTTAGATTATTAGTGATAAGAAGGGCAGGATGTATTATGCCCTACCGAGCCAGCAAATAAGCTCTGACGGCTGAACTGCATATTGAGGCTGACTGTCTGGATCTGTCTCTGGCTGAAGAGTTTGGAAGAAAAATTAATAGTGCCGGTGACCTTGTCAGGTTGGTCCTGAGCATAACAGGAATAACACAGGTAATAGAGGCGCAATAGAATTGCGGTCCAGGGTTCTTTCATAAGAAACCGGTTTAGGAGTTTATGTAGGGCATTGCTATACGTCTACGGTTGTTTAAGAATCCTTGCTAACTAATCAGAGTGGTTAAAATAAAGGTAAAAGGGTAGGGAGAAATGCACGGAACGAAATAAATAAAAATTTATTAACGGACTGAATAAGTTCAGATATATATTTTTTATTAATGCCATACGTTGAACTTTTCCAGAAGATGGGTCGCGGAAACAAAAAGGCCGCCTCATATTGAGACGGCCTTTTTATGTCTTATGCCAGATCAGCATTAATTAGAGTAACCGGGGTTCTGCTGAGCTTTAATATTGGGGTTTGCCTGTATCTCAGATAGAGCGATAGGCGATATGCGTCTATAATCAGTATAGGGAATAGCCGCAACTTTCGGCGGAATGGATCCGGCATTTGTCCCACCCCTGTCGATGTCCCATTTCAGTCTGTTGAGATCGAAGAGACGGTCGCCTTCAAAAGCCAGTTCCTTTCTACGCTCGGTCACGATGTCCTGTAAAAGCTGGGCGCCAGTGGAAGAATATCCTGCAAAAGATGGATCCCGGAAAGACATCAGATCGTTGAGGTAGGTCTTTGCATCCGTTTCATTGCCAGGCAGCGATGATTCTGCCGCGATCAGGTATACTTCTGCCAGCCGGATGACTTTCAGGTTGTCTCTGTCTGTTGTACTGGCGCCGTTGGGATATTTTAGCACAAGCGTGGCAGCCGCCCCCGCTTTAGTCGTACCCGCCTCCAGTACAGCGGTCCTGATATCCGTGGCGCTATAAAGATTAACCAGTTGTTTGCTCGCGTACACGTCCTGGTAGCCCAGGTAATAGAAGCCTCCCAGGTCATCAGGGCCATTATTGTTGGTGGCGCTTACATCTATCTCAAACATGACTTCCGTCCTATCGGCTTGTATACTTGCGTTACTCCAGAAGGCCTTGTATGCATCGGCTGTATTTACCAGCTTGAATCCGCCGTTATCGATCACATCCACGGCAGCGGCTTTTGCATTCGTATAATCACCCATGTAAAAATATACCCGTGCCAGCAGTGCCTCGATGGAATATTTGCTAAGGGTAATGGAGTTCGTATAGTCCGGTGCGGTTTGGAAAGCCGTCTTCAGATCGCTGACGATCTGGTCATACACTTTCTGTATAGTCTCTCTTTGGGGAAGAACGGTAGGGTTGAGATGCAGTATCAATGGCACACCAAGACCTTGCGGATTATCTGTATAAGGGCGGGCGTAGATATTGAGCAGTTTAAAATATACCAGCGCCCGGATGGCATAGGCTTGTGCTTTGATCTCATCGACACCGGTGCCGGTGACCTTGGAGTCGATGATCTGGTTGGCAGCGAGGATCACGCCATATGCATATTTCCAGCCCCCGTCGGGTACGGCGTCGGAGCTGGCAACCTGATATTGGAACTGGGTTATGTAGCGGCCTGAGTTACCTTGTTCAAGAAAAATATTGTCGGCCTGCAGATCTCCAAGAATGGGGAAATCCCTGCCGAACAGACTGGTTGCCCTCAGTCCTGCATAGGCTCCATTCAATGCTGTCTGCATGGACGGAGCGTCGGTGATTGCGTCTGGAAGGTATAGCTTGTCATTGGGCTGCTGATCGAGGAAGCTCTTTGAGCAGGATGTCAGCATCATCACCGCGATGGCCGGAACTAAAAGTATTTTATTGACTATATTCTTCATAATCATTTTATTTTTTGATTAAAAAACGTGCCTACAAACCAACCTTAATACCGGCTGTGAAGGATTTAGGCATAAAAACCTGCAAGTCGGCAATGCCCTCGGCTCCTAATTCAGGGTCGATGCTGAGGTTCTTGTCCGTTCCGAATGTCCATAAATTGGTGCCTCTTACATAGACCATGACACTGGAGATCTTCGCCTTGCTGAGTATATCCTTAGGCAGGGAATAACCCAACTGGACATTACGCAGGCGGATATAATCCCCTTTATACAGGTAGCGGGTGGAAGGACGGTTGGACGACTTGTTGCCACCGGCTAATATTCTCGGAATATCTGTTTTATCACCGGGTTTTTGCCATGCCCTCAATTCATTGCTCAACTGCCCCATATTAGGCAATCTTTGTCCCTCGCTGGAGAAATAATTCTCCCAGGTAGAATAAATGTAATTGCCGAAGTTGTAATTGAATTGAGCCGACAGAGAGATCCCTTTATAGGTAAAGGTATTGATAAGCGAGCCGAAATACTTGGGCATCGCCGTCTTGCCTGTCATCTGTAGGGGGACTTTCGCCGAGTTATTGGTTGTTGTCTTTCCGGCGGAGTCGGTGTACCACAGCGGATCGCCATTGGCGGGATCGACACCAGCCCATTTGCGGGTATAGAACTCGTAAATGTTGTGCCCTTCGGTGATGTTGAACCGGGTATTGTAGGAGATCGGCGCATGGTTGTACAGCTGCGTAACCTTATTCACGTTGTGTGAGATATTAAAGCTGGCTTCCCAGGTAAAATCCTTTGTAACGATGGGGCGGCCATTCAAGGTGATCTCAAAACCGCGGTTGTACATTCTACCCACGTTCATCAGCTGGCCGGAATTATTGGCGTCCCAGGAATAACCGGCAGTGGGTGAGAGGGGAACATTGATCAAGAGGTCTCTTGATTCCTTGTTATAGTAATCGAATGAACCGTTCAGACGATCTTTCCACAATCCAAAGTCCAGGCCGATGTCCGTTTGAAAGATCTTTTCCCAGGTGAGCCCGGTGTTGCCAACGTTGTCGGGATAGCTTCCGACAGATCCTCCATAGGCCCTGGTGAAGGCATATGTTCTATAGGCGGAATAAAAGTTAAAACCGCTGGTATTACCCGTGCCGCCATAGGAGCCGCGGAGTTTTAGTAAGCTGATCGCCGGAACGGCATCTTTGAAGAAGTTTTCCTCAGTGATGTTCCAGGATGCGCCTACGGAGTAGAACCCGCCCCATTTATGACCCGGCGCGAAAATAGATGATCCATCCCGACGATAGCTGCCCGACAGGATGTAACGGTCTTTATAATTCACGAGGGCGTTCCCAAAATAGGAGTTCACGCTCATGCCGGTGAGATTATTATAGACTGCTGTCGGAGTACCAACAGTTGACAGATAGATCAACTTTACAGTTCCGGGGAAAGATTGACCTGAAGCCTGCAGATAGTTATTGGATTGCTTGTGCGCTTCTGTGGCTGCCAGCAGGTCCACATAGAAATCTTTCTCGCTGTTGAGATTGAGACGATAATTGAATTGATTGGTCCAGGTCCAGTTGAAGATCTTCCGGTCATTTGCCTGTCCCAGGCCGCCGTACGTGGATCCGTCACCATATATGGGATTCCAGTAAGAATATTCGTTGACATCCAGGTATTCTGCACTGTAATTGCTTCTGAATTTCAGATTAGGTATGATCTGGTATTCTCCTGTGACGTAACCCCTGAAATTCGTCTGCTGGTTCTGGTATTTATTCCATTGCGCAGTTACCAGCGGGTTGTAGTTGGAGCCCTCGGGGAACTGCCCCTCGGGATCATGGAAACGAAGAGTTCCATCGGCATTATAAGGTGAGTAATAAGGGGGCAGGAAAAAGGCGTCGCTTACCGGGCTGGAGTAGGCTGAGCCGCCGGGAGGCGCAAGCTGTGTACTGCTGCTACCGCTGACCCCTCCTCTAAAAGTGATCTGATCGCTTACTTTGCTTACCACGGAAATACTGCCGTTGTACCTTTTGAAATAAGTGGCGAGGGTGGTGCCATCCTGGTTAAAATAGCCGGCGGAAGCATAGAATTGATTTTTTTCGTTGCCGCCGCTGAGGCTCAGGTTATACTGCTGCTGCTTGCCCGTGCGGGTAACGACCTTGATCCAGTCCGTATTGGTCTTGTCCCAGTTAGGAGCCAATCCATAACCATTGTCAGGGTCGATGATCAGGCGGTCGGCACTGTCGACGTCAGGGGCATATCCAGAGTTGATCAAAGCCTGCCGGAGCAACGTCTTGTATTGCTGCGTATTTACGGGTCTGTTCCTGCTGTTGGAAAAAGCGACCTTGTTGCTGCCTATCTCCGTGGAGAGGTTGACCTTGGTCTTGCCGGACTTGCCACTTTTTGTGGTGACGATAATAACCCCGTTGGCTGCCTGGGACCCATAGAGTGCAGTAGCGGATGCATCCTTCAATATAGAGATGCTTTCGATATCATCCGGGTTCAATGTGCTCAGGGCGTTAGCGGAAGTGGTATTGGTCGTGAGATCTCCCTGCAAGGAGTTGACATTTCCGTCAATCACCCAGAGGGGGCTCTGGGATGTATTTTTGAGTGAACCGATCCCTCTTATCCGGATATCTGTAGCGGATCCGGGGATACCATTGGGAGAAGATACCTGAACGCCGGCTGCGAGACCTTGCAGTGCCTGGTCTACGGAAACCAGAGGTCTGTCCTCTATCACATTTCCTTTAATCGCGGCAACAGATCCCGTGACGTCAGTCTTTTTCTGGATACCATAAGCCACGACGACTACCTCGGCCAGCTCATTTTTTCCAGGTTTCAATGTAATGGCCAGAGGGGTTGCGGATAGATTCCTTATCTCCTGTGTGGCAAAATTGACGGAAGAAACGATGAGGACTCCTTTGGCACCAACTGAAATGGTGAAATTACCCAGTTCGTCAGTAGAAGTCCCTTTATTGCCTCCTTTAACTTGAACTGTGGCATTGGCAATAGGAGTTCCACGTTCGTCTGTTACCTTACCGGTAACTGTCCGATTCTGCGCCCATAGCTGACTGCAAAGCAGGATAAGGGTGCATAAAAATGAGAGTTTTCTCATAAGCTTTCTGATTTAATGTGATGATTTAGTGTTGACAATACAATAGCCGCTACAGGATGCTCACCGATGCCGGCAGATCCTGATAGTAGCGCAATAAAAAAGACGTATTAAAAGATATGGGGGTTTGTGACTATCATGTGACTATAGTTTGGTTAATGTATGTTGACAGTAGATTCCGAAGGGGAACCGGATTAATGAAGGAAATAATGGTGCTATGCG
>Ga0105239_10005758_pt1 | contig 14456 bp, 13 predicted proteins | sample KBSC44metaG_FD_92761 | JGI IMG/M metagenome (GOLD analysis project Ga0105239, IMG submission 92761) | Corn rhizosphere microbial communities from Kellogg Biological Station, Michigan, USA - KBS C4-4 metaG | ecosystem: Host-associated > Plants > Roots > Rhizosphere > Soil | place: Michigan, USA... | reverse complement strand
CTGTGCGAGATCCCTCATGTGCCCGCGCCGGCCGGTATCGACGAGCTGGCCGCCGCGATGCGCGAAGTGCGGATCGAGGGCGTCTGGCACGCTCCCATCGGGTTCGTGCCGGGCGTGCGCAACGCCGTGGCGCCCATCGACCTGCACAACGTCGAGGCCATGGACATGATGCGCGGCGAGGAAACCGAGGCATTGGCCCTGGTCGAACGCCTTGCACTGGCCGAACCGGCGGTCATCGCGCTGCCCGGCTCGCACTCCAAGTTCGTCGGCATCGATACGAAGGGTCGCATCGACGGCTGCGTCACCACCCTGGCCGGCGAGCTGCTGCAGGTGATCTCGCACGAGACGATCCTGGCCGGGTCGCTGAAGGACGGTTTCGCCACGCACATCGATGCGGAGATGCTGCTGGCCGGCGCCGGCGCCGCCCAGCGGGTCGGCCTGGTGCGCGCCTGCTTCAGCGTGCGCATCCTCGACCAGTTCACCGACCGTGACGCCAATGCACGGGCCAACTTCCTGCTCGGTGCCGTGCTCGCCTCCGATATCCTCACGCTGAAACACTCCAGCGCGATCCGGATGCACCCGGGTACACGCTTCGTCGTCAGCGGCAAGCCCATACTCCGCGAAGCGATCGCGCGGCTGGTCGAGGACGACGACTTCTTCTCCGGCATGCTGACGGTAGTCGGCGACGACCAGCAGTGCGACCTGGCCGGCGCCGGCGCCATCGCGGTGGCCCGTCGCCGCGGGCTGGTCGCGTAACCCTTTCCCCGCCGGGCCGCCCAGGCGATCCGGCCAACGAACACAGGCGACACCGCTGATGACCGATGCGTTCAAACCCCTTTCCCCGCAGCGCCAGGCCCACGCCGAAGGCGTGATCTGGGACGACCTGATGGGCGTGGTCCGCTGGACCGACATCGCCTCGTCCACGATCCACGACTACGACCCGGCCACCGGCGTGGTGCGTGAGCATGTGCTGCCGGCACGCGTCGGCTGCTTCGCGCTGACCCACGAGCCGGGCGTCCTTCTGCTGGCGATGGAGAAGCAGCTGGGCCGGTTCGACACGCGCGATGGCCGCCTGCATGTGCTGGACGACATCGAGGCCGATCTTCCCGGCACGCGCACCAACGACGGGCGCTGCGACCGCGGCGGCAACTTCATTTTCGGCACGCTGAACGAACGCGGCCCCGAGCAGATCGCCTCGTTCTGGCGCTACACGAAGAACGGCCAGCTGGGTCGCCTGGCGCTGCCCAAGGCCGCGATCACCAACAGCATCTGTTTCAGCCCCGACGGGGAAACGATGTACTTCACCGATTCGCCGACGGCCCGCATCATGGCCTGCGACTACGACGCCGACACCGGCGAGGTGGACCGCATCCGCGGCTTTGCCGAAATCGATGCCGGCCACGAGCCGGACGGCTCCACCATCGACGCCGACGGCTTCCTGTGGAACGCCCAGTGGGGCGCGTCGCGCGTGGTCCGCTACGCACCGGATGGCCGTATCGATGCGATCATCCCGCTGCCCGCGCGCCAGCCCAGTTGCGTCAGCTTTGCCGGGACGGACCTGGCGCAGATGGTGATCACCTCCGCGCACAAGGGTATCGACGAGGCCACGGTCCGCGACGAGCCACTCAACGGCGCAATCTTCATCGGCACGCCGCCGCGAGGGCGCGGCCTGCCCGAAGCGCGCTACGGCCACGAGGTGCAGTCATGAGCTGGCCCACCGCCCTGCCCCTCATCGCGATCCTGCGCGGCATCACGCCCGACGACGTGGTCGGCCATGTCGAGGCGCTGATCGCCGAAGGCTTCGACGCCATCGAGATCCCGCTGAATTCGCCCGACTGGCAGCGCAGCATCCCGCTTGCGGTGGAAACGGCCGGTGCACGTGCGCTGGTCGGTGCGGGTACCGTGCTGTCGCCCGAGGCGGCCGCCCAGGTGGCCGACCTGGGCGGCCACCTGATGGTCACGCCCAACACCGATCCCGCCACCATCCGCAAGGCGCGTGAGCGCAATCTCTATACCGCCATCGGTTTCATGACGCCAACGGAAGCGTTCGCGGCGCTGGCTGCCGGCGCGCAATCGCTCAAGCTGTTTCCGTCGTCGAACCTGGGCCCTGCGTACATCAAGAGCATTCGCGCGGTGCTGCCGCCGGACGTGCCGCTGCTGGCCGTCGGTGGCGTCACGCCGGAGAACCTGGGCCAGTTCCTCGATGCCGGCTGCATCGGGGCCGGGCTGGGCAGCGACCTCTACAAACCCGGCCAGCCCGTGTCACGAACGCGGGAACGCGCCGCCGCCTTCGTCACCGCTTATCGCTCGGTCTGACGCGTCGGGTCGATGATCCGAACGGCCCCCGGGGCCAGGCCGTCGAGTCGGTAATCGCCGACGGCCTCGCGGATCAGGCGCAGCGTGGGCAGTCCCACGGCCGCCGTCATGCGCCGCACCTGCCGGTTGCGCCCCTCGCGCAGCACGATGCGCAGCCACGCGTCCGGCACCGTCTTGCGAAAGCGCACGGGCGGATCGCGGAGCCATAGCCAGTCGGGTGTGTCGATCGCCTCCACCCCGGCCGGCAACGTGGGGCCGTCATTGAGCGTGACGCCCCGGCGTAGCCGGTCGAGGGCGTCTTCCGTCGGCACACCCTCCACCTGCACCACGTACGTCTTCGGCTGCTTGTGCTTCGGATCGGCCAGGCGATGCTGCAGCCGGCCGTCGTCGGTGAGCAACAGCAGGCCTTCGCTGTCGTGGTCCAACCGACCGGCCGCGTACACGCCCTTGTGCGGCACGACGTCGGCCAGCGTACTCCGGCCGGCGTCGTCGGTGAACTGGCACAGCACCCCGAAGGGCTTGTTCAGCGCGACCAGCACGTCACTTCGCGGCGGTGGGCTTCACGAAGCGCAGGGTCATCCGGTCGGACTCGCCGATGGCCTGCCACTTGGCCTTGTCCGTGTCGCCCATGTCGAAGGACGGCGGCAGGGTCCACACGCCCTTGGGATGGTTGTGGTCGTCCTTCGGGTTGGCGTTGATCTCACTCTGCGCATCCAGCTTGAACCCGGCGTCGGTGGCCAGCTTGATCACGTAGTCGGTCGGCAGGTAGCCGGAGTTGACCACGTCGTCGAGCTTCTTGCCGGCGTCGGCACGATGGTCTTCCACGCCCAGCACGCCGCCAGGCTTGAGCACCGCGAACATGGCCTTGAACATGGCCTCGGCACTGCCGTCGGCGGCCCAGTTGTGCACGTTGCGGAAGGTCAGTACGCGATCGGCCGAACCCGGCGCTCCCAGCACCGGCGCCTTGTGGTTGAACTCCATGATCTTCGCGTTGCCGTACTGCGCCGGGGCGAAGGAGAACTTCTTCTGCAGGGCCGCCGTGCTCTTGGAGCCCGCTTCCACCGCGCCGATGTAGTGGCCGTTGTCGTGCAGGTAGGGCGCGAGGATCTCCGTGAACCAGCCACCGGACGGCCAGATCTCGATGACGGTCATGTCCGGGCGCACGCCGAAGAAGCTCAGCGTCTGCTGGGGGTGGCGATACATGTCGCGCGCCTTGTTCTCCGGCGAGCGCCAGCTACCGGCCACGGCCTTGTCCAGCTGGGCGGCGCTCGCTGCGTCGATGCCGGTGGGCGATGCGGCGCGCGTCGGCTGCTGGGCGCCGGCAGCCAGGGCGGCGTGCGAAAGCGCGAGGCCGAGCAGGCCGGCGCAGGCAAAGGCGAGTTTCTTCATGGCGACACCGTTTTGGGGGGATGTGGCCCGGAAGGCTAGCACGCGGCATCACCAGCGCTACACCGGTTGCAGTGCAGCATGCCAGGCCTCACCGGGCGCCCGCCCCCGCAGGATTTTCGCATGTCGCCGTCCCCCCTCCGTCCGCTCGCCGCGGGCGTGCTCATCGCACTGGCGGGTACCGCCTCCGCCCAGGAAGCCACCCTCGCACCGGTGGTGGTGACGGCTACCCGCACCGCCCAGGCACCCTACGACATTCCCGCGGCCATCAACGTGGTGGCCACGCCGCCCGACGGCTCGCTGGACGTGAACCTGTCCGAACGGGTGCAGTCCATTCCCGGCATCGTGGCGCGCGATCGCCAGAATTACGCGCAGGACACCCAGGTGTCCATCCGTGGGTTCGGCGCGCGATCCACCTTCGGTATCCGCGGCATCCGCCTGTATACCGACGGCATTCCCGCCACGATGCCGGACGGCCAGGGCCAGGTGTCGCATTTCAACCTGGACTCCGCGGCGCGCGTGGAGGTTTTGCGCGGCCCGTTCTCGGCCCTCTACGGCAATGCGTCGGGCGGCGTGGTGCAGCTGTTCACCGCGGATGGCACCGAACCGCCGGAACTACGCTTCGGCGTTGCCGGCGGCAGCAATGGCAACCTGCGCACGTCCGTGAACGCGCGCGGCGTCGACGGCCCCGTGGATTACAACGTCGACTTCAGTCATTTCCGCACCAGCGGCTACCGCGACCACAGCGCGGCACGGCGGGAATCGGGCAACGCCAAGGTCGGCTGGAAGATCGACGACGACACGAAGCTCACCCTGGTGGTCAATACGGTGGACATACCGGATGCCCAGGATCCCCTCGGACTGACGAAGGCGCAGTTCAAGGCCGATCCGCGCCAGGTCGCCACCGTGGCCGACACCTACGACACCCGCAAGTCGGCCGACCAGCAACAGGCCGGACTGATCTGGGACCAGCGCCTGGATGCGGCGAACAGCCTGCGCGTCATGGGCTACTACGGGCAGCGCGGCGTGACCCAGTACCTGTCGATACCCAAGGCCACGCAGGTGGCGCAGCCGGGTAACTCGGGCGGTGTGGTGGACCTCGCCAACGAGTACGGTGGCGGCGACGCCCGCTGGACCTGGAGCGACACGCTGGCCGGCCGCCCCTTCGAGATCGCCACCGGCATCGCCTACGACAACCAGACACAGCATCGGCAGGGCTACAACAACTTCGTGGGCGGCACGCTGGGTGTGCGCGGCGACAAGCGACGCGACGAGATCGACCGCGTGTTCGACTTCGACCAGTACGCGCAGGCCACCTGGCGCGTGGCCGACGACTGGAGCCTGATGGGCGGCCTGCGCCACAGCGAAGTACGTTTCCGTTCCACCGATCGCTACGTTGCGGCGGGCAATCCGGACGACAGCGGCAGTACGACGTACAGCGCCACCACGCCGGTGTTCGGCGTGCTGTGGCGCGCGGCGCCGTGGGCGCATGTGTATGCGAACTGGGGTCGCGGCTTCGAAACGCCGACGTTCTCCGAGCTGGGCTACCGCGCCGACGGCGGCGCTGGCCTGGCCTTCGACCTGCGGCCCTCGCGCTCGCACAACGGCGAGGTGGGCCTGAAGCTGCAGCCCTCGGACCACACGGAAGCCGGGCTGGCCCTGTTCCGCGCCGACAGCGATGACGAACTGGCCGTGGCGACCAACCTCGGCGGCCGCACCACCTACCAGAACATTGCGCGCTCGCGACGCCAGGGCATCGAGGCGTCGTTCAAGAGCGAGATCGCACCGGACCTGCACCTCGTGGCGGCGTACACGCACCTGCAGGCGAGCTTCCGCACGCCCTTCCTCACCTGCGCCAGCACCGGCTGTGCCGCACCCGACACGCCGGTGGCGGCCGGCACGCGCATTCCGGGCGTGCCACGATCCACCGCGTATGCTGCACTGACCTACGGTGCCGAGCGCGGCTGGCAGGCGGGGCTGGACATGAACGCGATGGGCGCGACCTCGGCGAACGACCTGGGCACGGCCTCGGCGGCGGGCTACGCCCTGTTCGGACTGTCGGCGGGTTATGTCGTGGACGATGGCCCGTGGCGGATCAACACCTTCGCCCGCGTGGACAACCTTGCCGATCGGCACGTGGTCGGCTCGGTGATCGTCAACGACGGCAACGGGCGCTACGACGAACCCGCGCCCGGTCGTACGTTCCTGGTCGGCGTGGACCTGCGCTGGCGCTAGGCCGAAATCGCCAGGCGCTCGGAACGGTAGAGCATGGCCGCGCCCAGCGTGGCCAGCAACGCGGCGGCAAACCCGCCGGCCAGGCAGGTGCCGATCTGCCAGGCGGGCACGCCATCGCCGCGCAGCAGCTGCACGATGCCCAGGTTCTGGCCCAGCAGCGGCACCGCATACATCCAGGGCTCCGCGCGTACCGGAACGACCGAGAGCAGCACGCTCGGCACGATGGGGATCATCATCAGGATGGACAGGTAGGTCTGCGCCTCGCGATAGCTCTTGGCCAGGGCCGACACCAGTGACTGCAACGCGGCCAGCAGCAGGATCAGCGGCAGCATCAGCAAAGCCACCTGGGCGCCGAAGCGCAGGCCCAGGTCGAGCGCGATACCGAGTTTTTCCGTCGGTATGAACCACGGCGCCGTCATGAACGCGGCGATGGTGAGGAACAGGCTGACCAGCGAGAACGTGCAGATCGCCGCCAGCTTGCCGGCGAGGATCTTCCAGCGCGCTACCGGATTGACGAACAGCGGCTCCAGCGACTGACGCTCGCGCTCACCGGCGGTGAGGTCGATGGCGAGGTACATGCCGCCGAGGAACACGGTGAGCGTGAAGAAGTACGGCAGGAACGAGAACATCAGCGCGGATCGCGACTGCGACGTGGCCTGGTCGCGATCGGCCACCTGCACAGGCCAGGCCGTGGTCGGCGACAGGCCGCGCGCGATGAGGCGCATCGCACCCTCGCGGCGGCCGTAGCTTTCCACCACGCTGCGCACGCGCGCCACCGGCGTGGACGCATCGCGACGCGAGGAATCGTAGATCAGCTCCACCTGCACGCTCTGGCCCTTGTTCCACGCCTTGGCGTAGTCCGGCGCGATGCGCACCACGACATCGGCGCGCTGCTCGCGCACCGCGTTCTCCGGATCGGGCATGCCGGCGTCCGCGTCGATGCCGGCCCCTTTCAGCGCCGCCATCAGGTTGGGCGCCAGTTCCGCGCCGATGACCGGGACATCGATGTTGCGATCGACCTTGGCCAGCTCGCGATTGGTCATGACGTTCATCAGCATGATGAAGATGATCGGACCCAGCAGCGGCCCGGTGACCAGGGCGCTGACCAGCGTGCGCCGGTCACGCAGGTTCTCGCGCACTTCCTTCCAGTACACCGCGGAGAACGCGCTCATGCGGCCAATCCTTCGTCGGTACCGATGATCGTCACGAAGGCATCCTCGAGCGTGGCCTGGCCCGTCTGCGCCAGCAGCGCGGCGGGCGTTTCATCGGCGACCACACGACCCTGCGCGATCACCACGATGCGATCGCACAGCGCGGCCACCTCCTGCATGATGTGACTGGAAAACAGCACGCAGCGTCCTTCGTCACGCAACTGCCGCATGAAGCGGCGCATGGCGCGCGTCGCCATCACGTCCAGGCCGTTGGTCGGCTCGTCGAGCAGGACGTTGCGCGGATCGTGGATCAGCGCACGGGCGATGGCCGTCTTGACCCGTTGCCCCTGGGAAAAACCCTCCGTACGGCGATCGGCGATGTCGCGCATCTCCAGCGCGTCGATCAGGACCTCGCGACGTCGCGCCAGCAGGTCGGACGACATGCCGTGCAGCCGGCCGAAATAATCGATGTTCTCCGCGGCGGTCAGCCGTTTATACAGGCCGCGCGCATCGGGAAGCACGCCGAGGCGCCGGCGCACCGCAAGCGCATCCTGGTAGGCATCCATCCCGTCCACCAGCACCTGTCCGGCGTCGGGCCGCATCAGTGTGTAGAGCATGCGCAGCGTGGTGGTCTTGCCCGCCCCGTTGGGGCCGAGCAGTCCGGTGATCTCGCCGTCGCGCGCGGTGAAGTTCACGCCGTTCACGGCGCGCACCGCGCCGAAGGCCTTGTGCAGGTCCCTTACCTCGATCATGGCGTGGCTCCGTTGAATCCGACGAACACCGGCAGCGGGCGCAGCCGCTCCAGGCACGTCACGTCCAGCGCCTTCGCGTCGGCCGTGTCGATGAAATGGTCGAGCACGCGTGGCATGCAGCCGCGCGAGATCACGTTGTGGCCCTGGCCCCGGAGCACCAGGTGGCGGCCGTTGGGCAGGCCCTTGAGCACGTCGTCGCCGTAGCGCGGTGGCGTGACCGGGTCGAATTCGCCCGACATCAGCAAGGCGGGCACCGCGCTCTTCAGCGGCTGGTGGAAGTCGGCCGGCATCGTGCCGTGTGGCCAGACGGAACAGGCCGCGCGAAACGCTTCGATCATCGTGTAGCCCAGGATGGTGTCCTTGTCCTGCGGACGCGATTGCAGGAGGTCGCCGTCCTCGCTGCAGATCACCGAATACTGCATGCCGCCATCCATGGTGTCGCCCAGGTCGCCCGTGAGTAACTTGGCCTGGCCCAGCAGGGGGCCGACATCGCCACGCGCGGCGGCATCGATGGACAGGGGCAGCAAGGCGGCGGTTTCCGGCGAATAGGCGAACATGCGCACCACCGTGGCCAGGGCGTGCTCGCTGAGCACGCGCTTCACCGAAGCGTAGTTCTGCGGATCGCGAAAGCTGACCATGTGCGGGTTCGCGCGCAGCGCGTCGCGTAACTGGAACAGGGTCTGGTAGGGATCGCTGAAGCGCGCGCGGCACGCGTCGTCCGCCTCGCAACGGGCGAACTGCGCCTTCAGGGCCGCGTCGAGGTTGACCGCGAAGTCTTCGCCCAGCACCAGCGCGTTGGGCGCGATGCCGTCCAGCACGAGGGTGCGCAATCCATCGGGGTGGCGCATGGCGTACTGCTGCGCCACGCGCGTGCCGTAGGACACGCCGATCAGGTCGAACGTGGGCGAACCCAGCGCACGACGAACATCCTCCAGATCGGCCACGGCATCGGTGGTGGTGTAGAAGCGCACGTCCGCGTCCTGCGACAGCTGGTCGAGGCAATGCTGCGTCTCGCGCCGCACCGCGCCGGCATCGAAGCCGTGCACTTCCGCCGCGCCTGCCGGTGCGCCCGGCTCGTCGTCGCGGCAGCTCAGCGGATGGGAGGCGCCGGTGCCGCGCTGGTCGAGCAGCAGCAGGTTGCGGTGGGCCAGCAAGGGAGCCATAGCCGGTGCGATGCCGGCGTAGCTTTCCGCGGCCGACTGGCCGGGACCGCCAGCGATGAAGGCGAGCATATCGTCCGCCGGCACCTGGGCGCTGCTGCGCACCACGGCCAGGCGCAGGGTGATCATGCGACCGTGCGGCTCGGCACGGTTTTCCGGCACCGGGAAGGCGGCACACCACGCGGCAGTCGACAGGCCCGAGTGCGGCTGCGGCAACTCGCACGGCTTCAGTTCGACGGAGCCGAGTCGCCAGACGCGCGGCGGTGCGGGGTTGGTGGCCGCCGGCACCGCGGTGTGCGTCGCCGCCTGGGTGGAGGCATGGGCATCGGCCGCGTCGTGCCGGGACATCACCAGGTGCCGCCCCGCCATCGCCGTGGTGAGCAGCACGACAATGATGGCGATGCGTGGGGGACGTTTCATGCCGTCATTCCTCGGGGGCGAAAATGGATTCGATGGGCAACGCGAACAGGCGCGCGATCTTGAACGCCAGCGGCAGGCTGGGATCGTACTTGCCGGTCTCCACCGCGTTCACGGTCTGCCGCGAGACGTCCAGCTTCTCGCCCAGGTCCGCCTGCGACCAGCCCAGCGCGGTGCGCAGTTCACGGACTCGGTTATGCATCGCCGCGGTAGTGCCAGCGCACGGCGCATTTGGTGATGCCGAACAATCCCATGAGCACGGGCAGCACCCAGGTGGCGACGGCTTCGGCCGGTGGTGCGCCAACGACGTGCGCATGGAGCAGCATGCCGAACGTGAAGAAGCCGAAGCCGCCGATCCCTCCCGCCATGGCGATGGCCTCCAGGTCGATGCGTCGCTCGAACTCGTCCTGGTCGCGGATGACCCGGACCATGGCGCGGATGACGAAGGCGACGGGCAGGGTCGGGAGCAGGGTGACGATCGCGCGGGCCGGCGTACCTTCCAGCGTCTTCAGCCAGCCGACCGACAGGAACAGGAGCACGACGTAGGCAAACATCGCCGGGAAGAACTCACGCAGGTAACGCTTGTGTACGGCACGCATGGCCATCGCCTGTCTCCCCGGGATACGCATGGGCAGGTCCTCGGGCGCTGTCGGTCGAAACATGACGCGGGACGACACCCCGAACCTGACGGTAGATAAAAGCGTGTCAAGCACGCTTGACACGCATCCTGGGTCGACAGGCTCAAGATGTCAAGCACCCTTTACATGTCCATGGAGATTTTCGGCATCGTCAAGTCGATCCGGCAGGTCACGGCCGCCTGCATACACAGCGGCGCGTCGCTTCCACGATCCTTGCAAACCACGAGGGCACTCGCCGGCAAGCGTCGACGAAACGACGCGTCGTCCCGCCCACAGGAGAGCACCATGTCCTTCCGCCTCATCGCTACCGCCGCCACCCTGTTGGCGATGTCCGTCGCCGCCGTCCCGGCGCACGCCGCCACCGCGACCACGACGTTCAACGTACGCGTCACGATCACCGCCGCCTGCGACATCAGCACCACGGCGCCGACCGACGTCAACTTCGGTACGCAACCGTCCACCGCGACCAACACCGACAACCAGGGCGCGCTCAACGTGAACTGCACGCCCAGCGCGCCCTACACCATCGCGCTGGACAACGGCCAGAACGGCACCGACGCCAACACCCGCAAGATGAGCAGCGGCACGGCGCAGGTGCCCTACCAGCTGTACCGCGCGGCCACGCGCACGTCCGCCGATGTCTGGGGCAGCACCACGGGCACCGGCGGCAATACCTACGCCGGTACCGGCAGCGGCACGGTGCAGACCGTGCCCGTGTATGGCCGCGTGCCCAGCAGCAACTTCCCCGCCGGCAGCTACGCCGACGTCATCACCGCCACCATCACCTATTGACGGTGCGCCCTTGGCCGCTCCGCGTGGCGATAGCCGGCGCGCTGGCCGCGATGGCGTGCGTCGCCCACGCGAGTGGCCTGCAGGTGTCGCCGATCGGACTGCGGCTGGCCACGTCGACCGCCGCCGAAGCCCTGTGGCTCACCAACACCGGCACCGAATCGCTGCACGCGCAGGTGCGTGTGTTCCGCTGGACCCAGGCGGACGGCAAGGATGTACTGGCCCCCTCTCGCGACCTGGTCGTGAGCCCGCCGATGGTGACCATCGCCCCCGGCGACCGTCAGCTGGTGCGCGTCATCAGGCAGGTCGCTCCGGCAACGGACGGCATGGAAACCGCCTACCGCGTGATCGTGGACGAACTGCCCGTGAACGCCAGCGACAAGCCGGGGCTGAAGTTCGTGTTGCGCTACTCCGTGCCGGTGTTCCTGGCACCCGCGGGCGACCCGACGATGAAAGCGGCGCTGCAGGCAACGTGGGAGAGCGACGCGGAGGGTCCTCACCTGCGCATCCACAACGGCGGCAACGGCCATGCGCAGGTCGCCGACCTGGCGTGGCAAGGCAGGCAGGGCCATCGCACCCCGCTGCTGCCCGGCCTGGTGGGTTATGCGCTGCCTGGGGCGACGATGCACTGGAAGCTCCCGCCGGATGCGCGGCACGCGGACGGCCTCCTGCGTGCGAGGATCAACGGTGAGCCGTCCGAGTCGACGCTGGCGGTGGATACGGACGGCCACTAGCATGCTGGCCCTGGTCGCCGTCAGCTCGCACGCGGACGTGGACGGGCATACCACCGCGACCGATGCCCTGCCGCCGCCCGTGGCGACGCGGGAGAGCGGCGCCGGCGAAGACCTCTACCTGGAAGTGGTGCTCAACGGCACGCGGACCGAGGCGCTGGTGCATTTCATCCGCCGTGGCGAGGCACTCTGCGCCCAGGCCGCCGACCTGCGTGGCCTGGGCTTCGTACTCCCGCCCGGCAGCGATCCACGCTGCCTGCCGGACATGCCCGACGTACGCTACACCTACGATGTCGCCCAGCAGCGCGTGAACATCGACGTGCCCACCGGCCAGCTGAACCTGCCGACGCAAGTGCTCAACGTGCCCGAGCGCCGTGCGACGCGTGCCTCCAGCGGGACCGGCCTGTTGCTCAACTACGACGTGTACGCCGCGCACGGTGGCGGCGCGAGCAACGTCAGTGGCCTGGCCGAGCTGCGTGCGTTCACGGACGGCCTGGGCGTGCTGAGCACGACCTCGCTGAGTCGTCGCTACCAGACGTCCGGCGTCGGCTGGCAGGGCGATACCGTGCGTCTGGATACGCAATGGCGGTTGTCGTTCCCCGACCGGTCGCAGACGCTGACCATCGGCGACACCTTTACCGGCGCCCTGTCCTGGTCGCGTGCCACGCGTATCGGCGGCATCGCCTACGGCACGGACTTCGCCTTGCAGCCTTATCGTGTGACGACGCCGCTGCCGCAGTTCTTCGGCCAGGCCGCCGCGCCTTCCTCGGTGGAGCTCTACATCGACGGCATCCGCCAGTACAATGGCAAGGTGCCCGCCGGCCCGTTCCAGCTCACCGCCGTGCCCGGCGTGGACCAGGCCGGCCAGGCGCAGGTAGTGCTCACCGATGCGCTAGGCAGGAGCAGCACGGTGACCTTTCCGTTCTACGCCGCGCGTCAGTTGTTGCGTGCCGGCCTATCGGACTGGTCGGTCGAAATGGGTACGGTGCGCGAGGCCTACGGCATCGATTCGTTCGCCTATGGGAGCGAACCGGTCGCCAGCGCGACCTGGCGGCGGGGCGTCACCGACCGGCTGACGCTGGAGTCGCACACCGAGGCGGGCGACGGACGCGGCACGGCAGGCAGCGGCATCGTCTGGAACCCCACCGGGGCGCTGGTGTTGAACGGCTCCTATGCCCGATCGCGCGCTGGTGGCGCCCAATACGGTGCGGGCCTGTCGTGGAACGGCAGTCATGTGAATGCCTCGATGGACACGCTTCGCGGCAACGCACGTTACGACGACGTCGCCAGCGGCTACGGGTCGCCGCCACCGCGTGCCAGTGACCGTGCCCTGCTCGGCTTCAACATCCACGCATCCAGTTTCGGCGTGAACTATGTCCGCCTGCGCTACGACGGGCAGCCGGCCACGCGCTATGCCGGCATGTTCCTGCTACGCAACATCGGCCGCGGCATCTCGTTGAACGCCAGCTACAACCAGAACCTGGACATCGCCGCCGATCGCAGCTTCTTCATCGGCGCAACCATGGCGCTCGACCAGCGCACGACATGGAGTACCTCGGTGCAGCGCGATCGCGAGCGCACCTTCGGCATCGTGGATGCCAGCCGGCCGATCGACGGCGACGGTGGTTTCGGCTGGCATGTGCAGGGCCGCAGCGGATCGACCGGCGGCGGCCTGGCGGAGCTGGGCTGGCTGGGCAACCGTGGCCAGCTGACCGTGGGCGCCAGCAATTTCGGCGCCGCATCCTATGCGTATGCCGACGCCAACGGCGCGCTCGTGTTGATGGGCGGGCACTTCTTCGCCGCACGCCGGATCGACGACGCCTTCGCCCTGGTGACGACGGAAGGCACACCGGATATTCCGGTGCTCCTGGAAAACCGGCGCACCGGCGTGACCGACAGCCGGGGACTGCTGCTCGTGTCGCGACTCATGGCCTACCAGGACAACCGGCTGGCGATCGATCCGATCGACCTCCCGGCCGACCAGCGCGTGCAACGCGTGGAAACCATCGTCGCGCCCTCCGATCGCGCCGGCGTCGTGGTGCGTTTTCCCGTGAAGCGGGTGCGCGCGGCGTCGGCGATCCTCGTCGACGAGGCAGGGCAGCCGCTGCCGGTGGGGGCAAGCGTGGCGACGGGCGATGCATCGTCGCCTGCCGTCGTCGGCTACGACGGCCTGGTGTACCTCGACAACCTGCAGGGCGGCGACACACCGCTCGACGTGACCCTGCCCGGCGGTGCGCGTTGCCGTGCGACGCTCACCTATCCGGCGCAGGCGCACGACCTGCCGCAACTCGGTCCGCTGACCTGCAAGGCGGCCACGCCATGAAGTGGCTTGCCTTTATGCTGCTGGCCTTCGCCGCCCTGCTTGCGTCGCCGCGCGCCGACGCGACGACGACATGCAGCATTACCAGCATCAGCAACCTCGCGTTCGGCCCCGTGGACCCGACAGGCACGGTGGTGACCACCACGGCGACGCTCAACTACAGTTGCACCTATTCCGGCGTGCTCGGATCGCTGTACGGCAGCTACATATCCGCGTGTGTCAGCCTGGGAACGGACGACCTGGCGAATTTCGCGCCCCGCACCATCGTCAACGCCAACAACGATCGCATGCAATACCAGGTATTCAAGGACGCGAGCCTCACGTCGATCTGGGGGCGGGTAAACCATGCGACCTACACGCCACAGACCTTCACGCGGCAGATCGGCATCCTGTCCAACGGCGCGACGCTCACCGGCAGCCTCACGATCTACGGACAGGTACCGGCGCTGCAAAGCACGTTGTCGCCCGGCAGCTACAGCGGCACCCTGCTCGGCTCGCTCACAGGCAACGCCCTGACCTGGAGCTACAACGAAGCCTTGCTGACCATCGGCACCTACCCCG